>ENA-OFCD01001474-OFCD01001474.1-metagenomes-genome-assembly--contig:-NODE-1474-length-11664-cov-5.006891_pt1 | contig 11664 bp, 12 predicted proteins | sample MGYA00153392_OFCD01 | MGnify analysis MGYA00153392 | reverse complement strand
AGATCAGCCGTCGCGAGGCGGGCGGCCAGGCGCTGAGCGTGCTCACCGTCGACTCTCCAGCGCCGGATGGGCTCCTCGAGACGGTGCGTACCGCGATCCAGGCGGATCTCCTGCGCGAGATCGACTTCACAGACTAAATTTTTCCCCGCGGTGTCGATTTTGATTGGCGCCCTTCGTCGTTGAGAAAAGAGCCAGCAACACCAGTGTTGGTCCATCATCACAAGGGAGCGATCATGTCCGACAAATACCTCATCCTTATCGTCGAACCCACCTGGGACCCGGCGTCCATTCCCGAAGGTGCGATGGGCGAAGCGTCCCGCGCACACGGTGTATTCGCGGCGGCCGTCGCCTCTGCCGGTGCGAAGATCGTTGGCGGTGAGGCGCTGCAGCCGCCGGCCGCATCGATAGGAATCATGCCGGCAAAGAACGGCGCGCCCGCGGTATTCACCAACGGTCCGCTCGCAGAGACGACCGAGGTCGTGAGCGGGTACTACGTGATCGAAGCCGAGTCGCTCGACCAGGCGAAGGAACTCGCCGCCCTCTGCCCGACCGGCGACAGGCTCGAACTGCATCCGATTTGGGAGATGTCCGGGATGTGAGTGACCCTGTCGGTGGGGCATAAGACCAGAATGAACGCATGAGTTCCGAGCTTGAGACGGCCTTCGCCAAGGAATGGCCCCGTGTGGTCGGGGCCATTCTCCGCGCGTTCGGGAGCGTGGATGTCGCGGAGGAGAGCACACAGGAGGCCTTCGCTCGCGCGGCCGATCGCATTGCCGCAGGGGAAGAGCTCCGGAACATCGGCGCGTGGGTCACGACAACGGCACGGCATATCGCGGTCGATTTGCTGCGTCGCGAAGCGGTGCTCCAACACAAATTGCCGCTGTTCGCCGAACCCGAGGCCCAGGAGGATTCAGCAGAAGAGATCGACGACCGGCTCGGCCTTATCTACGTCGCGTGCGATCCGCTGCTCTCCCCGGAGCAGCAGGTCGCCCTCGCACTCCGCATCGTCTGCGGTGTACCGACTGCCGATATCGCCGACTTCTTCGGCACCTCGGGAGCGACGATCGCGGCACGGCTCACCCGGGCGAAGCAGGCGATCGCCCGCTCCGGCGAGCGATTCTCCTGGCCGGGTACGGAGGATCGTGCCGAGCGACTCGGCGCCGCGCTCACCACCATCTATGGCGTCTACACACTGGGGCACACCGCGGTCGCGGGGAGCGACCTCATAGACTCGCGGTTATCCGGGCTGGCGATCCTTCTCGCCCGCTCGATCGTGGCGGAATATCCCGGGGATACCGAAGCTCTCGGGCTGTTGGCCCTGATCGAGCTCGGCGAAGCCCGAGGCGCCGCGCGCACCACCCTGGACGGCATGCCGCTTACCCTCGCGGAGGTCGACCGGTCCGTCTGGGGGCGGCGACGCATCCGACGAGGGCTGGAACTCGCCGCGCTGGCACTTCCCGGTGGCGGGCGGTTCGCCCTGCAGGCTGGCATCGCCGGCCTGCACAGCTCTGCAGCGACCTGGGCGGAGACGGACTGGGGGGCGATCTCGACCCTCTATCACGGGCTTTCCCGGGTCTGGCCGGCGCCGGTGGTCATACTCGGGGGCATCATCGCCCGCAGTCATCTCGGACCGTCGGAGCTCGATCGTGCCGCAGTCGAACTGCGTCGGCTCAGCGGACGGGCAAGCGCCGAGTTCAACCGCCGCGTCTTCGCGGCCCTTGCGGACGTCGAGGAGCGCAGGGGAGAGGAAGGTTTGGCCAGCGAGGCGCTGGCCGCGGCATCCCTCGGTGAGAAGAACGAGGCCCTGCTTCGCTATTACGCGAGAGTGTCCGAACGTCTGGCACGGCGAGCCCGTTAACCACAGCGCGCCCGTCAACGATGACGCGCCCCCTTCCGAACCCGAATCGGAGGGGAGCGCGTCGGTTCGTGAGGGGACTAGACGACGTCGCCCCGAGTTTCCTGACTGGTGGTCTTTTCTGTCCCCGTTGGGTCCACCGCGGTGCGAGTCGTCGAAACCGTCGACCGCTTGCGTGTGACCATGATGATCGAAATCAGAAATACGACCACGCCAGCGCCCATGAGAAGGTACCCGACGAGGTGCAGATCTACCCCCGGAACAGTGAGGCTGAGGGCGAACGCCACGATTGCGCCGACGACGAAAAGAAAAATGCCTGTACCGATACCCATGAAGAGTCCTTCCAGTGCTGCCTTGATGGAGTGAACGTGTACCAAGAAAATGGCTCACAGGTCCAGTGTCCGCCCCCTATGCTATCCGTCTGCCCCCTAAAAGGGGGCCAAGATTCACGATAATCTCCTGCCGGTACGCTGGGAACCGGCAGGAAAGCGCAGTCGCCGCTCTGCGTGGCCGATCGCCATCTCGATTGCACCGAGGAGTCATCCCATGCCCCGCACCATCGCACTCGCACTCATCCCCGGTGACGGAATCGGGCCCGAGGTCATCGCCGAAGCCGTGAAAGTGCTCGAAGCGGTGATACCGACCGATGTCGAGATCACGACCACGTATTTTCCTTTCGGTGCCTCGCACTATCTCGCTACGGGGGAGATCCTGAGCGATGCGGGACTCGACGCGCTCAAGAGACACGACGCCATTCTGCTCGGCGCTGTCGGCGGAGATCCACGGGATGCACGCCTCGCTGGCGGACTCATCGAGCGGGGGCTCCTGCTGCGGCTCCGTTTTGCACTCGACCACTATGTGAACCTGCGTCCCACTCGACTACTGCCCGGCATCGACTCGCCTCTCGCCGCCCCCGGGCTCATCGACTTCGTTGTGGTGCGTGAGGGCACGGAGGGTCCCTATGTGGGCAACGGCGGCGCCATCCGCGTTGGTACCCCGCACGAGGTGGCGAACGAGGTCTCGGTGAACACCGCCTTCGGGGTGGAACGGCTAGTGCGGTACGGGTTCGCGGCCGCATCCGCCCGCCCGCGTCACAAGCTGACACTCGTGCACAAGACCAATGTGCTCACCAACGCGGGCAGTCTCTGGCAGCGCACGGTCGACCGGGTAGCCCTCGACTTTCCCGACATCGCTGTGGACTACCTGCACGTGGATGCCGCAACCATCTTCCTGGTCACCGACCCGGCTAGGTTTGATGTCATCGTCACGGACAACCTTTTTGGCGACATCCTCACCGATCTTGCGGCGGCGATCAGCGGCGGCATCGGTCTTGCCGCATCGGGCAACATCAACCCTGACGGTACATTTCCGTCGATGTTCGAGCCGGTGCATGGTTCGGCGCCTGATATCGCCGGGCAACAGAAGGCCGACCCCACCGCGGCCATCCTGTCAGTGGCACTTCTGCTCGATCATCTCGAGCTCGCGGATGCCGCCGCGCAGGTTACCGCGGCCGTCACCGGGGATCTCGCCGCGCGCGGGGCCGCGGCGAGAACCACGTCGCAGGTCGGGGATGCCATCCGCTCGCTCCTGGCGCACAATGTAAGACTCCGCAGCAATTAGGGACACCATGAAAAATCTGCTGGCTCCGGCCACACTCAACTTCACCCGTCGGCTCAACCCGGAGGCCCGCGCCGAGCTCGAGCGCACGGAAATACTGGCCGACCCGGGTTTCGGTAAGCACTTCACCGACCACATGGTCGACATCTGCTGGTCGGCCAGAGGAGGCTGGCATCGTCCGCGAGTGCAGCCCTACGGCCCGATCGAGCTCGACCCGGCCGCGGCTGTTCTGCACTACGGGCAGGAGATCTTCGAGGGGCTCAAGGCCTACCGGCACGCCGATGGCTCGATCTGGTGCTTCCGTCCCGAGGCGAATGCCGCGCGCATGCAGCGGTCGGCCCGGCGCATGGCCCTTCCGGAGCTTCCCACCGAGTACTTTCTCGACTCGCTGCGAGAGCTCATCGCCGTGGATGCAGCCTGGGTGCCGACCGCGCCAGACACGAGCCTGTACCTGCGCCCCTTCATGTTTGCCAAGGAGGCGTTCCTCGGTGTGCGCCCCGCCGAGAAGGTGAACTTTTACCTGATCGCCAGCCCGGCCGGGGCCTACTTCACGGGTGGGCTCGCGCCCGTGTCCATCTGGCTGTCGACCACCTATTCGCGGGCGGGCAGGGGGGGCACCGGTGCTGCCAAGACCGGCGGAAACTATGCGTCGTCGTTGATCGCCCAGGCCGAGGCCTACGAGCAGGGCTGCGCCCAGGTGCTGTTCCTCGACTCCGAGGAGGGGAGGTTTCTCGAGGAGCTCGGCGGCATGAACATCGTGTTGGTGAAGAAGGACGGCACTCTGGTCACCCCGGTGTCCGACAGCATCCTCGAGGGGATCACCCGCGACTCGATCCTGCAGCTCGCCGAGGACCGTGGGCACACCGTCGAACGGCGCCGCGTGACCATCGATGAATGGCGGGAGGGCGCTGCATCCGGTGACATCGTCGAGGCCTTCGCGTGCGGCACGGCCGCGGTTGTCGCGCCGATCGGACTTCTCAAGGCCGAGGGCTTCGAGATCGTGCACGAGAGCAGTGCACTCGCGCTGTCGCTCCGCGAGGAGCTCACGGGAATTCAGTACGGTACGGTCGAGGACCGCCACGGCTGGATGACGCGCCTCGACCGCATCGCGTCTCTCGATGGCACCGGGCCGACAGCACTGTGAAGATAGCCCGCTTCTCGGTCGGCGGCGGAGATCCCCGGTACGGCATCCTCGATGGCGACGACTATGTCGTGCTCTCCGGCGACCCCATGTTCAGCGGGTTCGGAACCACCGGGGAGCGCGTCGCCGCCACCGACGTGAAGTTGCTTGCCCCGGTCATCCCGCGCTCGAAGGTGGTCTGTATCGGCCTCAACTACGCGGCGCACCGTGACGAGCTCAAGAATGACGCAGCGAGCCCGGAGGCGCCCCTCATCTTCCTCAAGCCGAACACGGCCGTGGTCGGCCCCGGCGACGCGATCCAAATGCCGCCGGTCGAGGGACGCATCGTGCACGAGGGCGAGCTCGTGATCGTGATCGGCAAAATCGCCAAGCGCGTGAAGGCCGCCGACTATGCCGAGGTGATCTTCGGCTACACGATCGGCAACGACGTATCGGCGCGAGACCAGATGTTCGCAGACGGGCAGTGGGCTCGCGCCAAGGGATACGACACTTTCGCGCCGCTCGGACCGGTGATCGAGACCGAGCTTGACTGGTCCAACCTCGAGATTCAAACCTTCGTCGACGGCGAACCGCGCCGCCGGGGCAATACTCGGGACATGCTGCACAAGATCCCCGAGATCATCGAATACGTTTCGGATGTCTGGACCCTTCTCCCCGGCGATGTGATCATGACCGGCACGCCGGCTGGACCGGGAGGTTTTCTCGACGGGCAGGTCATCGACATCACGATCGAAGGAATCGGCACGCTGAGCAACCCCGCGAAAAACCGCGTGTGAGGACCACGCTCCCCGGCCTCGCTCTCGCCGCAATCGGCGCGGCCGCGGGCTACGGCGTGCACCTGTTGCTGCCCGGCCTCCCCTGGCTCACGGCGGCGCTCATCCTCGGGGTGCTCAGCGCCACCATCCCACCCTTCCGTGGGAGCCTCGATGGAGCGCTCAAGCCGGGTCTCACGCTAGCGGGCCGTCGACTTCTGCGACTCGGAATTGTGGTACTCGGGCTCAAACTCAGCCTCGGTGACATCGCTCGGCTCGGCTGGGTTGCCATCCTCGCTATCGTGATTCTTGTCGCCGTGAGCTTCGTCATTACCTGGCTCGTCGGCCGACTGTTCCGGCTCGAGGGTGACCAGGCGGTGCTGATGGCGGCGGGGTTCTCGATCTGCGGGGTCTCGGCTGTCGGTGCAATGGCCGCCGCTCGCCGCTCGCGCGAGGAAGACACCGGCACACCCATCACCCTTGTCACCCTCTACGGCACGCTCGCAATCGTCGTTCTGCCGGCACTCGCCGGGCTGCTTGGTCTTGGCAACCGCCAGTTCGGACACTGGGTGGGCGCAAGCGTGCATGACGTCGGGCAGGTCGTCGCGACGGCACAGACCGCCGGTGCTGCAGCCCTCGCGGTCGCCGTCGTCGTCAAACTCACGCGGGTATTGATGCTCGCACCCATGGTTGCGATCGCCTCGATCCAGACCCGCCGGCGCGACTCGACGCTCGAGACATCCGAAGCCAGGCCAGCGATCGTGCCTCTATTCATCATCGGATTTGTCGCGGCAGTGCTCCTTCGTTCCTTTGTGCCGCTCCCGGATGCCCTGCTCTCGATTGCCGACGTCGTGCAGTCGGCACTTCTCGCGAGTGCCCTGTTTGGCATCGGTGCCTCGTTGCGTCTCGAGCAGCTTGCTCGGTCCGGCGTGCGGGCGATCGGCGCGGGGTTGGTGTCGTGGATCGCGATCCTCGGCCTCGCGTTGGCTGTCGTGTACCTCTCCTGAGGGCTGCGCCTGCGCCTGCGCCCAATCGAGCATCCGGCGTCCCTGCGCCTTTGTGTCAGCCATGCAGCCTGACGTTTGGCCGCATGGCTGACTTTCGACGGCGCGGTTGGTCGCTGGGAAGCGAGCGGACCCGCGCATTGCGCTATCGTGCGAGGCACACTATCGTGTGATGCATGACAGTGGATGTGGGCGCGCAACTGCGTAAGGGAGTGGTCGAGTACTGCGTCCTCGGGCTGTTGGCCTCTGAGCCGACCTACGGCTGGCAGCTCTCGGAGGCTCTCGTCTCGCGCGGCCTGATCGCGAGCATCGGTACGCTCTACCCGATTCTCAGTCGACTGCGGACTCAAGGCCTCGTCAGCAGCTTCGATCGCCAGTCGGATGCCGGACCGTCCCGTCGCTATTACCGCGTCACCGAAACTGGACATCGCCAGCTCACGATCTTCCGCGAGCAATGGGGGCCATTCGCCCGCACCGTCAACGACCTCGTCGGAGAGGACAGCCCATGACCAAAACCAGCACCCCGCAGGTCGTCCGTAGCTACCTTGGCGAGCTTGATCGCACCCTGGCCGGCGTACCCGACGACGTGCGGCAGGGCATCGTGGCGGGGGTTGCCGAAGAGCTGGAGGGGCTGGATGCCGTGGCCGCGGCATCCCGCATCGAATCCCTCGGCGACCCCGCATTCATCGCCGCAGAGGCCCGCGCCGAGGCCCAAGCGGAGGCCCGCGCCGGTGCCGCCCCGAAGCCGTCGGCCGCGAAGCTCACGCCATCCCGGGCATCCGAGCAGCGCTGGTATGTCGTCGTGACAGCGCTGCTCCTCGAATTCGGAGGGCTCCTTGTGCCGCTGGCCGGATGGGTGGCGGGAATCATGCTGCTGTGGGCATCGGCACTCTGGACTCGCGGCGAGAAGCTCGTCGCGACGATCGTGCCGCCCGCGGCCGGCATTCTGCTCTTCTCCAGCTTGGCGATCGGCGGATCGGGTATTTCCTGGTGGCACGCGGTCGTACTCGGTGCACTAGCGGGGCCGGCTCTCGCCTCGATCGTGATCGGAATCATCCTGAGTCGTCGTGGGTGGTTCCGGGCCCGGCCCTGATTTCGCCGCAGCCGACCAGCGTTCCGGCTCACCATGCGCCGTTTTGTCAGCCATGCAGCCCGATGAATCACCGCATGGCTGACAAACGGGCGCATGGTTCCGGCCAGCGGCTGCCCGGGCACAGGCATACTCAAAACTGCTCCCGGGTAAGCTTCTCGGGCCATGTCACCCTCTTTCAGCACAGCCAGTGGAGCCGACGTCCGCGTCCGTTTCTGCCCCTCGCCCACCGGAACCCCGCACGTCGGACTCATCCGCACGGCCCTCTTCAACTGGGCCTACGCCCGGCACACCGGCGGTCGGATGATCTTTCGCATCGAAGACACCGACGCCGCGCGCGACAGCGAGGAGAGCTACCTGCAACTTCTCGACGCGCTCAGCTGGCTGAACATCGACTGGGACGAGGGTGTCGGTGTCGGTGGCCCGCACGAGCCCTATCGACAGTCCCAGCGCGGCGAGATCTACTCTGCGGTGATCGAGCAGCTTCGGGCGAGCGGGCACCTCTATGAGAGCTACGCCACGGCGGAGGAGATCGAGGCCCGAAACATCCAGAACGGGCGTGATCCGAAGCAGGGCTACGACAATTTCGAACGCGAGCTGAGCGAGGAGGCGAAGGCCGCCCATCGCGCCGAGGGGCGCACCCCTGCCCTGCGCCTGCGCGTGCCTGATACCGATCTTTCGTTCGACGACCTGGTGCGCGGTGAGATCACCTTCCCGGCCGGATCCTTCGTCGACTTCGTGGTCGTGCGCCCCAACGGTGCGCCGCTCTACACCTTCGTGAACCCGGTGGATGACGCGCTGATGGGAATCACGCACGTGCTGCGCGGCGAGGACCTGCTGTCGTCCACCCCGCGGCAGATCGCGCTCTATCACGCCCTCATCGAGATCGGAGTGGCCACCGCCATCCCGCGTTTCGGCCACATGCCGTACGTGATGGGCGAGGGCAATAAGAAGCTCTCCAAGCGCGACCCCGAGTCCAACCTGTTCCACCATCGCGAGCGAGGGTTCATCCCCGAGGGGCTGCTCAATTACCTCTCGCTGCTTGGCTGGTCGCTCAGCCACGACCGCGACGTGTTCACCATGGATGAGATGGTCGCCGCCTTCGACATCGTCGACGTGAACCCCAACCCGGCCCGCTTCGACGTGAAGAAGGCCGAGTCGATCAACGGCGACCACATCCGTCTGCTGGCCCCGGATGTCTTCGTGGAGCGCCTGCTTCCCTACCTTGCCGGGCTCGTCTCTGATCCGCCGACCGGCACCGAGCAGGCCATCCTGCGCGAGGCCGGCCCGCTCGTTCAGGAACGCATGCAGCTACTTGGCGAGGCTCCGGCCCTGCTCGGATTCTTCTTCGCGGCGGATGACTCGATAAAGGTCGACGCGGACGCCACGCCCCCGGCGGGCTCGGCCGAGATTCTCGATGCCGCCGTCGGCGCGCTCGAGCAGGTCACTGACTGGTCCCACGCCGAGATTGAACGGGTGCTGCGTGCCGAGCTCATCGAGGGCGGCGGACTCAAGCCGCGCATCGCTTTCGGTCCGCTGCGCACGGCGCTCTCGGGCAAGCGAATCAGCCCGCCATTGTTCGAGTCGATGCAGTTGCTCGGCAAGGAGTCGACGCTCGCGCGACTCACCCGGCTCGCGGCCGCCCTTTAGCCGATGGAACACTACGACGTTGCCATCGTCGGTGCCGGGCCCGCCGGGCTGAGCGCGGCACTGAACCTTGCGCGCGCCCGTCGCCGGGTACTGCTGCTCGATGCAAACCGGCCTCGTAACGCAGCGACGATGATCTCCTGGGGCTTCATCACGCGCGACGGCATCGCGCCACACGAGCTCCGTCGGCTCGCGCGCGAAGAACTTGAGCGGTACCCGGAGGTCGAGGTGCAGAAGGCGACGGTCCTTTCCGTTGTTGAGTCAGCTGGCGCATTCGCGCTCGAGGCGAAGGGGATCAACGGCTCCCCGGGCAGGTCGGTCACCGCGTCGGCGATACTCCTGGCGACCGGACTGAAGGAGACGCTGCCGGCGCTGCCGAGCATCCGCTCGTTCTATGGCCTCGGATTGTTCAGCTGTGCCGAATGTGACGGCTACGAGCACAGCGATCAACCCCTCGCGCTCATCGGCGAGACGAGCGACCTCGCCGCGCGAGCGTTGTTGATTGCCCAGTGGAGCCGCAATCTCACGGTGTTCACGAATAATATCGGGCGCATCACGGATGCCCAGGAGGCTTTACTTGCTGGGCGTGGGGTGCGCGTCGAACGTGGCGTGATCGATGACGTTATCGGTGAGCGCGGCGTCGTCTCCGCGGTGCGGCTGGCGGATGGAACCTCGATTGCAGTGGAAGGTGGCTTCGTCCGCCCGCATTGGGATGCGACTCTCGGTTATGTCTCAGCGCTCGGTCTTGCGACGGACGGCTGGGGACTGCTCACCACGGATGCCGACGGCCGAACCAGCGTCGCTGGCGTCTACGCCGCGGGGGACTCCACCGCGCCGGGTCCGCAGCAGCTCATTGTGGCTGCCGGTGCGGGCGCGCGCACTGCCGCCGCGATCAATCGCGATCTGATCGGCATCCCCAGCCACTGACCCGCGGCTCATCGCCGCCGGTCGACTATTCGATCGCCCAGCGATACGTATAGAGACCGCAGACTAGTCCCGCGGTCCGCGCAGGTGTTCTCGCGTCAGGGCATCCATCTCGTCGTCGGTCAGCGCGTCAAGCGCCTTGGCTTCTGAGCGATCGATGCGTGACCAGCGCACGAACATGAGGATGAGCACGGGCACGTCGGCGACCTCGGCGATGAACCACAAGAAATCGCCCGAGAGATGCTGGTCGTGGTAAGCCGAAGGAAACCAGGCCGGAAGCGAACCCGAAGCCTGACCGAGCCCGTCGAGAATGTGATTGTTCAACCGCAGCACGATTCCCGGAATCGCGTCGACCACGAGCTCGACGAAGACGAGTAGAAACTCCACCGTGATGAAAAAGCTCGTGCGCTGGGTGGTGTTCTCGACGATCGGCAACACCATCAGCAGACCCATCAGGGGCACCGCGACGGTGAGGATGCCGCCCGCAACCGAGCTCTCGCGCAGGCTTCCAGCGATGGGCGTGAGAAACACCGAGAACGCGACAAGGGCGAACAGCGGCGCGAAGACCGCGTTGCCGGCCAAGCGTACGGGCCACGACCGGAGCACGGCATCCACCGTCTTCAGCGAGGAGCCGACGAGCACGAGCCTCGCAAGGGCGATCGGCCGACCGAGACTGAGCAGACCGGGCACGGCGAAGAGCATCAGTGCGATGCGGGTCGTGAACGCCCAGCGCAGGTCGGTGCTCCAGACACCGAGGAACCCGAGGTTCACAACGGCGAACGATCCCAGCCCGAGCGTGAAAAACCAGACGGTGCGGAGGCGGGGCCACGCTACCTGCTGCCGGCGCAGTGACAGGACACCGGCCGCATAAAGGCCAGCGGCCAAGAGGATGAAGCTCACCGAGACCGGATCGAATCGCCAGCTCGTGAGGAAGGTCAGGATGGGAGGCGTGGCTGGCTCGATTCGTAACGGAGAGATCGCAGAAAGTCTGTCATGCCCAGCCGAATGCTCGCCCGTGCATTTGGGCGACCCCGTACCGGTGCGTTAGAGTAACGAGTCGGCTCGGGTTCGTCCCGGGTGTGGTGGGGTATGGTGTAATTGGCAACACGGAAGATTCTGATTCTTTTGTTCTTGGTTCGAGTCCAGGTACCCCAGCTGAAAAAGCCGGTCCAAGGATGTTCATCCAAAGCAAATAATTCTTGCCGTGGCCATGTGCCGGATGCGTACTGGTAGGTGCTGCGTGAGTCACTGCGGTACCACCAGTTTCGAAGTAGGAAAAAGTCCTGCTGGCTTAAAGGAAAGCTTCGGCGCGACGCTAGCTTCAGACCGTCCGACTAGGTGCTTCCGGTCAGCTGTTCAGGAATGTCGGTACAGTCCTCCGCCAACCGTTCCTTCGCCACAGATTCCTACTCCACATAGACACCTTCGGTTGTTGCCGGGTCCGATGCCGGAGGTGCTTCTGCGCGGCGTAGATTCCCTTAGACCGGTAGACCGCAGTGCCGCTTGCCTTGCGGAAAACGTGCGGGGTGAGCCACTCGAGCTCGGTGCCCGCGATCACCTGCCGGAGTTGCTTCGAAATGTTTGCTGCTGCATGGCACCGGACTTATGACTGGAAAACGGGAGCTCTGTTGCGA
>ENA-OFCD01001473-OFCD01001473.1-metagenomes-genome-assembly--contig:-NODE-1473-length-11669-cov-5.202256_pt1 | contig 11669 bp, 10 predicted proteins | sample MGYA00153392_OFCD01 | MGnify analysis MGYA00153392 | reverse complement strand
CAGTAAGTGCCTGGCGACGCGGTGGTGCGCTCGATAACATCGTGCCACCAGTTTTTATTGTGATCTCGGCTTTCCCGTATTTTTGGATCGGCTTACTTTCGATCTGGCTATTCTCGTTAACTTTGGGTTGGTTTCCCCTCCTTGGAGGCTATGACGAAACGATAACTCCGACCTTAACTTGGGGCTTTGCGGCAAATGTACTCTGGCATGCCGTACTACCTGCCTCAACCATTCTGATTACTTCCATTGGAGGCTGGATATTAACAATGCGTAACAACATGATCTCCGTGCTCTCAGAGGATTATGTAAAAATGGCTAAAGCAAAGGGTTTAAAACCCCGCAAAATCATCTGGCAATATGCCGGACGCAACGCTTTGCTTCCAAATCTCACAGGTTTTGCCATGTCTCTTGGATTCGTTATCTCAGGAGCAATTCTCGTTGAGTATGTTTACAACTATCCTGGAGTTGGTTTCATGTTGCTACAGGCCGTCGAAAACGAAGATTATGCGCTCATGCAGGCGCTTTTCCTATTGATTACCGTTGCGGTTCTCATTGCGATCTTCATCTCGGATATTTTGACTGCAATTCTTGATCCCCGCACGCGAGTTAACTCATGAGGGTAATTCAAACTCTTAGATATTTCTTATACAAATCATATACATTCTGTACGCGTAGCAAAAAGGCAGCAATTGGTTCATTTCTTCTGCTTTTATTGCTTTTGATTACTGCTTTTCCGACCTTCTTCGCTCCTTATGATCCAGCGGCAGAAATATTTGCACCTCATGCGGGAGTTTCATGGGCACATCTACTTGGGACGACTTCTTTTGGGCAAGATGTTTTTTCACAAGTCATTGTTGGAACCAGGCAATCAATGTTGATTGCACTAATTGTTGGTTTCCTTTGCACAATTCTCTCAGTAATTATCGGGATCAGCGCGGCATACTTTGGCGGTTTCATCGATGACGGGTTATCTCTTATTACGGATGTGGTCCTTGTTATTCCTACTTTTCCCTTGATTATTGTCATCACCGCTTACGCAAAAGCTTCAAATTTCTGGTTGATGGTGTTCGTTTTAGTCATTACTGGCTGGTCCTACGGGGCTCGCCAATTACGAGTACAGGCACTATCTTTTCGAAATCGCGATTTTTTGCAAGCTGCTCGTGCCCGAGGTGAATCTAGTTGGTATGTAATTCTTTTTGAAATGCTTCCACCAATGACTTCATTAATCGTTGCTAACTTTTTAGGAGCTGCTCTTTACGCCGTCCTGGCAGCAGCAGCACTTCAATTTGTTGGTTTGGGAAATATCAACACAGAATCATGGGGAACGATGCTCTATTGGGCCCAGAACAATGAAGCACTTTCCACTGGAATGCCATTGTGGGCTTTAGCTCCAGGTATTGCCATCGCATTACTAGGGACTGCGTTAGCACTTCTAAATTATGCATTCGACGAAATTGCCAATCCCGCCTTGCGACCGATTCGTAAAATGCCAGCAAATAGGTTACGCGTATGAGCAATGTCATTTTGAAAGTACTTAATCTTGAAGTTGAGTACGCAACCGCTAAAGGTCCGGCTCGAGCCGTAGATGGCGTTAGCTTCGAATTAGAAACAGGAGAGTTCTTGGCCATTGTAGGCGAGTCAGGCTGTGGAAAATCTACCCTCCTCTTTGCAATTGCTCGCCTACTCACCTCCCCTGCCGAGATTGTTGGTGGATCTGTCATTTTTGATGGCAAAGATCTTCTCAACCTCACTTCTGAGGAGCTTCGGCAACTACGAGCTCGCGATATTTCCGTAGTAATGCAGAGCGCCATGAATGCCTTGAATCCAACAATTAGCATCGGCGCCCAGCTTGCCGACACATGTCGAGCCCATACGGACTGGGATGATGCTCAAGTACTGGCGCGCTCCAAAGAGGTCCTCTCAATGGTATCTATTGATCCTGTTCATCTTAATTCGTATGCATTTCAGCTCTCAGGTGGCATGCGACAACGGGCAATGATTGCTATGGCTTTACTCTTAAGTCCAAAGCTCATCATTATGGACGAACCGACATCAGCACTAGATGTTGTGGCTCAACGTTCACTTATGAGCAGAATTCAAAGCTTGCGTAAACAATTGGGATTTTCCGTTATTTTTGTCACCCATGACATGAATGTCGTTTCTCACTTTTCAGATAGATTAGCCGTGATGTACGCGGGACAAATTGTTGAATTAGGCAGAACTGATGAAGTATTTAATCAACCAAGGCATCCATATTCAGTTGGCTTGCTGGATGCCTTTCCAGCGCTCGTTGGTGAAAATCGAGAACTCACCGGAATTCCAGGAAATCCACCGGCACTGGTAAATAAGAGTCCGGGCTGCCAATTCGCGCCACGCTGTCCTAAAGTGCAGGATCTTTGCAGGGGGTCAGCTCCTGCGCTTGATGAGGTAGGGAGCCACATCTCCCGTTGTTTCTTTCCTTCTTTGATTTCTGGAGTGAGAGCATGAAACAAGTAATTCTCCAGATAGAAAACCTTTCTAAATATTTTAAAGTTGGGAACTTCCGATCTAGCGCACACTTACATGCAATTGATGAAGTCTCGTTTGAGATCAGAGAAGCGGAAATTATAGCACTCGTAGGCGAATCCGGTTCTGGAAAATCTACAATTGCTCGCATTTTGGCTGGTCTCTACAAACCCAGTAATGGTTCTATTGCTTTCGAAGGTCGGCAATTTCACCAGATTGAAAAGCAGTATATTCGAGGCAAGATGCCGTTGGTTTTTCAGGATCCTTTCAGCTCAATTAATCCCGTCTTCAAAGTTGGCCATGGAATATTGCGTACCCTCAAATTGCACCGAAAAGATCTCTCCAAGGCTACTCGCACAGAATTAGCCATTGAGTTACTTGAGAAAGTTGGACTTAGCCCCGGCGCTGAAGTTTTGCAACGCTACCCACACGAATTATCAGGGGGACAGCGCCAGCGTCTCGGCTTCGCCCAAGCGTTGGCGTCCAACCCCTCACTCATTCTTGCCGATGAACCCGTTTCAATGCTCGATGTTTCGATCCGAATTGGCTTACTGAACCTTATGCGTGATTTGCGAACCAATGAGAAGGTTTCCATTCTTTACATTACGCACGACTTAGCAAGCGCTCGTTATATTGCAGATCGTATGATCGTTTTATACGCTGGTAAAATTGTTGAGGAAGGATTTAGCGAGGATGTTATTGCTAACCCAAAGCACCCATATACCCAACTGCTTATGTCCACTGCACCAGATCCTCGACTACCTTATTTAGAATTAGAAAATAGGGACGACTTAGGTGAGCCACCTAAGGTCATCGATCCAAAGCCGGGCTGTCGGTTTGCCCCACGTTGTTCAATTGTGATAGCTCGTTGCCGCACAAGCGATCCGGAGTTGCTAAATATTATGAGTGATCGAAAAGTCGCATGTTTCGTCGCCCAAGCATGAAAATTTTGCCGCTGATCCCCGCTCCCAAGCAGTTGGTGACTGAGGGCCAGTTTATTTCCTGGTCGCTTCCAATCAAGATTTATTTTCCTCCAGCGTGGCGTCAATTACTGGCATCCATTGACTTCCCAGTATTGGTTGTAAATTCCGAAAAGGAGGCAGATATAGCACTCTTTGAAGATGCGAGTATGGCTACCGATGGTTATCAGATAACTATTGATCAGCGGGCAGAAGTGCGTTCAGCCGGTTATGTGGGAGCCTTTTATGCTCTGACTACTCTTGCTCAACTGAACTTTGATAGCGTGCCTCGTTTAAAGTTGGAAGATTATCCAACCTACTCTTGGCGCGGAGTGCACTTGGATGTTTCTCGACATTTCTTCACAGTAACTGAAATTAAAAGATTTATAGAACTTATTGCGGGTCATAAGCTGAATAGATTGCATTTACACTTGAACGATGATCAGGGTTGGCGAGTGGAGATTCCGGACTGGCCACTGCTTACAACCATTGGTGCATGGAGAAATTCGAGTCCAATTGGACACGCAGATGATGGATATTCTTGTGATGGAGTAAGGCATGGTGGTTTTTATACTGCAAACGATCTAATTGAAATTCGAAATTATGCTGCTGGACGGGGAATTGTGGTTGTGCCGGAGATTGATTTACCAGGTCACGCGCAGGCCGTACTCGCCGCTTATCCTAAATTAGGTAATACCGGTGAGAAATTCGAGGTTTGGACCGATTGGGGAATCTCGGACCATGTATTGAATGTGAGTGATGATGCTCTCAAATTTGCCGAAGAAGTTGTTCTTTATGTCGCGCAGTTCTTTCCAGAAAGTCCTTTTCACATAGGTGGGGACGAATGTCCCATAATTGAATGGCAGGAAAGTCCAGAAGCGCTGAACGTCATGCGAGAGCACGGATTCAATAACATTCATAGTTTGCAATCTCTATATACAAGTCGACTCACTCGAGTGCTTCAAGAACAAGGGCATCAGGTCTTAGCATGGGATGAAGTGCTCGATAATGAATTGCCCGCGGGGCTCACCGTTATGGCATGGCGTGGGGTAGAGAAAGGCATTGAAGCGCTCTCTCGAGGCCATGACGTGGTTATGGCCCCGATGGAATATCTTTACTTAGATTGGGCCAACAGTTCTAGCGAGTCTGAACCAATAGCCCAAACCCGCCCACCTGCTGCCACAACATGGGAGAGGGTTTACAGTTTTAGCGCTCTTCTCAACTCACTTCCAGTAGATCTTTCGCATCGCCTTTTGGGAGCGCAGGCACAGCTTTGGAGCGAGTACATCCCAACTGAGAGTCACTTGGATTACATGGCGTTCCCCCGTTTATGTGCCTTTAGTGAAGTTGTCTGGGGTAGCGCGGGGAATGTGGAGTCCTTCAAGCTCCGGCTTCAGGAGCATCTAAAGCTCCATGAACGTCAAAATGTTAATTTCTGTCGTATCGAAGATTAATATCTTTTATTAATGTAAAAAAACCTCAAATAATATTTAAAAATAGTTAAAAAGGAGCATAAAATAAGAAAATGAAATCAAAAGTCCGCCGCAGTGCAATCGCCCAAAAACTCCTGGATGAGGGTGAGGCGTTTATTGCCGAGTTAGCAGTGAGCTATGGATCCTCCGAAATGACGATTCGTCGCGACCTAGATTTGCTCGAGTTTGAGGGGCGGGCTCGTCGAATTCGGGGTGGAGCGATCCCCATTCAAAGTAGATCTTTCGAACCACCTGTCTTATTACGCTCTTCTCAGGAATCTGGAGTGAAGAGAGCGCTAGCTCGAGCCGCCTTGTCCCAACTTCAACCGAATGAAACCGTCATTATTGATGGGGGAAGCACTACCCATGAATTCGCCAAAGCTATTCCGAGTGATTTTCCGCTCACAGTCTTTACCAGCTCTTTACTCATTGTCTCCGAACTCAACACTAAGAGCTCAATTCGTACTTTTGTGACCGGAGGTATGGTGAGAGTCGATGAACTCACCTTAGTTGGCCCGCTGGCAATCGATTCATATAAAGCAATTAACTGTGACTCTCTCTTCATGAGCGTTGCAGGAATCTCAGCCGAAAAAGGATTAACCGATCCAAATATGGATGACTCCTATGTTAAAAATGCCGCGATGAACGCCGCTCGCCGTGTGGTTGTCTTGGCGGATGCATCAAAAATTGGTTTCGTTGCCCTGATCAATGTCGCACCAATCAACCGAATCGATCTGCTGATTACTAACATTTCACCCGACCACAAGACAATATCTGCCATAAAGGATCAAGGTGTAGAGGTCTTGCACGTTGAGCCATTCCATCAGGAGGTTTAGCATGAATCGCTTTAATGCCATTTTTCCAAAAGCCAGCGCGACCTATAAGCCACTAATCGCCATGGCACATGTTCCTCCACTCCCTGGTACCCCCCTGTATGACTCCGTGGCGGGCGTCCAGGGATTGATCGACCATGTAAAGCGTGATACTGAACTATTGCTGGCCGGTGGTTTTGATGCAATTCTGTTCTGTAATGAAGGAGATCGTCCTTATCAACTGCACGCGGGGTTGGAAGCCTCTGCCGTGATGACTCGCGTAGCCACGGAATGTAAACCAACGGATCGCCCTTTTGGTGTTGATTTTCTTTGGGATGCGCAAGCGGCGCTTGCAATCGCGGTTGGTAGCGGGGCTAGTTTTATGCGCGAGGTTGTTTCTGGTACATGGGAATCCGACATGGGTCTTTGGGCTCCGGATGCGGCCAAACTCCTTCGTGACAGGAGGTCTTTTGGTCGGGAAGATTTGGGAATCTTTGCCAATATTACTCCAGAGTTTGCTTCGCCAGTTGGAATCAGAACTGCAGCACAAATTGCGCAATCGACCGTTGTTTCAACGATGCCAGATGTAATTTTAGTTTCAGGTCCTATGGCTGGTAGCGAACCTGATGTGAAAACTGTTGCCGAAGTTCGTGCTTCGGTGGATGTCAGCATTCCAGTTTTACTCAATACAGGAGCTAAGTCCCATACTATTAAGGAGTTCTTTAAGTACGCAGATGGTTGCATAGTTGGAAGTTATCTAAAACGCGATGGATATACCTGGAATGAGGTTGATCCAGAGCGGGTGAAGCGGTTTGTAGATGCTGCCCGAAGTGCATAAATCTCCAAGAAATTTGCTCTTAGGAATCGATGTAGGTTCTTCGGGGTTAAAAGCGATTCTTCTCTCTCCGGAAGTGGGGATTGTTGCAACAGAAACTATTCCGGTTGCCTTGTTTAGTGACCATATTGGCTGGGCAGAAGCTGATCCAAATGCTTGGTGGAGTGCGGTCTGTGTTGTCGTTGGAAAGTTATTAAACCAGGTAAATCAAAGCGCATCGGCAATTTCTGCTATTGCAGTCAGTGGAATGGTCCCCGCGGTTTTAGTCGTTGACGAGAAGGGAAACTCACTGCGTCGCGCTATTCTACAAAACGATGCTAGGGCCGTCAGTGAAATTTCATTCATGAAAGAAAAGTTGTCAGACGTAGATTTACTTGCGATGACGGGATCTGTTCTGTCACAACAATCTGTAGCTCCTACGATTCTTTGGCTTGCAAAGAATGAACCAAAAGTCTTCGCACAAACTTACGCCATTATGGGATCGTATGATTGGATAGCAAATAAATTAGGTGCCGAACCACACGTTGAATCCAATTGGGCTTTAGAAAGTGGCTTATACACGATCGCTTTACAACCGGTTGAGATTGTCCAAAAAGCAACGGGAATTGATTGGCCCACATTGCTGGAAGTTAAACGTTCGGGTGACCAAGTCGGCTACGTATCCCAGGCAAGCGCAACGGAGACAGGACTGATTGCCGGTACGCCAATCATCGTAGGTGGTGCTGACCATGTCCTCTCAGCCTTTGGAGCTGGACTAGTTGATGAAGGTGACTGCCTTATTAAATTAGGTGGTGCTGGTGACATCCTCGTTGTCTCAAATTCAATTTATCTAGATTCCCGCCTTTACTTGGACAGTCATCCGGTTCCTGGAAAGTGGTTACCAAATGGATGTATGGCTACCAGCGGCTCCGTATTGCGCTGGGAACAAGCAATATTTAATAACGCATCTCTTGAAGACCTTGATCATGAAGCAGAAGTAAGTAAACCAGGTGCGCTCTTGTCTCTGCCTTATTTCCTGGGGGAAAAGACTCCACTGCATGACCCCAATCTTCGTGGAGGAATGCTTGGATTGCATTTAGGAACGACGCGTGGAGACATCCACCGCTCTTATCTCGAGGCCATTGCCTATGGCTTCAGGTCTCATTTTGAGGTTTTCTCTGAAGGCAATCTGAATTTGTCGCGAGTACGTGTGACCAACGGTGGGTCGAAGTCCAGACTGTGGCGCACAATTTTGTCCGATGTTTTGAATCAAGAATTGCATTCAATCATAAATCACCCTGGTGCCTCCTTTGGAGCGGCGGTCATCGCAGGAATCGGAATCGGGGAGATTCTAGATTGGTCTTATGTGCTAAACGCATTGGAACTAGGAGAACAGATTCTTCCAAATGAGAACAATGTAGAAATATACGACGAGCGTTTCCAAGATTTCATTAAATTCGGAGCAACGGTTGCTCCGATATCTCATCGACTAGCAAGGGGATAGAAATGTCATTGCCAATAGCTTGTGTGACAGGCTCCGGATCCGGAATTGGTGCAGCGATTGCCCGAACACTTGGGTCTCGTGGATATCACGTTGTAGTATCTGATATCGATCTAAATGCTGCAATTAAGGTTGCTGCAGAAATTGAGAGCGCTGAGGCAAGGCAGCTTGATGTCACGGATCCAGCTTCATGCCAAGCCCTCGTTGACTATATTTCAAATGAACACCATGCACTTGATGTCTGGGTTTCCAATGCCGGTATTTCAAAGATGCAACGCTTCCTTGATATTAGTCCAGTGGATTTGAAGCGCACCTTCGAGGTAAACACGTACGGTGCTTTTTATTGCGGCCAGGTTGCGGCTAAGGCCATGATCGACCTAGGCTCAAAGGGTCGCATTATTAACACTGCTTCCATGGCATCAAAGCAGGGGCGAGTACCATTCCTAGCTGACTATGTCGCAAGTAAATTTGCAGTAATGGGATTGACGCAAGCCATGGCTTTTGAATTAGCTCCATATGGAATCCGTGTTAATGCAGTTTGTCCCGGATTTGTGACAACCCCTATGCAAGACCGTGAGTTGGCGTGGGAAGCTAGTTTACGAGGCACCGATCCAGATTCAGTGAAGAAGTCTTGGATCAATGACACGCCACTCGGTCGCCTGGAGTCACCTGAAGATGTGGCTAAAGTTGTTGCGTTCCTAGCTTCGGACGATGCCGATTTCATAACTGGCGAATCGATTTCCATTAATGGTGGTGCCTATATGGATTAATGGTTGTTTAACTAAGTGTTGAGCGTATTGTTGGCCAAGATACCTGCGCCAATCATCCCAGCGGTATCGCCTAGCGTTGTGATGGTAATTTGCGGTCTTTTTTGAAAAGTTAAGCGTGAATCCAGGTGTGCCTCGATTGGCTTGATTAAATCTTCACCGGCATTTGCCACCCCGCCGCCAAGTACTACTAAGTCGGGAGCAAGAATGGAGACGTATGCAGCGATTGCTTGGCCAATGGCCTCTGTTGCGATTCTCCAGGCCTCTTGAGCATGGAGGTCACCCGCTTTTGCTTCTTCTAGGACTTCATGAGATCCACCCACGGGTACTTCACTTCTTCCAGATAGTTCTGCATATAGCTTGTAGATTGAAGGAGAAGTGGCGATACTTTCGAGGCATCCGATCACGCCACACGCACACATGTAACCACTATCAACGTCCAAATGGCCAATTTCTCCCCCGTAAGGATTGTCTATGAGTTCCCCATTAACAATCATCGCACCCGCTATCCCGGTTCCAATTGCCAGGAAAAAAGAATCCGAGTAACCCTTTCCAGCTCCATAGGTCGCTTCTGCTAATCCCGCAAAGCGAGCATCATGGCCGAAACCCCAAGGTAATCCCGTTACGCGATATAGCTCTGGGCCGAACGGAACATTTTTCCAAAGAATATTTTCAGAATATTCCGCAATCCCATTTTTTGAGTCAACAACCCCGGGTACAACAAGGGCAATCGCTTGAGCATCTGGAAACTCTTCATGCATAGAAGCTGCGGCATGCAATATTTGTTTAACTGCATGATCGGGACCGTATTCTCTCTCTGTCGGAAACCTCCGCAGATTGAGAATGTCACCACCCAAAAGCAATCCCGCCTTAATTTCAGTACCGCCCGCATCAATACCAATTACTAAGTTTTGAGTCAAAGCAGATCTCACTTTCCTAAATCGGCACCTATACTGAGAAACGGACATCCAGTGGAGTGGAGTTTAGTATGAAATCCGGCGAGTACATGAGCAATGAAATTGCGGAAATTCCTTCAATTTATCGAAGAGCTAGTTCTCAAAGAGAGGAATTACTGGCCGCAGTTTCCTACATCAAGGCTCGCAAGATTTCTAATGTGCAAATATTGGCTCGAGGATCATCGGACAATGCTGCGCATTTTCTTAAGTTTTTGATTGAATTTGAATTTGGACTTCCTGTCGGGTTCACCTCACCATCAATTGTGAGCATTTATGGGTCAGAATTGCACCTATCAGAAACTTTGCTTGTTGCCATCAGCCAAAGCGGAAGATCGCCAGATTTATTAGTCTATCTAGAGGCTGCAAAACTTGCAGGCGCAGCAACGATTGCAATAACGAATTCTAAAACCTCACCCGTGGCGCTTTCTGCGGAGATAAACCTTGATATCGGTGCTGGCCCCGAGATAGCTGTCGCTGCATCGAAAAGTTTTGCGGCCCAAATGTTGATGGCTTATTCTCTCGTGACCACATGGGCGGGGAGGGAGGTAAATTATGATCTCGTTGCTCATTCAGCTGAATCATTAATTGAGATTGAATTGGCAGAAATAGTAAAAGGTATTAATCTAAATCGAGAGATAGTAGTTTTGGGACGTGGTTCTAGTTATGCAAGCGCAAAAGAACTTGCTCTTAAGATTCAAGAGACTTGTCACGTACCAGTTCAAAGTTGGTCTACATCAGACTACCTCCATGGCCCTATATCTGCCTTAGCAGAGCGCTCACAAATTATTCTCTTCGCACCAATGGGTGCCCCAGAGAAGTTGTTAGCAGATGTGCTCCCAAGACTGTATGAGTCGAGCGCGGAGATCTATTGGCTTGGAGCTGGCGTTGCTTCCATGGGGGGAACGCGTTTAGGAGGTTCACAACTACAAGATGAAATATGTGCCACGATCGCGGATGTTGTTTTGTTAGAGAGGTTTGCGCAAGCGATTAGTACAACCAATGGGTTTAATCCTGATGCTCCACTTGGTTTAAGTAAGGTAACACTCACTAATTAATTGGCTTTACTGGGCGAACAGGCGCGGCACCGACTGCGGTGGGTCCCGATCGTGCTCTACTAGGAGCTCGGCCAGACCAACAATCAGGCTAAGGGGAGATTGGTGAAAAGGCACCTCAAAGAGCTGGTGGTGGGCGCGGTGTGAGGCGAAGGCGGGCTGGAATCTGATGGTCTGCGCCAAAATTGCCACCAGCCCTTGATTTTTTGATTAGCAATAATTGCTTTGAACAAGCCTCTCTTTTCAAAAGTGACTACTATCGTTAAATGTCTGTTATCGCTTCAGTTCATGGAGTTCTGGGTGGACACAGGTATTCTCAAGAAGAAATCACCTCCTCCTTTACCGAGATCGCCGCAGCCGAAGGCACTCAGAGCGCGGTGATCGATCGGATCCACAGGGCAACTGAAGTAAAATTTCGAAACTTGGCTCTTCCATCGGAGGCCTACCGGAGCCTCACTGATTTCACCGCTAGTAACGACGCTTTTATTAGAGTCGCTCTGAAGTTAGGAGCTGAGGCCATTCTGGGCGCGCTTGAAAAGGCGGGTATAAATCCAGATCAAGTTGATTATGTGATGGCAACATCAATTACTGGTATTGCGACTCCCTCCCTTGAAACGCGCCTCGTACCGATAGTTGGATTTCGATCTGATATTAAGCGTGTTCCCATATTCGGATTGGGGTGCGCTGCAGGTGCTGCAGGTATTGCTCGGTTGGCGGACTATCTACTGGGACATCCGGATGATGTAGCAGTATTACTTTCGGTAGAACTCTGCTCGCTCACCCTGCAATATGACGATCTCTCGATGGCAAATATAGTTTCATCTGGACTCT
>ENA-OFCD01001472-OFCD01001472.1-metagenomes-genome-assembly--contig:-NODE-1472-length-11670-cov-2.610762_pt1 | contig 11670 bp, 5 predicted proteins | sample MGYA00153392_OFCD01 | MGnify analysis MGYA00153392 | reverse complement strand
CTTTATTTTTTTTGAATAATTGTCCTAAAACCAACATAGCAACGAGGTAAAAGGCTACTAAAGCATAATCAAACGTATTCATGCGTTGAGAGTTGAGGGGTAGGTGCGTATTGCAATACGCCCTTAAAGTTGTGAGGTTGGGGCGTATTGCAATACGCCCTTGCTATTTATCTTTTGCCAATAAATCTAAAACAAGAGCTGCTGTCCAAGAAAAATTAGGTGCGCCATAACCATTCGGAATCTCATTCACTTTTTTCTTATCGGGATTAAAGTACTCCCAAATTCCGTATTTTATAACTAAATCTAAGGTATCTTTTTTAATAATGTTTGCTGCATCGTTGAAATTGTATCTGTGCAGACCGTAGTAAATAAGCCAATTCATATTTACCCAAACAGGACCTCGCCAATATTTTATCGGATTGTATCTTTCATCTAAAGTATTGAAAGAAGGACACAAAAAGTTTTCAGATTTAGTACCTAAAAATTTAGCGCTCAACAGCGTTGTTAAAAGTTTTTTAGCTCTCAGTTGATTAGGTATTTTAGCGTACAGTGGCGCAAAACTCGAAGAAGTCAATGCGTGAATTAAACGTTTATTTCTCAAATCGTAATGCAAGTATCCGTTATCTGCGTCAGACCAGAGTTTTTTATTCATCGCTATTTTGGTTCGATTATACCAATATTTCAACTTTTTAATCTGGTTTTTTGGCGCGTTTATCAATTCACCCAATCGCGCTAAACTTTCATTCGATGCCGCAAGCATGGAATTAAATAATGGGTCTTGGATGAGAAAAGGAGATTTTTCGGCAATCAGAGCATCGTTGTAATTTACCGATTTAAAAATTTCGAGTAAATAAATATAATACTCATAATCGCGGTGTGTTGGTCGTTGCTCGGCGTTGATGTGTTGAATATCTCTGCGGGGCAAATCGTAATGAGGTGCTTCAAAAGTCTTCCAAACTTCATCCCATGCAGGCGAATTATCTGTACCCGATTCCCAATTATGCTGAATATACACTAAGCCCTCGTTTAGCGGATCTCTGTTACTGTATAAATAGTTATGAAATTTAAAGGTTTTTTCAAACTGTGCTATTAAAAAAGTTAAAACTTCATTTTTGTTTTGAGCAGCATTGTATATTTTTTCTAATACAAACCCGATGACAGGCGGTTGCGTTAAACCTGTTGTAGCAATATTTTTAGGTGCGAATGTGCTTAAATACGCACCATGCACTTCCGGACCTGGATAATATAATTCGTTGGGTGTATGGAAAATAATGTGTGGAACAAAACCATTCGACCATTGCGCAGAATGGAGTGCAGTGATCTCCTCCATCGCTGCTTGGATATCGAAAGTAGCTAAGCCAATGGCGATAAAACCAGAATCCCAGAGCCACTGAAAAGGATATAATGTTGCAGTCGGCACTGTAAAACCACCTTCGCGCTTGTTTTCTATCAGAATTTTTTTACAGGCTAACGCCAACTCAATATCGTTCATTTTTTATCAGTTGACAGTTTAAAATTGACACACAATAAAATTAAAAATGAAAGTAATTATTTAGCTAAAGCTAAAATGTTTGCCTGTTTCCCGCAGATTTCGCAGAAATTTCAGCAGAAATCCGCAGAAATACGGTAATTATCTTTTTTCTGCGGATTTCTGCTGAAATTTCTGCAAAATCTGCGGGAAGTTTGTAGCACCTGAGTATTAACTTAGAATTTAAACATTACCGATGCCGTTAAGCGACGAGGAAGAATAGCACGGGCGTTATAAATCGGGTCATTTACAATAACGCTTGTATCAAAAACGCGTGGATCGCCTTCGGTTAAACCCCTATCGTTGAGTAAATTATAAACATTTATACCAACTTTTATAGACTGTTTTGCTGCAAGTTTAAATGTTTTACCAGCGCGAACATTAAAAATACCATAAGATGGGAGTTCAATCAAATTCTGATCATCCGCAAAACGTTTACCCTCAAAATTATACATCACACCCAAATCCCAGTTATTTTTATCGAAAGATAAACCTGCGTTAAAAATAAATTTGGGCTGTCTCAACACCGAATTACCTTTATAATCTACTATTATATCGTCAGCAGTTCCTAATTTACCGTCAGGTCCAGAAGTTGTTTTCTTGAAATCATCGTATTGGTGTTGCAAAATTGTTGTGTTCGCATCAATTATAAAACCCTCCGCTAATCTGTAAGCCAAACTAATTTCAGTACCGTAACTTGTTGTTGAACCCACCGGAATCGTAATCTCGCGCAAAACGCCGTCGCTACCAGCTATAATATCGTTCTGTAAACGGTTTTTAATGGTATTATAAAAAAATGCTACTGTACCGGAAAGACGATCAGCACCATATTTTACACCAATCTCGGTCTGATACAGCGATTCATTTTTATCGGGTACAACCTGTGTAAAATTTCCTTTGCCATCCAAAGTAATACTCGAAAAAGTGCGCATTTCTGGAAAATAAAACCCTTTTGTAAACGAGCCATATAAATTTGTGCTGATACTTGTAGCGTAATTTGCACCCACAACAAATCCGTAATCGTTAAAGCTAACGTTGCGTGTTGTAAATTTCCCTGTCAACCATCTGTAAGCTGCATCAGCAGAATTAGTAGCTGACGCGTTTGTATAACTTGCCGATTCACCCACTGTGACGATACCTTTTTGTAATTCGTAGCGCGCACCAACATCTAAACGCAATTTGCCGAACACCATTTCATCGCCTGCATAGAGCGCAATTTTGTTAGCCTCGAAAGTGTTGTATGTTCGGCTTGCAACGTTTTGGCGAAAACCACCCTTGGTAAGTTTAATAACTTTCCCAGAGGTATCAGCATAAGTCAAATCTACCAAACGCGGCTGATCTTTTAATTCAACCAACACACCTGTACCAACTTCATCTTGTAATTGCTGTGTAGTTGAAGCAAAAGTACCTACGGTAAAATTATGTTCTGAATCACCGTTCTTAATTTTTTTTGTAATTCTTAGATCTGTAGAATAATCGGACATCGGGCGGTTTCTGAGTGTAATGGCATCTTCAGTAACGAAAGTTTTACCGTTATTCCCTCCTGTCGATAAATCTAAAGGTTGACCGTTATCGGCGTAGGTATAATTATACGATTTTAAAATGCCGCTCTTGCTTTTTGCATAGGCATCAATTTCAAACGTTTTACCAGGCGACCAAAAATCGAAAGTATGTTCAAATTTTGAAACACGCGTTTTCGATTTTAAAATCCATCCTTCAAACTCTTTCACAAATTCTAACATAAACGAATTGCCCCGTGCAGTAACACCATTGCGCAAATTTCCCTGAATTGTTCCTAACGGATTGACCAAAGCGAATGAACCCATTTGTGGAGAATATACAGACGTTACTTCTTTGCCATCATTCCCGGTTGCGGCATCAATCGTGTTTTTTAAGTGAGGCGAAGGCAAAAAGAACTGCGCATTGTCATCTAAAGTACGGAAATAGAAACGAATGAATCCATTATCAATTTGGCGCGTAATATTTCCTCTGAATTGGTAACCGCGCGAATCGGCACCCGTAGGCTGCGGACCTTCATCGTAACGGGCAAATCCACCTAAATTATATTGCCATTTTTCTCCCATTGAACCGCCCGTATTAAAATCAACGCGATATAAACTATAGTCGCCTGCACTGATTTTAACAACCGATTCCACTTCTCCACCACCTTTTTTAGAAATATAATTGAAAACGCCCAAAGGCGAACCAACACCAAAAAGTGTTGAAGAACCACCTCGCGCAAATTCTACATTTGCAACACCCATATCTGGGCGAAAATAAATATCTTGCGCCGAAGAAGTTAAATATCCTGTTGACTGAACAGGCATTCCATCTTCTTCCAAAGGTGTATATTTGTATTGACCTGCTGAAGGCATACCGCGAACAAAAATATTCGAAGCCACATCGCCACCACCGCCTTCGGCGTGAACGCCAGGAATAATGCGCAAAATATCTGCCATAGAATTAGCAGAAATAGCCTGAATTTGTTTGGCAGAAATTTGAGAAAGCGAACCCGTCATTTCTTTTTGCGTTCTCGCTGTACCTGTGCCTGTTACAACCACTTGGTCTAAATTAAAAATATCACTCTCTAAAATAAAATCTTCGTTTTGTTCTGCACCAGTTAAGTTAATATCTCGATACGTCGTTTTTAAACTCAAAGCACTAACAACTACTTGCGTTGCACCAGTTACATCAGTTTTGAAGTTGTAGTTACCTTCTACATCAGTCATCGCGCCTACCGATTTACCTTTCAATACAACAGTAGCACCAATAACAGGCTCTTTATTCGAGTCAATGACTTTACCTTTTAATACCGATTGCGCTATTACAAATTCTGTTGTAAAAAACAACATAGCCATAAGCGATAAAAACCTCATGGATATAGAAAATTTTAAAAAACACGTTTCTTTTTTCATAATTCTTGATTTTTTTAAAAAAATTTTAGTTCTGAAAATCGTTAAAATTCATTTTTATAATTTTGAATTTTATAATTTTAAACAAATGTAGTTTCTTTTTTTAAATCACAAAACGTTTAATAATTCTCAATTTACGTAAACGATTACGGCATCGTTTACGTAATAAAACTTTTTAAAAAAAATTTTATTAAAAATTCAAAACACCCATTTTTAATAAATTTATATCTATTTTTGGCAGAAAAAATTACAGTAGGTTATGAAGAATCGTCCTGCAACTTTAAAAGATATGGCTTTAAAACTCAACACCTCGGTTGCTACCATTTCAAGGGCTTTGAAAAATAAACCAGATATTAGTAGCGAGATGCGCGAAAGAGTTAAAAATTTAGCCAACGAATTAAAGTATCAACCTAATTCGATGGCTTTGAATTTGAAATTCCATAAATCGCAAACAATAGGGTTGGTTATTCCTAAAATTGTACACTTCATGTTTTCAACCATGATTTCGGGTATATTGGAAGAAGCTGAAAAATATGGTTACAATGTTCTGATTTGCGAATCGAATCAGAAGTATGATCGCGAAGTACGTATAGTTGGCGATTTAATGCGCGGGAAAGTAGATGGATTGATAATCTGTTTTTCGAACCAAACGCGTAATTTTAATCATATTGAGCAAGTTGTAAACAACGCCGTTCCTTTAGTTATGCTCGATAAAAGCACGGATAATATTAACGCCGATCAAGTTATTGTTGACGATTACGAAGGGGCATTTGCTGCTGTTGAACACCTCATTCAGCAAGGCTATCAACGTATTGCGCATATTAATGGTAACGAAACACTTCATCACTCGCAAGCCAGACTTTCAGGATATTTAGATGCACTTGCTAAACACGGTTTGCAAACCGAAGAAAGTCTCATTTTTAGAGCAGAAGAATTTACTTTGGAAGAAGGTATGATGCTTGGCAAACAAATATTTTCACATCCTAATAAACCTGATGCCGTTTTTTCTATTTCTGATGATGTTATTATTGGCGTTCATCAATATTTAAAATCGCAGCGTGTTGCGATTCCAAAAGAATTTGGTTTGGTCGGATTTAGTGATTCCGTTCTCGCTTCCGTAATCGAACCTTCATTGAGTAGTGTGCGACAACCGGGTTACGATATGGGAAATCTGGCAGTAAAACGCTTGCTCGAACTCATAAATGCCGAAGAAAAAGATTTACCCACTTCGGTTCAAACACTCACGTTAAAAACAGAATTAATTATTAGAAACTCATCACTACGGAATTCATGAATATACTCATTGCTTGCGATAGCTTTAAAGATGCTTTAGCTGCTGTTGAAGTTTGCAGCGCTATTGAGCGCGGTTTAACATTGGCAAATCCGAGTTTTAAAACGCGCATTTTTCCTTTAGCAGATGGAGGTGAAGGTGTTAAAGATGTTTTAGATTTTCATTTAGGCTTAGAAACAAAAACTGTTGAAGTTCACAATCCATTGTTTAGAAAAATTAAGGCTTGCTACAGTTTGGTTGACAGTTATCTGTTAACAGTTGACAGTAAGGGCGTATTGCAATGCGCCCCTACTCAAATGTCAACTGACAACTGTCAACCAAAAACGGCATTTATAGAAATGGCTCAAGCGGCAGGTTTACAATTGTTAAAAACCGAAGAACGCAACCCTTTAAAAACAACAACTTTTGGTGTTGGTGAAATAATTTTAGATGCCATAAAACACGGAGCAAAGCAGATAATTATAGGCATCGGAGGTTCTGCTACAAATGATTTAGGCATAGGTATGGCAGCAGCTTTGGGTTGGAAATTTTTAGACAAAAACAAAAAAGAATTAATTCCGATTGGAGAAAATTTAATTTATGTTGAAACTATTATTCCTCCAAATAAAAATTTATTAGAAAAAGTAGATTTTGAAGTGATGTGCGATGTGAACAATCCTTTATTAGGCAAGAGTGGCGCAGCGCATACTTATGCCAAACAAAAAGGCGCAAGTGCTGAGGAAATTTTAGCATTGGAAGAAGGAGCAAAACAATTATTGAGTGCAATAACCAAAAGCAGTTTGGGCAGAAGATTTTCTGTCATTGAAAAAACTCTTGGCGCAGGTGCAGCAGGCGGATTCGGTTTTGGTTGTTTGCATTTTCTAAATGCTAAAATTAAAAGTGGCATTACCACTATAATGGATCTAACCGATTTTGATAAACAAGTTGCTTGGGCGGATATTATTTTTACGGGCGAAGGACAAATTGATAGTCAAACAGCGCAGGGTAAATTAATTTCTGGCATCATATCGCGTAGCCAAAACAAATCTGTAATTGCTTTGTGTGGTTCTTTAAATTTAAGACCAAAAAATTTAACTGATTTAGGTTTAAAAGCAGTATTTCCAATAAATCCTAAAATAACAAGTTTGTCAGAAGCATTAAAAAATACAGCAGAAAATTTAGAAATGACAGCTTTCAACATTGCACGTTTATTAGTTATGGGTGATAAACGATGAATAGTAAAAAAAAACCGTAGTTCATAACTTATTACTCATAACTGTTTTTTATTTTCGCACTTCTTTTAAAATAAGTTTTTTTCAAAATTGATTTTTGAGTTTAAAGTTATAAGTACACTCTGTTTTTCGCCCTCATAACTATCAACTATCAACTATCAACTATCAACTATCAACTAAAATGAATAATATCGAAGTTTTTAAATTCGGCGGCGCATCTATTAAAAATATTGAAAGCATAAAAAATGTAGCAAGCATCATCAAATCTCACAGCGATAAAAATTTAATTGTCGTCGTTTCTGCGATGGGAAAAACGACTGATGGATTAGAGGAAATCGTAAAAATTTATATGGGCAATGTAGAGGCGTTGCATGCAACGTCTCTACTTGACAATTTAAAAAAGAAACATTTTGAAATAGCATCAAAACTTTTAAAAAATCCATCAAATACTCTACAATCCTTAAATGATTTATTTGTCGAAATTGAATGGATTTTAGAAGATGAACCGCACGATGCTTACGATTATATTTACGATCAAATTGTTAGTCTCGGCGAGTTGCTATCTACGCGCATTATTGCTGATTATTTAAAAGAGCAAGGTTTAAATGCAGAATGGTTTGATGCGCGCGACGTAATTAAAACAGACGAAACTTGGCGCGAAGCACGCGTTAATTGGCAAAATACAGAGTCAGCAATTTCTAAATTGCTTTTGACAAAATTAAATACTTCACAACCAACTATAATTGTTACGCAAGGTTTTATTGGTTCAACAAAAGATAATAACACGACAACCTTAGGTCGCGAAGGATCTGATTTTTCAGCAGCAATTTTTTCACACTTTGTACAACCACAGCACATGACAATTTGGAAAGATGTTGACGGTGTGTATAGTGGAGATCCACGCGTATTTAAAAACGTTGAAAAATTACCACAAATTAGTTTCGACGAAGCAATAGAAATGACATATTTCGGTGCAACTGTTGTTCATCCAAGAACGATTCAACCGTTGAAACAAAAAAATGTACCACTTATTGTGAGATCTTTTATAAAAAAAGATGTTGAAGGAACGCAGATCGGTAATTTTGAAAACGTGATAAAATATCCACCCATTTTTACAATTGAACGCGATCAAGCATTCATTAAAGTTTCTAATAAAGATGCATCTTTTTTAGTCGAGCAACACATTGCGACGCTGTTTCAAATTTTCGCCAAGCATTTTATTTTTGTCAACCTCATGCAAAATTCTGGTGCATATTTTTATGTAGCTATTACGCAAGCAGATGAAAAAAAATTAGCTTTACTTGGAGATTTAAAGGACAAGTTTAATATAGATTATGCTGAAGGTTATGATTTAATAACAATTCGTCACTTCAATGAAGCTGCGATTCTCTCAGTGATTGAGGGAAAACATAGTGCGTTTGAAAAAACTTTCGGCGATACGTTTCAGGTGCTGTTAGAAAAAAAATAAAAACCTCGCCGCAAATGTGATTCGTGACGAGGTTTTTAATTTTTTAGAACTAAAAAAAATCCAAGCTTAACTGATAGCCAAAGCTAACTTACGCGCTTGCAAAACTTTTTTGTATTCGCGTGGCATAACTTTAATGAATTTATTTTTTTCTTCCTTCCAATGATTCAAAATATATTCTGCGTTGACACTGTGTGTATTTTGAAAATACTGATCAATAAGTTCGTACAAAGCGTATAAATCTTCTTCGTCGAGGGTTTCTATATCTGAAAGGTCGTTATTAAATTTTTTGGAAAAATTTCCGTTTTTATCATACATAAAAGCGATTCCACCCGACATACCAGCAGCAAAATTTTTACCCGTTTCACCGAGAACAACCACTACTCCACCCGTCATATATTCGCAACAGTGATCGCCGACACCTTCCACAACGGCAGTTGCACCCGAATTACGCACTGCAAATCGCTCACCAGCTCTACCATAAATAAATACTTTACCTGAAGTTGCACCATATAAAGCGACGTTACCCAAAATTATATTTTCCGATGGATTAAAACGTGCTTTAGGTGATGGCACAACGATAATTTTTGCACCCGATAATCCTTTACCGAAATAGTCATTCGATTCACCTTCGAGCGTAAATGTGATTCCTTTGGCAGCGAAAGCACCAAACGATTGACCAGCAGAACCGATAAATTTAAAATTCAAAGTATCTTCTGGTAAACCTTCGGATTTTTGTATTTTTGAAACGGCATGACTGAGCATTGCGCCAACTGATCTATCAGTATTAAAAATACTAAATTGCGCCGACATTTTTTTCTTCTTGACGATACTTTCCGAAGCTAAATTTATAAGTTTACGATCTAAAACGTCTTCGAGTTCGTGATTCTGTCCAATTTTTTTATACTGTCCGACCGATTCATCGGCAGGTTCTTTATAAAGTATGGCTGTTAAATCTAAATCGCGGTATTTTGAGTGTTGTTGAACTTGCGAACGAATTTTAAGAAGTTGTACTTGCCCTACCATTTCATTAATAGTTCTGAAACCTAATTGCGCCATAATTTCGCGCAATTCTGTAGCCAAGAACACAAAATAATTCACCACGTTTTCAACTTTACCGTTAAAGCGCGCGCGTAAATCTGGATTTTGCGTCGCAATCCCCACTGGACACGTATTCAAATGACATTTGCGCATCATTATGCAACCTTCGACCACTAATGCGCCAGTTGCAACGCCCCATTCTTCCGCACCCAGCAAAGTAGCGATTGCCAAATCGCGACCTGTACGCAGTTGTCCATCTGTTTGAAGCACCACTCTATCGCGCAATTTATTTTTTACGAGCGTTTGATGCGATTCTGCCAAACCCAATTCCCAAGGTAAACCTGCGTGACGAATTGAACTGAGTGGCGATGCGCCTGTTCCGCCATCAAAACCAGAAATTAAAATTTTATCGGCTTTCGCTTTCGCTACACCCGATGCAATAATTCCTACACCCGCTTTCGATACCAATTTCACGTTTACATCGGCTTGTTCGTTAGCATTTTTCAAATCGAAAATCAATTGTGCTAAATCTTCAATAGAATAAATATCGTGGTGCGGCGGCGGCGAAATCAAACTTACGCCTGGCGTAGAATGTCGCACTCTACCAATCCATTCATCCACTTTATAGCCTGGTAACTGTCCACCTTCACCAGGTTTAGCGCCTTGCGCCATTTTTATTTGCAATTCGTTGGCTTGGCTTAAATAATAACTCGTTACGCCAAATCTGCCTGATGCAACTTGTTTAATTGCCGAACGTTCCCAATCACCGTTTGGTTTTGGCGCGTAACGAATTTCGTCTTCACCCCCTTCACCACTGTTCGAGCGTCCGCCAATGCGATTCATGGCAACAGCCAAAGTAGAATGTGCTTCGTGCGATATAGAACCGAAAGACATTGCACCCGTCGCAAAACGTTTTAAAATAGTTTCAACCGATTCAACTTCATCTAAGGGAATAGAAACTGTACGACGAAAAGACATTAAACCGCGCAAAGTAAACGCTTGCTCTTCCTGACTGTTTAGAAGTGTACTGAATTTTTTAAACGTTGCGTAGTCGTTTGTTTCTGTCGAAAGTTGTAATAAATGAATCGCTTGCGGTGAAAAAATATGCGCTTCACCGCGTCGTTTCCATTGATACACGCCACCGGCGGGTAATACAAAAGGTACAGACGTATTATTTTGTGTCTCAACTAAATGATAGCGTTGCAAAATTTCGTATGCAATGCCATCGAAACCTAAACCTTTTAAACGAGAGACAGTACGCGAAAAACATTTTTGTACAACTTCCTCGTTAAGACCTAAAATTTCAAAAATCTGAGAACCCGTATATGATTGTAAAGTCGAAATGCCAATTTTTGACATCACCTTTAATAAACCTTTGTTTACTGCTTTTATATAATTAGCCGATAGCTTTGAGCAATGAGCTTTGAGCTTCTGTTCGAGATTTAATAAAGAGGGCTCAAAGCTCAAAGCTAATGGCTCAATGCTATTAAACACCATAAACGGACAAATCGCTTGCGCACCAAAACCCAACAGCGTCGCGTAATGATGTACTTCCCATACATCACCTGCTTCAACGATGAGTGACGCCTTTGCGCGTAAACCAATTTCGACTAAATGTTTATGTACTGCCCCGACTGCTAAAAGTGATGGAACGGGAGCATTTCCTTTTTGAATATTTTTTTGTGAAAGAATTAATGCTGCTTTTAATACGCCCTGTTCGTCTTCGGCTCGGAAATATAAATCTATAGTAGCTGACTTAAAATAGTTGTTAGTTATTCGTTGTTCGTTGTTAGTTTGCGATATACGACTATCAATGAACAACGAACAACTGTCAACTAATTTAATTTTTTGCAACTCTTCCAGCGTTAAAACAGGATGCTCTAAACTGATGAAAGGAACATTTTCGGTTTTAGTATTTAGGATATTTTGAGAAATGCCTAATTTAACGTGCAGCGACATGACGGAACGCTCACGAATCGGATCTATCGGCGGATTGGTAACTTGTGCAAAAAGTTGTTTGAAGTAATTGCTGATGTGTTGGGGCTGATGCGATAAAATCGCAAGTGGCGTATCGCTTCCCATCGAACCGAGTGCTTCTTCACCGTTTGTTAGCATCGGCTGAAGAATAGTTTTTAAGTCTTCTTGTGTGAAACCGAATAAAAGTTGTTGGTTGATAGTAGTGAGCTGTGAGCTGTGAGCTGTGAGCTGTGAGCCACTATTTG
>ENA-OFCD01001471-OFCD01001471.1-metagenomes-genome-assembly--contig:-NODE-1471-length-11681-cov-6.871495_pt1 | contig 11681 bp, 12 predicted proteins | sample MGYA00153392_OFCD01 | MGnify analysis MGYA00153392 | reverse complement strand
CGCGTGGTTGGACATGACACCTGCCGATCCTGACATCCTGGCGATACCCGATCCTAGTCAGATGATTCAACTGCCCTGGCAGCCGGATGTAGCTTGGTTGCCAGCCGATATATATACGATTCCGCAAGGCGGAGGCTTCGCCAACGAGCGGCAACCTCTAGCCCAAACGCCACGCTTAGTGCTGAAGCGGGTATTAGCGCAGGCTGAGGCACTGGGTTATCGAGTGAAGACGGGGGTAGAGTGCGAGTATTTTTTGCTAAGTGCGGATGGTGAGAGGGTTTATGATGGGTTGGATCGAGCGACTAAACCTTGTTACGACCAACAATCTTTGATGCGTCGCTTCGATATCATTGCCGAAATCTGTGATGCGATGCTGGCTCTAGGCTGGGGAGCTTATCAAAATGACCATGAGGACGCGAACGGACAGTTTGAAATGAACTGGACTTATGATGATGCGTTAGTGACAGCAGATCGACATGCTTTCTTTAAATATATGGTCAAATCGATCGCCGAAAAACATGGGATGCGGGCGACATTTATGCCCAAACCTTTTAGGCACCTGACGGGCAATGGTTGCCACACTCACCTCTCACTCTGGGATAATGCTGGCAATGTCAATCTCTTCCACGATCCTGCTGGAAAATTAGGTCTTTCGACACTAGGTTATCAGTTTATCGGCGGGGTATTAAATTCCACCCCTGCGCTGTGTGCTTTTACCAATCCGACTATCAACTCATACAAACGTTTAAACGCCCCTGTGACTGCATCAGGGGCTACTTGGTCGCCAAATGGGATTAGTTATGCTGGTAACAATCGCACCCACACGATCCGGATTCCCGATGCGGGGCGGTTTGAGTTTCGACTGGCTGATGGTGCGGCAAATCCCTATCTATTACCTGCGGGGTTGATTGCGGCGGGACTAGAAGGGATCGAGCAAAAGTGCGATCCTGGTGCGCCTTGTCAGAACAATAACTATACCGATCCATTACCAGCGGAAACTGTGCCGCAATTACCAGGTAATTTACTAGATGCTTTGCGGAATTTGGAGGGAAATGAGCTGTTAGCCAAGAGTTTAGGATCGGGGTTTGTGTTTTCTTATTTGAAATTGAAGCACCAAGAATGGCGGGATTACTGTACGCGGGTTAGTGATTGGGAACTAGAACATACACTCGATTGCTAGAGGTGAGGATCGATCGACGATTCTCGAACACAGAGAAGCTATTTGCGATAGTGTGGGAAGATAAAGACTCTCGCGTAATTGACAGAGATCTACCGTGGCACAAGTTACTCTAGAAAATATTTACAAAAGCTATAGTCCTGCGGCTACCAAAGCTAATAGTAAAGCCGGAACAACAAATCTGTCAGTTTCAGAAAGCGTTCTGCGCCGGATAAATTTGACCGTAAACGATGGTGAGTTTATGGTGCTAGTTGGAGCATCCGGCTGTGGTAAGAGTACGCTCTTGCGGCTAATTGCGGGCTTAGAGACAGTGACTGCGGGGAATATCAGCATCGGGGAGACACTCGTAAACGATTTACCGCCCAAGCAGCGGGAGATCGCGATGGTGTTCCAGAGTTACGCGCTCTACCCACATATGCGGGTGTATGACAATATCGCCTTTGGGTTGCGGCGGAGTCAATCTTTCGCCACCGCAGATCTAACCAAAAAAACCGACAGTTTACCCCCGCAAGTGGAAAACTTTTTGGTAGAAATTAGTCGTGGTTTTCCGCGCGGGTTTCGCTATATTTCAGCACGGGAAAAAGTTATCACTCAGAAAGTTTTGCAAGTTGCCAAAATGCTGCAAATTGATGGTTTATTAAATCGCTTCCCCAAACAACTCTCAGGCGGACAAAAACAGCGTGTGGCATTGGGTCGTGCGATCGCCCGTGACGCTCAAGTATTCCTTATGGACGAACCATTATCCAATCTCGATGCCAAACTCCGCGCCGAGACTCGCACCCAAATCGTCAAATTGCAACGTCAATTAGGCACGACGACGATCTATGTCACCCACGATCAAACTGAAGCGATGACTATGGGCGATCGCATTGCCGTCATGGATCGGGGACAAATTCAACAAGTTGCTACTCCGCTAGAAATTTATAACCATCCTGCCAATATTTTCGTCGCCCAATTTATCGGTTCGCCACCGATGAATTTAATTCCGGTTCAAGTGAAATTACCACTATCGATCGGCAATAAACAATTTCGGATTACGTTAGAAGCACAATGGGAATCGCTCCTCGGTGAGTACTCGAATCGATCGTTATTAATGGGTATTCGTCCCGAACATTTAACGATCGGTTTACCTGCAACCAAGAATTTTCATGGCATTGTCGAAACAGTCGAAGCCTTGGGTAATGATACTTATATTGCTGTCAGAGTTGCGGATTTGGAGCCAGCAGCTTTGACGCTCCAAGTTCGAGTTTCACCAGATAAATTAGTCACGGTTGGCGAGGAAGTTTGGCTCTCAGTAGCTACTGATAAAGTTCATCTGTTCGATCGAGATACTGGTTTAGCACTGACAGTTGACAGTTGACAGTTGACAGTTTGCACTGAGTGAAGAGGTAGGGTGTGTTAGGCGCAAGCCGTAACGCACCAGTATTCGCTCGCTGCAAGGATCTGATTTAGGATCGCTCAGTTGACAGTTATCGATCGGTTGCTGTATATGGTAAAAATTACTATAATAAATTTATTAGTTAATTTAATATAAACCATATATGACACAGTTACCCATCCCCCAGCACTTCCAGCCAGCCAGAGTCGGGGAGATCTGGCGAGTGCCTTATCAAGATCGAGCGATCGCAGCTAGAGCCTGGGCACAAACACACCAACTGCACCCCACATCGCAGGGACAGACCAATGTTCGACTATTACTCATCGACGTGCAGAATACCTTCTGCCTACCTGAGTTTGAACTATTTGTCGGGGGTAGAAGTGGGCGGGGGGCGATCGATGACAATCTTCGACTATGCGAGTTTATCTACCGCAATTTAGGTAAAATCGACCAAATAGTTGCAACGATGGATACTCATCACCTGCACCAGATCTTCCACCCGATTTTTTGGATCGATGAAAAGGGCGAACATCCCACGCCAGCGGTGACGACAATTACGCCTGAGAATGTGATGTCGGGAAAATGGCGAGTTAATCCTGAATTTGGAGCAGAACCAGACAAGCTTCAAGCGTACGCGCTGCATTATGTACAGCAATTGAGTGAGGGAGGCAAATATCCGCTGCTGATTTGGCCGTATCATGCCATGTTAGGCGGTATCGGTCATGCTTTAGTGCCTGCTGTGGAGGAGGCGATCTTTTTTCATGGGATTGCACGAACCAGTCAGGCGAGTTTTTCGATTAAGGGCGATCGAACTTTGACGGAGAATTACTCGGCTTTGGCTCCAGAGGTTTTTACAAACCAATTTGGTGAAGAGATTGCTAGTAAAAACGATAGTTTAATCGAGCTTTTATTAGCAGCGGATAAGTTAATTATCGCTGGACAAGCGCAAAGTCATTGTGTTGCTTGGACGGTTAACGATCTATTGACAGAAATTAGGGCGATCGATCCGCAATTGGCACGGAAGGTGTATTTATTGGTAGATTGTACTTCTCCAGTGGTCATCCCTGGAGTAGTTGACTATACCGATCGGGCTGATGCTGCTTTTCAACGGTTTGCTGAGGCGGGGATGAATATTGTTAAGTCAACAGACCGGATATTTTTATAATATTTTGTGGGGTAGATAGGAGGCAATACCTACAGCTACATTCATTCTTTAGAGATGAGAATTTATTTCGTAGGATGTGTTAGGCGACAGCCGTAACGCATCAATAATTCGCTCAATGATGCGTTACGCTACGCTAACACATCCTACGACAGCGCAGATTATTTAATTCTCAATCCTCACTTAGGATTCGATGTCTTCCACGAATTTGGGGACAGCGGCGGTGAGGACTTCATTTCCGGTGGCGGTGACGAGGACATCATCTTCGATGCGGACACCGATGCCTCTCCAACAGTCATCGATCGAGGGTTGTCCTTCGGCGGCTTCGATGTCGGGGGAGATGTAGATCCCAGGCTCGACGGTGATGATATTCCCTGGTTGGAATTGGTACCAAGTTTCGGCTCCGTGCATGTAGATCCCCGCGTCGTGAACATCCAAGCCGAGCCAGTGTCCGGTACCGTGCATATAGAAGTTTTTGTATTTTCCTTCTTCGATCAAGGTATCGACATCACCTGTGAGGAGTTCGAGGTTGACTAAGCCTTCGGTGATAATTTGGACGGAGGTATGGTGGAAGTCCTTCCAAGTGGTGCCTGGTTTGACTTGTTCGATACTCGCCATTTGAGCATCGAGGACTAGTTCGTAGATGATTTTTTGTTCGGTGGTAAATTTGCCGTTGACGGGGAAGGTGCGGGTAACGTCGGAGTTGTAGTAGCCGACAGAGCAACCAGCGTCGATCAGGAGTAAGTCACCGTCTTTTAGTTCGCTGTTATTTTCGATATAGTGGAGGACGCAAGCATTGGAGCCAGTTGCGACGATCGAGGGATAAGCAACACCCATCGCACCATGTTTGCGGAAGATATATTCGATTTCGGCTTCGATTTCGTATTCGTTCACGCCTGGTTTGGCAAACTTGCGGGCGTGGTTGTGGGCGATGGCGGCGATTTTGGCAGCTTCGCGCATCAAGTCTAATTCGGCGGGACTTTTAACCTGTCGGAGGGGATGGAGGGTGAGGAAGGGATCTTCAATTGCGATCGGCCCTGTACCGCGTTTACCATAGGAACGGAGCAGCCGTTGCCAATGCTTGATTACTTTATTATTGAGGTTTTCGTCACGCCCCATGTGATAGTAGATTTTGTCCCCTTTCTCTAGATATTGCGGGAGCTTTTCGTCGAGTTCGCTAATGAGATAGGCTTCGTCTGCACCATATTCGGCTTTGGCGGCATCGACACCAACGCGGTATCCCGTCCAGATTTCCTTCTCGCGTTCTTTAGGCTGCACGAACAGGATAAATTTGTGTTCGTCATGGTGCGGGGCGATGACGGCGACGGCATTGGGTTCGTTGAAGCCTGTCAGGTAGTAGAAGTCACTATCTTGACGATAGACATATTCGACATCATTGTGCATCACAGCCATCGGCGCACTACTGACGATCGCGGTGCCATTGCCAATTTTGGACATGAACTGTTCCCGACGGTGGCGGTATTCTGCTTGCATGAACTTCTAAACCTATGCTGAGTATATTGTTATCTTAGCAATCCTAGACGATTTATAGGTTTCAGATGATTATGAACATATGGCTCGATCCAGTTCGATCGAGTGCTAAATTACTGGGCAATTATTTCAATTATTGAGCATTCGATCGATAATTAACATAACAGTTTTAATCTCTCTAAACATTAGATTATGAGCGATCGCCTGCACCTCATCGAACCTCACATTCAGGACTTGGGCGGATTTGAAGCCCGTCGCTTGCTACCATCAGACACGCTGACGTTAGTTGGCCCCTTTATCTTTTTCGACCACCTCGGCCCAGCGGTGTTTCCACCAGGCAAAGGTGTAGATGTCAGACCTCACCCACATATTAATTTGGCAACCGTCACCTATTTGTTCGAGGGTGTATTGCTGCATCGCGATAGTGTCGGCAGCGTTCAGGAAATTCGTCCTGGTGCGGTGAACTGGATGACCGCAGGACGCGGCATCGTTCACTCAGAGCGGACACCGGATGACGAACGGAGCAAAGAAGCTACCCTACATGGGATTCAAACTTGGGTCGCACTTCCCGATGAGGATGAGGAAACAGACCCCTGGTTTCGGCATCATCCAGCCAGCGAGTTACCAGCTTGGGAGAGTGAAGGTGTATCATTCGTGCTGATTGCAGGTACCGCATCCGGTCGGACTTCGCCTGTGCAAACGTTTTCACCGATGATTTATCTCGATGTGCAACTTGCGCCTGGATCGCAGTTTACGTTGCCGAGTGATTATTCAGAGCAAGCTATTTATAGTGTTACCGCCGGATTGCAAATCGATGGCATGGCACTGGCACAACATCGCCTAGCAGTGCTGGAGCCTGGAGCATCAGTATCAATTGCTGCCCAAAGTTCAGCTCGTTGTGTTGTCATTGGCGGCGAACCTGTTGGCGAACGGCTCAAATGGTGGAATTTTGTGTCGAGTCATTCCGAGCGGATCGATCGAGCCAAGCAAGATTGGCAACAAGGGCATTTTGGGCAGGTGCCTGAAGAAACCGAATTTATTCCCTTACCTGAAGAACCAAATCATCAAGAACAACCACTTTAAACAGTTGACAGTTGATAGTTGACAGTTGACAGTTGCGGATGGAACTGTCAACTGTCAACTGTTTAACATACCAGCTTCGAGTTGCAGTTGTCGCGATCGCTCGGTGCGGCTGGCGCGTTGTGCGGGGGTAATTGACGGGTAGCAGCGGGGACAACAGATGCCTGGTTCGTAGTGGGGGGAGGTGAGATCTGCCACAGCGATCGGATCGCCACAGCCCCAGCAGATTTGATAGGTGCCTGGTTCTAGTCCGTGAGTGACGGCGACTCGTTCGTCAAAAACAAAGCATTCACCTTCCCATTGGCTCTGGGTGGCGGGGATTTCTGCTAAGTATTTGAGGATGCCACCCTGGAGGTGGTAGACGTTCTCGAAGCCTTGGGAGAGGAGGTAGGAGGTAGCTTTTTCACAGCGGATACCGCCTGTACAGAAGAGGGCGATATGTTTGTGTTGGTGGGGATCGAGGTGGGTGGCGACGTACTCAGGAAATTCGTTGAAGGAGTTGTTGTGCGGATCGATCGCACCTGCGAAGGTGCCGATTTCGACTTCGTATTGATTGCGGGTATCGATCGCCACTACATCAGGATTGGCGATTAGTGCGTTCCAGTCTTGGGGTTTGACATAGGTACCGACGAGATTGGTGGGATCGACGGTAGGAACACCCAAGGTGACAATTTCTTTTTTGAGTCGGACTTTGAGCCTGTCGAATGGCAGCTTAGTGGCGATCGATTCTTTATATTCTAGATCGGTAAAACAGGGATCGGCTCTGAGATAAGCAAAGATGGCATCGATGCTCGATCGAGTCCCCGCAATCGTCCCATTAATCCCTTCAGCAGCCAGCAAAATTGTACCTTTAATCTGATGCTGCTGACACAGATTTAGCAAGGGTTGACGGCGATCTGCGTAGTTAGATAGCTTCACAAATTTATAAAAGGCGGCAATAACTCGATCCATAACTGTTGCTTATTTGTCACATTAATTAATTTTAAGATCGATTGTGGGGATCGGTCTTGCTGTAAACAGTTGACAGTTAACAGTTTAAATAACTCAATTAGATTTACTAATCTATCCTCAATGCTAATTGTCTCACAGCATACAGATTCGATCGATAATATCGGCGATTATGTCTAACTAGAAGTTTAATAGCAATTTGTGCTTACTCCAGCCCATGAATATTATCGTGGACGGTCGTTACCAAATTATCAAACGGCTCGGCAAAGGTGGCTTCGCGCATACTTATTTAGCAAAAAATCTGGCTGCACCAGGCGAACCAAAATGTGTGGTGAAGCAACTGCGCCCGAAAGTCGAGCATCCTCGGATGTTGCAGTTGTTCAAGTTGGAGGCGGCAATCCTCGGCAGGTTTAAGCACAGTCAGATTCCGAAAACTGTGGAGTGCTTCGAGCATCAGGGCGATTTTTTTATGGTGCAGGATTTTGTTGCTGGAGACGATCTGAGTAAGGAATTTACGATCGGTCATCAGTGGAGCGAGGCGAAGGTAGTTGGATTTCTGCGGGAGATGCTCAAGGTATTGGGTTATGTGCATCAAAAGCAAGCGATTCATCGCGATATCAAACCTGCTAATATCATCCGGCGGTGGGACAATGGGCAATTGTGCTTGATTGACTTTGGGGCGGTACAGGATTTGGAGGGTGATTCATTAGTTCCGACGACTGTGATAGGGACTCCAGGCTATCATGCACCAGAGCAAGCGGAAGGATTAGCTACTTTCGGTAGCGATATTTACGCGTTGGGGATGACGGCAATTCAATTTCTGACGGGACATTACCCGCTCCACTTGCCCAAGAATGCAGCGCATGAGGTATTGTGGCGGGATTTGACGAAGATTAGCGATCGATTGGCAACGATTTTGGAGCAGATGACACGATTTGACTATATCGATCGATATGATTGTACGATGGCAGTATTGGCAGATCTGGAGACATTACCACTAGGATGTGACGACGATATCCCCGTTTCATCAAGTCGCTCGCTCGATGCTGAGTGTAGTCATCAACGATTAACTAATAAAATTATGGCTATGGCGATCCTTGTCGGATTGGGTTTGGTCAGTACCGCTGCGATCGTCAGTCGGGTACAATCTGTGGGAGGCATGGGTGGTGGATCGATTAGCGATTCTCCTCTGGATCTGATGCGCGAATGAGCGGCGATCGATCGCTAAATCTACTCATGCGACCGATCTCATTTGCGGTAAAATCGTTCGATATGGCGATCGATAGATTTATAACTATGTCTACTCCATTACGTACCTTCCAAGTCAATGCTCTGCAAGTTGAGGTTTATCGTCAGGAAGCAGATTTAGTCGATAGTCTAGTCCCACAAACCCAGTCTTATCTGAACGAAGTAATCGATAGACAGGGTGCTGCGGCGGCAATTTTGGCGAGTGGTGCTTCACAAATCGAGTTGCTCAAGAATTTGACAACATTTGGCGAGATTGACTGGGGACGGATAACGTTGTTTCATTTAGATGAGTATCTGGGGATTGGAGGTACGCATCCGGCGAGTTTTCAGTTATTTATGCGAGAATTGGTAGAGCAAAAAGTGACTCTGCGTAAATTCAATTATCTAGCTGGAGACACATTGGAACCGATGGCGGAATGCGATCGCTATCATGGCTTATTATCAGCACAATCGATCGATCTTTGCTTTCTAGGGATTGGTGAAACCGGACATATTGCCTTTAACGATCCAGAAGTGGCAGATTTTAACGATCGCTATCCAGTAAAGTTGGTAAAATTGGCAGACAAGTCGCGACAACAACAGGTAAATACCGGATTTTTCGATCGCATTGAAGCTGTCCCTCAATACGCCCTCACGCTCACGCTCCCGACGATTTGTCGAGCGCGGCGGATTTGCTGTCTGGCAATGGGAGCGAGGAAAGCAGGTATTATTAAAACTATGCTGACTGGTGAAATTTCGCCAACATGTCCAGCGTCTATCCTGCGGAAGTATCCGACAGCAACATTATATTTAGATGAAGCCGCAGCTAGTATGCTTGAATAACGGATGATTTCGATTGTCACTTAATTAGGAACAGAGTGAATACTCCAGCGTCAAAGAAACCTACAGACAATGAGTAATTACGCTAGCTGAGTAGTTGCTTTTGAATTTGACACTATAGCAATCCTAAATGAAAAGCTAGGTTAATGTAGGGTGTGTTGGGCTGCTGCCGCATGAGCACTAGTATCAAGGTTAATGTAGGGTGTGTTAGGCTGCTGCCGTAACGCACCAGTATTCCTAGTTAAGTAGAGGTAAAATCAGTGAAAGTTGTACATTCAATCGTGGTGAGTGCTGTTTTATGCCTGAGCAATTCAGTCGTAACTATGGCAAATGTGAATGGCGCAGTAGTAGTCAGTCAGAGTAGTGTCATCGTCACCACTGATGCCGATGGCGGGCAAGTTCAATCTACCACCGTTAGTCTCAATCGATCCGATCTCCGTCAACCACATATCCTGCGGGTACAAGGATCTACGAATAATGCTCCAGTGCGGATGGAGCGAGTAGAGGTAAAAATGAATGGTAAAGTTATCAAAACGATCGCTAACAACTCACTAGAATTAAACCTCGCACCGATGATGAAAGCGGGACGTTATGAGGTAGAAATATCTGCAACTTCGCCTCGAATTGACGATACGATTTTAGTAAACTTTACAGGTAAAAATACTAATGTTACCCAACAGTCATCTGGCTCTGGTCGAATCGACCAGAAACTAGTTATCGATGTTCAGTAGAACTAGTTATAATTTTTAGTATATTAATCGTAGCTTGGATGAACGATAATTATATTATCCTAGCATTACTATCGATCGAGGCGATCTCTACGGTTATAATATTAAATATCTAGAACATTGAGGAATTATCGATGGCTTCTATCACAGTCACTATTCCAGATGAACAACTTGAGAAGTTGCAACAGTTAGCACTAGAGAACCAAGTTTCGCCTGAAGATTTACTGCGTGCCAATATCGAAGACTGGTTGGCTGCTTCTAACGATGATTTTACTCAAGCAGCAAGTTATGTACTCAATAAAAATGCCGAACTCTATCGTCGGTTAGCACGATCCGTTATTTAACGTTGGCAGAAGTAATCGAGCTACACCATTATGAGCAATACATCAAAAACGAACTGGGCTAAAATTGATGCAATGACGGATGATGACATCGATACATCAGATATTCCGCCGCTGACAGAGGAATTTTTCTCCAAGGCAAAGTTACTAAGGCCTTCTAATCCAATCTCTACGGTTGCTGTTCGTATTGATTCGGAAACTTTGGAATGGTTTCGATCGAAAGGTGAAGAGTCGGAACAACACATGGCGGCGGCACTAAAAATCTACGCAGCAGCACAGAAAACGGCTGCTGGGATGTCTAAATATATTTAGTTAATGGCTTAACTCGATCGAGCTAAACAATCGGTTTTCTGTTAGATAAATCTTCGAGATTCGCTCCAGTAGTAAGGATGGAGTTATAATCTTGGTATATTTATCCCCAATCGTATGTCTTCTGCTGCCATCACAACAATTGTCAAAATGGTCGAGTCTCTGCCCGATGATTTGCAAGAGCGGGTTTCTGAGCATATTCGTGAATATATTGCCGATCTAGATGACGAAGCAAAGTGGGATTCTTCCTTTCAGAAATCTCACACTAGTTTAGTTGCGGCTGCTCGAAAAGCGAAGCAAGAAATTGCAGAGGGTAAGTCAGTACCGATGGATTATGACAGGTTATGAAGTCTGAGACATTGCCATCATTTTGGGCTGAATATCGAAAATTAAGCACCCCGATTAAAGAAAGAGCGCGAAAAACATATCGGCTTTGGGCTGATAATCCGTTTCATCCTTCATTACATTTTAAGTGCATCGATAGCAATGAAGGAATTTGGTCGATTCGAGTGACACGGAGCTATCGCGCTGTTGGGATTTTGGACGGTGACACTGTGACATGGTTTTGGATTGGTAGTCATGACGATTATCAACAATTCTACTGATGAGTCGATCGAGTAAGACAATCGAGCAAGTTTGAATGCTCTCAATCAGAATACATTACAATACTTATGGAAGTGAGAAGTATTTTAGAGGCGATATGCTGACTATTCTATATGGCCCTTCATGTGTTGGCAAAACAACATTGATTAAACATTTAATAACTGATTATGGTTGGCAATCTATTTCATGTTACCTAACAAGACCTCTCCGAACCAGTGATATTCATCGTGTTCCAGTAACAAAAGAAGAATTTAAGAAGCTGAAAGAAGAAAATTTTTTTCATTGTGTGAATTACCATTTTGAAGCTTCGTATGGAACACCAAAAAATGAGTTAGTAGATTCAGCTAAAAGTTGTGCAGATCGATTTGTGTTGGACTTTATGCTGAAAAATTATTTT
>ENA-OFCD01001468-OFCD01001468.1-metagenomes-genome-assembly--contig:-NODE-1468-length-11697-cov-4.977409_pt1 | contig 11697 bp, 8 predicted proteins | sample MGYA00153392_OFCD01 | MGnify analysis MGYA00153392 | reverse complement strand
CTCGCATCGACTTTCTCAAACGGCATCCCAACGCCCGGGCGATTGCGGCAGGCGGCCAGCAGAGCGAGCCGCTGCCGGCGACGGATGCGGAATACGAGGCCGTGGTGGGTGCGGCTCGCGAGCGCATCGACGCCGATCCCGACTACGTACCCGATGAGTGGCAGGCCTACCTTGTGCGCCCGGTGGAATTCGAGTTCTGGCAGGCCGCGCGTGAGCGGGACCAGCTTCGGCTGCGCTACCGACGTGACGGAGACGGCTGGGTGCGCGACCTGCTCTGGCCGTAGCTGCCCATAGCGCCAACCCGGTCTTTCGCACGACGCAGCTCACCGAAGAAGCCCGGCGCTCCGACCGAGACTCGTCGTCGCTAGAGCCGTCAGTAGATCTCGGGATGCCGCGGACCTCGCCTTCTTCACCAGCCACCGGGCAGATCTCATGCTTCCTGGCCGGGACTTTCTCGCAGCATCCACGAGCGGCATTCAGACGATTTTTGGCAGCCGGCCCGGCTCAGCTGATCCGAATTATTTCAGTGCCGCGAGCGCCGTCGTCACGAGAGTGCTCGCGTCTGCGGCCGATCCGAAGTAGACGGATGTCGCGACCAGCCAGTATGCGCCGCGGAACACATCGACCCGCCCGACTCCACCACTCGTTGAGAAGTAGGCCGCATCGCCGAGTCCCGACGCCGGAGTACCCGTCGCGGCGGTCGTTTTCAGCGACGCGAGTTCCGCCGCAACGGGGCGGGCGACAGCGAAAGCGAAGGTGTCGCCACTGGTCTGGTTGAGCCAGTTGCACGCGGTGCCATTGTCAGCGACCGCCTTGGCCGCGGCAGTTCCGGACTTCGGCGAGAAACCGGAGTCCAGCCCGAAATTCGGGTTGAAGTCGTACACGGCCTGGGCCGAGATGAGGGTGCCACAAGGAATCTTGGTCGCCGTAGCGGCCGCCGCGCTCGGAGTCGGTGTCGGTGAAATTGTCGACGACGGTACCGGATTTGCCGAGGGGGAGTCCGTCGCCGTCGGGCTCGAAGTCTTTGACGTGCCCGGCTCTGGGACGCACGCGGCGAGCCCGAGTGCCACTGTCGCGGCGAGCGCGACCACGATAACGGTCGACCGCAATCGAGAGTCTGCGATGGTATTCATAGTATGAGAAGCCCCCTGGTGTGCGTGGTTCCATCCTCGCTCAATCCGGTTGATCGCACCGCGGGGCGCGCCAGCCGGGGAACCTGCCCGCTCCCGTAGAATTGGTGCTCGTGACTCCCGCCGAACTCTCCGCCCAGCTGCTCGTTATCGTCAGCGGCGCGCTCGAGCGGCGCGGTGCGGATGCCTCGAGCCTGTCGCTCGACGACGTCAAGGTCGAACGCCCCAAGAATCGGGACCACGGCGACTGGGCATCCAACATCGCCATGAAGCTCGCCAGGCAGGTGGGAGTGAACCCGCGGGAGCTCGCTCTCGAGCTGGCCGAGGGCATCCGCTCGATCGAGGGCGTGTCGGCTGTGGATGTCGCTGGCCCCGGTTTCATCAACATCAGCCTCGACGCCGCTGCGGCGGGCGCTCTCGCGAAAGCGATCGTCGAGCAGGGAGCGGCCTACGGCAACGGCACCCTGTACGAGGGCGTGACGATCAACCTCGAGTTCGTGTCGGCGAACCCGACCGGGCCAATCCACCTCGGCGGAGTGCGCTGGGCCGCCGTCGGCGATAGCCTCGCGCGCATCTTCCAGGCCGAGGGCGGGATCGTCACCCGCGAGTACTACTTCAATGACCACGGCGGCCAGATCGACCGGTTCGCCCGCAGCCTGTTGGCGAGCCACCTCGGTGAGCCGACTCCCGAAGACGGATACGGCGGGCAATACATCTCCGACATCACCGCGCGGGTCGTGGAGATCGCTCCCGCCGACCTCGCCACGCTGCCGCGGGATGCCAAGCAGGAGGTCTTCCGCGCCATCGGCGTCGACCTCATGTTCGGCGACATTAAGAACAGCCTGCACGAGTTCGGTGTCGACTTTGACGTCTATTTCCACGAGAACACCCTGCACGAGAACGGCGACGTCGAGAAGGCGATCGCAAAATTGAACGATCTCGGTCACATCTACGAATCGGAGGGCGCGACCTGGCTGCGCACCACCGAATTCGGCGACGACAAAGACCGGGTCGTCATCAAGAGTGACGGCGAGGGCGCCTACATCTCGGGTGATCTGGCCTACTACCTCAACAAGCGCGAGCGTGGCTTCGAGCGCAACCTGATCATGCTGGGCGCAGACCACCACGGTTACGTGCAGCGCCTCATGGCCATGACGGCAGCCTTCGGCGACACTCCGCGGGTAAACCTCGAGATCCTCATCGGCCAGATGGTCAACCTGCTCAAAGGCGGCACGCCCCAGCGCATGAGTAAACGAAACGGCACTGTCGTGGTGCTCGAAGACCTTGTCGAGGCTGTGGGCGTGGATGCTGCGCGCTACGCCCTCGTGCGCTCCTCGAGCGACTCGCAGCTCGACATCGATCTCGACCTTCTGACCAAACGCACCAACGAAAATCCCGTCTTTTACGTGCAGTATGCGCACGCTCGTACCCGGTCTGTTGCTCGCAACGCGGCGGACAGCGGAGTCGATCGCAGCGCCTTCGACGCCTCCCTGCTCACGCATGAGACCGAGAGCAGCCTGCTGGGTATCCTCGCCGAGTTCCCCCGCGTCGTCACCCAGGCCGCAGAGCTGCGCGAGCCGCACCGGGTCGCCCGCTACGCCGAGGAACTCGCCGGCGCCTATCACCGCTGGTACGACAACTGCCGGGTAACCCCCCTCGGCGACGAAACGGTGACCGATCTCCATCGCACCCGCCTGTGGCTGAACGACGCCACTGGCACGGTGCTGCGCAACGCCCTCGGTCTTCTCGGCGTCTCGGCGCCGGAGCGGATGTAGGGGCATGGCACCACAGGACGGCGAACCGTACAACTGGAACCTGGGCCGATCGGGACGCCAGTATCCGGAGGATTTCTCCCCGAACGACCCCGATTTGACCGAATCTGATTCCGACCCATTCGGCTTCGTCGAGACGGAGATCGTCCGACGTCGTGGCCGCGGCTGGATCGGTTTCGGCATTTTCCTAGTGATCGTCATCACCGGTGCAGTCGTGCTCGATAACGTGGCTCGGGGCTACGTTGGCGGGTTGATCGAGGCCAAGGCGCGCAGCGCTCTCGCCCTTCCGGAATCGACCCCGATGACGGTAACCGTCGGCGGCACCTCGGTGCTGTATCAGGCTGCGACCGGCAAATTCGAGCGAGTGGATGTGGCGATTGCCAAGCTCGGAGTCGGCGACCTCAGCGGCAAGGCCATCCTCACCGTCACCGGAGTGCCACTCCGGCAGTCGAAGCCGATCGAGAGCGCACGGGTCGCTGTCGTTACCTCAGAGGATGAGTTGAAGAAACTGCTCGCGGGATTCACGACCCTGCCGGTCACTTCGGTGAAAATCGCCTCCGGAGCCGTGCAGATCGGAACGACAGTCACCGCGCTCGGCGTGGCCGTCCCGGTAATGATCGCCTTCGTACCTTCGGCAGTAGACGGCCAATTGGCGCTGAGCCCGAAGTCGCTCGTCGTCAACGGTGCCACAGTGACCCCCGCAGGACTTCGCGCCACCTTCGGTGCTCTCGCGGACCCGGTACTTGCGACGCAGAAGATCTGTGTGGCCAAATACCTGCCGAAGCAACTTCCCCTTGATTCCGTAACGGTAAAGGGATCGTCGCTCGAACTGGCGGTCGCCGGAAAAGCGGTCACTCTCAGTTCGGCGCTCCTCACTATCAAGGGAGTGTGCGCGTGACCGCGAATCCGCTTGCACCCGCGTGGCTGAAGCCCCCTACCGATGCCAACGTGTTGCCCGCTACGGTGTGGTCGCAGAATGCCGGGCGTGCGGAATCCGGGATGCTCGAGGTGGCCGGTGTCTCAGCATCCGCTCTCGCTGCCGAATTCGGCACTCCGCTCTACGTGGTGGATGAAGCGGACGTGCGAGCCCGCGCCGCCGAAGCCCGGGAGTGCTTCGACCGGGAGTTCGGGCGAGTGGGCTCGGCTGCGAAGGTCTACTACGCCGGCAAGGCGTTCCTTTCCACCCAGATCGCCCGCTGGGTGACAGAGGCGGGGCTCTACATCGACGTCTGCAGTGCGGGGGAGCTCGCGGTGGCGCTCGCCGCCGGGGTCGATCCCATTCGCCTCGGCTTCCACGGCAACAACAAATCACTCGCTGAAATCGATCGCGCGGTCCGAGCGGGCGTCGGCGTGATCGTGATCGATAGTCTCATCGAGATCGAGCGAATCGCGGATGCCGCGGCCCGCCATTCCCGGGTGCAGCCGGTGCGTCTCCGCCTCAACAGCGGGGTGCACGCCCACACGCACGAATACCTCGCGACCGCCCGCGAGGACCAGAAGTTCGGTATTACGCTCACCGATGCACCCGCCGCGGTTGCCCGCATCCGTTCCCATGATTCGCTGCGCTTCCTCGGCCTGCACTCGCACATCGGATCGCAGATATTCGAGTCCGACGGCTTCGTCGAGTCCGCGAAGCGCTTGCTCGCCCTTCACGCCGAACTGCTCTCCGGCGGCCCGATTCCCGAGCTCAATCTCGGCGGCGGATTCGGTATTGCCTACACCTCCGTCGATACGGCACTCCCAACACCCGAGATCGCGGCCCGGTTCGCGAATATTGTCGCGAGCGAGTGCGCGAGACTTGGCATCCCCGTTCCCGTGGTCGCCGTCGAGCCCGGTCGGTCGATCGTCGGACCGTCAACTTTCACGCTCTACGAAGTCGGCACGATCAAGGACGTCGAGGTGACCCTGCCGCATTCGGGCACTGCGATCCGCAAATACGTGAGTGTCGACGGTGGCATGAGCGACAACATCCGCACTGCCCTCTACGCCGCTGACTACTCTGTGCGCCTGGCAAACCGCGCCTCGACGGCGCAACCCACCCTCGTGCGCGTCGTCGGCAAGCATTGCGAGAGTGGCGACATTGTGGTGCTCGCCGACTACCTGCCGGGGGATGTCGCCCCCGGCGACCTGCTTGCCGTGCCCGCCACCGGCGCCTACGGCTGGGCAATGGCCAGCAACTACAACTACCTCGCCCGTCCGGCAGTCGTCGCCGTGCGCGATGGAGTCGCCCGGGTGATCGTGCGCGGCGAAACCGAGGCGGACCTACTGTCGCGCGATGCAGGAGCAGGCCCTGATGGCGTCATTGCGGCGACCGGCGTCACTGAAGAAGGAGCACCATGATCGAGTATCGCAACCTGCGAGTGGCCCTTCTCGGCGCCGGATCGGTCGGCGCCCAGGTGGCGGCACTGCTGCTCGAACACGGCCCGGAACTCGCCAACCGCGCGGGGGCTGGGCTCGAACTCGTGGGCGTTGCCGTGCGCGACCTCGGGGCGACGCGTTCTGCCGAGATTCCGAAAGAACTCCTGACGACGGATGCCGAGTCCCTCATCCTCGGCGCCGACATTGTGATCGAGCTGATGGGTGGTCTCGAACCGGCCCGCACGCTCATCCTGCAGGCCCTCAACTCCGGCGCGGATGTCATCACCGGCAACAAAGCGCTGCTCGCGACCCACGGTCCGGAGCTCTTCGAGGCCGCGGAGCAGGTCGGCGCGCAGCTGTACTACGAGGCTGCCGTCGCCGGGGCAATCCCGATCATCCGACCGCTGCGTGACAGCCTCGCCGGTGACCGGATCAAGCGAATCCTCGGCATCGTGAACGGCACCACCAACTTCATCCTCGATCGCATGGACACGGCGGGGGAGTCCCTTGAGGCCGCCCTCGCGACGGCGACCGAGCTCGGCTATGCGGAGAAGTCCGATCCCTCGGCCGACATCGAGGGCTATGACGCCGCCCAGAAGACGGCGATCCTCGCGAGTCTCGCCTTCCACACCACAGTTCCGCTCGAGTCCGTGCACCGCGAGGGCATCTCCGGAGTCACGCTCGAGCAGGTGGAAGCGGCGCGCAAGGCCGGCTATGTGGTCAAGCTGCTCGCCATCTGCGAGCGATTGACCGATGCCGACGGTGTCGAGGGCGTGTCCGCGCGCGTCTATCCCGCGCTCGTTCCCCGCGATCATCCGCTTGCCGCCGTCCATGGTGCCAAAAACGCGGTGTTCATCGAGGCCGAGGCCGCGGGGGATCTCATGTTCTACGGAGCCGGAGCCGGCGGCATCGAGACCGCGTCCGCTGTGCTCGGCGACCTCGTCTCTGCCGCTCGTCGCCACGTGATCGGCGGACCGGGTGTCGCGGAGTCGACGCACGCCAACCTGCCCATTCTGCCCATCTCCCGCGTCATCACGCGCTACCAGATCACGCTCAGCGTCGTCGATGCTCCTGGGGTACTCGCGGTGGTCGCCGCGCTCTTCAGCGAGCACGGGGTATCCGTCGAAACGCTCACCCAGTCCGTCTACGGTGGCGTAAGCACCTCCACGCCCACCGCTACCCTTGTAATTGGCACGCACGAGGCATCCGAAGCCGATCTCGCGGCGACCGTTCTTGAGCTCGAGTCGAGCGATGTCGTCGTGCGGGTCACATCCGTATTGAGAGTAGAAGGTTCATAATGGCCCACCAGTGGCGCGGAGTCCTCCGCGAGTACGCAGACCGTCTCGATATCTCGGACGCCACCCCGATCATCACCCTCGGCGAAGGTGGCACGCCACTCATCCCCGCTGCGGCGCTCTCGGCACGCACCGGCGCGAACGTCTGGGTGAAGTACGAGGGCATGAATCCCACCGGATCGTTCAAGGACCGCGGGATGACCATGGCCGTATCGAAGGCCGTCGAGGCCGGCGCGAAGGCCGTGATCTGCGCCTCGACCGGCAATACCTCCGCGTCGGCCGCAGCCTATGCCACCCACGCCGGGATCACAGCGGCTGTGCTCGTGCCCGAGGGCAAGATCGCCATGGGCAAGCTCGCCCAGGCCGTCGCTCACAACGCCGAGCTCCTGCAGATCCGCGGCAACTTCGACGACTGCCTCGACATCGCCCGCGAACTCGCGGCGAATTACCCCGTCCACTTGGTCAACTCAGTGAACAACGACCGCATCGAGGGCCAGAAGACCGCCGCCTTCGAGGTCGTGGAGGCGCTCGGCGATGCCCCCGACATCCACATCGTGCCCGTCGGAAACGCCGGGAACTATACGGCGTATTCGCGCGGCTATGGTGAGTCCCTCGCCCGCGGCGACTCGACGAAGCACCCACGCATGTTCGGCTTCCAGGCCGCGGGAAGCGCCCCCATCGTGCTCGGCCGCGTTGTGAAGAATCCCGACACGATCGCCAGCGCCATCCGTATCGGCAACCCGGCCTCCTGGGAGCTCGCCATCACCGCGCGCCAATTGACCAACGGATACTTCGGGGCGATCTCCGACACGCACATCCTCGAGGCCTACCGAATCCTCTCCGCCGAAGTCGGCATCTTCGTGGAACCCGCGTCGGCGATCAGCGTCGCCGGACTGCTCGAGCGCGCCGCGGCCGGAGAGATCCCGCGCGGGTCGACCGTGGTGCTCACCGTCACCGGTCACGGCCTCAAGGACCCGCAGTGGGCCCTGAAGACCGCCGACGGCTCGGCTATCACCCCAACGGTGGTGGCCAACGACACCGACGAGGTTGCAGGCGTGCTCGGTCTCGCCAAAGTCACCGTGTGAACGTATTCGTTTCTCCGTCGGCTTCTGTTAGGGCGTTCGCCGGGTTGTCGGTGACCGTTCGCGTCCCCGCGACCACGGCGAATCTCGGTCCGGGGTTCGACACCCTTGGCCTGGCGCTGTCGCTCTACGACGAGCTCACCGTCACGGTGCGCGATACCCCCGGTGCGACGGTCGAGGTGATCGGAGTGGGCGAAGGGGAGGTCCCCACCGATGAGTCCAACCTCGTGGTGAGGGCCATCGCCTACACCTTTGCCGCCTGCTCGCAGCCGCTGCCCGGCCTCGACCTCGTGGCGCGAAACAATATCCCGCATGGTCGGGGTCTCGGGTCATCCGGTGCCGCAATAGTCTCGGGGATCATGGCCGCCAAAGGCCTGCTCGACGGCATCGTCGACCTCGACGCGGGGTCTCTGCTTGCCCTCGCGACGGCTCTCGAGGGCCATCCCGACAATGTGGCACCGGCGCTTTTCGGCGGTCTCACTATTGCCTGGACCACGGATGCCGGACCACAGCACAAGAAACTCATGGTGCACCGCGGAGTCTCACCGCTCATCGCGGTGCCGGAGTCGACGATGTCGACCGAGCTTGCACGAAGTCTGCGCCCGGCCTCGGTGCCCCACGAAGACGCGATCTTCAATGTCTCTCGGTCGGCACTGCTTATCGCTGCTCTCATCCAGAGTCCCGAACTCCTGCTTGCCGCGACCGAAGATAAGTTGCATCAGAGCTACCGGGCTGCGGCCATGCCCGAAACCGAGTCTCTCATTCTCGAACTCCGGTCACTCGGGCTTCCGGCCGTGGTCTCCGGCGCCGGCCCATCCATCCTCGTGCTCTGCAGCGACCCCGCCCAGCGGCTCGTCGCGGCCGAGCTCATCGCTGCCCGATCCGGCTCGCCGTGGCAGTCTTTGCTGCTGGCTGTTGACTTCAAAGGTGCTACAGTGACAGTGCTTCGGGTAGAAAATTCGGCTTAACCGAAAACCCCAGACAGCACCCATCAGCAATCGCTTCGTCACTACCCCAGCTTTCCCCGCGCAGTTGCGAGAAATCGCACAGGCGCTACCCGAAGCGAAAGCGCCGAACGTCAAACTCTCCCGCAAGGTTCACTCGCACCTGTCAGGTGCGGAACTTGTTCGGGGAAAGGAACCCTCTTAGTGACTGACCTCACTGTCCGTGCCACGGCAACGGACTCCATCGCCCTCGCCAAACTCCGCCTCCCCGAGCTTCAGGCTCTCGCGGCGCAGTTGGGCCTCAGCGGCTCGTCCAAACTTCGTAAAGGAGAACTCGTGGACGCAATCTCCGAGATCCAAAAGACTGCCGAATCCGCCGCACCGGTCGCAGACGCACCGGTTGTTGATGCGCCGGTTGCAGACGCACCGGTTGTTGATGCGCCGGTCCTTGACGCACCGGTCGCAGACGCGCCGGTCGTCAAGAAGCGTGCTTCGCGCCGCGCCAGCACTTCGATCGTGGACGCCGGCGCCGCAGAGGCGCCCGTCATCGAGTCGACACGGCGCCCGGTCACCACCCGTCGCACCGCACCGAAGGCCGTCTCAGAACATGCCAACAGTGCCGAGAGCGGCATCGACCACATCCTCAGCCAGGAGGCGGAGCGCGTAGCCCAGGCCGACGCCCAGGCCGCCGAGTCGCAGCTGAAGGACGGACTCGATCGCATCCCCGGCCAGGAGGCCGAGGCGGAGGCGCAGGCGGATGACGCCCAGCCCAGCCGAAATTCGCGCAATCGAAATCGCAACCGTGGCGACCGCCAGCAGGCCGACGGTGCTCCGGCGCAGAGTAGCCAGGCGGCGCAGAATGGCCAGGCGGCGCAGAACAACCAGAACAACCAAAATGGCGAGCAGTCCGACGGACAGCGCACCAGCGGTCGTAACGCCAACAGTCGCAACCAGCAGAGCAACCAGGGCGGAAACCAGCAGAACGCGCAGGGGGATCGCCAGCAGAACGGCAACACCCGCCAGCAGGGCAACGACCGCCAGCAAAACAATAACGACCGTAACCAGCAGCAGCTGCTCGAGGACGACGACCGCGGCGGACGCAACCGCTACCGGGACCGAAAGCGTCGCGGCGCTGCCGGAAACGACGACTTCGAGCCGGAGATCACCGAGGATGACGTGCTCATCCCGGTCGCCGGCATTCTCGATGTGCTCGACAATTACGCGTTCGTGCGCACGAGTGGTTACCTCCCGGGCAACAACGACGTCTATGTCTCCCTCGGCCAGGTGAAGAAATACAACCTGCGCAAGGGCGACGCTGTGGTTGGAGCGATCCGCCAGCCTCGCGAGAACGACAACTCCGGTCGCCAGAAGTACAACGCCATCGTCAAGATCGACTCGATAAACGGGCTTCCCGTCGAGCAGGCCGCTGACCGTGTCGAGTTCGGAAAGCTCACCCCGCTCTACCCCTCGGAGCGCCTGCGCCTCGAGACCGAATCTGGCAAGCTAACGACCCGCATCATCGACCTCGTCTCGCCGATCGGGAAGGGCCAGCGTGGCCTGATCGTGTCGCCGCCGAAGGCGGGAAAGACTCTGGTCCTGCAGGCCATCGCCAACGCGATTGCGAAGAACAATCCAGAGGTCCACCTCATGGTCGTTCTCGTTGACGAGCGTCCGGAAGAGGTCACCGACATGCAGCGCACGGTGAAGGGCGAGGTCATCGCCTCTACCTTCGACCGTCCGGCCGAAGACCACACCACCGTCGCCGAGCTCGCCATCGAGCGTGCGAAACGGCTCGTGGAGCTCGGACACGATGTCGTCGTTCTTCTCGATTCGATCACCCGCCTCGGCCGCGCGTACAACCTGGCTGCTCCGGCATCCGGTCGCATCCTCTCGGGTGGTGTCGACTCGTCGGCTCTCTACCCGCCGAAGCGCTTCTTCGGTGCCGCTCGCAACATCGAGGATGGTGGATCGCTCACGATCCTCGCCACCGCGCTGGTCGAGACCGGCTCCAAGATGGACGAGGTCATCTTCGAAGAGTTCAAGGGCACCGGAAATATGGAGTTGCGCCTCTCACGTCAGCTCGCTGACAAGCGCATCTTCCCGGCCGTGGATGTCAACGCGTCGGGCACCCGTCGCGAAGAGATGCTCATGGGCGTCGACGAGACGAAGGTCAACTGGAAGCTCCGCCGTGCACTCGCCGGACTCGAGACCCAGCAGGCGCTCGAGCTCGTGCTCACACAGCTGAAGGACACCTCGTCCAACGTCGAGTTCCTCATGAAGATCCAGAAGTCGCTTCCGGGCGCATCCGGGTCGAAAGAGGACTAATCCCGATGGCAGACTCTGGCATATTCGAGTCGGTGAAAACACTGCTGGTCGAGCATGCGGATCTGCAGGAGCAGCTCGCTGACCCCGAACTCCACTCCAACCCAGCAAAGTCGAAGAAGGTCAATCGGCGCTACGCCGAGCTGAGCCGGATCGTCGACGCCTACAACCGGTGGATCGCCCTCACGGACGATTTTGAGGCTGCGACCGAGATGGCGGCGGACGACGCGTCGTTCGCCGAGGAGCTTCCGAACATCAAGGCCGAGCTCGACGTGATGGAGGAGCGCCTTCGCCGGCTGCTCATTCCGCGCGATCCGAACGACGGTCGCGACGTGATCATGGAGATCAAGATGGGGGAGGGAGGGGCCGAGTCTGCGCTGTTCGCCGGCGATCTCCTGCGCATGTACCTGCACTACGCGGAGTCCAAGAGGTGGAAAACCGAGATTATCGAGCAGACCTCGAGCGACCTCGGCGGCATCAAGGATGTGCAACTCGCGATCAAAGGCAACTCGACGGACCCGGCGGAGGGCGTTTGGGCTCATCTCAAGTACGAAGGCGGCGTGCACCGCGTTCAGCGTGTACCGGCGACCGAGTCGCAGGGACGCATCCATACCTCGGCGGCTGGCGTGCTTGTCTTTCCCGAAGTGGATGAGCCAGAAGAGGTCGAGATTAGCCAAAACGATCTCAAGATCGACGTCTACCGCTCAAGCGGCCCCGGCGGCCAGTCGGTGAACACCACAGACTCTGCCGTGCGCATCACCCACCTCCCCACCGGGATCGTCGTGGCGATGCAG
>ENA-OFCD01001467-OFCD01001467.1-metagenomes-genome-assembly--contig:-NODE-1467-length-11702-cov-3.438997_pt1 | contig 11702 bp, 8 predicted proteins | sample MGYA00153392_OFCD01 | MGnify analysis MGYA00153392 | reverse complement strand
AAACGTGGGAGGTCGCGCGCCGCGTGCGACGGCGCGTGCGCGGGTGTCGCGTCGTCGACGTCGCGTGCGGACACGGCTTGCTCGCGCACCTGATGCTCCTCCTCGACGACACGTCGTCGCACGCGATCGCGCTCGATCCAACGCTGCCGCCGAGTGCCGAGACGATCGCGCGCGCGGTCGGGTTCACGGGCCGCATGGTGTTCGACGCGAGCAAGCCAGACGGTACGCCACGCAAGCTGCTCGATGTCTTCAGACTGACCCAGCTCGGGTGGCGCGCGAAGGTCGGGCTGGTCGACGGAATCGCCGCGACGCTCGCGTGGTATCGCGCCCATCGCTAGGACAAGTCGATTGTGCGTGCCTTGGCCTGCGCGTTGCATTAGGGCTCTTAGGTCAACATGCGCCTTGTTGCTTTTGGTGCCGGCTATGTCGGACTGGTCACGGGTACGGGTCTGAGCGAGCTCGGCCACGACGTACTCGTCGTCGACATCGACCCGGTTCGCATCGAGAAGCTCAAAGACGGCGTCATCCCCATCTACGAGCCAGGTCTCACGGATCTCGTGCGCAGAAACGAGCGTGCAGGCCGGCTCACGTTCTCGTCCAAGGTGGAGCCCGGATACGACGAGGCGGACATCTACTTCATCTGCGTGGGCACGCCTCCAGACGCGAACGGCGCCGCGGACGTCTCCGCCGTGATGGCCGTCGCGGACACCATCGCGAGCATCGCCAAGAAGGACGCGCTCGTCGCAGTGAAGAGCACCGTACCCGTGGGCACGGGTGATGGGGTTCAAGCCCGGCTCATAAAGGGCAGCGTTCGCCTCGAGGCCGCTTCGAACCCGGAGTTCCTCAAAGAGGGCGCCGCCGTGAACGACTTCTTCCGGCCCGATCGCATCATCCTCGGCGCGGACAGCCAGCGCGCGCACGACATCCTTCGCGAACTCTACGCTCCGCTGCAGCTCTCCGGCGAGCGCGTCGTGATGACGGATCGCCGCTCGAGCGAGCTCATCAAGTATGCCGCCAATACCATGCTCGCGATGCGCGTCTCGTTCATGAACGAGCTCTCGCGTCTCTGCCACGCGACGGGCGCGAACATCCACTCGGTGCGCCTCGGCGTCGGCAGCGACGAACGCATCGGCAAGCGCTTCTTGTACGCGGGACCTGGCTACGGCGGCTCGTGCTTTCCGAAGGACGTCCAGGCGCTCGCGGCGCTCGGAAAGAGCCATGGCGTGCCCATGCGCTTGGCGGAAGCCACGCACCTCGCGAACCAAGAGCAGTTCGCGTTCGTGGTCGATCTCGTCGAGCGCTCGCTGGGCGGCGTGAAGGGCAAGACGATCGCGCTGTGGGGTCTCGCGTTCAAGCCCGAGACGGACGACGTGCGTGAGGCGCCCGCGATCGCGCTCGCGGAGGGACTGATCGCCAAGGGCGCCACGGTCGTCGGTCACGACCCTGAGGCTGCGGCGAACTTCACGAAGCTCGTCCCTGCCGTTCGCACCGTCGCGCGAGACTACGACGCGACGAACGGCGCCGATGCGCTCGTGCTGCTCACGGAGTGGCGCAGCTACCGCGCGCCTAATTTCAAGGAGATCAAGAAGCGCATGCGCGGTGATCTCTTGGTGGACGCACGCAACGTTTGGCGACCAAGCGAGGTCATCCGCGCGGGCTTTCGCTATCAGGGCATCGGAGTCCCGCCGCCCGAGCCCTCCGCTCTCTCGACCCCTCGACTCCCGAGCTGATCGTGCGCTGGCTCGTCACAGGCGGTGTGGGGTTCATCGGCTCGCATGTCACACGTGCGATACTCGCTCGCGGCGACGAAGTGACGGTCGTCGACGACTTCAGCGATGCGCCCTACCCGCGCGCGGAGAAAGAGCGCAACGAGCGCGACCTGCTCCGGGAGTTTCCGGCGGTGAGGGTCGTCCGCGCGTGCATCACGGATCGTGACGCCATGGATCCCCTCGTCCGCGGGGCGCATGGCGTACTCCACCTCGCGGGGCTCGCAGGCGTGCGCCCGAGCTTCCGCGAGCCTGCGCGATACGCGCGTGTGAACGTCGAGGGCACCGCCACGATGCTGAGGCTCGCGAACGAGCACGGCTGCAAGCGCTTCGTGTTCGCTTCGTCGTCGTCCGTGTATGGCAACTCGACGCCGCTGCCCGCGCGCGAGGACGCTCCGTCCACCGAACCCGAGTCTCCCTACGCGGCGTCGAAGCGATCGGCGGAGCTCGTGACGCTCGCGATGTCGCGAGTCATGCCCGATTTGCCCATCATCGCGCTCCGCTTCTTCACCGTGTACGGGCCCCGACAACGCCCAGAGATGGCCATCACGCTCTTCATGCGTGCCGTGCTCGCGGGCAAGCCCATCACGGTGTTCGGCGACGGCTCGATGCGACGCGACTTCACGCACGCGAGCGATATCGCACGCGGAGTGTTGGCAGCGATGGACCGCGCGACGCCTGGCTTCCGCGCGTACAATTTGGGCTCCGGCGCGCCAGTGACGCTCGCTGAGCTCATCTGCGGGATCGAGCGCGTCTCGGGCAAGCAGGCGGACGTTCTCCGCTCGGAGGTGCCTGCAGGCGACGTAGACGCAACGTTCGCGGACATCTCTCGCGCCAAGACCGAGCTTGGGTGGTCGCCGCAAGTCGCGCTCGCCGACGGTCTCGAGTCTGTGCGCAAGTGGGTGACGCTCCATCCGTAGCCAACGTGTAGGCCGTGCCGCATTGATGCCCTTCGAAGATCTGCCATCAAAACGCCCGCTGCTCGCGGTCGCCGTCGCCATTGCCTGCTCGGCGCCAGCACCGGTCACGAAGGACGCGAGCGCCGATACTATTGGCGTCGATGCCGCGTTCGATTGTGCCGCCAAGCTCCGCGAGCTCGACAGCCTCGGCCTGAACGCGAGCGCGTGCGGTCCTGGAGACGGCTGTCAGGCAACGATCGCGAGCTTCTGCTGTCCGATCTACGTCGTGAGCTCTGCTAGCGACAACGCGCAGGCGTTTCGTCAAGCGTATGACGCGTATCGCGCGGCCGGATGCGTCGGCACGCTCTGCTCGGCGAAGCCATGTAAGACGACGCCCGCGTGCATCGCGGGCAAGTGCTCGCAGCCTTAGCGACCGATGCCGGGGTGGAGCTTCTCCGTATTGATCGGCTTGCCTGGGCGAACGTGACCGATCAAGTAGAGGCCACCGTTGACAGTCGCCCAAGGGCGGAAATGCCGCAGCGTGGTGAGCCACTGCATCGCGCGCGGACGATCGACAGCAGGGCGTAGACCGCTCGCACGGGCGTGGTCTTGAGCGTGGGCGAACGCTTCCGCGAGCCGCTGTTGCACGACCGACGGGTGTGCGCGCTCGCGTGCGATACGGCTGGCGTTCTTGCCGAGGCGCGCACGCTCTTGCGGGTTCGCGAGCAGATCGAGCACCGCCTTTCCGTACTGCACGTTCGCCTGGCGCTCGGCGACCTCACCTTTGCCCGGAGGCAGCAAGACCGCGTTGACGCCGTCCTGGATCTGGAACGAGACGCCCATTCCATCGGCGAACGCGACCGTCGGCGTGCCGCACCACAGCGCCTCGCCCATCACGTTGCCATAGGTCTCGCTGAGCGACGCGTGAACGAAAACGTCGGAGTACGCGTAGTACGCCGGCATCTCGAGGAACGGCACCTCACCTGGGAAGAAGACTCTGTCCGCGACGCCCTCTTCACGCGCGACGCGTTTGTAGAGATCGGTGTCGGGACCGACGCCGAGCATCGTGAGGGTCGCGTCCGCCTGATGCGGCAGCACATGACGCGCGAAGATGCGGATGACGCGATCCTGGCATTTTTCACGCGTATGACGGCCCGCGCAGAGCAGTCGCGGACCGCGACCATCGCCCAAGAATCGATACGGGTCCTCGCCGAGGGGTTGATCGAAGACCTCGGGCTGCACCGTGCGAGGGATCACGTGAATGGGAGCCGTGACTCCGCGCTCTCGCCAGTACGCGCGCAGGCCCTCGCTCAACACGACGAGGCCGTCGCTGTTGTTGTAGATGTTCGCGAAGGTCTTCTCGTACGGACGGCGGAACATGAAATCCAAGCCCGCGTGAACGGCCTCGATCTTCGAGAGGCTCTCTGGGAGCAGGACGTCGTACGCGGCCGCGAGGTGCGTCGTGTTGACGCAGAGCAACGGGGTGCCCTTCATCTTGCGGAGCCAAACGCCGAACTCGAGGAGCAGTGTGGTGGTCTGCGCAAAGCACAGATCGAAGTCCCAACGGTCCACGTCGTACACCCACGGCGCGAGGGGGAGCGGCAGGTGCACTCCTGGGTACGCCTTCAGCGGGACGCTCGGGAGGCTGACCGTGCCGGGCGCCAAATCCTCAGGCGTGGCAGCGGGATCATGGGGGCCAATGACTGTGACTTCGTGACCACACCGACGCAATTCTTGATACAGGTACCGTGTCTGGAACGCCGCACCGTTCGCGTAGGGGATCCGAGTGAAATCACTCAGGATCGCGATCTTCATCGGCCGTCCAAAGCGTTCCGCCATCGCCGCGAAGGGCGGGACCGCAGGGATGCTCGGCGCGGGAGCGGGCGACGCCAAGTGAACGACTGAACCAAATTTTGAAGTTAAATTCATCATTTAGGTTGATTCTCTAAGAAACTACTACGGTGTTCTGGGACAAGGAACGAAGCTCGATGCGCGTGCTGGATGTGACGGAGTTCTTCTCAGAGAGAGGGGGGGGTGTTCGCAGCCACTTGACCCTCAAAGGACACGTTCTATGCCAACTGGGGCACGAGCACACAATCCTGGCGCCGGGGTCGATGCCCATCGACATGGGACGCTCTCGCCTCATCCGTGTGGGGGGTCCCTCGATGCCCTACGACGCGAGCTACCAGCTGCTCTGGCGCCCCGACTTGGTCAGGCGCGTCGTGCGCCAAGAGCATCCCGACATCCTGGAGATTCACTCGCCCTATGTCGCCGCGATGGGCGCGCTCGCGTCGCCGCGCTCCACGTTCGGCGCGCGAACGTTCTTCTGGCACTCGGACTTCATCGACACCTACCAACACGTGTTGCTCGAGCGCGAGGTGTTGGGGTTTCGACTCCCAAGGGCGGCGCGCAAGATGATCACCGAGCCGCTCTGGGCATGGGTCCGCCGCATCGGCCGTGCGTGTGACGCGACCATCGCGGCGGCGCGCTGGCAGGTCGACAAACTTCGAAGTCACGGCGTGCCGCGTGTGGTGCACCTGCCCTTCGGCGTGGACAAGCGTGTATTTTACACGCGACCGCGGAGCCAGGAGATTCGCGCCTCGTACGGTGTCTCGCCTTCGGACGTGATGCTCGTAGGGGTCGGACGCTTCGCGATCGAGAAGCGCTGGGACGTCGTGATCGAGGCCTTTTTACGCCTCCGCAAGACCAGGCCCGCCAAGCTTGTGTTGGTCGGAGATGGCCCGGAGCGCGCGCGTTTGGAGCGCCTCGCCGCGGGCTCCGGCGATATTCGCTTCAGCGGCTTCGTCAAGGATCGCGACGCGCTCGCGACATTGCTCTCTTCGGCCGACGCGCTCGTGCACGGTTGTCCGTACGAGACCTTCGGCATCTCGATCGCCGAGGCGGTCTCGTGCGAGCTGCCCGTCGTCGTCCCCGATCTCGGCGGGGCGGCCGAACAAACGGAACCGGGCTTCTCGGAGACCTTCACCTCGAACGACGCGCACGCGTGCTCGGCGGCGATCGCGCGGCTCCTGTCTCGCGACCCAGGAGAGCTGCGAGCGAGCGCGAAGCGCGCCGCGGCGAAGATCGCGACGGTCGAAGAACACTTCACCGCATTGCTTGCGCTCTACACTGACTTGCTCGCGCAAAAGACGATCCGCTAGAGACGTGGTACGAGCATCTCGTGGCGGTTCACGTCTCGATTCACGATGTCTCGCCTGCGTGGGCCGACGAGATCGACCTCGCGCTGTCGTACTGCGAGGACGCGGGCGTGCGACCCGCACTGCTCGTGGTGCCGAACTTCCACGCGCGTTGGCCGCTCGGTGAACACCCCGAGTACGTCGCGCGCCTTCGTAGGATGCAAGCACGTGGGCACGAGATCTTTCTGCACGGCTTCTTTCACAAGGCCGGACTGAGCGAGGCTCTGCCAGGCCAAGACGGCAAGCCCGCTGGCCTTCGTCGCGCGTTCGCGCAGCACGTGCAGAGCGGCGGCGAGGCCGAGATGAGCGACGTTTCGCGCGCGGAAGCGACACGCCGACTCGACGACGGCGAGCGCGTGCTTCGTGACGCTGGCCTCTCCATCGACGGCTATGTCGCGCCCGCGTGGTCCATGCCTTCTTGGCTTTTGCCGATGCTCCGCGAGCGCGGCTATCGCTTCGTCGAGGATCACACGCACGTGTACGGCGCGAGCGAGCAGCGCGCGAGCCTCGTGCTCAACTACGCGAGCCGAACGCGCGCCAAGCTGATTTCCAGCGTCGCTTTCTGTCGACTGGCGCGTCCTGCGAGGCGATTTCTGCCGACCCGCGTGGCGATCCACCCGGCCGATATGAAACACGCGGTGCTGCGCCACGAGGTTCGCGGCCTGCTCGCGTGGGCGCGAGGCGACTTCGTCGAGCGCGGCCTCGACCTACTTGCTCGCTGAGACGCGCCTCTTCCAGACGTGCAACACCGCCGGCAAGAACACGAGCGCTGCGGCCAGGCATGCGATCTCTCCGCTCATCGCAAGCTGACCGAACGACTGGAGCGCTTGCTGATCCGAAAATAGCATCGAGCCATAGCCGACCGTGGTCGTGTAGCTGCAGAGAGCGACCGCGCCACCGGAGAGCCGGACCGCCGACGACACGTCGTTGTCGAGCAAGCGCGAGCGATCGAAGATGTTGAACGGGTACTCGCACCCGATGCCGAACGTGATGGGCAGCGCGATGAAGTTGAAGAAGTTCAGCTTCACGTCGAGCACCGCCGCGCCGCCGATCGTCACGAGCACGCCGAGCAACAGCGCACCAAGCACGCTCACCGCACCTCTCGCCGAAGCGGTCGCGAAGAGCACTACGACGATGACAGCGCCGAAGCTCACGGCGGTCGCGATCGGTCCGTCGCGCTCCATCGAGCGGATGACCTCGGCGAAGACCGTCGAGCGACTCGCCGTCTGAACCACGGTGCCGTCGGCGAGCTTGACGTTGTCCGTCGTCTTCGCGATCCGCAGCAAATTACGGCCGTTGGAGAGCGAGAGCTCGTTCTTGTAACGCACGTAGAACACGGTGCCGACGCGTCCGTCGTTCTCCTCGAAGCGCCGGCGCAGGAGCGGAGGGAGATCATTGGGCAGGATGGGCTTGAGGTCAGCGGGCGGCTTCATGTCGAGCACGCGCTTGCGCTCGTCCGCGCTCAGGCGGTCGACGACGTGATCGCTCAGTCGCTCGCGGATGTCGGTGAGTGTGGCGAGCTTCTTCTTCTGCTCGTCTGGCGTGCCGGGAAGAAGGTCCGCGACCGTGGCGATGTCGCCAACCACCTGCCCTTGTGGGTCCTTGCTGTCGTTCTCGAAGATCTGCGCCTTGATGAGCGGGACCTGCTCCGGAGTGTCTGCGAGCATGAGCGCGCCGGCGATGTTCATCTTGCCGCCGAAGACCTCGTCGGCCTTCGTGGACCACGCGCCCGCTCCGGTCTGCGCGGTGCCGCGCGAGCCCAGCTTGCCCCAGTCGTATTCCCACGGATCTCTCAAGTAGCCAGGGAGCTTCAGCGCGAAGAACGCGGCGAGGCCCAGGCCGATCGCGACGAACACCCAAGGCGCGCGCTCTGACATCTTCGCGATGCCCTTCATGATCACGCCGCGGCCGTCGCTGTGCTCGTCCTTGATCGGGCGGTCACGCAGCCACGGCGGAAGGTGCGACTGGATCCACTCGTCGACGACGAGCATCGCGGGGACGCACGGGATCATGCTCACCCAGACGAGGAACATGCCGATGAAGCCGATCACGCCGAACTGATTGAAGCCGCGAAAGTGCGTAACGACGAGCGAGCCGTACGCGATGGAAGCGACGAGCGACCCGACGAGCTCTGCGCGAAATGCGTTGAGCACCGCCTCGCGCCGCGCGACCTCGGGCTCCATTCCGCGCGCGCGGAACTCGCGATATCGGTTGAGCAAGATGATCGGATAGTTGATGCCGTTGCCGAGGATGATCGCGCCGAGGAACGCGCCGGTGGTGTTGACGTATCCGAAGTACGCCATCGCGAAGCTGTACGCGACGCCCACCCCGATGATCGCGGGAAGCGCGATCACGACGGCCGCCCAAGGGGAGCGAAAGAAGACGACCAAACCGGCAAAAATCAGAACGAACGCAATGCCCGTTGCCCACGCCGCGTCGCTGATGAGGCTGTCCTTCTCCTCCAGCGCATTCGGAATGTCGCCGGCGTAGCCGATCTGCATTTTCGGGTGCATCGACTTCGTGTCGATCTTGTCGACCATCGATTTCACGCGGGCGAGCAGGTCGTCTCCACCCGTGTCGCCGAGACCGCCGAGCGTAGAGACGATGCGCAGTCCGAGGCGTCCACCGTCTTGTGTCGCGAAGTATCCCGTGGGGAAATCGTCGTGCTCCTTGGCGTGGGCCTCCCAACGATCGTGATACTCGTCGAGACCGAGCGCGCTCTTGGGCTTGTCGGGCGCCGGCGCGGGACCGAGTCCGCCGGGTGCGGCTGCGCTCGAGGCCGTCGGCACCGGTTTGTCGTCGTCGTCGAAGCCGACGCCGCCTTGCTTGGCGATCTCGTGGTCGATCGTGTCGTCCGCTTCTTGGAGATCGCTCTCGTCGGCGTAGAGCCAGCGGTTGTCGTGGAAGAACTTGCGGACGTCCTTCGTGCCGGACTCGAAGTAGCCAATCAGCTCGGGGCCACAGCGCGCGAGGCACGCCTGATCGCCGTTGCACGACTGCATGCATGATGCACGCGACTTGATGTCGTCGTCCAACGATTTGGCCAACGTGTCGATGAACCGCTCGTTCGCGGCGCGATCGGGGGACTCGACGACGACGATGAGCGACGCGCCGCCCCCCACGCGACCGAGTTGGTGCTCGAACGCCTGAAATCCAGGGCTATCGCGCGGCAAGAGCTCCAGCAGATCCGAGCTCACCTGAAAGTGTGTCGCCGCGTAAAACCAGCTCGCGCCGATCGAGAGCACGGCCAACAGCAAGACGATTGCCGGGTGCTTTCCGCTCGTGTCCACGAGCCGAACGATGGCGCGCTTCCACAGGGGCATGCGCTACTCGGTCTTCGGGGCCGGAAGCCCAGCGGTTACGAGTATCTCGTGTTGGATCGCGCGCGCGTGCGTGCGGGCGTCGAAGCTGGCTTCGATCCGTGCGCGTGAAGCGACACCTTGTCTGTGCCTGAGCTCGGGGTCCCGGAAGTAGCGGAGCATCTGATCGGCGAGACCCTTTACGTCGGGCGGGGACGCGGAGACGAGCGCGCCGGTCTCGCCGTCCGCCAGCATCTCAGCCACTCCTCCGACGTCGAAGGCGATCACCGGCATGCCGAACGCCATCGTCTCGATGACCGCGCGGGGGAGTGGATCGGCATAAACACTGGGGACGACCGCGACATCGAAGTCACACACGTAGGGTCGCACGTCTTTGCGAAAGCCCAAGAAACTGAACTTCCGAGCGATGCCGAGGTCCTTGGCCAGCTCCCTGCATTCCGAGAGGTGGTCCGGTGCGATGTCCTCCGGCGTGTCCCCCAGAACCGCGAAATGCACCTTTTCCCTCTCTTTGATGCTCAGCGCCTCCAGCGCGATCTTCGCGGCGCGGACCATCTCGACGTAGCCCTTGCGGGGCAGGATGCGGCCCTGACTGCCGAACACCACGACGTCGGATGCGAGGGAGAGCTCTTGTCGCAGCACGCCAACGACGGCGCCGCGCGCGAACTCCGCGACGTCGAGCGCGTTGTGGATGACCCGCGTCTTGCCCATGCAATGACCGAAGAGAGCCGCGGCCGCGTGGGAGACGCACAAGATGCGACGCACGCCGGCGCTGTTCGCGAGTCGATCGTGGACGGGTCGTATGGCGGGCGGAAGCGAGGTGTAACGAACGTGCCAGAGCGCAGGGACGCCGCTAGTCCACGCCACCGCACCGCCCGCAAAGTCCGCGTTCGTGCCGTTGCAGTACAAAAGGTCAAAGCGACCTTTTTTGGCGAGCGTCGTGAGTTGACGGACGGCGTAGGCCCCACGGCCGACGTTGGCGAGCCCGCGCGCGACCTTGACCGGTATCATGGCGTCGAAGTCGCGACGCTCCATGGCGCGAGTGATCGGCTCGATCGGGTTCTCGACGAGCGACGGCAGGAAATGCATTTCATCCGCTACGGGCGCGAGCAACTCGCTGACGACACCGGGCCGCGGCAACAGGACTGCGCGATGGATGACGTTCGGGTCCATGAACTTCAAGATGGACAGGAGGCTCCGACCTGGGCCGCCGTTTCGCGCGGTGTCGTTGATGAACAACACGCGAGCACGGCGCGGAACTGCCCTGAGATCAGGGCGGCGGAGGTCGGACGACAAGTTCAAGAGACGGGCACTCCCTGCGTAATTGGGGCGGGCGTTGGCGTAGCGAGTAGCAGATGCGACGGCATGTTTATATTCGATCCGCCGAAGAGCACGATCAATTGTCGCCGCCTGCGGCGAACGACAACAGCTCAGCGGCTTGGCTTCGCCAGCATCGAGTCGGGACGGCGCGGCGATCGCTTTCGGTCTGATCCTTGGCCCGAACTGGCACGAAACTCGATACTCCACTATGTTCTTCGCGCTCGGATCCCGTTGACCGAGCCCTTTGCAACTTCGGATTGTTCGTGAGTCGCCCTTCGATCGTTCGCACTTCGCTTGTCTTGCTCGCCCTGCAGGTCGTCTTCAGGGTCGGCGATGCCATCCTACCCCTGCTCTTGGCGGCTTGGTTCGGGCGCAGTCACGCCACGGATGTTTACTACTTCTCGTGGGCAGCCTTCGCGTTCGCGGGATCGGTCGTGTTTTCGGCGTTTCAAGACTCGGCCATCGTCCCGATCTTGAGCGAGGTGAAGCTACTCGCCCCCGCGCTGTGGTCGCGCGTCACGGGCTCTTTGCTCGCTCACACGCTCATCTTGGGCGGGCTGTTCTCCGCGTGCATCGGCATCCTCGCGCTGTGTGTGTTCGCGAGCCTCTACGACAACGCGGAGCTCGCACTCGCCGCGAAGATGGTGCCTCTGTTTTGCCTCTTCTTGGTCGCTCTCAGCGTCAAGACGTTCTTCGTCGCCGTACTGAACTCGGCGCACCGCTTCGTCGCGTTCCCGCTCGCGGGCGCGCTCGGCGTCATCACGACCATCACCGTCATCGCCCTCTTCCGTGAGAAGGCGGGCGTCCTCTGCATCCCCGCAGGCGCGCTCTCCGGCGAGCTGGTGGCGATCGGGTTCCTCGCGTACTTCGCGTTCCACGTCGTCGGCATGAAGATGACGATGACCCTCGACCGACCCGAACCCGTCGTGCGCTTCGTGAAGCTTGCCGCGAGCGAGGTGTCCGGAGGCGCGCTCACCCGAATCAACCCGATCGTGGATCAGCTGATGGCCACGATGACCGGAATCGTTGGCGGCGGGACGCTCCTCCGCTATAGCGGTGACGTCGCGTCTATCCCGACCTCCCTCCTCCAAGCCAGTCTTTTGCCCGTGTTACTCTCCTACCTCTCCGACGACTTTGGCGCAGGGAGCGTCCAGAAGGCGCGAGCCACGGTGCACCGAACGCTGATCTGGGTCTGCTCGATCC
>ENA-OFCD01001465-OFCD01001465.1-metagenomes-genome-assembly--contig:-NODE-1465-length-11707-cov-18.437779_pt1 | contig 11707 bp, 12 predicted proteins | sample MGYA00153392_OFCD01 | MGnify analysis MGYA00153392 | reverse complement strand
CAGCTATTTATGGACTACTACGGTACCTGGAAAAGCAGAGCACCTGGATTTTTGTATGGTATCGACTCGCGATGGGACTATTTCTGATTGTCGGTTCGCTGCAAGGTTTTTTGCATTAGACCAAATTCCGACTAGGTAATAGAATCTCGATCGTCAAAACATTACTACTATTTACCCCATCTTGTGTCGGGAGAGCCTATCACACCGGACAGGAGGACAGGATAGGATCTTAACTGGTGATGCATAATGATAGTAGGAAATAGAACGTGGCAGTGGAGGCGGTGGAAAGTAATCTAACTCTCCGTGATCGAAAGTCCAGGTCTGCGGACTTTCGATCGCTAGACAAAAGATCTATGGGTTAAAATTTAGCCATGCCACGTTACGGTCCGTTGCGACAAGAATTAATTCGGGCGCTGCACCGATCGTACAGACGTAATCGATCGATCCTACATCTTTACTGGGCAATGGGAAGCTTGCCTGAACGTCTCACTGACGGGCGCGAAGAATTGCTACAAATATTAGCAAACTCCGCCGCGCAACGTGTAGCTCGGTGCCTAACCCGACTGCAACAACTCGGCAAAGATACCGTCATTTCCTTACCTTCACCGCTCGAACGAGCCATCTGTTGGGCTATTTTACGAGGAGGTTGTTCTTTGACCCTATTCTGGATCAAACGATTAGAACGTCAAGATATTCAAGCCATGACCTCTATATTTCTAAAAACTCACAATCGACACCGATAGCGTAGTTGTGTCAAGTGTCATTAAAATCTCATTCCAGTTAGCTATCGATCGTGTGAGGTGATGAATCCGAACTCTCTGTTGCTGACTGCAACTCAGGTAAATAAAGTCGCTCCTCCCTCGCGTCATATTCAAACAACTCCGCATACCGTCCCCAATCTACCGCTGTCGCAAACTGTCGATCTGCTTCCGCTGTAGGAACATGTTCGCTCCACAGATCCAAGAAAAAGTCCTTTCGCATCGAACCACTGCGCTTTTCTTGGAGAGTTTGAATCATACTGACTAAGACAGGCACCTGTTTGAGAACTTGCTGTTGGAACAGTTCTTTACTCCTCAAAATGGTTGTCGTCGCAAAATCTTGTCCGATGGCTGTGAGATAAATATCGCCTGCGGAAACTGTGGCAAATCCAAGTAATACAGCCGCATCAAGGATCGGGAGCAAATCATCAACGGCTAATTTTAGGCTCTCTGCCAGTCGAGAAATATCGTCTGTTCCTTCAGGTTGATCTGCAATCAATTCCAACAGACCGCTAATCGTACCGACGCGAACGTGAGGCAGAGGCTTAGCATAATCAGATGCCAGAACGGGTGTTTGAACCCGATCGGTAACTTCAATATTGGGGTTGGTGATAATCGTATAGATGTAGTCTACTAATGCCTTAAATCGAGGATTGCTGCGATCGTGGGGACGGGGAAGATCGATCGCCAGTTCGCCTCGGATACAGCCAGGATTTGAGCCTAAAATAACCACTCGATCGGCTAGAAATACGGCTTCCTCAATGTTGTGAGTGACAATTAGAATGCTTTTAGAAGGAAATGTGTTTGCGTTCCACAGGTCGTCGATTTCACCCCGCAGATTTTCAGCCGTCAGCACATCTAAGGCACTGAAAGGTTCATCCATAAATAAAATCTGCGGCTCTAATACGAACGCACGAGCAAAGCCGACCCGCTGTTTCATCCCGCCGGATAGTTCTTTGGGATAAGCACTTTCAAACCCATCTAAACCAACGAGATCGATCGCTTTTAGTGCCTTAATCGCGCGTTCTTTCCGCCCGACCCCCCGTGCATCCAACCCTAGTTCAACATTTTCCTTCACCGTCAACCAAGGCAACAGCGCGAAACTCTGAAATACCATCGCCACATTATCATTTGCGCCGCGAAGTAACTCCCCATTACTCAAAACTCTACCCTGACTCGGTGGAATTAATCCAGCCATAATTCGGAGTAATGTACTTTTTCCGCTGCCACTTCTTCCGAGTAGGGCAACCACTTCACCCAAACGGACGGTCAAGCTGACATTACTTAGCACTGGAAACTCGCCTTTACCACTGGGGAGGGGAAAGCTTTTATTCACCTGCTCGACAGCAATCAAGTCTCTCATAGTTGATGTGCTCATCATAAAACCCTGCTTTTGACTGCCAACATTACAAGTGATATTTTGTTTCCGCTAATTTGTACAGTCGTCGCCATAACAGCCGATTGAAGCATACCACGAAGATACTCATCATACCAATGCCTAGAGAAATCCGTGCCCAGTCGCCCACCTCGGTTGCTTTGGCAATATAAGCCCCCAAGCCTGTCGCGGTTAGAGTTGTTGAACCCCAAGTAACGACTTCCGAAATAATGCTCGCATTCCATGCCCCGCCACTAGCGGTGACACCACCCGTTACCCAAGCCGAGAAGATTCCAGGAATAATCAAACTTTTCCAGCGTTTCCAGCCATGTAGTCCTAGATCGTCAGCCATCTCTCGCAAATCGGTGGGGATACTCTGAGCACCTGCGATCGAGTTAAATAAAATATACCATTGGGTACCCAAAGACATCAGTAAAATACTTCCCCAGTCGATGCTCACACCCGTGCGAATGAAAAACAGTGTTGCAAATGGAAAGATAAAGTTGGCGGGAAATGAGGCGAGAAATTGGACGACGGGTTGCAGGAACCTAGCTAGTTGGGGATTGAAACCGATCGCTACTCCGATCGGGGTCCACACCAACGTAGAGAAGATTAGGAGTACAATCACTCGTGCCAGGGTCAGTAATGCCAGCCCAAAAGCTTTGACGACTTCACTAATGCCCACCGTCGTGATGACAAAGTGCAAGATCCAAGCAATCAGTCCGCCAATGATGATCAATAGCAGAGTGTTGTAAAGCCGATCGCTCCCCGTTTGTCGCTCGGGATCGACAGCGTGAACTGCTGTGGGTGGGGTGAGGGCTGATAGAGATCGATCGATCGTATCCCCAATCGGGCGCAGGATTAGTCCCAGTAGGCTCGGAATCCGTGCTGTGGTGAGGAGATCATACACCCAGGATTCAGGTGCGTTGCTGGAACTACTCTGCTCCAGTCGAAACTTGTCCGTCCACGCCACCAGCGGTCGCCAAAACAGTTGGTCTACTAAGACGATGACAATAGCGATGCTCAGGAGTGCCCAACCCAAATCGGGCAGATTTTTAGCTTCAACTGCTGCGGCTACATAAGAGCCGATGCCTGGGAGCGTATATTTCTGATTAAGGACGCTAATGGCTTCACTCGCAACAACAAAAAACCAACCCGCACCAAAACTCAGCATCCCATTCCACACCAACCCGATCGCGGCTGAGGGTGCTTCTAGTTTGGTAAATCGTTGCCAACCCGATAGCCGATAGAGTGTCGCCGCTTCATCAAGTTCTTTGGGCACCGTTCGCAGTGACTGATAGAAAGAAAACGTCATGTTCCAGGCTTGACTGGTAAAAATTGCAAAAATCGATGCAGCTTCCAACCCCAACAAACTACCTGGAAATAAAGCAATGAAGCCCGTTACAGTAATCGATAAAAACCCCAATACTGGTACTGACTGGAGGATATCGAGTAATGGAACCATCACCCGTTCCGCACGGCGGCTGTGCGCGGCAATGTACCCATAAGCAAGGGTAAAAACTGTGGAACAAAAAAGGGCGATAAACATCCTGAGTGTCGACCGACCCGTATAGTAAGGTAGGTTGCGCGGATCGAGATCGACTGATGGAAGCAGATTAGGCGGTTGAAAACTCACCAAAGTTCCCGCCCCAATCCGGGCAATTAAGCCCAGCAATACTAACGTGCCCAGAACGATCGCTAAATCGGCCAAGCCAACTGGCAACCGCCGCAGGGCTTCTGAGGATGGAAAGGTTTTCATTCAGTGACTCAGATTTATGCCGCCGGGTTCAGTTTCGCATAAATTTGACCATAATGCAGATCGATTGAATCGTTAACACATGGTTAATACATTAGATGCGATCGAAATGTAACAGAACAATCGCTTTTGGGGCTAATTAGGCTCAGTTTTATTAAGATCAATAGTCCAGACATCTCTCAAAGAGAAACATCGCCAGACGGAAAGCCCGACTTCAGCATTCAGAAACGCAAGACTTTGGGGATAAAAATTCGGACTGACTAGACATTGATTTGAGAATTCCAGAAGTTCCTTTTACCTTTTTTGAATTCTGGTTTACTCCATTCTCAACATAAGCTTCGTCGTATTAGCTTCTATGATGCGATCGCAAATTACCTCTTCATCTTGTTAATCAACGCAAGAATTTGTTGCGGATAGGATCACCATGTCGGTAAGGCTTTGCCGAGATATCTATTTGAATTGCAATTGACTGTTGTGAATCCAACAACCTAGATATTGTTCGCGATACCAAATCTCACCCTTTGAATCCTTTCCAACATTGGAGCGATCGACGAGGACATCTCCAAGCTGCAATACTTTCTGAATTGAAGCATTAGAACTTGGATTCGATCGGCAATTCGAGGGCGGGTCCATGATTTCAGCATTGAAGCCATTGGATACTTGAGGATTTTTGGGCGGGTCGGTCGCTACGCTAGGAGAAGATGTCGGTGCAGGCGCAGGTGCAGCAAAAGGCGCAATAACCACCGGAGCCACCGGAGCCACCGCCACCGGAGCTGTTACTGCCGAGGGTGCGATCGGAACGGTCGGTGAAGCGATCGGTGAAACAACGGCTGGCACAGGAGTTTTCGCTACCGTTGCAGCCGGATCTTTCTCGCGCAACATCACATAAATCCCCACCCCTGCCAACGTCACAAACGCTCCCACCCCAATCGCCATTAACCAAGTTTTGGGGTCAGAACCCGTCGATTGCGGAGCCTGCATCGGATTCGCATCCCCCGTTTGAGCCGGATACGCCGTCTGAGGATGCGCCGTCACCACCGTCCTAATCTGAGAATCGGCTGCGGAATAAACAGGATTGGAATTCGCAACGGGATAAGCCCCAGAAACCTGCGTCGCCATGGGCATAGAAGCCCCCGAAACCACCATTCCTGGCATAAACCCAGAACCCAACGCCAACCTCATCTCCTGCGCTGTTGTAAAGCGATCGCGACTGTGAGACGCAATCGCCCGATCCAAAATCCCCGCCAACCCATTACTCACCGTCGGCGCATAGGACCGCCACTGCACCTCACCCGTCATAGGGTCCGTCGGCAACTCCTGCGGAATCTTCCCCGTCAAGGCATAAATCGCCGTCAACCCCATCGCATACAAATCACTGGCAAATACCGCCCGACCCGCCGCCTGTTCGCTGGGCATATATCCCGGCGTCCCAATCACAATCGATTGCGTACTCTGCCCTTGGGGCGTCAGCTTCATCCCCATCGTTTCCCGCACCGCCCCAAAATCAATCAGCACTGGCGTATGGTCGCGTTGCTGAAGAATAATATTTTCAGGCTTAATGTCCCGATGAATAATCTGCCGATCGTGAACCACCGACAGCACAGGCAAAAGCCCAATCAACCAATCTCGCACCGCCGCATCGCTCATCACACCCTGAGCCATGACCTTCTGGGCGATCGTCTCCCCTTCCACATGCTCCTGCACCAAATAAAACTTCCCCGCCTCCGCAAAATAGGCATACAGGCTCGGGATCTGCGTCGTCAACCCGCCCAGCTCTTCGAGAATCACCGCTTCCCGCTCAAATCGCTGCTTCACCAAGGTGTAAGTCTGAGGATCATGCTCGATCGGCATCAATTCTTTTAAGACAAATCGTTTCCCCGATGGAAGCTGCGTATCCTCCGCCAAAAACGTCGCCCCAAAGCCGCCTTTTCCCAGCTCACGCACGACTCGATAACGATTATTAATCAGTGCAGGATTATGATTCATTCTTAAATGTCCAATTCGATTGATAGCGTATTTCGATCGGCTTTGGCTTGCATGGACTTTAGGTAATTGCAATTACAGTTTAACATTGAGGTGAAAGCTAGGATATACCAACGATCGCATTGATCGATCGCGCTTCTCAGGCTCGTAATAATAAGTAGTTCTAACTGCGACGCCTGAATAGTGGGATCAGCAACGGGAACAGCTTCTTCAAGAAACTACGCGATGGTTCGGGTGATTGATAGACGACAGGATATCTCAGCGATCGTGGATGAGTAAATTCTTGTGTTAAAAAGCCCGATCGAGTCGGGCTTTCTCGTAGGGTTTAGCAGGGTTTAGCGATTACAAATTACTTGACGCATTTGCTTCATGTTAGTGGGGAGATCCATGCGAATCGCTTGTTGGATGAAGGCGCTGGGTACAGGAATGTTTGGGGTCGCTTGGACAGAATAGGTCAAAATTGTGCCTTCGCCGCACGACTGAATCTCTAGGTCAGCGGTGAAATCATTAAAGCTGCCAGATTCCATGTAAAACTGGATGCGCTGATGGTGGGTCTCTAGGACTTTAAGATAGATTTCGACTTGAGCGGTCAAAAACAGAAAGGCTTTACTCGCGGCCTGATAAAGTCGTTTGACCTTGCGTTTGACTGTGGCACCGCCGGGAATCTGAAGCACTTCGTGGATGACTTCGCTACGGGTGAGATCGGGAAAAAACTGGGTCCAGCGAGAGTAGTCGGTGAGCTGTTGCCAAACTTCAGTATGCGGCACGGGCAAGTACATTTGAGCGGTGACTGCGCCGCCCCAGGCTGAGTGGGGCCGAGCCGTAAGCAAGATGTCTCCCCGAAGAAGGGCACGGAGGTCATGACTTGAAGGCTGTAGAGACGTGGTTTGGGCAATAACCATGGGGTATCCCTTAATTTTTGTGAATGAGTGTGACGAATTAGTCAGGTTATGCATCAACGTTACACAGCAATCTGATCGATCAAGGTGTTTCAGTGAATGCTTTTGTCTACATTAATGGATGATTCAGGATGTAAGGCTGATATTCCAGAAGTTTCTCATGAAACATTACGTTCCGGTAAAGATTTAGAAAACCTCTTGGGAGTCTCCTGTTATGATAGCGATGAAATTAGGTCGATCGTCTGACGCATGACTTTGACGCACTATATTGGATTGCCCGTATGAGTTCATCTAAAAATTCGAGAGTCGCTGTTTTTTGGTTCGTGGTTGGACTCACCTTAGTCATTTGGGGTCTGCGGGGCATTGGGCTACTGACGTTTATTCCTGGGTTTGTATTGGGGCTATTGATTACGGCGTCGATCGCACTGTTAATCATTAATGGATGGATTGAGACTCGTTGAGGCGATCAAAAACCTAAATCAGCTTTTGCTGCTGCTGCCGCTTCTAACAAGGGTTCATCGGGCATTTCTTTCCAATCCGTATCGCCAATCTCCGCATAAAACTTCTCATCGTAGGCCCGAGTTTTAATCACCACAGGCATGGGCACCGCATGGCCTAACAGCAGCGCCTGTTGTTTTGAGTCTAGTTTTGCTAAGACCGATCGCAATGCTTGTCCGCCCGAAACCCCGGTGAAAATAGCTTCAATATCTTTTTCATCATTCAGCAATGCGGTGATGCGCGTTCCGATTTGTGACATGACTTCGTTGTCGATTCCAGATGGCCGCTGATCGACAACCAATAGCGTTACAAAAAACTTCCGCATCTCCCGTGCGATCGTCCCGAAGATGGTTTGGCCGACGGTTCCAGGATCGAGGAAACGGTGGGCTTCTTCAATGGTGATCATGAGCTGACGCGGGCGATCGATAATGTTTTTGGTCTGCAAGAAATACTCGGCTTTACGAACGTAGGCGGCATGAATTCGGCGCGAAATAATATTAGTGGCAAGCATATAGGCCAAGAGGTTAGATTGCGATCCAAACTCAATTACAACGTGCTTCCCAGATTCAATGCATTCGAGCACTTGATTGAGATAGTTGTGGGGACAAACTTGACGTAAATATTTCAGTTCTTCTAAGCGAATGAGCTTCCGTTGGAGTGCCATAATAGAGGACTTATTCCCCATCTTCACTTCACAAAACTCTTGAATTTCTTCATTCCCCATAGTCATCAGTCGTGCAATCCAACCCTTCCCAAATTCATTTCGCAAAATTACAGCATTCTCCAAACTCGTCTCAGATAAGTTGAGTTCACCCCGAACAAGGGCCAAATCTTCGACTTCAATTTGGTCATACCCTAAATAGAAATCGAGCGCATTCCCGACGCCTCTACGACGAGTGGACTCCGCATCTAGGGTAAAAATCTCCACCTTTCCGGGAAAAAGCTGCGCCAACCCTTTGACGGTGCTAAAACTTTTGCCTTCGCGAGTGGCTTCCCAGCCGTACTCAGAGTGCATATCAAATATCAAATTGACGGCGGCTTGTTTTTTCACCACGCCTGCAAGTAAAAGCCGGGTGAGAAACGATTTCCCGGTTCCCGATTTCCCAAATACGCCATTACTGCGTTCCACAAACCGATCGAGATCAATACACACTGGAACAGGCATATCGATCGGCTCTCCGATCGCAAAGTTTCGCCGCAGTGGATCATCTTCCCATCCAAATACCGCTCGAAAATCCCGTTCGCTCGCATCATAAACCTGACTAAAATGACTGGGAATTGTTTTGACGGGGAGCAGCTCAATGTCAGCATTGGTGTTGGCTTGGTAGGATGCAGCGGCTTGGGTGGTTTTGTTCTTCTTTGCCTTGGCGGCTTTAGATTGAGTGATTTTAGATTGGGTTTCTTCGATCGCTTGAGCGAGTTGCCGCTGTGATGGGTCATCATTAATCATTAACATCGGTGACAGTTCCAAAGTCCCAAAGGTCCCGCTTCCCGCAAGAATTTCCTGCAAGAAAGTATCGGTCGGGTCGGGTGGATTGGCCAAAATTCGTTGACTGCCCGTCCCCAATGCCACATCCGTCAACATACAAAAGAAGCGCGATCGAGTCCCATGAACCACCAAAAATTTCCCCACCCGCATTTCTTCCACAGAAACATCAGCGTGAAGACGAACCTCAAGACCCTTACTGAGAGAGCCTTGAATCACAGAACCAAGGGGACGATCGATCGGCATGGGCAACGCAGATGGGGCAAGTTAGTAATTCGATTGTACCAGTTTCTGAAAGTAGAAGTGTCTCGTTAATCTGGGACGAGGGGAGGGCGATGGTTTGCGATCGTCCTTTGGGCATTGAGTTTCTCCCTGATAAATCGGAAAATCTGCGTATAATTGGAGACAGTGTTAAAGATAGTGTTGTCCAATGGCGAATTTAGTAATTGATTTGAATCAAGCTGGGTTTGATTTTGAGATGGAGGAAATGGAGGCGTATTCGCTACGGTTGGTAGATGAACTTCGGGGCGATCTGGCGGAAGATGCTGGGTTGGCGAGGGAGTCAGATTTGCCGGAGGGAGCGATGTCTGGGGCTGCGGCGTTTTTGGAAGGGATTCTAAAAGCGGAGGTGAATCCGACGAATATTTTGTCAGTGATGAAGTGGTTGTGGAACCTAAAGCCGAATACGGTGCTGAAGGTGAACTATGAAAGCGGTGGGAAGAAAGTTGCATTGGAATATCGGACGCAGGAACAACTGGATTCGCAGATTGAGGCGTTGAAGAAGATTGATTCGTTGATGGTTCAGTTGGTTCAGCGGAGATAGGGATTATGGCACGTAAAGCTTTGCTAATTGGGACAAGTCAATATTTGGACGGGTTTAAGCCGTTAAAGTCGGCGACCCACGATGTTAGTTCATTAGCGAAGCTATTGAACAATCCTGAGATTGGACGATTTGATGAAGTCCAAGTTGAGACAGATTTGGAGGCGTCGATTTTAGCGGAGAAGATCGAGACTTGGTATTTAGGGCATGGCAAGGATGATTTTGTGCTGCTGTTTTTGGTTGGGCATGGGGTGAAAGATGCCGATCGCAAACTCCACTTTGCGGCAACGAATACGAAGAAGGTAGGGGACAAGTTGATTACGACGACGGCGATCGCGGCAAGTGATGTGAGTCGGTGGATGGGTGGGAGTAAGGCAAAACGACAGATTGTGATTTTGAATTGTTGCTTTAGTGGTGCCTTTGGGGATTTGGTGCCGATGGATGAGGGGGCGATCGATGTTGATGAGGCGATCTGGGCGGAAGGTCGGGTGGTAATGACTTCGACGAGTTCGATGAATTATGCATTTGAGCGGTTAATCGGTGGAGAGTTGTCGGTGTATGGTCACTATTTAGAAGAAGGGTTACGAACCGGAGCGGCAGCGGCAACGGATAGCGATGAGATTACGATCGATCGGCTTCATCGATATGTGAGCCGTAAGGTTCAGGAAGAGGTGCCTTCAATGGTGCCAAAAATTTTTGCGAAGGGTGAAGGTTATCAGTTACGGATTGCAAAGGTTGCATTGGGTGATCCTTTAGTGCAATACCGTAAACGAGTTGAAGAGATTGTTCAGGAAGATGGAGATGAGATTTGTGAAGTGTTTAGTCGTCCAATACTGGAAGAGTTACTGAGTAAGTTAGGAATTAGTGATGATGATGCTATAGAGGTCGAAAAATCAGTACTAGAACCTATCATTCAGTATCGGTCGAAACTCATTCGGTATCAGGAAGTTGTAAAGAAAGCGATTCATCACAAGTATCCGTTTGGCGACCGTGAAACAAAACGACTAATTGAATTTCAAAACTCATTAGGGATTTCAGACGGCGACGCAGATAGATTTCTATCTGGAGAAATCGGAAAATTAATTGATTCCGAGACAGATAACCCAGCCGCTGAAATTTTACTAATTGAGGGAACTCTTCTAGAGCAAACAAATGAATTTAAACTATGTATTCAAGCAGAAGACACATCACCAATGATTATCCAAAATAATTATTATCAAACGATAGAACAGAGACAGGAAGAAGTACCGGACCAAATTGATAAGATTCCGCTTAATAGTTTGAAAGGCTTGGATTATCTAAAACTCCGTGATCTGCTTAAAGAAAAAAAATGGGAGGAAGCTGATAAAGAAACTCTAAGACTTATGCTACTCATCCTAAATTGCGAATCAGAAGGTTGGCTGGATATGGGGCAATCAGGCTATATTCCTTGTCAGGATCTGTGTACAATTGACAACCTGTGGGTTATCTCTAGCAATGGACATTTTGGGTTTAGTGTACAAAGAAATATTTGGGACGGTTGTGGTAGTCCATTTATTAGACCTGACGACCTCAAAGAATTTAGAAGCAAAGTTGGATGGGGTCATGAAGGGTACTTATTACCCTTAAATTTAAAATTCTCGGAATTGAGATCTCCAGTTGGAGAATTGCCAATATATTGGCTTAAAAATTGGAGGTCTAAAGATATTTCACATAGATGCTATCGGCTTTTCAGTCGCTTAGAAAGTTGTGCCCTGTAGACAAATTCCTCAGCCGGATTAACTGATTGCTGATGATGAGGCATCCGCTGATTCCGAATATAGTCTGCCGCCTGATCTAAATTGCGACGACCTACCGTAAATGCGCCATAAGATCTTTGCCACTTGAAAAACCGATCGGCTTCAAACATCCGTTAATCCGATCGACTGTTCCGATCAATCTGCTTAATCTCGTTACCTGGTCTCATCTAGAATCTGTTGCACAATTTTTGGATGAAATATCTTTCTTCCCTGAATCGGAATGACAACCCGAACAGCATCATGCGTATCCATATAATGGCTATATCTAAAAACGGAATTAGGTCTACTGGGATTCTAATGCTTTAAATCGATCGAGCAAACTTGCTTCGTTATAAAGATCAATATCTTTGTTGA
>ENA-OFCD01001463-OFCD01001463.1-metagenomes-genome-assembly--contig:-NODE-1463-length-11711-cov-3.045213_pt1 | contig 11711 bp, 13 predicted proteins | sample MGYA00153392_OFCD01 | MGnify analysis MGYA00153392 | reverse complement strand
CGTTCTCAATGACCTTGACAACTCAGTAGCCAAACTCACCAGTCTCGTTGACGCTAGTTATCCAAGCGACGATACACAATGAAAAAAGCGCTTTGGAAAAGTTTTTGGATCGCAATGTCCGGAGAACTTTTTTTTTCTTCATTGCTTTTCATTGTGATTCTGTTGTCTGTTGAACAGCCTAGCTTAATGAGTTTTATGGCTAAAACAGCTGGTGATTGGATCACTATCGCGAGTCAAGTATTTTTCCCAGCAAGCATTGCGATATGGATAACCTTTGTCAACCTCGAAGCAACAAAGTTTGGAGAATACCTGCGTCACTTTGAGAATGACGTGACATTTAGGCTCTCTTTTATTTCTCCCGTTCTCTTGTTCGCTGCAACATGTTTCGTCTTGGTGTTGTACAAGGGTACCGAGTCGTCGGTTCTCGCAAATTTAGCGCTTTTTGCGGTTGTTTATTCTGGAGTTGCTCTTTTCATTTTGGTGCGGAATGTTACAGAGTTCATGCGCATCTATGGTGAATATCGAAAGCAAATGCGAAGTAAGGGCGAAGAGCCATAGGTTGTAGGCCCACTGAGCGAAGCGATTTGCGCCGCTTGTGTTTGATTGACATCGGTAATTCATTTACCACAGAAAAGGCGAAGAAAAGGCGACCCGGGTTCATCGCCCCGCAAAAGCGCGGGGTTCCCTGCGCGACTCGAAGCGACAGGCCGCTGCGGAACTCGCTTTGCGAAAACGGACTGTCGCATGGGCAAGCATCGTGGCGCAAAGCTCAGACAGTCCTCGCGGAATGCCCCTGTCGCTTCTGCGTTGCTCGGCGACTCTCACGGGGCCCTCGTGCTTTTGCATTCGTCGTTGAGTTACACGACGAAAAATAAATTCCTCGCGAATAAACTTAACCATATATATGTATAGTTATATGCATATAATGTATTATGCAATTCAATTGGGATGAACTCAAACGTAAGGCGAATCTCGCCAAACACGGCATTGATTTCAATGATGCCGCGCGCATATTCGCCGGGCCACTAGTGCTCTTTGAGGATGATCGAGCCGACTATAACGAGCAACGCATGATCGCGATGGGCTTGCTGGATTCACTTGTTGTCATCGTTGTTCATGTTGAATCAGACAGGACTATCCGAATCATTTCCATTCGAAAGGCGGACAAATATGAAACGAACCTCTACTACCAAAACCTCGGCGCGGGCTGATAACGCGCCCCAGCTCACACAGGCCAATTTTGATCGCGCAGAGTACCGTGTTGGCGGCAAGAAAGTCGCCAAGGCCGAATGGCAGGCGGCTGCGCAGAAGCAGCTAGGCAAGAAGCGCATTAGCATCATGCTGGATGCCATTGTGATTGAGCATTTCAAATCAGCAGCGGGCGAGCGCGGCTATCAGACGTTGATTAACGATACCTTGCGCCGAGCCGTTGAAGGTGAGGCGCTGTTGAGTGAAGTGCGCCATGTGATTCAGCAGGAGTTGGCGGTTTACAAGCGACGTTAAATTTTGGGCGCTTTATGATGCAGGATCGGATCAAACGAAAAAACGGCAGATTTTGATCTGCCGTTTTTATTGCTGGATTAAAACCCTAGTACTGGTGAGGCTCGTGGCGGCATTTTGCTTGTAGAAGCGCACCAGTGCTAGGGTTTTATTTTCTCTTGCCGTGGTTTCAATTTCGCTATGTGGATGCTGCTGCTTTTGTACCGTTGGCTCATGGGTGCCTTGTCGTATGGTTGTTTTCCAATGTGGCGGTGTTGAAATACTTCGGTGTGAAATATTGCGCTGTGAAATATTAGCGTCGCAATGATTTATTTTGCGGCAACGAACACATCAGCATGGCGTGAAGCGCTGACGACGATGGTATTCATTTTTTCGATGGGCATGCGTTGTGCGGTGATAACGATGGCGTCCATTTGTTGTAGTTCGGCAGCAGCTTGATTGACGCTAACGGTTTGGCTGTTGGCGACGGCAGCGATAGAGCCGATAAATAAGCTGACCATGACGATTGCAGTTGCGATGTTGTCTTTGACGTTAGTTTGGGTTTGGGTTTTCATGATTATTTCCTTCGTGTGGGTGGTTGGGTAGGTGTTGCGCGTTGTTGTGTTTTGCTAATGAAGCCACTTTATTTAAAGGCGCATGAACCCTCAAACGGATTCCGATGAATTGCACAAAATGCGGTGTAAACCCGCAAAATCGCGGCTGAATTGATTGCCAGGCGCGAGATTTATCTAACGCGTGCCCATAAAAAAAGCCCCGCACAGCGGGGCTTTTAGAGGCAACGACTAGCGGAGGCTTTTTGTTATACAGCCGATCAGCAGCTTTGCCCTGCGATTGAGGCGGTGGCCATCATTTCATTAAACAACGCCATCGACACCTGACCTGATACCGCATAGGGATCCAGCTCGGCTTTTTCGGAATACTTGATCAGCAGCGATGGATTGATGCGCGCCAGCGGTACCTGGCCCATAGACCAGTGTGCAAAGCGACGTTCCTCGATCTCTTCATAGCAAAGCAGCATCACTTCTTTATGGCGTAAATCATTGGAGATTTTGTTATAGAGGGTGTTGACTTCCAGGCGGCCACCTTCGAGCACCTGCAAAAAAATCTTGCCGCTGCAACACAGCACGCCGGTAATGCCGCGTGGAGGATTGTTGGCGCGCGATTTTGACACGATCGCATTCAGGTCTTCCTGGGCAATGGTGTCCTGGGCGCGGCTGCAATACATAAGACGAACTAGCATGAGAATTCCTTCGTTATTTTAATGATGATCGTTATGAATTTTTCTTTGTCAGCAACGACAAAAATTCACGGCGCAAATTAGCGTCTTTCAAAAACGACCCACGCATCAGACTATTGGTCATTTGCGAATCACTGTCTTTCACCCCGCGCCAGTGCATGCAAAAGTGATCAGCTTCCATCACGATCGCGAGCCCATCGGGTTGCACTTTTTCCTGCAGCACATTGGCCAGTTGCGTGACGGCTTCTTCCTGAATCTGCGGCCGGCTCATGATCCAGTCACACAGTCTGGCGTATTTGGAAAGACCAATTAAATTCGAATGTTCATTCGGCATCACGCCGATCCACACCCGGCCAATGACGGGGCACAAATGATGCGAGCAAGCGCTGCGTACCGTAATCGGACCCACAATCATCAGTTCATTTAAATGCTCGATATTGGGAAATTCAGTAATGGCCGGTGCTGCTGCATAGCGACCATTAAAAATTTCCGTGAGATACATTTTGGCAACACGGCGTGCGGTTTCATGGGTGTTGTGATCATTCTCGGTATCGATGACCAGGCTTTTCAGAACCTCGGCCATTTTTGCGGTCACTTCTTCGCGCAATAAATCGATTTCGCCTTCTTTGACAAATGCTGCAATATTGTCGTTGGCGTGAAAGCGCTTGTTCGCCTGCTTCAAACGCGCGCGGATTCGATCCGAAACAATGGCGCTGTTTTCGCCGTCGTCAGGATCACTTTGAAATAATGGGGTCGGCTTGGATGACATAGCGTCGCTCTTAACAAGCCATCAACCGCAAGGCGCGGCTGACAGCGGGGTTACGTGCAAACAGGTTGGCTGGTTGAAGGGTGTGCGAATGCACTACTGACCATCAGACCACAACGCTTGCAGCGTCGGAATTTGCAACTGTATTTTTGATGCATGGCGGCTCGGCCAAATTCAGCTTTGCCCTTAACCGAATGTTTCTAAATTTTTCTAACCATTTAATAACCCGCATTCAGCCGCGGGTTTTATCCCGGTCAATAACTGCATACGCAGAATGGTTGTGAATCGATTCAAAATTTTCGATTTCTACCCGGTACGCATCCACCCTGCTGTCCATGTCGAGTGCTGCGGCAACATCACGCACCAAGTCTTCCACAAACTTCGGATTATCGTAAGCACGTTCGGTGACGTATTTTTCGTCGGGGCGTTTTAGAATGCCATAAACCTCACTGCTGGCTTGGTCTTCGGCAATACGCACGATTTCTTCTACCGTCATCGCAGACTGTCCGTCGACGGCGATAGTAATGTGCGAACGCTGGTTATGCGCGCCATACGCGGAGATTTCTTTGGAGCATGGACATAAACTAGTGACTGGCACAACCACCTTGGTGGTGATGCGTGTGGCGCCGTTTTTAATGTGGCCCGACAGCGTGACTTCATAATCCATCAGCGATTTCACACCCGAGACGGGGGCGACTTTTTCAATAAAATACGGGAACATCAGCTCGATGCTGCCCTCGGCAACCTGCAAACGATCAATCATGCTCACCAATAAACCAGCCAGCATCGGCACGCTGTACGCAGCCTGATTGGATTCCAGAATTTCGATGAATCGGGACATATGCGTGCCCTTTACGTCATGAGCCAGACGCACCGCCATCGCAAAGGTGGCAACCGTATGCTTTACCTCACCGGTGGCGGATTGGATCCGCACAGGTTGGCGAATGCCGCGAATGCCGACGCGGTCAATCGCGATATGACGAGCATCAAAGCTGCTCTGCACATCGGGCATCGGCAGGCTGGTATCACGTTGATTCATTTAAGATTTGGTTCCAAAAGATGGACTCAGCAGTATAGCGCGGTGACTATCATTGCGTAAAGTTTAAGGCGCTTATCAAACATAACAACAATTAAATAGATCGGTCCGGCTGGTGAGAGTTCAATGGCGCACCACGCAACCCAATCTGAAAGGCGAAAAAAAGGGCGCTCAATCGAGCACCCTTTTAAGGTGTTATTTTGCTTGATGATTTTGAGTGGTTTTTTAGTGGTTGTAAGCCGACTCACCGTGTGAAGTGATGTCAAGCCCCTCGCGTTCCTCTTCTTCCGGCACGCGTAAGCCCACCACCATTTTCACAATGAATAGAGAAACCGCGGCTACCGTCGCCGACCAAACCACCGTCACGCCGACCGCTTGAGCTTGCACCACAACCTGAGCCATGATGGTTTCAAAGCCCGGCTTCATTTCAAACCAGTTGTTCGGGAAGCCGGGGCCGCCTAAGTCAGGTGAATTAAACACGCCAGTCAACAATGCGCCCAAGATGCCGCCCAGCGCATGCACCCCGAACACATCGAGTGAATCATCCGCTTTCAGCAGTTTCTTCAGCCCCGTGACGCCCCACAGGCAGACCACGCCAGCCAACGTTCCAATCACGAATGCACCGGGAATTCCCACATTACCCGCCGCCGGGGTGATCGCTACCAATCCGGCTACTGCGCCGGATGCTGCGCCGAGCATGGAAGGCTTGCCGCGCAGCAACCATTCAGCCGTGATCCAGGACAGCACCGCACAAGCCGTGGCCAGGAAGGTATTCATGAACGCCAGCACGGCGGAATTATTGGCTTCCAGCGCCGAGCCCGCATTAAAGCCGAACCAGCCAAACCACAACAGCGACGCGCCGATCATGGTCATCGTAAGGTTATGCGGAGTCATTGCCTCCTTGCCGAGGCCGATGCGCTTGCCCAGGAAATACGCGGCCACCAAGCCGGCCACACCGGCATTGATATGCACCACTGTACCGCCCGCAAAATCAAGCGCACCCCACTGCCATAGCAAGCCCGCTTTGGCGTTTTGTGCATCCACTACCGCCGCCGAAACATAAGCATCAGGGCCGGGCCAGAACCACACCATATGGGCGATGGGGATATAGCTGAAGGTGAACCACAGCGCCATAAACAAAATGACCGCACCGAATTTCATGCGTTCTGCCACAGACCCTAAAATCAGGCAGCAGGTAATTGCGGCAAAAGTCGCCTGATACGCGGCATACAACATCTCTGGCAGCACTACGCCTTTACTGAAAGTGGCTGCGGTGGAGAATTCACCTTTTACCAAATCGGCCATGCCTTTAAAGAACATTCGATCTGTTCCCCCAATGTAGGGGCTCAAGGCCCCACTGCCCTCGGTGAAAGCAAAGCTGTAACCGTAAATTACCCACAGCACGGTAATAAGCGAGAACGTCACAAACACCTGCATCAACACCGACAACATATTCTTTGAGCGGACTAATCCACCGTAGAACAAAGCCAGTGCCGGTACGCTCATCAACAAAACAAGCGCGGTGGAGGTAAGCATCCAAGCGACATCGCCTTTGTTTGGCGTAGGTGTGGCCGCAACTGCAGGTGCCGTCGCGGGTGTGGCTGCGGCTGGCGTGGCAGGCGCGGGTGCCGCTGTTTTGGTGTCCGGCGCTGCTACGGTTGCTGGCGTTGCTGCCAGCGTTTCTGTCGATGGGACTGCTACGGGCACTGGTGACGGGGCCTGAGCCTGCGCCAGTGATGCGGCAAATCCAAAACTGAGGGCTCCACAAACGGCCCATATTGCTAAAAATTGTTTGCTCGGTTTCATGTTCAAAGGCCCCCTGAATTAAAGCGCGTCCGCGCCGGTTTCACCGGTGCGAATGCGAACAACTTGTTCTAGATTGAACACAAAGATTTTTCCATCACCAATTTTGCCGGTGTTGGCTGATTTTTCGATCGCTTCAATTACCTGTTCGAGCAGGTCGTCTTTGACGGCTGCTTCGATTTTTACCTTAGGTAAAAAATCGACCACATATTCTGCGCCGCGATAGAGTTCGGTATGGCCTTTTTGTCGCCCAAAGCCTTTAACCTCTGTGACCGTGATCCCCTGAACGCCGATGGCAGAAAGGGCCTCACGGACTTCGTCAAGCTTGAACGGCTTGATGATGGCAGTGACCAATTTCATTTTTGTACTCCCGTGGTGTTGAAAATAGGCCGCCGCATAAGAGCAAATCGTGCAAATTATGCGGTGGCGCTGGCGATGAAAATACTAACGACGGCTTAAAACTATTTGATAGCGGCTTAATGAATATTTATGCGAATTAAAAAGTTTTAGAAACAAACGCAACCAGACGATTTTTGCTCCAGTCACGGCCTTTGAAGGTGTAGTTCTCTTTTTTCGCGTTGGTGCCTTTGTAATAGCCGCCTATATTCCAGCCATCGCCCAGGTCATACGATGGGCCGAATTTGTAGACCACGTAGGTAAGCTCTTTATCGTTGTTAAAACCGGCGAACGTGCCTTTGTACTTTTGCTGCGCAACCTGGCCTGTCAGGGTTAGCTTAGGGGCGATTTCCTGCGAGTAATTCAGCTCAAGAAATGAGGTGCCTTTACTTTTGGGCGTGCCGAAGGTATCGCCTATTGAGTAAGAATATTTGACATTAAATACGCTGTATGAGGCACCGATATAAACCTCGTCTGTATTGGGCTTCGGGAATCCCGGCAAGCCTTTAGCGCCCGGATATTCATAGTGCAAATAACCGAGATCGAGGGTTACATCTTTGACCACTTCAAATTTATAGCCGCCAAATAAATCAATCTCAACCGAGGCAGATTTATCAACAAGGCCGAGCGATTTGTAATCTTTGAGCCAGGAAATATTGGAAACAAAGGTGCCCAGATAAAAACCGCTCGAATGTACATAATCCAGATTAAATTGCACGGCGGGTTTTTCGGATGTTTGCGAAATGCCGCGATATTCATATTCGCTAAATAAAGAAATTTTAGGGGTGAATGTGTGTTCCGGTGTGGCGGCTGGCGCTGGCGGTGCTGTTTGAGCGGCCGCATTTATGGCGACCAATGATATTGAGTACAGCGCAGCAACAACGCCTAGTCGTGCGAGAGGAGTCGCGTATGCAGTTTTTTTCATGTGAGGGTTTCCTTATTAAAAATGTTTAACGCTTTAACATTTAGCAGATAGCGTGCCATCCGAAAATTAATTTCAACGCGTTGATTTGTATAGGCTTCTATTAACGGGCCGCGATTATTGCACCACAATGTTGCGAATTTCACCCCGCCCGCACTGGATTAGCGCATCGCACCATTCGTATATGAAACGCCGTCTTTTACCTGCAAGAATGGCTGCGCTCGAGAGCGGGTCAGCTACAATGTGCAATCGTATAATTTTTAAAACTGTACTTGGCCGCACTTGGCCTGCAACCGAGCCATGACCACACCCAAACCTAAGCTGATGGAAACCCTGAGTCGCATTGTCAACAGCGCGGCAGCGCGTGCGGATGAGCTGATACAACAAACGCCCATCGCCGACCTAAATAAAAATGTGCGACAGCATCTGGTTTCTCAATTGGCAAAACAAGGGCTGGTGACGCGTGAAGACTACGATATTCAAGTCGCTTTGCTTGCGAAGACCCGCGCAAAACTGCAGGACCTTGAGGCCAAACTGGCCGCGTTGGAAGTCGCACAGTCAGATAAAAATTCCACTCATGGAAAATGATTTGCGCCTTGATTCATGTCGCAACGCAGGCTGTGATCCATGCGGTGATTCACCCCTCTTGCCAATGACAGCCGCTGCTGTAACTGCGATGCCCACCATCACCATTCCGACTGTCGTGGAGCGCTACTGAATGTCACTGGCCGTGTTGTACAGCCGCGCGCTCGATGGCATGCAGGCGCCGCTGGTGACGGTGGAGGTGCATCTCGCCAACGGCTTGCCGGCCTTCACCATCGTCGGCCTGCCGGAAATGGAAGTGAAAGAAAGCAAAGATCGGGTGCGCGCCGCGTTGTTGAATGCGCGTTTCGAGTTTCCGGCCCGACGCATCACCGTTAATCTGGCGCCCGCTGATTTGCCTAAAGAAAGTGGCCGTTTTGATTTGCCGATCGCGCTCGGTATTTTGGTGGCGAGCGGGCAGATTCCGGGTGATAAATTAAAAAATTATGAATTCGCCGGTGAGCTCGCCTTGACCGGTGAGCTGCGGCGCATTCGTGGCGCGCTTGCCATGACTTATAAAGCCCACGGCGATGGCCGTGCGTTTTTGCTGCCGACCGCGTCTGCAGAAGAAGCGGCGCTGGTCAAAGATGCGACAGTGCTGGCGGCCAAAAATTTATTGCAGGTATGCGCGCATTTAGCCGGGCGCGAAACGATTCCGCCGTTTGTAAGTAATGCACCCGCCGCGGTTTCCCACTATCCCGATATGGCCGATGTTAAAGGCCAGAATCACGCCAAACGTGCGCTGGAAGTCGCGGCAGCAGGCCGTCATAGTTTGCTCATGATGGGCCCGCCCGGTACCGGCAAAACCATGCTCGCATCGCGTTTTCCGGGCATTTTGCCGTCGATGACAGATGCCGAGGCGCTTGAATCTGCTGCGGTGCAAAGTCTCGCCACTGGCGGTTTCAAAACCGAAAACTGGAAGAAGCGGAACTATCGCAGTCCGCACCATACCGCGTCGGCGGTGGCGCTGGTCGGCGGCGGCGGCAACCCGAAGCCCGGCGAAATTTCATTGGCGCATCAAGGGGTGTTATTTCTCGATGAATTGCCTGAGTTTGATCGCGGTGTGCTGGAGGTATTACGCGAGCCTTTGGAGTCGGGCCGCATTACGATCTCACGGGCGGCGCGGCAAGCCGATTTTCCGGCCGAGTTCCAATTGCTTGCCGCGATGAACCCGTGCCCTTGTGGCTACCTGGGCCATTACATGAATAAATGTCGGTGCACGCCCGATCAGGTGTCGCGCTATCGCGGCAAAATTTCTGGGCCCTTATTAGATCGAATCGATTTGCAGATCGAAGTACCTGCCGTGCCGCAACTTGAATTGGTAAAAGCTGCAAAAGGTGAAGCAACCGCCGCCATTGCGGCGCGAGTGGAGCGCGCCTATCAAATTCAAATCGCGCGCCAGGGCAAGCCCAACGCGAAGCTTGAGCCCGCCGATATTGATGTGTTATGTGTGCCGAACGAGGCGGGTGAGACGCTGCTGAAAAACGCGATTCAGCGGCTGGGATTGTCCGCACGCGCCTATCATCGTGTGCTAAAAGTTGCGCGCACCATTGCAGATTTAGCGGGTGTGGAAAAAATTGAAACAGGCCACATTGCTGAAGCTATTCAATATCGGCGCATGGATAGGTCAGCACCATAATGCGTCGTATAAAATTGAAACCCAAGCACTGGTGCAGCTCACGAAATGATTTAGCCTCAAACGCCGCTCTGCAAGCCATTCTTGGTCTTGACGCTTATTTTAAGTGTGGCAATGCCACCTAAAAGCCACGCGCATCACGCCATGCCGCGCTGGGTATTCGCGTTGTTGCTGGCCGCACTCGCGATGCTCGGCCCCTTCGCCATTGACACGTACATTCCGGCGTTCACCGGCATGGGTCGAGATCTGGGTGCCAGCACACTACAAATGCAGCAAACACTATCGCTCTATCTGGCGGCGTTTGCATTCATGTTTTTATTTCACGGTGCACTGTCCGACAGCTTCGGCCGCAAGCCGGTTATCGTCGTGGGACTCGTCGGGTTTTTGATCGGCTCCATTGGCTGCGCGCTGTCGCCAAATATTGGCACGCTGTTAATTTTTCGGGTGGTACAGGGCTTATCGGTTGGCGCCGGCATGGTGGTTGGCCGCGCCATGATTCGCGATCTGTTCAACGATACCGACGCACAAAAATTAATGTCGATGGTCACACTCTGGTTCGGTATTGCGCCCGCGATCGCGCCGATTATTGGCGGCTATCTTTACATCTGGTTTGGCTGGCATGCCATCTTCTGGTTTTTAGCGATCATCACCGCGCTGCTCATCATTGTCATCGTGTTTTCCATTCACGAAACTTTGCCTGACGATAAGCGCCACGCCTTTCGCCCCAGCCCCTTGTTTGCGGGCTATCGGGAAGTCGGTGCCAATGTACCGTTCCTGCTGCTCTCGCTCGCGGTCGGGTTTAACTTCAATGCGTTCTTTTTATATTTCATGTCGGCCCCCGTGTATGTGCCGGAATCATTAAAGCTCGGGCCGCAGCAATTCGCGTGGCTGTTCATTCCCGGCATTACCGGCATCATGGCTGGCGCGTTTATTTCAGGCCGGGTGGCCGGGAAATTATCGCTCGCCAAAACCGTATCGTATTCATACCGGTTCATGGTGGTGGCTGCCAGCGTCAATCTCGTTTATGCATTCGCCTTCGAGCCCTCAGTACCGTGGGCCATCATCCCGTTATTTTTCTACGCAATTGGCAGCGCCATGGCCATGCCCTCGCTGTCACTCATCGTGCTCGATATGTTCCCCACCCGGCGCGGCATGGCCGCGTCGCTGCAAGGCTTCGTCTCCGGCATCGTTAATGCGGTGGTTGCGGGTTTAGTGTCCCCCGCGGTCTCGCATTCACCGAAGTGGCTGGCGATCACGATGGTACTGCTAATGTCAGCGGGGCTGGTGTGCTGGCTGGCGTACCGTCGCCTGCAGCCGAAACCATTGATAATCGCCAATTAGCGCCGCGTTCGAATAATACGTCAAGCAATCTAATTGAGGCGCACCAACGCACGCCCCATTTGGCAAACCTTGTTAAACGGCCAACTTCACTTCGAACATCCCGCGGGCCTCACCCTTGCAAGCGGGTGCCAAAGACGAGTCGGGATCGCCTTCAACCAGTAACGTAAAGATACCTGGCGTATATTTGCCAATATATGGAAGAGGCATAACAAGCGGGCCTGAGCCGGCGGGCACATTCATGCCGCCGGAAATATTCCCGTTAATTTTCAACCGTGCCGCACAGGCGATCGCGCCAAGCTTGAATTGAGCCGTTGCGCTTACCGTTGTCTCGCTCGCGTATACCGGTTTGTCTGCGTGTATACCGGTGATCTGCCCAGGCGCTGCGGCGAGTTTGTTGCTGTTATCGACGGCACCCGGACGCGGCGCGCCGGTGGAACCTGATGCCGGGGTGGCCGCGATGGTTTGTCCGCTAATTGCGAACGCGGCAAGGAC
>ENA-OFCD01001461-OFCD01001461.1-metagenomes-genome-assembly--contig:-NODE-1461-length-11734-cov-3.910951_pt1 | contig 11734 bp, 5 predicted proteins | sample MGYA00153392_OFCD01 | MGnify analysis MGYA00153392 | reverse complement strand
GAGCCGCAACCAAGGCGTGTCCTCGATGCGGTCGTGGAGCGTGAGGTCCAGCTTCGTGGAGAGCACTCTGCCGAAGAGACGCTCGTCGAAGAACGTCGCGCGAGGGATCGGCCGGTCCGGCTGATAGTCGATGCCGGCGCCGAGCTCGGTGACGCCGCGCGTGTCGACGCGCCGTAGCAGCACACCGAGAGCGGCCTCGGTGCGCGGACCCGCCATCGAGAGCGTGTCGATCGCCGGCGAGCCGCTCGTGAGCGAGATGTTACCACCGCTGGCCGTGTAGACTACACGTAATGGCCCGAGGTCGTGCGCGGCGCCGACCTCCACCGCGAGCGCCTGCAGTCCGTTGACGTAGGCATAGCCGCCGCCGAGCTTGAAATTCGGGGCGTGTCGGGCCTGGAGCTCGCGGAGTCGCTGCGCGCCCGCTAGGCGATCGGCCTCGGGCTCGTTCGTCCACGCGTCACGCAACCCACCGCGCTCGTCTGCGTCGCGCTCGAGGAGTTCGTAGCCCTGGGCGCGCGCGCGCGGCGATGTGAGCGCGGGCATTGCCAGCAGGCGGCGCGTCGCACCGTAGTCGCCGTCCGCGATGGCGAGCGTCATCTGCGCCTCGAGAGGCACATTCTTGACGTGTCGCATCGCTTTGCGTGCGAGCTCCCATCGCTCGTCGCTCGAGTATGTGGTGAGGGCCAGCTCGTTCACGGCCGATTCGTCGCCGTGCGAGGCGAGTGTCGCGCGGAGCCAACGCTCGCCCATCGCGACGCCAGCGTGCTCGCGGACATACTCGACGTGCTCCAGCAGCCGCCCAAGCTCCTCCTTCGTGACCGTCCCGCTCCGCACCGTCGCCTGCGCGCTCGTCTGCCGCTGGCTCATTACGTGACGCCTCAAGCGTCCGGCGATCTCGGCCGCGCCGGCGCTCTCCAGGGCGTCGGCCAGCTCGAACGTCATCGACTCGTCCTCGGGGTGCGTGCGCCAGGCGCGCAAGATGAACTCGAGCGCCTCCCGCCCGCGCCCGATGCGCTGCAGCGCGACGCCGAAGGGCGCCCAAAGGTCCTCGGAGATCCGCGCGTTCGGCCTGAAGAGTTCGACGTCCCTCGTGATCGCTCGGACGTCGTCTTGATCCACGTCGTGCCACAGGACGGCGGCTTGCGCGGTGCTGTTGTTGGGTCGCAGCGCCAGCACCTTCTTCCACGCGAGGATCGACCCGGGCTCGTCGCCGAGCTCGGACGCCACCTCCGCGCGCAACATCCAGTACTCCTCACGCCGCTCGAAGCCGGCGGGATCCGCCTGCGCGAGCGCGAGCGTACGGTTGACGCCCGCCCAGTCGCGCCGCTCGGCCTGCACGTTCGCCGCGAAGAGGAGAGTGGTCGGCTCGTGGCTCAGCGCATACTCCGCGAGCGCGACGCTGATCGCCTCCTCGTCGAACCCCTCGTCCTTTGCGAGGTTCATCAGGCGCGTGCCGACGTTCGGTGTCGTCGGCTCCAGGCTCCAGACCTTTCGATACGCTTGGAGCGCGAGCGGTTGGTCTTCGAGGAGCCACGCGAGAGTGCCAAAATCGATCCAAAAAGTCGTAGCGTCATCCGCCGTACCGGGCGCGTGCGCCCTCAGCACCGCGAACGCCGCTTCGATCTTGCCGGCGCGTGCGAGGTCTCTCGCGTAGCTCGTGATCTGCGGGATTGTGAGCGCGAACGGGTCCACCACGCTGTCCAACGTCGCCCACATCGCGGCCGCGTCTGCGGATCGTCCGTCGCGTTCGTAGAGCTCCGCGAGCATCTCTCGCGCCCGCTTGTTCTTGGGCGATCTCTCGAGGCGCTTCGTCAGCAATGAGATCGCGCGATCCGGATCGCCGATATTCTCGTACGCGTCGACGGCCTCAGCGACCTCGTCGTCCGTCGCGTTCTTCGCGCCGCCGCGCGCGGCGACGAGCATGGCGATCGTTCGATCGTCATAGAGCATGCGTGCCAAGCGCAGCGCGTTGCTGAAGGCGCTCGAGCCCTGATGAGAGCTTTGGTGCACGGCGGCGCGCTGCTCGGGTCGAACGGCGTCGTCCGCTCGCGACGTCGACGCGCACGCCAGGATAAACGCGAACGCTGCGGTGCCGACGCGCCTCATGGCCGACCCGAGTAGCCGTGCTCCAGCAGCCAGAGCCAGTCGTCGAGCGCCATCTCGGGCTTGCCGGACCACTCCGCGACGTGCGCCTCGAGCTCACGCAGCTTCGGGTCATTCGGGTGCTGCGCCCGAAGCTTCACGATCAGCGGCAGCGCCGCTGCTGGGTCGCCCGCGGCGAGCTCGCGGGTGGCCTGCCCCAAGAGCCATTCGCCGTTCTCGGGATCGGTCGCGAGCAGCGTTCGACCGAGATCACGCGCGAGCTGCACGCGGTTGGCGGCCGAAGCGAGGGTGACCGCACGCGATAGCGCGCCGACGTCACCAGGAGCTGCCTTCGAGAAAGCGATCGCGAGATCGCAGGCGTCGCCGACTCGGTCCGCGGCCAGCAACGCGTCGAGCGCGAGCATGCGATCTTGTCGCGCGAGCTCTGGACTCCGCTCGCTCTCCGCCGCGCGCTTGTACGCGTCCGCGGCACCAACGCCGTCACCCCCAGCGCGTTGCCACTTTCCGGCGGCGGCGAGGTATTCGCTCCGGCGGGCGTGGTCCGACTCCGCCGCGCGCGCAAAATACTTGGCGGCCAAAAGCGGCTCGTCGAGCTCCACGGCGAGTCCGGCGAAGTGGACGAGCTCGTCCTTGTTCTCAGGGAGCTCTGCCATCTTAGCCAGCTCGTCGGCGACCGTGTGGAACGCGATCGCGCGGCCAGGGTCGCCCTCGGGAATGGCTCGAGCGCGCGCGAGCAGGAGTTCGAAGCGCAGGTCGCGAGCGTCAGCGCCGAGCGCAGGATCCGTCAGCACGGGGGAAACGGCGAGCAGAGCGTCGTCGAAGCGACCCAGCGCCTTGAGGTGTCGCGCGTAGAGCAAGTGCAGGTGCATGTCGGCCGGGTCTGCGCGCGTGAGCACGTGCAGGTAGGCGATGGAGTAGGCGTTGGGAGACTCATCGTCGGCGAACTCGGCGTACTGCTGACGCGTCGGAAAAACAGCCGCCAAACCCGCGCCGAGCACGAACGCGAACTCCGTGAGCAAGCGCACGCCCGCGAGCGACGGCCTGTCGCGCTTGGCCTTGGGCGTGACGACGTTAGCGGCAGTCAAGCGTGGCCTCGCCCGTGTCCGTGACCGTCGACTTGAACGTCACCGTCGTGCCCGCGCGCACCCCGAGGACAGTGCCGTTCGTCGTGACGAGCCTGCACCCAGTGGCGCCCGTCACACCGCCGATGACCAGCGTGATCGGGACATGTCCGGAGACGCGCAACGAAGCGCCGTGATCATTCGGAGTGAACGACACGGGCGTGCCATTCGCTTGCAGGATGAACGGACGCGTGGGCGCATTGGGCGAGAGCGCGAGCAACGCGGAGTCGCCAGTGACGTGCACCCATCTGCCGTTGCTCTGGTCGCGAACGCCCGCGACGTTTCGGCTCGCGCTCATGTCGGGCCAGCCGAGCGAAGCGTCGAGTCGAACTGTATGGACGTCACCCATGTTGCCGAGCTCCCACGCGCCGTCGAGGCGCCGCGCGAGCGTCGCGCTCCTGAAGCTCAACACCTTGCGGGCGTACTCGCTCAAGTAGAGCGGAGTCGTCTCCTGTTTCATCGCCCAGTCGTACACTTGAAACAACGCCTCGAGCGCCGCCGTCTTGGCCGCCGAGTAAAAGTGATAATAGAGAGTGATAGTGCTCAATCGCCGCGGCGACTCGTTCAGCGTGAACGTGTCGATCACCTGCCGATAGCCGTAGAACGGCCCGCGCCAGTCGTTGGTGTAGACGTTCTCGTTCTCGACCGGCGCGAACACCTGATACGTGGAGCCCTGCGGGATCCCGAGTGCGGACGCGCGCGTCATGCTCGGCGTGTCTTGGGTCCGCGTGGCGCCGCCGCCGTTCACGTTCAAGAGTCCGAGGTCGCCTGCTGCCTTCACCGCAGTCGCGCTCGGCAAGCAGTCGCCCGTCCACTGCACGACCTTCACGCGTTTGCCCGGCGGCGCCAGCGTGTTGATGTAGTCAGTCGAGCCGCTCATCTCGCGCGTGAGATCGTAGCTGTAATTGGGTATCGGCAAGAACGGCAGCGGCGGGCCGCGTAGTCCGGCCTCCGCTAGTTGCCAGTCGAACGGGTGGCTGTACAGGTGAGTACCGATCTCGACATTCGGTAATGCAAATATCTGTCGGGCGATCGCCTCCAGCTTTGGAGAGTCTCGCGGGTAGAGCCCTTTGGGTCCGACCTCGCCCTCGATGATCGAGACCGTGTGCGGAATTGGATACTTCTTGAGCACCTCGTCGAGGATGACTTGCCCGCAGAAGGGATTTCCGCGTCGCTCGGCGCGGCTCACGAAGGCGTCTCCGTCGATGTGCACGGTGAAGATGCGCCGGCCCGACTCTGTCGTGACGTCCGGGGCGGGGATCGCGGGCAGGGCGAGCGCGTCTTTCAAGAAGCGATACGGATCGAGGATCCATCGTCGGTTCTGCTCGAGGCCTTCCTCGATCATGTAAGGCGAGAACACCGCGCCTCCCCAAGACCCGAGCATGGCGCCGTCCCACGCGTTTCCCGCGCCGTCCGTGAGGTGCAAGAGGCTCTGCGTGGTGGAAGATGCCACGGTCACCGGCGGTCGCTCACGCAGGCGCACTCGGAGAGGCGCCTCGAATCCGAAGTATGGAGTGCTCGTCGCGATCGTCATCGGCGCCGTAGCGACGAGAGGCGCCGTCTTTACGCCGAGCCGCGCGAGGAACGCCGGATCGGGCTCGAACCCGAACCCCTCGATGAACGCGACGCGGATCCCGCGCGACATCTGCAGCTTGATCCATCGCTCGTACGTCGGCTCGTCGTCGACGCCCTCCGGGAGGAACGCGACGATACCCGCTACTTGATTGACGAGATCGTCCGCAGGCAGCGCGCCCCGTACATCGATGTAGTCGATGGCGTATCCGTAATACTCGAGTATCGGCCCTACGAGCGTGACGGAGTCGTGCAGCGCAAGCGCGACGGTGGGGGTGCTCTTGTAGAGCACGGCGATACGCCGGGGGACGATCTCGACGCTCCCGATGCCAACCTCGTCGAGCTGCGGCACGGTTACCCAAGGCTCGAAGCCCGCGGCGAGGATCTTCTTGGCCGTCTCTCGCCGCGCGTCCGGCATCGTCGCCGGCACATAGTCGATGATGTTAATCGGTAGTCCATACTTCGTATGGGCCTCGTTCAATCGCGCGAGCAGCGCCGAGCTGGACTGCGGGTCGACAGCGTCATATTGCAGGCCGCTCGCGTCCGCGGTGCGAAAGAGGGACTCCGCGACGAGCGCGTCTATTCGCAGCGATTGCAGCTTGGGCAGCACGTCGAATCCGCGGTTGAAAATGACGCGCGCGTCCGGGTGGCGATCGCGGAGCGACCGCGTGATGAGCGCGAGCCCCTGTGCGTATTCCGCGCGCTGCGCCGGGTCGCTCGTGACGCGCTCGTAGCTGTCCATCGTGTCGAAGAAGAATCCGCGAAAGCCCTTTTGCCAGAGCGGCTCGAAGACCTTGTCGACGAGGAACGCGCGCCACTCCGGCTTGCGCGTGTCCATGATGTCCGTACCCCACGCGGGATTCGCGCCGGCGATGAGGCCCGCGGGTATGTCCTTTCGCCACGCGCGGCTGCGATTGACCTCGCCCACGCTCACATACGCGATCGGCATCGCGCGCGGTGAGCTCGGCGCTTGGTCGAAGTAATCGGGCTCGACCACAACACGATCGAAGTGCGCGAACAGCGAAGGCGGCGGGTGAGGACCATAGAAGAACGCGGTCGACACGTTGGAGGGCGGCGCGTCCGCGAGCGCGCCATGGCTCACGAGCATCATCGTGATGCCGAGTGCGCATGCCGTTCGCGTTGCGATGGTCGAGCCCATTTTAGCGAGCGTAAGATAGAGTTGGTGCCCGTGACAGCGCAACACGTAAGCATCGCGATCCTGACTGCTGTCTGTGGCATTTGTGTGTCGTGTCGTCCGTCGCCCGCGCAACCGCCTGCGCGAGACAGCGCGGTCTCCGAAATGTCCACCGCGGTGGACCCGTCGATGTCCACCATGGCGTCCTCCATCGATGCTTCGACTTCCACGACGCTCGGTCCTGGATTCACGGCGGCGGGCCCGTGGGCCTCTTTCTACGGGGAAGCCGAGAAGATGGGTGACTTGTCAAAGGTCGCCGCGACGTTCCGCGTGCTCGACATCGACGCAGATCCGCAAGACGACTTCGAGGGAAACTTCACCGACGCGGAGCTCGCCAGGCTGCGCGCGGGCGGCAAGAACAAAGTGCTCTCGTATTTGAACTTGGGCTCGTGCGAGACCTTCCGCACCTACTGGTCGAAGGCGCCTTCGCCGTACAAGCCGTGCAAGCAACTCAAACAGCTAGGCGGGTACGACGGATACCCGGACGAGATCTGGATGGACCTCGGAGACCTGGACTACCAAGCGCTGATGGTCGAGCACGTCGCAGCGCGCATCGCGGCGCGCAAGGTGGATGGGTTTTATTTGGACAACCTCGAGCTCGTCGAGCACACGGCGCGCGACAAGAACGGCCCGTGCAGCGCGTCGTGCAGGCAGGGCGGGTTGGATCTGGTCCGCAAGTTGAGAGAGCGATATCCAGATTTGCTCCTTGTGATGCAGAACGCCACGAGCGACGTCACACGCACGGGCACGACGGGCGGCAAGCCGTTCCCCACGCTGCTCGACGGCATCGCGCACGAGGAGGTGTTCGCGCCGACGCCCGACGGAACTGCAGAGAAGGAGCTGCTCGCGTGGCAAGCGATGGGGCTGAAATCACGGGACGGACATCCGTTCTGGATCGCCGCGCTGGACTACGTCGGCTCGTGCAAGAACAAAGACAAAGCGGACCAAGCGTTCGCCAAGAGCCAGTCACGCGGCTTCGCGCACTACGCGAGCGACGCTTCGAGCGGTCAAAAAGTAATTTGTTACTGGGGCCGATGACCCGAATGCCCGCTTGGACGGATTCACCGTCAGGCGCGCAGTAACGCTTCCAGGCCGGCCTGATCGTCGCGACGGAACAGCACCTCGGCTGCGAGCGACGCGCGGTTGCGGCCAATCGTCGCGACGGCCGCAATTCGATCGCCTTCGCGGTAAGCGACGAGGCAATCTCGATCCGAGACGCTACCGACGACTTGAACCCCCTCGAGTTTTTCGACATGGCCGACGTAGTTGATCGTGACGTCGTAGTGCTGACTCCAGAAGAACGGAACATCCTCGTACGACACTCGTTGATTGAGGATGTTGCGCGCTGCCACTTGGCCTTGACGTTGCGCGACGACCCAGTGCTCCACGCGGAGCGAGCGCTTCGTGCGAGCGTCGGGCCATCGCGCGATGTCGCCCGCGGCGTAGATCCCAGGCACACTCGTCTCCATGTGCTCGTTGACGACCACACCACGGTCCACGGCGAGGCCTGCGGATTGCGCGAGTGACAACGCCGGGCGGACACCGATGCCCACGACCACGAGGTCGGCGGCCAAGGATCTCCCGTCGCTCAAGCGAACTTCACGCTCGGTAATCTCGGTCGCCGTTACGCCAATGGAGAACTCCACCCCGTGCTCTTCGTGAACCTGGCGCACGAACGCGCTCAGCTCGGGACCGAGGACGCGTGAGAGCGGCGGATCGGGCGCGATGACGTGCACGTCGATGCCGCGCGTGCGGAGCGCGGCGGCGACTTCGAGCCCGATGAAGCTCGCGCCGATGACGACCGCGCGACGTGCCGTGGCGCATCGCGCGATGATCGCCTCGCCGTCGGCGAGCGTGCGCACATGAGCCACGTGAGGCAGGTCGCCGCCGGGCACGGAGAGCCGAATGGGGTCCGCGCCCGTGGCGAGGAGCAACGCGTCGAAGGGGATGCTCTCTCCAGTGTCGAGGATCACCTTGCGCGCACGTGCGTCGATCGAGCCGACCTTCTTTGCGAGCCGCAGGTCGATGTGGTCCGAGGAGTACTCTTCGAGGGGTCGCATCGGCATCCACTCCGCGAGCGCCGTCCCGGCCAAAAAGTCTTTCGAGACGTTGGGGCGGTCGTAGGGCGCGGCCGAGTCGGCGGTCACGAGCGTGACGCTCCCCTCGTATCGCTCGCGGCGGAGCGTATCGACCGCAGCGAAGCCCGCCGCGCCACCTCCGACGACCACGACGTGCTTCGGAAGCGTACCTGCGGCGGCGCCGAGCGCGACTGGCTCGACCTTTCCAGTCACTGATACTCGCGCCCCGCGCTCCTCCACTTTCCAGCAGGTGAGAGAGCGAAATGCCGGAGCGGAAGCCCGACCCGTGCGGAGGTCGAAGCATGCGTGGTGCAAGGGGCAGCGCACTGTGTCGCCGACGAGGATGCCTTCTGCGAGCGCTCCGCCGTAGTGACTGCACGTCGCGCTGATCCCATAGAGCGCGAGGCCGCGACGAACGACGAGCACGGGCTCACCGCCAGCGTGACCCAACAACATGCCGCCGTCCGCGACGTCGGCGGACGGCACGCCTTGCTCGAGGTCGGGTCCGTGCAACTCGGTCGTTCCGCTCATGGGCTCCTCCGTTGGCGACACGTCCTCGACTGGATCTTTCGAGACGGGCGAGTCGGTGAAACGAGCTTGTTCATCGTCGACCGGCCGTGCACTCGCCATGCCGCGTTTCGTGGCCATGAACCTGCGCCTTTGTAGCCGACGCACGATGCACGAGAGTCCCAAGTGAGGCAATCGTGTCGATGACGGCGCCGCAATCCAGGTTCGGTATGGCGATGCCTCGCCTGTAGTTAGCGGACTGCCCACTTGCCATGCATGCTCTCGATGCGCGAGAGGAGGAACTCGCGCTGAAGCTTGAGCGCCATGGGCATCTTCTCTCCGAGGCTGTCAAAAAAGCTGCCCTGCGACTCCAGCTCCGTCTTCCACTCGTCGATGTTGATGGCGGTGGCTTCGTCCACGGTGTCCGGCGAGATGTCGAAGTCCGATAGATCGAGATCGCCAGCCCGCGGCACCCAGCCGAACGGAGTCTCCTGTCCGCCGACGCGCAAGCGCGCGCGATCGACGATCCACTTGAGCACACGCATGTTCTCGCCGAAGCCTGGCCAAAGGAACTTGCCGTCTTTGTTTTGACGGAACCAATTGACCAAAAAGACCTTGGGCGGATAAGCGATTTGCGCCTGCATCGCGAGCCAGTGCGCGAAGTACTCGCCCATGTTGTATCCACAGAAGGGGAGCATCGCCATCGGGTCGCGGCGGACGACTCCCACTTTGCCGGTGGCCGCAGCGGTGGTCTCACTGCCGAGCGTCGCGCCCATGAACACTCCGTGCGCCCAGTGGAACGCCTGCATCACGAGCGGGATCGTCGTCGCGCGACGACCGCCGAAGATGATCGCGCTAATGGGCACTCCGCCGGGATCGTCCGCGAATCGGCTCTTCCAAGGGTTGTTCGACGCGGGCGCGGTGAAGCGCGAGTTCGGGTGCGCGGCCTTCTCGGTGGAGCCCTTCTTCCACGGGCGCCCTTGCCAATCGGTGAGCTCGTCCGGCACAGGGCCGTCTTTGCCCTCCCACCACACGTCGCCGTCCTTGGTGACCGCGACGTTCGTAAAGATAGTGTCCTTGAGGACGGTCTTCATCGCATTAGGATTGCTCTTCATGCTCGTGCCAGGAGCGACTCCGAAGTATCCGGCCTCTGGGTTGATGGCATATAGCCGTCCGTCCTCGCCGACGCGCATCCACGCGATGTCGTCGCCGACGGTCCAGATCTTCCATCCCTTGAACCGCTTGGGCGGCACCATCATCGCGAAGTTCGTCTTGCCGCACTGACTCGGGAAAGCCGCCGCGACGTAGGTCATCTCGCCTTCGGGGCTCTCCACTCCCAAGATCAACATGTGCTCGGCGAGCCAGCCCTCGGTCTTGCCGAGATAACTGCCAATGCGCAATGCCAAGCATTTTTTGCCGAGCAGCACGTTGCCGCCGTAGCCGGAGCCGATCGACCAGATCGTGTTGTCCGCGGGGAAGTGGCAGATGTAACGGCGGTCCGGGTCGCAATCGAGCATCGAGTGCAGGCCGCGGTTGAAGTCGTTGCTGTCGCCGAGCATGTCGAGCGCTTGCTCGCCCATGCGCGTCATGATCCGCATGTTGAGCGTGACGTAGATGCTGTCGGTGAGCTCGACGCCGACCTTCGCCATCGGTGAGCCGATCGGGCCCATCACGTAGGGCACCACGTACATCGTGCGGCCCTTCATCGAGCCGTCGAAGAGCTTGCCGACCTTCTCGTAGGCCTCTTTCGGCGCCATCCAGTTGTTGGTCGCCCCGGCCTCTTCCTTGGTGGGCGTGCAAATGAACGTGAGGTTCTCCACGCGCGCCACGTCGTTCGGGTTCGAGCGGTGGAGATAGCAGCCCGGGAGCTTGTCTTGATTGAGAGGGAGGAGGACTCCCTGCGCTACCGCGACCTCCGTGAAGACCTTGCGCTCGTCCTCGGAGCCACAGCACAACACCACCTTGTCGGGCTTGCAGAGGGCGATCATCTCGCCGACCCACTTGCTCAAATGGGCGTTGTTGATTTCGATCGGAGCGCCGAGGCAGTCGTGGACTTGGGGCATGGCCGAGGATCTATCGCAATCGGTGGTGTTTTGCATCGGTCGCCGGGTGCAAAACGCACGACCTTCGGGTCCCCTGGACAAAAGCGCCTCCCGGTTCAAGTAAAGAGTACGGTCGAATGAACGTCGGAACGCCGGCACCAGAGCGTCCGAACGCCCTCGAGAGAAGGTCCCCCATGCGCAACTTCATCTTCGTTTTCGCGGCTGTTTTTGGCGGTGTCGCTGCATGCGGCGGCGCCGACTCGATCGACGTGATCAACGGCAATCCAAACGCTGTCGTGAACGAAGCGGACGCGTCCGCCGACGTGAACGTGATCCCCAAGAACGACGGCGGCCCGAACCCGAATTGCGATCCGGGCAAGTGCGGCCTCAGCGCACCTCAAGGATGGACGCTCGCCACTGCCCACAAGAGCCGCGCGACGCCCTGCGCTGACGGCTGGAAGACGATCGACGTCGTCGCCGATCCGGTGGCGGATCCGGCCGCCTGCTCGTGCAGCTGCAATGTTACGCAGCCGCCGACGTGCGGCGGGGGCACCGTGCTGCGCAACCTCGATACGGGCAACGCCAGTTGCAGTCAAATTGCGACCACGCTCAACATGACCGGCGGGGGCACGTGCGATCAGTTCCCCAACTTCTTCATCACCTTGCAAGGCAAGAACTATCAAACCATCCCGCCCGGTCCGAAGGGTGGCGTGTGTCAGTTCGACGCCAAATCGGACACTTCGAAGGTCACCGCCGCGGAGGGTCGGATCTGCGAGCCGCCTCCGAGCTGTCAGGGCGATATTTGCAAGATGCAGAACATCTGCATCACACACGACGGCAACGTCGATTGCCCGGTCGAGTTCGCCAACAAGCGGCTAGTCGGTGACGCTCCGAAGCTGGAGTGCGCCGCGTGCGGCGGCGCGTGCGACGGCACCGGGCGCGCGAGCTGCCACTATCCGCTCGCGGAGACGACGTGCCGACCTGCGAGCTGCGCGTCGGCGACGGCGACGAATGCGGCGGTCGGCGTCGGGACGGGCGCGTGCCCTTCGGCGGTCACGGCACCATGCGCGCCGTTCTTGTGCGCGGCCGCCGGCGACGTGTGTGCGACCGGGTGCA
>ENA-OFCD01001460-OFCD01001460.1-metagenomes-genome-assembly--contig:-NODE-1460-length-11734-cov-6.263892_pt1 | contig 11734 bp, 9 predicted proteins | sample MGYA00153392_OFCD01 | MGnify analysis MGYA00153392 | reverse complement strand
GGCGTCTAATTGCTGTTGAGGCCATGAGCACGAGTACCAAGCTTGTCTTTGTGTAGCTGCTCATAGGCAATCACCTCGCGAGCGGTCAGTGACGGAGAAAGCGTTTGTAGCACCGAAAACTGTAGGTCGATCAGCGCGTTCGGACGCTCGGCAAGAAGCGCTTTGAGTTGTGCGTTCCCGCCGTGCCCCGAGCGAGCGTATTGCGACCACCGAGCGACGATTCCACCATCTCCGTAAGCAGAACCGACGTACTGGCGCCCAGTTAGGGAATCGAGAATTAGGTAGACGCCGGCAACCGAGCCGAGCATGCGATGCCACTCGCGATTTGCAGTTGGGTTCTCAATCATTGTCTTTAGTTCATCAAAGCGAAGAATGAAATCAAGGAAGCCGGGGAACTCTTTGACGTAACCTTTTGGAAGGACTTCGACAACTTCCTTTCCGCCTTGCTTGAAGTTTTGAACCCAACTGCGAGTGCCAGCGCCCCAATCAATGACTAGCCGCTCCGAGAAAGCGTCAAACCTTTTGTCCCTGACGAGGTTATAGACGTAGACACTCGAAACGTTCATCTCTGGATATAGGAAGTCATCGGGCAGTTCAATCGCACGAGGACCACTGACCTCAAGCACTTCATACACCCCGACGAAGACCGCTTGGCTTCCAGCACTACCAAGGAAGGAAATTATCTGGTTACAGTTTGCAAATACAGGGCGACCTTGGAAGGTTTGATAGAACTCCAACTGTCCAGCCCGGTGTAAAGCCGCAACATCGATTTCTTGTTCTTGGTGCCGCACAAGCTTTGTGCGAAGTGAAGTATCAAGACCGAACGGCTGTAAGAGGTGTTCAAGGGTAAGCATACGGATCAAGACGCCCAAGGATTAGCGTTTATCTGTCGCGCTGGCGACGCAAATTGATCCACTGACTTCTCTCGCGACAAATAAACCTCGTTGGACTAAACCGCCTGTGCGACGCTCATGATAGGGGATTGGTTTTTACCGCTATCTCAATGACATTGATTATGACACGACACGCTGCCGCTGGGATGACATGATGAGCATGGCGATGTTCCCATATCTACAACAGAATCAAGTTTTACGTCACGCCATATAACACCCACCGAATTGGGCGGTGATCGGGAACAGCCTCTTTTGGCCGGAAACAGCAGGCTATCAATGTCCACGTCCTCTATGCAAATGCTGCGGTACCTTCGATTTAAGGATCTGAATGAGCGATGGGTCCATGTACTCAAAATCGTCTGGGATGTCGAGGCAAACCACCCGCGCATTCTTCAGATGGGTTCTGAACTTCGAAGACAGCTTATTGCGATGTGCTTTTTCCATTACAAAAATGATATCTGCCCACTCCAATAACTCAGGGGTAACAGGATTTTCTGCATCATTGTTCAGTCCGGCGGATGCGCATTCCAATTCAGACCAAGACGAGAACACCTGCTCGGCAGTTGGGCTGCGCAGTTTGTTTTGGCTGCAAATGAAAAGCACATTTCTCATGCGCACAAGTCCTTCTGGGATCGCAAAGTCGTCAAATTGGACGGTCTGCGGGAATGCCTGCAATTGGCCGATTTGTTAGTCGTTGCCGGACTGCTAATTTTCATCAAATGGCTAGCTTTCCCATGAACCTCCAACGATGGCGCGGGTTGCAGACCAACCGCGAGGAAGAGTACCGAGGATGCAAATGGAGGCATCTCTTTCAAATACGCAGCCAAAGCACACCATCAAGCCCTCATCATCGTCTGCTATATCACCATTGAAGAATTGCCAATCGCCGTTGGCGCAGTGAAACACCCGCAATATTGGCAGTTCTTGCTGCCATAGGCGCATGGTAGTAAATGCCGCAGTGCTCTCTGATGAATCGAAAGGCCAACTGCTTGGAAGAAATGCATGACTATGTTCAGTGATTGCGCTCATGATGCAAGCGCCGACAGCTGCTATTGGCCGGTTTCATCGATTCTACAACGAGGTTGTTTTTTTGACCCAAAGCGGTCCTACGAATTTCCCGATAGCGGCGGTTTAAAGTTTGAATTCAGCGCCTGCCGCAGGCAGTCCGCTGGAATGAAGGGTTAGGCATCATCGCTTGCAAACCCTAGGAAGGAGGATCTTCTCAACCTCATACTTTGGCGCGACGTAGGAATAGGAGGTGACCAGCGTGTAGCCGTCCTCCAGGAGCTTGACGAAGTTCCCGCTAATGCAAGCACTTCGCTCCAGCCCGTCGGTCAATGCCAAACGAAGTTCGTCTCTTGCTTGGCTCGTGGCAGGTAACGACTTTAGAGAATACCGATACCAGAGCGTCCGCCCCTTTCCCGTTACCGACTCAAGGCGAGAATTCGCATCAACATCGATCGGAAACTTGGTGGAGCTGGAAATGATCTTCGCTAGTTCTTCGGCGGGCGGCCCACTGTAGGGGAACGATTGTTGCGCATCGCTACTGCCGCCAGCCATGGCAAGTCCTTGGAGGGCGGTACACAGCATGGCGGTTGCGATAAGGAGGGAGTTCCGTGGTGCTAATGTCATTTCGTTCTCTGATGCGTAACAAACAAAGTTAACTGGCCCAACCGGGAGCCGGAAATCTAAAGCATGAAGGTCGTCGCGCACGGTTGGGTCCGGGTTGAACGAGAGGTTAGGCGGCGAGGAAAAGCTCCATGACTATCTGCGCCTTGAGAACAAATGAATGACCGCCACGAAAAGGGCGGCGCCAATGATGGACCACAGAATTGGGAAAGGGCGCCCATCGATTGTGATGGTGAACGGCTCTGGGAGCTTGAGCATCCGAGCAATCCAAGGCCCAAGAAGTGCACCGATGAAACCAAGAGCAGTCGAAACGATAAGCCCACCGCGAACACCACCTGCGATGGCCTTTCCGACTGCGCCGCACACCGCTGCGATCAAGATGAGGATGATCAGTCCCGTTAATGACATCGACATGGATTATTCCTTTGGGTGACAGATCGCTAAATTTGAGAGGATGAAACGTGACCGCCCAACTCAATTTAGGGAGCACCGCGTCCTCATAACATTACGCGTTGCGCCCTAACATTCCGGTGAAATTACAAAAAACTTGCTTGTAATCAATAAGTTTCATCATTTAACTGTATAAATATGCATTCATAACAGAATCACGTTTTAGCGAAAAGGTATTCAACGCACTTTTTAACATTAACAGATTTACTAAGAATACTGTTTAGGAAAGGCCGTCCGTACGCACAGAAAACGGAAATTCAAGTATTCCAAATTCGCGATATATTTGAATTATGTACTTGAGTACCTCTCCATGCCTCAAAGGCGTTCCATCAGTGCAAGGATAAAAACTAATTGACTCCCACGATTCAGGAAACACACTGAATCGCTCATCGAGAAGAAAAAGATTTTGATTATCACTAACTCGAATGCATGTGTTGGGAAAATGAGCCTGTGAGCTACCGCTTCTAAACTCGCTACTCGTCACTATCCCAAATTGAAAAATTGCAGTACCTACAACGCGACCAATCTTATTTTGAATTTCAATGTTCAACTCGTAACTTACATCCTCAGACACAATTTTGACTTTAATCTCTGTTGCGTCGCTTGCTATTGAAAAGAGCGTTACGTTACTGGGCCCGACAGTAAACGAAATTCATGTTCGAGCTGCTTTCGCACGAGAGGAATTTGGTCATTAATTGCATTCCAGCCAGCAGTTCGAATTTCGTCCGTCTCTTTTCGCGTGTGCTCTTGTAAGCCGACCCGCCCAAGAACCCAAATAGCGTCTTGAAGCTACGAAGCGGATTCGGTTCAAATGACTTGTTAGGCCGCAGCCCGTGCAGGGAACTAAAGGCCGCGTACGCGGCACGCAACTAACAAAAGTCCTAAGCCGACAATCCAAGACCAAGTTGCAAATGGCTCTGGAATTCTGGCGATCCCGAAGTGCGCAGCGAGCGCTACGAGAAATAGGACCAGGCAGATGACCCAAACGGCCATGGTTGGAGCTTTACCAGAGTTGCGCATTGATAGTCTTTCGGTAGTGGAGCATGAGGTAAGGGTTTAAAACTTGAGCTGAGTCGATGCAATGCTTTGTGCGCCTAACGTGTTTTATTTTGCATATCCGCAATATAACTTTTATTCTCGCACTCCGCGATAGCGATAACGCTAATCTTAGAACTTCTGAATTACATGAATTTGCCTGAGAGGCTTAATCAGGAAAATTGGGCGCAACGCTGCCACTACATTTACGATATTAAATAGCTGCGCATCATATTTCAACGCACGAAAAGCAATTGCTCGTTTTAGCTTTTGTTTCGTTAGGCGAATCAGACACGACGCATGCGCCGGAATATATTGGATAATCAAGTTCTATATCCAAAACCGCTCAACATGCTCACTTATCCTTACGAAAACCCGCCTGCCGCTGGCGAATCCATTGAAGTCGCGCCTAGCGTGTTTTGGATTCGAATGCCGCTGCCTTTTGCCTTGGACCATATCAATTTATGGCTGCTGCGCGATGTTAAAGATGGTGTAAATGGCTGGACGATTGTGGACACGGGTTACGGCAGCGCGGAAACGCATGCACTGTGGAAGCGACATTTTGTTGAGACCATGCAGTCACTTCCGGTTCATCGCATCATCGTGACGCATTACCATCCCGATCATGTCGGTTGCGCAAATTGGCTGCATGAACGAACCGGCGCGCCGCTCTGGATGACCGCAACTGAATTTATGTCGGCCCATGCCGCGGCGGATGATGCTGCGGGGTTTGATCGCGATAACAGCGCCAGATTATTTGTGTCGCATGGACTGGCGCGGGTGCGGCCTGATTTTGCCGCCGCGCAGGCGACTCGAACGGCTGCGTTCAAACGCGGTGTATCGAGTGTGCCGCGTCAGTATGTGCGGATCATGGATGGTGATGACATTGAAATCGGTCATCGGCATTGGCATGTGAGTACCGTGTTTGGCCACGCGCCAGAGCATGCGGTGCTGTTTTGCGCGGCGGATAAATTGCTGATTTCAGGCGACCAGGTGTTGCCGCGCATCAGCACCAATGTCGGCGTGTGGGGAAATCAGCCGGAAGCTAATCCGCTCAAACAGTTTCTCGATAGCTTCGATAAATTCAGTGCGATGCCCGATGACACGCTCATTATGCCGTCGCATGGACGCGTGTTTCGCGGCTTACACACGCGAATTGCTGAACTGAAACAACATCATCAGGATCGGCTGTCTGATCTGGTTGCCGCACTGGCAGAGCCTAAAGCAGCCGCGGATGTACTCGGTGTGCTGTTCAAACGCTCGCTCGATGACCATCAACTGGTGTTTGCCATCGGCGAAGCGATTGCGCATCTGCATTACCTTTGGTATCGCGGCCTGGCGAAGCGAACTCTGGATGCTGACGGGGTTTATTTATTTAGTCGCGTTGCGGGTTAGAACAAGTAAAAACACTAGCACTGGCGGGGTTCTAAAGACTATTGTGCCCCAGAAAGCCCGCCAATGCTGGTGTTTAATCCAGGGGAGCTGACTGTGCAGGGAGCGAGACTGAAAACGTGGTGCCATGATTGGTTGAAATGACCGCCGGCGTTTCAATTGCGCTCGTTGCAATACGAGCATCATGGCTGGACGGTTGCGCATATTCGGCGACTTTGCTCCTGACGCTGATGCTCCCGTCATGGCGGGTTACCACTGTTTTCACAAAAACCAACCCCAAGCCAATGCCCTCTTCTTCCGGCTGCCCTTCTTCGTGCAGGCGCACAAATCGGCTGAAAAGTTTGGACATATTGGCTTCGGAAATGCCGTAGCCTTGGTCTTCCACATCGATGACCCACAAGCCAGGCGCGACCGCAACCCCGGCTGTGACACCCGCGGCATTATCGCCCTCAACGTTGGCCTCATTTTGTGCAGCGGTTTCACGATGCAGTGAACAAGTAATTCTGGACTTTGGTGGGCTGTATTTGATGGCGTTCGACAGCAGATTCATCAATACGCGGGTAAGCAAATCGCGGTCGCCCAGCACCCACGCTTCATCGTCAGGCAGCTGCAATTTAACGCTGATCCCTTTGGCTGACGCCAGTGACCAAGCCTCATCCGCGGCGTCCTGCATTAAGCCGGAAAACTCCACCAGTTCAAAGTCTTGCGGCTTGGAGCGTTCAGCTTTGGCTAGGCGCAAAAAATCATCGGCAAGCGTCAAGGTGCGCTTCGCATAGCGGTCGATGCGTTCGAACAGGCTGGCCGCTGGCATGCTCTCGGGATCTTCACGCTGCATTTCCAGCAAGGTGATGATTGATGCTTGCGGTGAGCGCATATCGTGCGATAGAAACCGCAGTGCCTCATCGCGACGCCGCTCAGATTCTCGCAGCGGCGAAATATCGGTTAACGTCAAAATTGTGCCTGTATGAACGCCTGCGCGCGACATTGACGGCGCAATTTGTACCAGAAAATCCATGTCTTCCGCATGGTCGCTGGCCATATGAGCGTTGTCAGTGTTCTGTACCATACGAGCTTCAATCGACACAATTCGACTCACGGCAGAGGCTTCTGCCCATAATTCACGCCAAGATTTATTGCTATCGTGCTTGAATCTCTGCATCAGTTCGAATACGTCGCGGCCCTCTAGCGGCTGTTCAATGGGTACGAGCTCCGTTAGCAGCCCCTCGCTTGTAACGCTCTCGTGCTTGAAACCAAACAACCGATCGGCGCTTGAATTTGCCAGCATTACGCGTCCCGTGAAATCAGTGACAATGGCCGCTTCGGGCAAACTCTCCAAACTGTCCGCCACAAAGCGATTCAGATTTCGTAAAAGTTGCGTCGCGTCTCGTACTGACGCGATCCGCTTTTCCACGACATCTTGCGTGAAAAATGCGCCCCTGATTTTGGACAGTATCGGCAACCCGGATGATGGATTCGGCAAAATTGCGAGCCCTGCGTCGGGGGCGACCACGCTGCGCTCAAGCTTCAAGCGCGAAAGTTCTTCATCGAAATAACGCTGTGTTGCATGCAGCTTGCGCCAGCTCCATAACGGATGAGCCAAGACCATTGCCATCACCGCCACCACCGGCGAAATCCAGAATTGGCCGAGTCGAAACAGTAACGCCGAACCAATCACCGCAGCCACGCAGAGCCCCGCGGTTAAAATAATGGATTGCGACGGGCTCAGCCATAAAAAACCTGCGAAGAGTCCGAGAATCAATATCAGTGATACCGCCGACGTGGCCGCAAAAGACGCCTCCTGCAGGTTGATGCCCTCGCGGAGACCTTGCAGGGTATTGGCGTGAATCTCGATTCCCGGCATCGCGCGTGCCTCGTGGGACTGACCAAAAGATGAGCCCGTAGCCGTACCAGAATCGCCCGAGAGCGGCGTTGGAAATTCGTCGCCCATACTCGGTGCCGTCATCCCGACCAGGACAATTTTGTGTCTAAATTCGTCCAGTGCAACATCGCCGCGCAGCACGTCGATATAAGAAATTTGCTTAAAATGTTTTGGCGGGCCGGCAAACGGAATCCGGTATTGTCGATCCAGTACCCACACCGCATCCGGGCTCAAATTTTCCCTATCCGCCGCTACCGATGTGGCCGAAGGCGACATCATGATTTCCACACTTTCGATACGCCCGGGTTCCGCCACTTCAAGCGCCGCCAAGGCCAGCAAAGGATGGCGTGGTGCACGGAACCCGGCGCGCAGAAATACGCTTCGCAACACGCCATCCGAATCAAAACGGGTGCTGATATGCCCTACTCCGGCCGCCGCTAAACCGAGCAGTGGCGCGGGGAGTGCCTCGCCTACAGGGGCACCTTCGTTGTTTTTTTGTAAAAGAGGAAGCACGACTTTGGCATTTGCGCGAATCGATTCTGCGAGCAACTGGTCCTGCTTTGGGTCGCGCAGATCAGGCTCGGTCAGTACGATGTCCAGTACGACCGCTTTCGCCTGGGCCTGCGTCAATTTTCCAAGTAGCGTGGCATGGATCGCGCGAGCCCAAGGCCAGCGGCCAAGTTGTTTCAGGCTGTCTTCATCGATCCCGACAATAACAATATCGCCTTGCGCTGGACGTTTCCACAGCGACAGCGCCTGATCATAGACCGTTTGTTCAACCCGCGAAAACCACGCGCCGTGCAGCGCGAACAAGGTGAAACTGGTTAACAGCAACGCGATGACCAGCCATTCATCGAGCACCCGTTTGCGCCATGTACGGGCTTCACTTTCCACCGCAATCTGCGTATCGGCGTTCGGCTTGTTTAGCACGCTGAACCTATTGCCACCTTAAGCACACCATTAACCCTGAATACACCTAGCGCAACGGCGTGAGGTTGAGAGGTTCCGTAAAGACATCAAAACTGCGGATTTCACTCCACGGCGTGATGCCATCAACAATCTGGGCGTCACCCGACACAGCCACGGCGCGAACACGCGCAAAGTAAAAACCTTTTTTTACCGCATCAACGGCGAATGTATTACCCGTAGTGCGATTGTTTACCACGATGTCGTGGAATCGCTCGTCTCGCGCAATTTGTATTTGATACAGCTGGCTCAGATTTCCCTGCCAGGATAGCGTGACGCGCGCATCATCGACTTGCGGCGGGTCAAGCGGCACCGTGGGGCCCTGTATAACGAGATTTTGGCCTGCAGAAACAATGCCTTCGACACCGCCTTTATCAATCGCCGATACACGCCAGAAATAATTGCCTAGTCCGAGCGCGTTGACAGGCGAGACCGAAGGTGCTGCTAGCGTCGATTCGTCCAGCAGCAAGGTGTGGAAGTTCTCGTCCGATGAGATTTGCAAACGATATTTGTCCGCGCCATCAACCGCGCTCCATGCAAATTTTGCGCCGCTCACCTGCGCATTTTGCAAGGGCGCGGCGAGTGGTTTCACGACAGCAAATGTGTGCTCGCCATTATTACCCTCAAGGCCCAAACCATCAATTGCCCGCACGCGCAGAAAATATTCGCCTGCCGGTAATGCGGCGAAACGAATTTTTACTTCCCCTGCCACGACCTCGCCCACCACGTCGGCAACCGGGTTCTTAAACGCCTGATCACGTGCCAGCTGACCGCGATACTTCACCGTCCTCGCCATCGCGGAAAATTTGAATTCAATGCCGGTATTGTTCAAACGCGAGGCAAGCGCTGTCATGGCCGGTGCGGGCAGCAATTCGATAGGCAGGAGCGGTGGCTTGTTGGCTGCGGCGACTGTGCCATATCCTTTATCGAGCGCGACTTCTGCCGATTTTGGATTGGGGGCACTGGTGTTGCCACCAACGGTAGCAACAGCGGTGACAGCAACGCGGCCCTCCAGTACTTCGCTAGACGCGCGCTCCCCGGAACCATCTGCAGCAACACGGAATACCGTTCCACGCACGCCCATGTTTGAGGTTGGCGTACGAATTTCATAACGTCCGCCGCTATTGCGCTGCTTTGCCACGTTGGTTTCAACCCGGCCTGAATCAAGCCGGATGATTGAATCTGTGACGCCGCTCGCGTTCGCAAATTGCCTGGTATTTTCAAGCCGCAAACTTGATTTAGACTGCACCGTCAGCGTGGAGCCATCGGCCAACTGCAACGTGACAAAACCATCATCGCCGGTCGATATTTTGCTGCCTTCGCTGACGTTTGCGCCAATTTTGATCGCGCCACCATTCGATTCGGCAGTCCCCTGTACGGAAAGCACTTTAACCAGCGCCGGCTCCATCCGCATGGCCTCGACGGGGATTTTAATGCGCGATCCAGTTGCAATCGCATCCGGATTTTTTAATTGATTGGTGGTCTGCAGAAGCTGCCAATTTGATCCCACGATCAGCTGTTTCTTGGCAATATTGCGCAGGTTGTCGCCTTTGATCGTGGTGTAGGTGTACATCCGCGCTTCTTCTGCATGCAAATTCGCCCCGAACACGAGCGCGACCATTACCGACAGAGTTTGAGTTGGAACAACAAACGCCCTAAAGGGATAAGGTAAATTTTTTAACATACGAACAGTAGGTTCCGAGAATTCTGATGGGCGCGAAATCGTTCAGGCGCAGCCACACATGTGGCTGCGCCTGCTGGCGTGAATATAGCTGGAAAGCTGAACGGATGTTTAGTTAACCGCCAGCGCTGATTTGATCCTGCGATACGTCAAGGTCAGCAGCCGTACAGATTCTGATCGGCACCGACGTGCTTCAGGCAAACTTCAGACATGCTCACGCGCTCGGCTGGTCGACAGGTTTGGCTGTAACCGCGACGTGTTCCAGGCGATAACCAAAATTATAGATCGGCGTCAGCCGCAGGCCGCGCTCAGGTCCAAAGTCGAGCTTTTTGCGGATCCGCGAGACATGCGTATCAACGGTGCGGGATGGCACATCGCCGCTGCGTCCCCACACGCTCTCGGACATATGACCACGCGACAGCAGGCGACCGATATTGCCGAACAGAAACACCGTTAGCTCGTATTCCTTATCCGTCATTTCTACCACCTGGCCATCCAGTTTGACGACGCGGTTAACGGTGTCGATATGGTACGGGCCGAGTTCAATTGCGCTTGCTTCTACCGGCTTCGGACGCGATCGGCGCAGCAATGCTTCCACCCGCGCGAGAAGTTCCAGCCGACGGACCGGCTTAATCATGTAGTCATCCGCGCCCGCCGCAAGGGCGGCGACAATATCCTGCTCGGAATCGCGGCTGGTGACGAATACAACCGGCGTGGTCAGATTCTGCTTTTCGCGGAGCCATTTCAATACCTCGGCGCCTGACAAATCCGGCACGTGCCAGTCGAGGAGAAACAAGTCAAAGCTCTCGCGCCCTGCTTCTCGCACCAGTGCCTTGCCCAACAAAAAATGATGCACCGTATGCCCGGCGGCGGTGAGCCACTGCTGCATGGCGGCCCCGACATCGGCATCATCTTCCAGCATTGCGATTCGCATATTCATTCTTTTAAGCCTTTTTTGAGCACGTTGGGTCCAATCCTCCAATTCTATGATGAAGCGAGAGGCTGATGTTATTTTCGTGCATTTTTACCGCTTTTTAGTTCTACGTTGGTAGTACTAATAAAGCCTCCGGATTGCAGGCGCTGGCCGCGCTCAAAGCTCCAGTTACCGCCGCCGGCTTCATATTCCACCGTGCCAGGATTGGCTAAGCGGCGCGCATTGATTAAGGTGCCGACGGTGTCGGCGACGTTGATGCGGTCGGTGTCGATAGGGAGCGTGGGGTTTCAGCAAGCCAAATGCTTGGCTTGTTGCCGCGCGAACGGGCGAGTTTGAGGTTGTTGACGTTGTAGAGCGGCCAGCCGTGGCGGCGAATCTTGCCGTCGAGTGGCCGTGCCCAGCCGTTGTAGCCTTCCATGGCGACCATGACGGGCAACGGGTGACGTGCTTCATGCAGGGCAATACGGGCAAAGAAGAGTTGAAACCCGGCAGCGTGATGATCAATGTCGAATTCGTCGATAAGCTTGCCATCGGGCAGGCCAACGGCGACTCGGTGACGAGCACTGCCAATATCAATACCAACGCGAAGGGTGTGCGTGTTCATCAGTGACTCCTGAGTGAAAACGATACGTGGATAAAATCATCCGACGTCTCGTCTACTTGCAGAGCCACGATCAATACGTGATTGGCACCATCCCGGCAGGCGTCTAAGATGATGTGGATGACGAGGGCGGCATTTCAGGGCCGAGCAGCGTTTGTTGCCAAACCCGCGAACCCCGGGAGCACCTGAACCGCGCCGGCATTCGTGGAGGCTGGTGGATTTAAGTTAATACAGGTTCGGCAACGGCAGTTCTGAGTTGCTTATAGTAGTTTGC
>ENA-OFCD01001459-OFCD01001459.1-metagenomes-genome-assembly--contig:-NODE-1459-length-11735-cov-3.576455_pt1 | contig 11735 bp, 9 predicted proteins | sample MGYA00153392_OFCD01 | MGnify analysis MGYA00153392 | reverse complement strand
CCACGCTCGACCTGCTCGCCTACCTTGGCCGGCGCATTGAGCGCACACGCACGCTGCTGCTGGTCAGCTACCGCGACGACGAGCTCGGTGCGGCGCACCCGCTGCGGCGCGTGCTCGGCGCGCTGCTCGCGAGTACGGCGGCGCTCGAGGCGGTCGATCTCATCGCGCCGGTGCCGCTCCATCCGACGCGGCTCGCCGAGCGCGGGTTCAACCAGTCGGCGCTACTCGCAAAACCGTTGGCCGATGCGGTTCACGCTCGGTTCGCGCCTCGCCTCCTCTCTCGCGTGCGCCCGACGCCACGACAAGCAGCGCTCGATCGCGCCGAGCGCCGCGCCAACGTCGCGGGCGCGTTCAAGGTGCGGGCGCCCGTCGTGGGCATGAGCATCCTCGTCATCGACGACGTGCGGACCACCGGTTCGACGCTCGAAGCCTGCGAGAGAGCCCTTTTCGCAGCAGGCGCGAGAGAAGTACGCACACTCGTGCTCGCAGAGGCTCCCTGACACGCGCTAGGCTGGGCCCCGTGCGCAAGCTCCTCGCGTCTTCGTTCGTCCTCGCTCTCTCGATCGCGTCCACCACGCTAGTCAGGGGGGCGCAGGCTCAGCTCCGCGGAGACCTCGGCGCCTACGGCGGCGTCTCTCAGCGCGTGATCTCGCCCGCGACGACCGGCGGCGCGTTGCCTGGACCCCTGCTCGGGCTCGAGGGACACGTCGCACTCTTTCCGCTGCTCCGCATCGGCGCGTACGTGCACGGCGAGCTCTCGCCCACGAACAACCAGGTTGCTTCGCGCGAGATGCTCGCGGTCGGCGCTCGTATCAAGGTCGTGCCGCCGTGGCCGAGGGGGGACTGGCGAATCTGGTTCGCGCTCGGCGTGGGCTATGTCGGCGCGTACTCGCCCGCGTACACACAATCGTTGACACTTCAACCGATCGACGGTGTCGCCACGACGAAACACCTCGCGGTCGAGAGCGCGGGCGGGGGCTTTGTGGAGCTCCCGATCTCCGTCGGCGTCGCGTACCGCAAATGGAAGCCGTTCATGCTCTTCGCCGAGCTCACGGGCCGCATCGGCTTCGCGTTTTCGGGATCTTTGTACGGCTCGACAGGCGGCCGCGGCGCCAAAGATGACGTCGGCGCGCCTTCGGCGATCGCCTCGGACGGCCACGACGTTTTCGGCGTGGGTCTCGCCCTCGGCTTGGGCTTCGACTTGTGAGGCGTGGGAGGTTCGTGTTTGCGTTCGCTCTCCGGGCTCACTTTTCACGTCAAGCGGCTCAAGTCCGCGGCTGTCGCCTACTGACTTGGCGCGGCGTGTTCGAGCGCGACCAGTCTGTGGTACGAACCACGTAGATGGTGCCGCCCGACAGCCCAATGAGCGATCGCGCAGGGTCGCAGCAGGGGTCCAAAACGCCGGCGTCCGTTCGGCCGCCGAGGAGCGTGCCGCCGCGAGCAGGGGGGCCCGGCGCTCTCGTCGGGCTCGTGCTCTCCGGCCGCTACAAGATCGAGAAGGTGATCGGCGAGGGCGGCATGGGCGCGGTGTATCAGGCCGAGCACACGCTGATGCACAAGCGTGTCGCGCTGAAGGTGCTGCACCCCGAGATGACTCGCATGCCCGAGGTCGTCTCGCGCTTCGAGCGGGAAGCGATGGCCGCGGCGCACATCGATCACCCGAACGTCGCCGCCGCGACGGACTTCGGCAAGTTGGAGGACGGCTCGTTCTTCTTGGTGCTCGAGTACATCGAGGGCAAGCCTCTGCGTGACGTCGTCGCGCAGGGGCGGCTGGAACCGAGCCGCGCGCTTCGTATTTTGAGGCAGATCGCGTCGGCCCTGTCTCGCGCACACTCGCTGGGCATCGTGCACCGCGATCTCAAGCCAGAGAACGTGATGCTCGTCGATCGCGAGGGGGATCCCGACTTCGTGAAGGTGCTCGACTTCGGCATCGCGAAGGTGCCGGTCGGTGACATCGCGCCCGAGTTGCGCACCACGGGCCAAGCGCTCACGCAGCTCGGCATGGTCTACGGAACGCCGGAGTACATGGCGCCAGAGCAGGCGCTTGGGCAAGAGGTCGATCAGCGCGCAGACCTGTATTCGCTCGGCGTGATGTCGTTCGAGATGTTGGTCGGCAAGCGCCCATTCGACCACGAGAGCAAGGTCAAGCTGCTCGGCATGCACGTGACTGCGCCGGTCCCACCGATGACGGACGTCCCCGCAGAGGCCGCGCAGATCGTGAGTCGGTTGCTCAAGAAAGAGGCCACAGAGCGCTACCAGGACGCCAAAGAGTTGGTCGACGCGATCGATCTCGCGTTCGGTCCGCCAGCGTCTCAGACCGCTCTGCGGCAGAGTCACCGCAGCCTGCCGGAGGCGAGCGTCTCTGCCGCCGTAGCTCCGCTCCTGAGCCAGCCGGCGATCGCGCGTCCTCAGGCGCACACTTCGCGCTACCAGGTGGAGCGTCCGCTGCCGCTCCCGCCCAAGCTCCTCATCGCGTCGCTCGCGGGGATCGCGCTCTTCGTGTTCATTGCGATCGTGCTCGTGCGAAACGCGGCGCACGGCAAGCAGACGACGATGAGCGATGGTGGGCTCGCGTTCGTGCAAACTCCGTCGGCGACCGGCACCTCGAAGCCGACGCCCGCGGACTCGCAAGTAGACGACGCGGTGAAGCTCTCGACCGCAAAGCTGTCGTCGGGCGACCCAGACGCGGCCATCGCGATCCTCACGAAGATCGAGGCGACGCACGCCGATCGCCCGGACGTGCACAAGCAGCTGTACCTCGCGTACATGCAGACGAGCAGCACCAAAGAAGCGATGGACGAGGCCGGAAAATGGCTCGATCTGGACGACAAGGCGCAGAACGACGTCAAGCTCGGCGCTGACATCAAGGCCGCGGCGCTCAGCGGCATGGACGGCACGGACGGCGCGTTCGGCATCCTCGAGACGAAGATGGGCTCGCGCGGACCCGACGCTCTCTACGATCTCGCGTACGGCACCGGCGTCGGTGTGAACACCCAGCTGCGCGCGCGAAAGTCGCTCGCCAAGCCCGAGGTTCAAAAGCTCTCGAGCGCGACGGTGGAGGTCACGCTTGCGATCCGCAAGGCCGACTCTTGTGAGCAGAAGAAGGCCCACTTCGAGAAGGCCCGCGAGGTCGGCGACCAGCGCACGCTCGTCGTCTTGATGAGCTACACGCCGAAGTCCGGGTGCGGCTTCGTGGGCACGCGAGACTGCTGGCCGTGCATGCGCAAAGAGGGCTCGCTGCTGAAGACGATCACAGCCGTGCAAGCGAAAGCGAACGCGGCCCCTTAGAAGCGAGCGCCGAAGGAGACACCGCCGAGGGTCGGCGCGATCCACGCGCTCGCCGGCTTCCCAGTGGGCTCCAAAAAGTGCCACAAAATGCCGCCAATCACGGACGCGCCGCTCACCGAGAAGACGACGGCGCTAGCGAGCGCGAGGGTCTTGCCCCGCTGGTCTTCGCTCTGCGCGAAGGCCAACATCGAGCTGGAACACACGTTGTTGGGGCACTGCTTCTTGGCGTCCGAGATGTCGCTGGTGCCGGCGAGGACCAGCGCCAAACCCACGAGCGAGCCGCCAGCCCCGACACCCACCAAGACCCACGGCCCCATGCCGTGTTCGGCAGGAGCGACTGCAGTCTGCGCGCGCGCGGACGACGCCAGGGTGAGCGCAGAGAGCAAGAGCGTCGTGCGCCGCAACATCAGCTCTCGGGAATGCCGAAGCGAGCTTTGTTCGCGCGGACGAGCTCGACGTACGCCTCGTTCGGCAGGCGCCCCTCGATCTCGCCGCTCTCGATCGCCTTCTCGAGCGTGCGCTTGATGTCGCCCACCAAACGCGAGGGCTTCAAGCCGAACGCGCGCATGATCTCGTCGCCGACGCCTGTTGGGAGCGGCGGCTGTTTCTGGTCCTCCTCAGCGAGCAGGCGAATGCGCTCGGCGAGCTCGCTGATCTGCGACAGACCCTTCTTCTTCTTCTCGGGGCGCTTGGTCGTGATGTCCGCGCGCGCGAGGCACAAGAGATCGTCGAGGTGCAGACCAAGCTCTCGCGCGAAACGGCGCACGGCGCTGTCGGTCCAGCTGGGCTCATATTGATTGGCGCGCAGGTGGTGGAGCACGAGGAAGCTCACTGCGCTCTTGAGCGCTGGCTCCGGCGAAAACAAGGCCAATCGGCGATCGAGCTTGTCGAACATGCGCGTGCCTACCTCGGCGTGACCGAAGAAGTGCACCTTGCCCTCCGGAGAGATGCTGCGCGTCTTGACCTTGCCGATGTCGTGGAAGAGCGAGGCCCAGCGCACCTCGAGTCGGGGCACCGCCTGTCGCACCACTTGCTTCGTGTGCTTCCACACGTCCTTGTGGCGCCACTCGCCGTCGCCGAAGCCGACCATCGCCTGCACCTCGGGGAAGAGCGAGTCCAGTGCGCCGAGCGCGAGCAGTGCATCGAGGCCGCCCTCCGGATCCTCGCCCATCACGACGCGGTCGAGCTTGTGGCGCATCCCGAGAGCGTCGAGCTTCGCGAGCGCTGCGTAGTCCTCGTTCGTTGCCCGTGAGAGCCCGCTCGCGGTCTTGCCCTCTGCGACGAGCGCTGCCATCTCGAGCGCGTCCATCGCGCGCGTGGGGTTCGGCGGTTCGGCTTGGGTAGTGTCGGTCATCAGAAAAATTCCAGAGCAGGCCGGTTAGCACGACGCACTGGACTCCGAGCATTTTACTCGTCTTGCAGCGGCCTGCACTATGCTGCGTTTCGATGCGTCGCGCTCTCCTCTTGGTCGTTCCGTTCCTCTTCGGCACCTCGCTAGTCGGGGGCTGCGCAGGCGCAAAGCCCTACGTCCACGAGGGTGATCCCAACCCCGACGACTTTTGGGGGACGTACAAATCGCCGAAGGTCGCCGGTTCCAAGAAGCCCGCGGTCGACACACCAACCCCGCCGGCCGTCGTCGACTCCGAGGTATACAAGGCGCTCGCGCTCACGCACGGCTACAAATATGGAACGCCGCAGCACGCGGAGGTCACGCCGGACGGCTCGGGCGTCTTCTTCTTGGAGAGCGCCGCGCGCGACGGAAAACAGTCCCTGTTCAAGCTCGACCTTCGCACCGGCGAGACCCGCACGCTCGTGACGCCGGAGGCACTGATTCACGGCCCCGAGACGATGTCTGCGCAAGAGCGCGCGCGTCGCGAGCGGCTGCGCGTCACGGCCAACGGCATCACCTCGTTCGAGATCACCGGCGACAGCCTCGGTGTCTTGATCCCGCTCTCCGGCAAGCTCTTCTTCTTCGACCGTATGACCGGCGTCTCGCGCGAGCTGCCGACCGACGAGGGCACTGCGATCGACCCGCACCTGTCGCCGGACGGCAAGTTCGTCGCGTTCGTACGCAACAACGACGTTCGAATCATCTCGACCGACGGCAAGAGCACGGAGCTCGCGGTCACGCGCGGCGGCACGGAGACGCGCCCGCACGGCGTCGCAGAGTTCGTCGCGCAAGAGGAGTTTGGTCGCGCGCGCGGCTTCTTCTTCTCGCCCGAGAGTGACGCGATCGCATTCGAGGAGCCCGATCAGACGAAGGTGGAGCAGCTCACCATCGTCGACCCTGCGCACCCCGAGCGTGAGGATAAGTCGTTCTACCCGCGTGCAGGGACGCCGAACGCCGAGGTGCGCTGGGGCATCACCGCGGCGCACGGCACGAGCAGCACCGTCTGGATCAACTGGGACCGCGACAAGTATCCGTACGTTGCGACCGCGCGTTGGGACAAGGGTGCGCCGTTCACCATGGTCGTGCTCGATCGCGCGCAGAAGAACCTCCAGGTGCTCTCCGTCGATCAGCGCACGGGTCAGACACGTTCGCTCGTGAGCGAGCACGACGACGCATGGATCAACATCGACAGCAGCGTCCCGCGCTGGCTCCCCGACGGGAGCGCGTTCTTCTGGTCCACCGAGCACAGCGGCAACTACGAGCTCGAAGAGATCCAAGTCCCGAAGACCGGCAGCACCGTCGCGCGCGTCATCGTGCCGAAAGAGGCAGGCTATCGCTCGCTCGCCGACGTGGACCCCGATCACAAGCGCATCGTCTTCGTGGGCGGCGCCGAGCCGAGCGAGCAGCTCGCGTACAGCGTGCCGATGGGCGGCGGCGTGGCAGATCCGATCAGGCCGATGCGGGGCGTGATCGATCCGCACTTCGGCGCGAACCACGACGTGTTCGTCGCTTACCAAGGCACACCCAACGCGTACCCCAAGTGGTACGCGCACGTCATCGGCAAGACCGACCAGCACGAGCTCCCCTCGGTGATGGAGAAGCCGAGCTGGGTACCGCAGATCGATCTGCGCAAGGTGGGACCGAGCGAGGTGCGCACCGCGATCGTCAAACCCCGCAATTTCGTAGCGGGACGTCGCTATCCGGTGATCGACGCGGCGTACGGCGGACCGGGTTACAAGGTCGCCGTCGCGGACGCGTACAAGTACATTCGCGCGCAGGTGCTGGCCGACGCGGTTGGCGCGATCGTCGTGTCGATGGACGGGCGCGGCACGCCAGACCGCTCTCGCGCGTGGGAGCGCGCCACGCTGGGCAAGCTCAACGAGCTCCCGGTCGTGGATCACATCGAGACTCTCAAGGCGCTCGCGGCCGACATGCCAGAGCTCGATCTCTCGCGGGTCGGCGTCTCGGGTTGGTCGTTCGGCGGCACGTTCGCGGGGACGGCGGTGCTCTCACACCCAGAGTTCTACAAGGCAGGCGTCGCGGGCGCCCCCGTCACCGATTGGCGTGACTACGACGCCGCGTACTCCGAGCGCTTCATGGGTCTCTTGCCCGAGGCGAAGGCGGCATACGATTCGCAATCCCTGTTGACGATGGCCGCGAGCCCGACGCCGTCGCGCCCGCTCTTGGTCATTCATGGCACCGCGGACGACAACGTGTATTTTGCAAATACACTGAAGCTGGTCGACGGGCTGACGCGCGCGAACAAGCCCTTCGAGGTGCTGCCGCTGCTCGGTCAGACCCATCTCGTCGCAGACCCAGGCCTCTCGGAGATCGTCTCGCAGCGGTCTGCGGAGTTCTTGCGCAGCGCCTTGTCCGGCGAGGCGACCACCACATATCCGCACTATCTCTGAGCCGATGTTACGTGTGTCGATCTTCGGCGCCGGCGTCATGGGGCGACGGCACGCGCGCGTGTTCGCGCTCTGCGAGTCAGTTCGCATCGTCGGAGTGGTGGACGTCGACAAAGACGCGGCGCAGAGCCTCGCGTCGTTGATCGGGGGCGCGGTGATGTCTACGCAAGATGCGCTCGCGTGCTCCGACGCGGTGGTGATCGCCACACCCACCGACACGCACGCGACGCTCGTTTCCCGAGCGCTCGAGGCGGGGCTCGCTGTTCTCGTAGAGAAACCGATCTGTACGACGACAGACAGAGCGCACCAGCTCGCGCAGATCGCGGAGCGCAAAGCGGTCGTGCTCGCGACTGGACACTCCGAGCGCTTCAACCCGGCCGTTCGCTCTCTCTCTCTCGCCACCGAGCGTGATCCGATCGTTTCGCTCGTGACGTCCCGGAGCATGCCGAGGTCCCGCGCACCGCGCGGGTCGATCACGCTGAACCTCGCGGTGCACGATCTCGATCTGGCGCGATTCCTCTCGCGCTCGCGCGTCGAGGTCGCGTTCGCGCACGGAGACTCGGACCGCGTGACGATCGGAACCACTCTGCACGGCGCGTCGTTCGGCGAGCATGCGGTTTGGCAGCGCGCGCCTGCTCGGGCGCGCACGCTGTCCGCGGCGACGGCGAGCGGTGCACGCTACGAGGCCGACCTGCTCACCAGCCGCCTCACCGTCGACGGTCTCTTGCTCGCCGTTTCCGACGAAGAGCCATTGCTCGCCCAGGCGCGCGCCTTTCTCCGCGCGGTCGCGACCGGTGACATGTCATCTTTGGCGACGGCCGACGACGCGGCCTCCGCGGTGAGCCTCGCGCTCGAGGCCGAAGCCCTGAGTTCGTACGCGAACCCGCACCTCGCTTCGTCCTGACCGACACTCCGACCGCCCGAAAGTTGTCCCGTTCGCGCGGCGTCTGTTACGGCCGTGATCATGCACGTTCCCGACGATCCGGCGGACAAAGCCTTCAAGCCGATGCTCCGTCCGGGAGCGCGATTCGTCCGTGAGGCAGCGCAGCGCCCCATCCTGATGTTCGAGGACGTCTACAAGTCGTATCGCCCGGGCTCGCCCGTGCTGCGCGGAATGAACCTGGTGATCGAGCGCGGCGAGTTCGTCTTCTTCACCGGGGCGAGCGGCGCAGGCAAGTCGACGCTGCTGCGCCTCCTCTATCGCGCCGAGACGGTGGACGACGGTCGCATCCTCTTCATGGGTCGAGACATCGCGCGCCTCGCGCCGGACTCGGTTCCCTTCTTGCGTCGCAACCTCGGGGTCGTTTTTCAGGACTTCAAGCTCGTCACCTCGTGGAGCGTGTTCGAGAACGTCGCCATCGCGCTCGAGGTCCTCGGGCTGCCTCCACGCCTCATCAAGTCTCGTGTGGGTGAGGCGCTCGAGCGCGTGGGCCTCGCGGGTCGCGGTGAGGACCCCGCAGGCGTCCTCTCGGGCGGAGAGCAGCAGCGCGTCGCCATCGCGCGTGCGATCGTCGGTGAGCCCGCGCTCTTGCTTGCAGACGAGCCGACCGGCAACCTCGATCCTCAGCTCGCGATCGACATCCTCGGGCTGTTCGAGGAGATCCACGAGAGCGGCACCACCGTGCTCTTTGCGACGCACGATCGCTCGCTGCTCGAGGTTCGCCGCCGCCGCATCGTCGTGCTCGACGACGGCAAGGCCGTGGACGTGCGTGCTGGCGTGCCGAGCGCGCAAGAAGACACCGCTTACGACAACGCACTACCCCTCTGAGGAGCGCATGTTCGATCTTTCCAACGCAACCACGCGTCGCGCCAAGCGCGGCATCATGCGCGAGTGGCGCCTCCACGTCCTCTCGGTATTCTCGCTCGCAGTCGCGTTCGTCTGTTTGGGTGCGAGCCTGCTCGTCGTCGTCAATCTGCGCGCGGTTCAAGAGCGCTGGAGCCATGCGGGCCGAGCCTCGGTCTATCTCCGCGACGATGCGAAGGGGGCAGACGTCGAGGACCTCAAGGCCGCGCTCGCGAAGACTCCGGGCGTCACTGGCGTGCGCTACGTGTCGAGCGGGCAAGCCCGCACCGAGTTCGCGCAAAACGGCGAGTCCAACGAGACGCTCGCGTCTCTGCCCGTGGACTCGTTCCCCGCGTCCCTCGAGCTCGACGTCGAGCCGACGATGACGCGAGAGGATCTCGCGGCGATGAGGGCGAAGCTCGCCGTGCTACCCGCGGTCGAGGACGTCGAGACGTACGAGGCGTGGACGGATCGTCTCGCGCGATTCGTCAGCGGAGGCGTCGCCGCAGCCGGTTTGTTGGCGCTCGTCGTGTTCGCCTCGGTGCTCGCCGTCGTCGGCTCGACGATCCGGCTGGCGCTGCAGCGACGACGCTCCGAGGTCGAGGTGTTGAAGCTGGTCGGCGCGACGCCGAGCTTCGTCAAGGGCCCGTTCCTGATCGAGGGCAGCGCACAGGGCGCCGTGGGCGCGTCGTTCGCAATCGTGCTGCTCGGGGCGATGTTCTTGATCGTTCGCTCTCGCGTCGACGGAGAGCTCGCTCGCATGCTCGGCGTCGAGCCCACGTTCCTACCGTGGCAAGGAGCGCTCGCGATGGTCGTCATCGGCGCGCTCTTGGGGGCGATCGCCGCGTCGATGGGACTGCGCAAATTGGTGACGGTGTGACGCGTCGCGCGCTCGCGGCGCTTGGGTTCGCGGCGCTCGTATCGAGCGCTCACGCTTCCATCCCGACGAAGGGACCCGACTCGGCTCTCGCGCTCGCCGCGCTCGATCGCCGCATCGCGGATCTCGACTCCGAAGATCAAGCGACGCACAAAGAGCTCGCCGATCTGGGTCCCAAGATCGCCAGCGTGCATGCCCGAGCCGTGTCTCGCGGCCGCTCGTACTACAAGCTCACGCGCGCGGGGATGCTCCCCGTGGGTGCAGGGTTCGACTCGCTCGTGTCTCACGCGATGCGCGTCGAGCGCGCACGCCACACACTCGAAGACGACCTGGCGAACGAGGCACGGCTGCGTGCTCACGGCGTCGACCTCACGAAGAACCTCGAGCACGTCGCTCGCGATCGAGAGGCCCTCGCGAGTCAGCGCACGTCGATGGACGCCGCGCGCGTCGCGATGGAAGACGAGGCCCACAGGCGACAAGCGTTCGACAAGGCGTTCGAGTCTTCGCAAGGCACGGCGGCGAACGACTACGTCGCTGTTGGCGGGCCGAGCGATGACGGCGCCGGAAGCGCGTTCGCTGCGGCGAAGGGCAAGCTCTTGATGCCGCTCGCCGGCCGCGTAGAGGTTCGCTCTGCGCGTCGCGAGGGCGCCGATGGTCCGGGCCTCGAGCTTCGCTGCGCCGACGGCTCCGTGGTCCGCGCCGTGTACGCGGGTCGCGTCGCATTCGCCGATCGTTACGGCGCCTACGGCCGCATCGTCATCGTCGATCACGGCGACCACTTCTACACGGTCAGCGGCGATCTCGGGACGGTCGACGTGCGTGTCGGCGACGACATCTCCGCAGGCGAGCGGCTCGGCACCGTCGGCGACGACGGCGCGGGCCCCATGCTCTACTTCGAGGTTCGTCATGGTAGCCAGACGGTGCCACCCGGACCGTGGTTGGGGCTCTGATCAGCGCGCGGCGCGATGCGCCACGAACAGCGTGAAGTACAGGGTCGCGACGACCGCGACGGTCTCGATGGGGCTCATGCGAACAACCATGCACTATGCACATGACGCCATGACGAGCAGGTGGTGACGTCTCGGTGACGCTCAGCCGCGCGCGAGCGTGCGATCGTGCCAGAGCAGCATCTCGTAGGCGCCAGGGCCTCGATTGAACGGATAGTCGTGGGGACCCGGCACGTCCCCGAAATCGTGCGCGACCCCAGCGTGCGTCCAAGCGTCGTCTAGCGAGTGGATGAACGGCGCGTAGTAGTCGTCGTGGCTCGTCGTGAGTCGTAGCGCGAGCTTCGGGCGCTTGGAGCGCGCAGCCAACGCCAGGTCCGTGAGCGCCTGCACGCGCGTGTCGTCGATCGCGGCTTGGAGCGCACCCACGGCGCCGAACTGCTCGGGCGCGGTGAGTCCCACGCGCAGCGCTAGGTGCCCTCCGAGCGACACGCCGTCGATGCCCGTGGACTCGGGCGCATCGAGTGCGCGCGCCTCTCGCCGCACACGCGGCAGCAACACCTCGATCAAGAATCGTCCGAAGCCAAGGACGTCCGACTCTTTTTTGAGATCGAGATCCGGCACGTGCGGGCACACGACCACGAGGCCGCCGAACGGGCGCTTCGCGAGTCGCTCGTTCTCTCGCTGGAGGCGCTCGGGATCGCTCAGGCCTTCGTAGTCCGCGTCGGTGAGTGGGGGAGAGCACACGCGCTCGATCGCTCGGACGAGCGCATAGTCGCGCGGCCAGCCGAGCGCGCCCTCTCGCGGCGGCTTCACGGCTTCACCGCGCCCGTGCAGCGCGACGAGCACCGGCATACGCTCCGCTTGGCCCCAGCGCGGCGCGATGATCGCCGCCCGCGTGGAGACGCCCTCGGTCGTCCACTCGAGAACGTCCACTTGGCCCGACGCGGAGCTGGCGTCACGCGCGAGGGACGACGTCGGGCTCGGCATCATCGGCGCGCTGCCCCCCGTCGCCTTCGCGCTGTCCGGTTTCTTTGGTGCCGCC
>ENA-OFCD01001458-OFCD01001458.1-metagenomes-genome-assembly--contig:-NODE-1458-length-11743-cov-3.242899_pt1 | contig 11743 bp, 12 predicted proteins | sample MGYA00153392_OFCD01 | MGnify analysis MGYA00153392 | reverse complement strand
GACGTCAAGGGTGCGTGTAGCGGCACACTCAACATGTACACGGACGACAACTGTTCGCAGGGAAAGATCGACTTCCCGGCGGACGCCACGTGCGCCCCCTCGCCCAACGGAAACAACATGCAATACCGCTCGGGCAGCCTCACCACGTCCGTCAAGAATGCGGGCTGCGCGCAGATACCTCCCGCCTCTGCCGCGAGCGTGAAGCTCGACGCGCCGACGACGGTTTGCTGCAAGAAGTAGCGAGCCCGACGTCGTTGGATGGAACTTCTCGCGTTTTCGTCCATCATTAGGCCAATGAACAAGCTCGCCGCGCTCGCGCTACTGCTCGGTTGCTCGACGGGCCCGAGCGCACAGCAACCCGTGGTCGCGGCGTCTCCTCCGCGAGATGACGGCAAGTCGGCGCAAGGCGGCTCTGGCGGGCCCGAGCACGCGGCGGCGCTCGAAGAGCTGAAGGTCGCGGAGCTCGGCTGGGCGGTGGATCGCCAGAACAGCGTCAAGATCCAGCTGCCGGACGCCGCGCACTGGATGCGCGTGAAATTCTGGGGCATTCCGACGCTCGTCGGGTTTCGCTACGGGCAAGGCCACCACGCGATCGTGGGCGGAGACATTCGTCATGTGCCGGACAACTCGGTCTCGGGCGCATGCGCGAAGAGCTTCGAGGGATGGGCCATGCCGCTGATCGAGGCCTACGACATCGACATGCACCGAGACGCGCCCTCGGCGTTCTCGTGGAAGCGGCAGTCGACCGACGACGGAGCGCTCATCGGCGACATCGAGACGCTCACGGCCAAAGGCGCGACGCTCATCGAGCGTGAGGAGTACACGGTGGCCTACGCGACGTATCCCGCATGGAAAGGCGCGTGCCTCATCATGGGCATCGCTGTGCCCGTGAGAGACAACGACATGGATCGCGCCCGCGCCGTGCGCGATCGGTTCGTCAAGGAAGTGCTCCCGACCGTCGAAGTGCTGGTCGACGAGGAGCCCGAGAAGCGCTTTTAGCGCGCGTTGTCGGCGACAACACGTCGTCGCCTTCGGCGAACGACAACTGAGCGGATTGGCTTCGACAGCAACGAAAGTTGGCCGGTTAGGTCTCGGTGTTCGACGATCGCGTTCATGATCCTCTCGCAACAAGACGCAGGCCCGTTCGCCCGATTCGCTCACGCCGAGCGCCGTCAGAACCGCAGCGCGCGACCGGTCGAGTCGCTCGCGTTCTTCCTCGAGAACAAAATGCGCAGTCTCGAGTTGCGCGCGCTCACGCTCGGAACGACCGACGGGAGACTAATCGTCGGCGCGGGCGATCACCAAGAGCACGTCGCCGAGTGGGGCGCGATCGCCGACTGCGGCAAGAACACGCCGGATCGCGTCGCGACGTGGCGCCTGCAGATGGACGGCGGCGAGGTGCTGCTCACCTCGTGGGGCGGCGCGTTCGACCCCGACCTCGGCGACGGCGTGCGGCGCATCCTAGGCGCTTGACGCCATCTTATGATTAGCTGAGCGCCATGTCGCACCCCACAGCCGCCTTCTTTGCCTGCCTCGCCGTCATCGTCACCGCAGCGTGCGGCGGCACGGATACCAATCCCGTCGACGCGGCAGCGCCGGTGGACGCCGCGAAGGAGGCCGCGCCTAGCGTGACGTGCGGCGGAGCTCAGTATCCGATCGTCACCTGTCGGCGCGGCGCAGAGGGCAAGGCCTGCGACATCGTGTCGGTGAAGCTCATTTGCCCCGACTCTGGCAGCGGGTGGGTATGCTCGCCAGGAAGCGTCCCCGCGGACAAGTGCGGCTGCAACACGCAAGGCACTACGCTGCAGCCCGGCGATCCGTGCAGCGGCGCTAAAGACGCAGCCGCCGAATAGCCGCTCCCCAAAGCGAGCATCGTGGCGTAGTCTCCTCGCGTGACCGTCAAGTTGACTGTGGTGGGCAGGACCGACGTAGGGAAGGTCCGAACGAACAACGAGGACGCGTTCGTCGTCGCCGATCTGGCGCGGAGCGCGAAGCTCGACACGTCCGAAGGCGAGAAGTCCGTCGACGTGCCCACAGAGGGCATGCTCCTCGCGGTGAGCGACGGCATGGGCGGTGAGCAAGCCGGCGAGGTCGCGAGCGCGCTCGTGATCGAGTCGCTGCGCCGAGAGCTCGCGGCCAACAAAGAGATGGTCAGCGGCGAGACCATCACGAAGATGCTCGACACGGCAGTGTTCGGAGCGAACAAAGAGGTCTTCGACGCCGCGAAGGAGCCCGGAAAGAAGGGCATGGGCGCGACGCTCACCGCCGTCTTCGTGATGGGCGAGACCGCGTTCATCGCCGAGGTCGGGGACTCTCGCGCGTACTTGATCCGCAACCACCGAATCCGCCAGATGACGCGCGATCAGAGCTTCGTTCAGCTCCTCGTGGACGCGGGCGCGATCAGCCCCGACGAGGCGAAGGACTACCCCCACAAGAACGTCATCCTCCAGGCGATGGGCCAAAAGGCGGACGTGAAGCCCGCGATCGGCAAGCTCGCGCTGCGTCGCTTCGATCGATTGCTGCTTTGCTCCGACGGCCTCTCCAACAAAGTGCAAGACACGGAGATGCGCGAGATCATCGACGCCACGAGCGTGCTCGACGACGCGTGCAAGCGGCTCATCGCGCTCGCGAACGAGCGTGGCGGCGAGGACAACGTCACCGTCGTCATCGCGGAGCTCACCGGCGAGGGACTCCAGCCGAACAAGGACAGTGAGTCCGTCACGCAGACGTTCGAGATCGTGCGCGACTTCGTCCAGATGGACGACGCCAAGGCCAACAAGAAGAAGACGGACCCGCCCCCCCCCGTCGCCGTCGAGAAGATCGAGCCCGCCGCGAAGGTAGAGCCCGCGGAGAAAGCGGACGACAAAGCCGTCGACGCTAAAGAACAGGTCGAGCAAGAGGATGACTCGCCCAAACCGACCGACGTGAGCGCTCCGGGAGATCTCACGACTCGACCTCAGCAGATGGTGGTCGCCGCCGTGATGATCGCGGTCATCCTTTATGTGCTTTGGGAGTTCATTCACGGCTCTTGAGTCGCAGTCGAAGGCGATCGAGAGCCGATTTTCGGTGATCAATCGGCGCGCTCGCGCACATCATCCACTGATGAGTAAGCTCGGCTTCCGTGCAGGATGGTTGATTCCGGGCGCGATCGCGGCCATTTCTGCGGCGTGCAGCGCGGGCCCCGCGGTCGATACCGGCCTCGGAGCTGACTCGGGTGTCGCCCCGGGGATGTGCACCCCCTGCGTCATCGACGGCGACTGCAAGGGCTCGGTCTGCGCGCAATTCGGGGGGGACAGCTTCTGCGCTGTCGCCTGCCCGGGCGGCAGCGGGTGCGGCGACCGAACGACTTGTTCCGCCGAGACGACGATCGCCGGCGATCCCGCGAAGGTCTGCGTCCCGGACAACGACGCATGCGGCAAGTCGCCCGTGAGCAAAGACGCCGGCACCGCACCCGTGCCTCCGCCCGACGGCGGTGGCCCGATCAAGTCGCAGATCGCTAACAACGGCGGCACGGAGTCGCGCCTGTTGTTCGCGATCGTCGGAGACACTCGCCCCCCGGGGATGGATCAGACGAGCGCGTATCCCACCGCGATCATCAACAAGATCTTCTCGGACATCAAATCGCTCACGCCGATGCCGCCCTTCGTCGTCGCGACTGGCGATTATCAATTCGCTAGTGCCTATATGGGCAACGAGGCGAGCAAGCAGTTCGCGCTCTATACGGCGGCTTCTGCGCCCTATCGCCAGGCCGGCGGCATCGAGTTCCCGGCGATGGGAAATCACGAGTGCACGGGAGCGGTGATCTCCAACTGCGGCCAAGGAAATCAATACCCCACGACGAACAACTACACGGCCTTCCAAGCCGCGATGCTCGCGCCAATCGGCAAGAACCTGCCGTATTACGTGATCAACGTGAACGCGACCGACAGCTCGTGGACCTCCAAGTTCGTCTTCATCGCCGCCAACGCGTGGAACGCCGCGCAAGCGAGCTGGCTCGAGTCCACGCTCGCCAGTGCCACGACCTACACGTTCATCATCCGTCACGAGTCGGCGTACGCGAACACCGCGCCTGGAGTCGTGCCGAGCGAGCAGATCATGGCGAAGCACCCTTACACGCTCGCCATCGTCGGCCATACGCACACGGTCTGGCACACGAAGGGCGCGCGCGAGGTGGTCTTCGGCAACGGCGGCGCACCGCTCACGAGCGGGTACTACGGATACGGCCTCGTCACGCAGCGCGCGGACAAGTCGATTCAGGTGGACGGGATCGACATGACCACGGGCAACGCAGACTCGTGGTTCCGCTTCGCGGTCACGCCAGACGGCACCACGACCAAGTAATCGAGCACGGCCCGAGTGAGAAAATTCACACGAAGGTGGGAAGACGGGAAGGTTTTTGGAGTTTCGCATCGCTGCCCAAAAACCTCTCTCGCTTCCCGTCTTCCCGCCTTCCTGTAAATTCTGTGGGGGGGGCAAATCGTTGTAAGAGTCCGCTCTGCTGAGAAACGCCGTCCAGTCTCGCTGCGCGTGCGGCGCTCTCACGGCTATTTCGCTGCAGCATGCACGTTTGTGCTCGCACGCGGCGAGACGCTCGTCGCATAACTTCGGGCATGCGCCAAACACTCCTGTTGGTCGGGCTCTCGCTGCTTGCGGCTTGTACGAGCCAGACGGTCTTCGTCGACGGCCCCGCACCCGCGGACAACGACGCCGCGGTGGATCCGACGCAGAGCGACTCGGACTCGGGACCTAAGGCTCCGAAGCCCGGTCAAGACTCGGGCGCCACCACCCTGACCGACTCGTCGACGACCGCGCCCGACACCTCGCCGCCGAACGACGGTTTCGATCAGTTCCAACATCGCAACTTGGATGACATCAACAAGTACCGCGCGGGCAAGGGCGTCGCGGCGCTCAAGCTGGACGCGAAGCTCTCCACGTTCGCCCTAGCGGGCTCGCAGCAGCTCACGCAAGATCACACGCCGCACCAACACTTCATCAACGCCGGCAACAACAACACGCTGTGGTCCAGTGGCTTCATCAGCTCTGCGGGCGAGAATCAGGGCGATCCGAACGGCTGGACGGTGCTGAGTCAGAACGCGACGACCAACGAGGTGATGCAGATCGATGCGATCCAGCTCGCCATGTACAACGAAGGCCCCGGCGTCGGAGAGGCCCACGGCCACTACATGAACATGATGAACCCGAAATTCACGCGCGTCGGTGTCGGGTTGATCGAAGTGAGCGGACACCTGTATCTGACCAACGACTTCTCGGATTGAGCCTTCTCACCCGGGGGCCTCGGTGATACCCGTCGGCGATGATCCCGTGCTTTGGTGAGGCCACCACGAAATCGGACAAGGTGAACCCTGTCCGCAAGCTCAAGGGCAAGGTGTTCGTCACCGGCGCCACCGGCCACGTGGGCGCGAACGTCGTCAGGCGACTCTTGGCCGACGGTAAAGAGGTGCGCGTGCTCCTCGAGCCGGGCAAAAAAGCCGACGCGCTCGATGGGCTCGACGTCGAACGCGTGAGCGCGGAGCTCACGGATATCGGCGCCCTCGAGACCGCGATGAAGGGCTGCGCGCAAGCGTTCCATGTCGCCGCGATCATCGCGACGGGCGTGCCGAACCCCGCGCTGGAGCGACGCATCTACGACGTGAACGTGACGGGCACGCAGAATCTGCTGCGCGTCGCTCAGCACATCGCGATGGATCGCGTCGTCGTCACCGGGAGCTTCAGCGCGAACGGTTGGAACCGCGAGGACCCACACGCGCCTGCGAACGAGACGTTCGCGCACTACCCGTTCGACGAGGTGCTTCCGTATTCGCGCACCAAGGTACAAGTCGAGCACGAGTGCCTCAAGGCGGCGGTCGAGGGGCTCGACGTCGTCATCGCGACGAGCTGCGCTGTGCTCGGGCCTCACGACTACGAGCCCTCGCGCATGGGCCGAACGCTGCTGGATTTCGCGCACGGCAAGCTCCGCGCGTACGTGCCCGGAGGCTTCGAGTTCATCCCCGCCAAGGACATCGCGGCGGGGCACATGCTCGCGATGCAGCGCGGCCGCAGCGGTCAGAAGTACATCTTCTCGTCTCGCTTCGTCTCCATCGACGAGATGATGGACATCTGGGAGAAGGTCACGGGTCGGCCCCGACCGAAGCTCCGCCTCTCGCCGACGGTGATGGCGGGCGTCGCCCAAGTGACGAGCTTCTTCATGGATCGCTTCGCGCCGAACAAGCCGCAGCGCTTCACGCCCGCGGCCGTGCGCATCCTTCGCAGCCAGCGCCGCGCAGACACCACGAAGGCGCGCACCGAGCTCGGCTTTCTCCCGACCCCCATCGAGGACGCGATCCAGGCCGCCTACGAGGACTTCGTTCGACGTGGCCTCGCGCCTAGCGGCCCCGCGCGTCAGACCACCGCCGCAGCATTGGAGGCCACCGCATGAACAACAAGTCCGCACCGCCGACGTTCGAACAAGCCACCAATCGCCGTCAGAAGGCGCGCGCTGCCGGTCTCGATCCGAACTACTGGTACGCCGTGGAGCACGTGTCGGCGATGAAGCCGGGGCAAGTCCAAGAGGTGAAGTTCTGGGGCTCGTCGGTCGCGCTCTTCCGCGACGACAACGGTCGCTTTCACGCGGTCGAGGATCGCTGCGCGCACCGCCAGCTCCCGTTGCACATCGGCGTCGTCAAGGGCGACCGGCTCGTGTGCCAGTATCACGGCTGGGAGTACAACGGCGCGGGCGAGCTCGTGAGCGTCGCGCACTCGACGTTCGGCAAGGGCCTGCCCAAGTGCAAGCTGCGCAACTACCCGACGCGCGTCCGCTACGGCCTCGTGTGGATCTTCTTCGGCGACCCCGCGCGCGCAGACAGCACGAGCATGCCGGAGGCACCCGAGCTCGAGGGCGAGGACCGTTGGGAGTGTGTGCCCGTGGACTTCACGTGGAGAGCGCACCACTCGATGATCATCGACAACGTGAGCGACTTCACGCACGCGTTCCTGCACCGCAAATACAAGCCTTTCGAGAACGCGGAGCTCAAGCGCCTCGAGACCAAAGGCGACGTCGTCGAACTCGCATACGACACGAAGGTGGGCGGCGGCGCGATCAGCGGGCGCTTCGTGGACCGCGCGCGCGTCGACACGAACGCGATGGAGCTCGCATACGAGTACCCGTACCAACGCTCCTCGACAGACGGCAAGATCAAGCACTGGTGCTTTCTGCTCCCCATCGACGAGTGCACGACACGCGTGTTCTTCCTCTTCTACTTCGACTCGTTCGTCGTGCCGTTCACGCACATGCAGATCCCGCGCACGCTGATGAGGCCGTTCCTCAAGATCTCCAACGAGCTCTTGATCAAGCCGCTCTTGCGCCAAGACGAGATCGCCGTCCAGGCCGAGCAGCGCGGCTATGAAGCGCACTGGGACGCTCCCACGCTCGATCTCAACCCGGCAGTGCACGCGTTCCAAGCGCTCACCGTGCGCAAATGGGAAGAGCACCTGGCGAGCCAGAAGTCCGCCGTGCAAGACCGCCTCGTGAAGCTACGCGCGCGCGCCAAACAGGACTCGGATCTGCAGTGAGCGCGTCGAAGGACAAGAGGGTCAATGTCGTCATCGTAGGCGCTGGGCCCGCGGGCACGGCCTGCGCGGCGCACCTGGGGACGCTCAGTGTCGGAGACGTCGTGCTCACGGATCGCCACGATTTCCCGCGCGATAAGACGTGCGGTAGCGGGCTCTCGCCGAAGGGCATCAAGACGCTGCGCGACCTCGGCGTGTGGCACGAGATCGAGCCGCACAGCTATCCCATCACCGGGATTCGCCTCGTCACGCAGAGCGGCGAGGAGAGCTACATGTCCGCGGGCACTGCGGCGGAGGCCGTGGTCTGCGAGCGACGCGTGCTCGATCACAAGCTGCTCTTGAAGGCTCTCTCGCGGGGAGCTGTGTTCGTCCCCGACTTCAACGCGACCGACGTGCTCACGGAGAACGGCCGTGTCGCCGGCGTTCGCTCGAGCGACGGCGTCGAGGTGCGCGCGAAGATCGTCGTCATCGCAGGCGGCGCGCACTGCCGTATCGGTCAGCCCGAGGCGCGCCCGCGCCAGGTGATCCAAGCCATCATGGGGTGGTGGTCCGGCGTGAGCTTCCGTGAAGGTCACGTCGAGATGATCTTCGACGAGATGCTGGCGCCGTACTACGGCTGGCTATTTCCCGAGGGACCGGATCGCGTCAACATCGGCATCACCTACGAGGACACGCCGGGCGCGCCGAAGCACAACGCGAGAGAGCTCTTCCAGCGCTTCTTGGACAAGCACTACAAGGCGCGACTCGCGGACGCCAAGGCCACCAAACCCTGGAAGGGTCACCCGATCGTCTGGAACGCGGCGCCGAGCAAGCTCACGCGGCCCGGAGCGATCATCGTCGGCGAGGCGGGCTTGATGACGCACCCAGCAACCGCCGAGGGCATCTACCAAGGCATGCGCTCGGGCATGCTCGCGGCCGAGGCGATCGCCGACACTCTGCGTTTTGGCGTGGACGAGGCGGTAGCGTTCCGCGACTACGAGCGCGCTTGCAACAAGGCGTTCCGCGGCTCTTTTGTCGCGGGCGTCGTGTTCCGCAAGTTGATGCGCACGCGCGCGCTCGACTGGGTGCTGCGCGCGAGCAAGTCTCCCGGCGTAGAGTCGGTCACCGCCAAACTGCTCGCCGCGATCTGAACGGCGAATGCTGATCACGACCTGGAACGTGAACGGAATACGCGCGCGCGCGCTGCGTCTCGTCGAGTTCTTGACCGAGCGCAAGCCGGACGTCGTCTGCCTCCAAGAGCTCAAGATGAAGGAAGACGAGCTGGACCGCGCGCCACTCCTTGCGCTCGGCTATCACGTCGCGGCGGTGGGGCAGGCGGGCTGGAACGGCGTAGGCGTTCTCTCACGCGAGCCGATCGAGCCGTTGATGAGTCAACTTCCCGGCGCGGCGCAGGACGCAGGCGCGCGATTTCTGATGGTGCGCACGTTCGGGATGCAGGTCGTCTCTGTCTACATCCCCAACGGCAAGCACGAGACGCATCCGGACTACCCGCTGAAGCTCGCGTGGCTCGGACACCTCGCGACTCACCTCGAACAAAGGGCAGACCAAGACGCGCCGCTCGTCGTCGCCGGCGACTTCAACGTGTGCACCACCGATCTCGACTCGTACTTGGGCGAGCGCGCGAAGGGCACCATTTTCCACACGGACGCGGAGCGCGCGCTCATGGCCCGCATCACCGGGGCTGGGCTCGCCGACCTCTATCGCGAGAAGTACCCAGCCGAGCCGGGCTACTCGTGGTGGGACTACCGCGCCGGCGCGTTCCACAAGAAGCTCGGAATGCGGCTCGATCTGGTGCTCGCGTCCAAGCCCGTGGCGGCGCGCATGACGGACGTGATGGTGGAGCGAGAGTTCCGCAAGAAGAGCAAGCTGAGCGGCGCAATCGCCTCGGATCACGCTCCCGTGACGGCGACGCTCGCATCGTCGTTCACGGGCAATACTGCGTGAGGAGCGAGACCTCCGCGATCGCCGCCCACGACGAGTCAGACGCCACGTCGATTTGGATCTGATCATAGGAGCCCATCGTCACCGAGATCGGCGCGAGTAGGGACAGACCCGCCGGCACTTGGACCGTGGCGCTGCCGATGACCGTCGGATTGCTATTCTGGTAGCCCGTGATCGTGTACGTCTCGTTCGAGCCTGGGCTGGCGATGCTGGCGATGTGGACGCCCGAGATGAGCTGCACCGAGCCAAGTTTGATCACGATGCTGCCTCCGTAGCCGCCCGCGTTCCAAGTCGTGTCGAGGTCCCCGTCGATCGCCTTGTCGGGAGTGCTCGTTTGGTAGGAGTTGCCGGTCGCCGTGCTGTTCGGCGGGATGCCGATCCCGCCCATTCCCGCGTCGAGCTGCGAGCAGCCCGCATCGAACGCGTCGGGCACGGAGATGTCTGCGGTGTCGGGCCCGCTCGCGTCGCTGGCGGTCCGATCGGTGGTCGCGTCGCCGAGGTTGTTGCGGTCGGTCGTCGCGTCGATCGGCGGCGAGCTCGCGTCTGACCCTTCGACCGCGAGGCCGTTCGCGCAAGCCGCGACGGTGACGCCAATCAAGAACACCCAACTCGCGCGTGAGACCCGCATCAGACGATCATAGGCGCAATACACACGCCGGTCAGCTGCGCGTGTACTCGACGCGCACGCCCCTGCGGGTGATCGTGGTCCGCTGGCCGATCCACCAACCGTCGCGGCGCTCCGACGACCAGCATCGCGCCGAGACCCACCGCAGCGCAGACTCGAAGCGCGTGGCGTCTCCTTCGGTGTCCCAGACGGTGCTCCACGTGAGCGCGAGCCGCCCTTCTGTGCCGAGACCCACGACGAAGCGATCTCCTCCCCAACCCCAACCGCCGACAGCGGGCGTCTTGCTGCATCGCGCGAGCAACAAGCGCGTGCGCAATTCTCCGAGCGTCCCCTCCGCGAGCTTGGTGGTCCCGGCCGGCGTATTGGGTGCGGCGACCACGATCGGCAGCTCGTTCGCGAGGTACTTGTCTGGATGAAGGATCTGCTCGGTGCTCACGGGCACGCGTGTGTACGCGCTGTTCACGAGATCGAAGCCGCCCTTTTGCCAGAGCGAAGCGACGAACACCATCCCGTCCAAATACGTGGAGATCGTCTCGCCGAACCTCGGCTCGCGCGTGGCGTCATCGGGCACGCCGAGGGCCTTCGCGACGCTCTCTCTCGTGTTGGTACGAACGATCATGATCGCGTCGGACACGCGATCTTCTGCGCGCTGCTCGATCGAATTGGCGGCGTAGAGGTCGCGCGTGAGCGTGGCGTCGCCTTCGTACAACGACTTGATCGCGAGCGCTGCGTCGTCGCCCTCGGCGTGCCTGGGCATGCCGAAGGTCTGGTCTTGGAGCGCGTGGCCGATCTCGTGCACCAGCGCTCCGCGCGTGATCGTCTCGGTGAGGTCGTTGCGTATCAACAGCTCGTGCGTCGCAAAGTCGAAGACCCCGAGGTACGCCGCGTGCCTGAGGACCGGTGCTGGCGCGTTCGGATCGTGATGCATGAACCCGAACGCCACGTAGGTCGCCGTCGTCGCTTCGTCCGCGGGCCCTCCGTGGGTGCGCATCAAGAACTCTCCCTGCGCGAGCCTGAGGACGTGCAACCCGTGCAACAGTGGCAAACCGCGGATCGCCGAGACCTCTCTCGCGAGCGTGTCCTCCGGTGAATCTGCCACGACGGTGGTGGCGTCGATCACGACCGGCGCAGCGGAGCCGCTCTTCGGCGCGACCTGTAGATGCACGCTCGGCGCGGTGTGTGCGCACGCGCAGAGCACGAGCACGAGCAAAGAGAACGAGCCCCAACCGCGCACCAAGCCCATAGGACCCATCATCCTCGCGCGCCTTGGCAGGAATCTTTGCTCGTGACGCGTGTTGACCCTGGATGCGCATCCTGTACGGAGTCACGGGCTGTGGGCTGGGCCACACGATGCGGGCGCGCGCGCTCGCGCAGCACCTTCGTCTCGAGGGTCACAAGGTCACGATCGCCGCGTCGGGGAGGGCGGTGTCGATCCTCCGCGGGCACGGCTTCCCCGTCTTGCCGATCGACGGGATGTCGATGCACTTCGAGCAGGGCGAGGTGAGACGCGCGCGCACGGTGCTCGACATGTTGAAGCGCACGCCGCACGCGCTCGCACACAACGCGGACGTCGCCCTTGGAGACGCGCTCGATTTCCTCCCGGACATGCTC
>ENA-OFCD01001457-OFCD01001457.1-metagenomes-genome-assembly--contig:-NODE-1457-length-11749-cov-5.581837_pt1 | contig 11749 bp, 10 predicted proteins | sample MGYA00153392_OFCD01 | MGnify analysis MGYA00153392 | reverse complement strand
AGAATACTGACTTAGCAAAGGTTATCTGTACTTCATGAATAAGGAAAGTGCTGTAATACCAGGGATCTGACTTAGGATTGCTATATATTTTACAGAACTTCGTTAAAAGCGATCGATTCTAGCTATTTCCACCAACATAGGCGATGTACAGCCGCGCTCAATTGACGTAATGCCTCAATTGGCGCGAACCAGCCAGAGCTATGATTTCGATCGCGATGATAAGTATGCCACTCTTGTGCGGCTCGATCGATGAATTCAGCATAACTAGGCGATAAGCAGGGAAAGGTAGTTAAATTTACAATTGTCAGTTTTTGTTGGATGGCAATTGTCAGAATTTGAATCAATTCTGGGGCATTTTCACAGATGATTTCGGCTCCGAGAATTTGTCCGCTCCGAGTAACGACGATTTTACAAAAGCCACTAGTTAGATTAGATAATATTGCCTGGGGACAAGTTTTGAAATACTGTTGGAGGATAATTAGATCCCGATGGCTATTTATGGCGGTATCGCTTGTCATTCCGACTCTGGCTAGTGGCGGATCGGTATAAACAGCCCACGGTAAATTATTATAACTCTGATAATCAACTTTAGTTTTGCGCCGATTTAGCGCATTTTGCACAGCAATTTTCGCTTCATAGGATGTCAAACTCTGACTCTGATAACCACCCAAAACATTGCCACAGACACTACCACAGGCATAGATCTGACGATGAGAAGTTTGGAGTTTATTATCGATCGAGATGCCTTTTTCGGTATAATCTACGCCGACGCCGACGAGATTAAATGATTCTAGTAATGGTCGATCGGGTAAAGCGATGAAAATTTCATCGACAGCGATCGAATCAGTGCCAATTATGACTAATTTAGTTGTATCTTCTGCACGAACACTAGTGACGACCGCTCCTAAATAAATTTTTACACCTTCTGCTTCTAATTGCGCCTGAATCAAATTTGCCAGATCCCGATCTTCGTAAGGCAGAATCTGTGCTGTTTCGACGATGAGGGTGACTTTACATCCCAATTTTGCCAAGGTTTGAGCCAATTCTACCCCGATCGATTCCGAGCCAATTATCGCCCATCGGCGGGGCACTACTTGTTTGCGGTTTGGATTGCCATCGATTAAACTCGGCAATCGATCGAGCGTGACATAGCCTGTCTCTTGAATACCTGGAATCAATGGATAATGAGCAATCGATCCAGTGGCGATCAAATAAGCACGAGCGCGAAGATATCGTCGATCGATATTAAATGCTAGATGAGGACGACGACAAAATTCACCCGTACCGATAATTGTATCGATTCCCATCGCGGCTAATAGCGCGGGACTAGATTGCTGTTCGAGCCTGTCGATCGCCGCACGAGCGTACTTCCAGGGGTAGCTACTCGGCGACTGAAGCCGCGTTCGATCGGGTTGACTAGTTTTGGCGATCTGTGCCAAAGCATAGGGGTAGAAGTCCCGCTGGGGGTGGAGCAGATCGCCAGACGACTGTGGCAGGATCAAGGCTACTCGCGCCTGCAAATTCACAGCTTCGATCGCGGCCGATCGTGCCGCTGCTGTCGCACCAATAATTACTAAATCGTATTCTAATGACAAAATTCAGGAAATGGGGGTGGGGATGGGAAATGATGGAATCGGTTTGTCACAGCCAGATCTCTACAGCACATTCAACTGTCAACCATCAACTGTCAACTCTCAACTAAATTACTAGCCAAAGCGATAACCAAAGCCTCGCACAGTAGTAATATACTGCGGTTGACTGGGATCGACTTCGAGTTTTTCACGCAACCAGCGAATGTGAACATCGACAGTTTTGCGATCGCCGATAAAGTCGATCCCCCAGACTCGATCGAGCAATTGTTCTCGCGCCCAGACACGACGCGGGTTTTGGATAAATAGCTCTAGCAATCGAAACTCTCGTGGCGAGAGATTGACATCTAGCCCACGTACCGCTACTCGATACTCTTCAGGATAAAGGGTGATGTCTTGAAAAGTGATAACGGGTCTATCAGCAGCCGTATTCAGGCGATGGCGACGCAGGAGCGCACGACAACGTGCAACCAACTCTCGCATACTAAAAGGCTTGCTGATGTAGTCATCCGCACCGACTTCCAAGCCCAATACTCGATCTGTTTCAGTAGTTTTGGCACTAACGATCAGAATGGGGATATGACTGCCTTGATATCGTAAAAATCGGCATAAATCCAGACCACTAACTTTAGGCAGCATCAGATCGAGGATAATCAAATCGAAGGGCAAGTCCTGAGGTTGAGAAGCTGATGCCTGACACTGGGCTAAAGCTGTATGTCCATCACCAACAGCAACCACTTCATACCCTTCCTCTTCCAACCCTAATACGAGTAATTCCCTAATCGACTCTTCATCTTCTACTACTAAAATGCGATTTGTGACTGTGCCTAGTTGCTGAATAGCAGAGTGATTCGACATATTGAGTGCAAGCATCATCACGGGTAATGAGAAAGATTGGGAAATTTCAGCACAAACTAACGATCGGCGAGATCGTAGTCTATCTAGGAGCTACATATTCAGTCGGGAAGATCGGGGGGAACATTGTTGTTATTTACACCATTAATAGCAGGAGATCGCCCGTGTCACAATACTACCGTCACAACCACTCAAGCTCGGACAATTTCCGGCGATCGAGACACGCAGCAACGACGCAATAGTTCTCCACCATCGATAACCGCCTAAAATATTAATTATCCTTTCTTGCCGATCGCTGATAGTCATGCGTTTACATCTGAGTACTTGGACAGAAGTTGAACTTTATCTAAAAAAATCTACCAGCATAATTATACCAATCGGTTCGACCGAACAACATGGGCCGACCGGATTAATTGGCACGGATGCCATTTGTGCCGAATCGATCGCCCAAGCTGTCGGGACAGCCACGCAATCGTTAGTTGCACCAACCATCAATGTCGGGATGGCATTGCATCATACTGGCTTCCCAGGCACGATGAGTTTGCGCCCGAGTACGATGATTTTGGTAATCCGTGACTATCTTACCTGTTTAGCCCGATCGGGATTTACCAAGTTCTTTTTTATTAACGGTCATGGCGGGAATATTGCTACTCTCAAGGCAGCCTATTCAGAAACCTACGCTCACCTAGCAGATTTAAATATTCCCAATGTCGAGCAGATCGAATGTCAAACGGCTAACTGGTTTATGTGTGGTAGCGTCTATCGTTTAGCCAAAGAATTATATGGCGATCGCGAGGGTTCTCATGCTACACCCTCGGAAGTTGCGCTAACTCAGTATCTCTACCCCGAAGTAATCAAATCTACCCCATTAGATCCAAATAACCTCTCGAAAGAGTACAAAATTCTCGGCGCGGCAGATTTTCGTCGTCGTTTTCCCGATGGTCGCATGGGTTCCGATCCTAGCCTCGCCACACCCGAACATGGTAAACAATTTTTCGATTTAGCAGTTAAAGATTTAACCACTGGTTATCTAGAGTTTCTGGGGAATGAGTAAATAAAATGAGTTCAGGATCGGGAAAATCGATCTGCTTCACTCAAACATCGCCCTGAACTGTAAGTGTTTCGTTCCGAAAGGCTTCGCCAACGGGCTAATAGCGATTCGCGCTCGTCGGGAAACCCGACGGTTTAGCGAATCAAGACAGCTCAAGTTCTCTGAAGAGAACTATAAAATTGCTTAGTTCGTTAAAACGAACTTTTGCTATTAGTCCCGAATTCATTCGAGGGCGGTGATTGAACGAAGCTAGAAGTCATCGATTCTCCAAGGAGAGGCTACCGCCAACGGAAATCCTTAACCCGTTGGCTTAGATGCTCGGAACGAGACACTCACGTTAAATACTTATTTAGATCCTCAGCTCTCACTTAATTGGAATACCTACCGATCGCAAAAAACCGCGTAATCGGAGTAAAAATAATGTTTCTTTAACTTTAGAATTATTAATCACAAAACTTGCGTTATCAAGCTCGACTTGTTGCTTGGCAGTGACGACCAATTCCGCAAATTCAGTAGCAGACAAAGCTTTACCATCAAGCGGCGATCGCGCTTCGGTGATGATTTCGGCTCTGAGTACTTCCTCTGGAATATCATTTTCCATCGGGAAACTACTTGCCTGAGCTGGCACGATGACATTGTAGCCAATGATGCTAGTACAGACGATTTGGATCGATCGAATCACAATTTTTGGTCGCATCCTTCTTGTATAGCATTTATTACAACCATGATGTATGATTTACCAGTCACTAAATCCGCGCACAAATAATCGACCGCATTCATCCACCACTACCCGATCGCCTTCGTATGAATCAACCAAATCTGCCCCCTCAAGTCAAGCGTTCCTCAGCTCCTCAGCCTGTAGCGTCGAGATTGAATGTAGTTGGAGCGAATAGTACTCAGCCGCAAGTTAGACATTTGCCGCAACCTCCTTCAGTTCCAGTCTGGCTGAGATCGCTATTAACCATGCAGCAGGGGGCAATGGTGCTATTTGGCAGTGTGTTGGGGTTGAGTGCGCTCGTCTATGGCTATACTGTCTATACTCAAAGCCTGTGGAGAAGTCAGCACGGACAATTGGAGCGATTACAGCTCCAGGAAAGTCAGCAAGGTGTGATGAACGAACATCTCAAGCAACAGATGGCTAAAGACGCAGATCGATCGAATAGCGGTTTAGTTGCGCCCAATCCCGACCGTCTGGTATTTATCCCCAGCGCGCCTCAACGTCCAACTAAATCTCTACCTACGCCCCATTCAACCCCACCAACTCGCCAGTCGAAGCTGCCACTAGGTTATTAGACTTCCTGCGAAAGTCAGGCTTTAGGCTTTAGGGGAAGTTTTAGACAAGAACGGTATTATCAAAGATTTTGCTTTCACTTTCGCAGGAGGTCTATTAGTGTCGCTTAGTTGAGCCTCTCCCTCTCCCCTAGCCCCCTCAGCCTTCAAAAAATAGACATCATGATTCACCATTCACCATCCACCATCCACCATCCACCATCCACCCCCTACGCCAGATGTCTAGTTTGACACTAGGAAGGGAGTAGTTAATTGTGGACAACTCACTCTCGATCGTAATTCTTGCTGGTGGTCGGAGTTCTCGGATGGGTCGAGACAAGGCAACGATCGAAATTGATGGTGTGCCGCTGATTCGGCGGATTTATGATGTTGTCGCTGCATGTCAAGATGTCAATCGGTTCGCACCCGATGCTAACGATCGATCGATCTTTGAGCACATCTATGTAGTCACACCCTGGGCGCAAAAGTATCGATCGCTCTTACCAGTCACTTGTCATTTCATCCCCGAACAGCAGCCACATCAAGGCCCCCTCGTTGCCTTTAGTCAAGGAGTGGCAATGACTAGCTCGACTTGGGTACTTTTACTCGCCTGTGACTTACCTAATTTATCAACTCTAGTCATCCAATCGTGGATTGATGAACTACCGTCTGTTGGGCTTGAGAGTATCGCTTATCTACCCAAACATCTCGACAAAGGTTGGGAACCATTATGTGGCTTTTATCGGCAAATTTGCCACCCCTGGCTGCGCGAATACATTGATGGTGGCGGGCAATCTTTTCAAGGTTGGCTGAAGCTGCATCCAGTGACAGAATTAGTAGTTACCGATCCGCTGTGTCTGTCAAACTGCAATACACCTGCGGACTTGGCTAGGATCGTCGAAAATCGCTCCAACGCATAGCATCCTGAAACTAATCGGTTTAAAATAGTGATCGATCGGTAGATCGCCACTTCTTTCATCCTGCTTGGTGAAACAGATGTGAAGGAAAACTCTGCATGATTTCAATCGCAAAATCCAAAATCCAAAATCTAAATGACCTTACTACCGACTGATGACACTCCACTGTACAATCATCCACTACCCGAAATCGAACAATGGCTGATCTCGATGGGTTGCGAACAGGATGATAGTGAGTTGCATTGCTGGCATATTACCCGACCTGATTGGCGGGCAGAATTGTCTCTGGATATTGAAGAGTTGACAGTCCGCTATCATTCGAGCAATACTTCGAGTTCGGAGTCTCGACAAGGATCGCAAATTGCTCCAGGGCAAAGTATTTATCGAACTTTTAAATATTCTCTCAGTCGTCAAGACATCGAAAATGCCGTCTTTGCAGGGCCATAACTTGACAGTTGACAGCGGCTTGCGCTCCGTCTGTGCCTACGGCAGGCTTACGCCAACGACACGCCGAGCTTCGGATCTCCTACGGATCCGTTGTGCCTACGGCAGGCTGTGCCTCCGGCAGGCTACGCCAACGCCAACGCGAACGTCTACGGCAAAGCCTGAGGGTTTAGCGAATCAAGAGAGCGAAGTCATTAAGACGGAGATTTAAAGCCTTACGGGGCACCCACCCAGCACTCCGTGCTGCGCGGCTCCGCCGCGACGCTCTTAATGACAAACGCACCTTTAAGCAACTGGGCGGGACACTGGCCTTTGTAAAATGACCAAAACGTCCAGTGGGGCTTTAAACTCTTACTATTCGGTAATTATAAACGATCGATAATAACTTGCGATCGTTTATACTAACACTTTCGATCTGCTACTTAGATGAGGACAAGATCGCCACCCGATCGCGACAACATACTCCCGAACCTGTGACAAATTAGACATCTAGTGTGGATAGTGGATAGTAGATGGTGAATAGTGGATGGTGAATTACAAATGTCTATTCCTTGGGTGGGAAGGCAGTAGCAAGTATCTGTATATATGACTCAGTGGCAGCGACTCGAACTAGCTCAAGCTATTCGCGCATCGATCGAATGGCTCTCGATTGGATGTGCGATTGGGGTTCTGACTGGGACATCATCAGCCGCCCTCCTAGTCATCTTGGAGTGGGCGACAGATTGGCGACAATCCCACGATGGGATCTTGCTATTACTACCCTTGGGCGGGTTGTCAAGTGGACTGCTGTACCATTATTTAGGTAAAAGTGTCGAATCAGGTAATAATCTGCTGCTTGCAGAAATTCACGATCCACAGACAGTAGTGCCGCTGCGGATGGTACCCCTGGTATTATTAGGGACGACGATCGCCCATGTCTTTGGGGCATCGGTGGGGCGAGAAGGCACGGCGGTACAGATGGGTGGAGCCTTAGCCGATAGGCTCATACATATTTTTCGATGGCGTGGCGTACAGCGGCGGATCGTGCTGATGGCAGGGATTAGCGGTGGATTTGCTTCCGTATTTGGGACGCCTTTAGCGGGAATGTTGTTTGGGCTGGAAGTATTAGCATTTGGGAAGTTTCGCTACGACGGATTATTTGTTTGTGCGATCGCGGCGATCGTTGGCGATCGAGTTACCCTAGCATGGGGATTGCACCATCAAGTGTACCGAATCCCGCTCGTCCCCGAATTAACAATTTGGGGACTGCTGACAGCTACTGTCACGGGCGCAGTGTTTGGACTCACCGCGATGTTGTTTGCCAAACTGACAGATCGAATTAGCAGTTACTTCAAAGCAAAAATTAGTTATCCGCCCTTACGCCCTTTCGTCGGTGGAATTTTGGTCGCGATCGCGATTGGGCTTGTCGGTACGACTAAATATATTGGCTTAGGTATTCCCACGATCGTCAGTGCATTTGATACCCAACTGCCACCGTGGGATTTTGCAGCAAAAATTGGGTTCACTGCACTAAGTTTGGGGGCGGGATTTAAAGGGGGTGAGGTGACGCCACTATTTTATATTGGCGCGACTTTGGGCAATGCGATCGCCCCACTAACGATATTACCTGCACCATTACTAGCTGGGATGGGATTTGTCGCCGTGTTTGCTGGAGCCGCAAATACACCCTTGGCTTCGACCTTCATGGCGATCGAATTATTTGGTGCTCCTGTCGGTGTCTACGCAGGGATTGCTTGTATCTGTAGCTATCTATGCTCTGGACATGCTGGCATCTATCACGCTCAACGTGTGGGTGTGAGTAAATATACTGCACTCAAACATCATGAGGGGCGAAGTATTCATGAACTGGCGATCGATCCGAGTGTGGATCGAAATGGTGACTAGAATCAAATGGGTTCGATCGAACCCATTTGAGTTCCTGCTCTCAACATCGATCTGTAGGGGCGGTGCTGTCTTGTCGTTTTCTATTCTGCGGCGTTTTTGTTCGGGGGCGAACCCCCGCATTAAAAAACGACAAGACGGGGGAACCCCAGCATAAAAACGCCGCTTTATGCCCGCCCTCTAGAGTTTAATTTGAAGTTAGAATCGTAAGCCAGCACCCAAGATGACGCTGGTGCTACGATTATTACTATCAAATGGAATCGAAACCGAACCTAACAAGGCAATGCTTTCGCTGACGTTGAGGTCTGCACCAACTTGGGCAAAACCAGTGGTGTTACTATTTGAGTTACCTGTTTGGAAACCCACACCCAGACCAACAAACGGGGTAATTGGTATCGATGCTTGACGCAGATCGAAGTCATAAGTCAGACTAGTGCCAAACTGGGTACCACCAGATGGAAATGTGAGAAAAGGGCGGAGCGAAATATTGTCAGCAATACCCAACTTACTATCGACTCTAAATACGGTTTGTCCGCCACCAAAACCAACTGCGGGCGCAATGTAGTTGTTACCGATACCACCAGCCATAGCTGCTGTAGGAGCTTGAGTAATTGCCGCCGCGATGAGACTAGCGAGGATTGCGGGTAGGAGTAAAAGCTTTTTCATGTGAGATAATAATTATTACGATTATAAAATTAGACGGTTCAGATAGGGCTTTAGTTCCACCCAATTAGTTTGCCCAGAATACGGCATTCTTGCAACGTTGGTGCCAAATCGCTACTCAGTACAATGACTCAAAACCTTACTCCCGAAATCCGTCAAATCATCGAGCGCGTCCTCCAACTTGAAAAAGATCGACTCGATCGCAAAAAAAACTCACCAATTAATGATGATATCCTCAAAATCATCAAAGAAGTCATCATATGAAACTGACGACAATTCGCCTGTGCAATTTCCGCCAGTTTTATGGTGAAACTCCGGAAATCCACCTGGCTACTGACGATGAGCGTAACACCACGATTATTCATGGCAATAATGGCGCAGGTAAAACGACGATCCTCAATGCCTTTACCTGGGTACTCTACGAAAAATTTACCGCCGCCTTTGCCGAATCCCAACAGTTAGTTAGCAAACGCGCCATCGCTGAAGCAGATATCGGTAGTGCGATCGATTGTTGGGTGGAAGTTGCGTGGGAACATGAGGGAAAGCGTTATCGTGCCAAACGGATGTGTCGCGCTTACAAGCAGCAAACTGGGGTAAACGTCGTCAATAATGAGTTGCTCTATCTATACATCGGTGATGCTGATGGTAAGTGGCTCCATCCTCAACAACCGCCTGACGAAATCATCGGGAGAATCTTACCTGCAAGCCTACATCAATATTTCTTTTTTGATGGCGAACGGATCGAGCAAATCGTCCGTCAGGATAAGCGGCTGGAAATTGCTGAAGCTACCAAAATCCTCCTCGGTGTGGAAGTACTGAATCGATCGATCGAGCATTTGGGCAAAGCCAAAAAGACACTGGAAACCGAACTTGCTCAAATTGGCGATACGACTACCAAGGAATTGCTCAAATCTCAGCAGCAGTGTCAACAAGAGATCGATCGGATCGAGCAACGCCAAGCTGAAATCGTCCTAGAAGTGGCTAATTTCAAACAGATCGAGCAGGAAATCGATCGCTACCTGCTCGAACTCACCGCCGCCAAAGCCACTCAATTACAACGCCAAGAGCTAGAGCGCACCAAAGCTACCCACCAAACTCAACTCCGTCAAGCACAGATAGCGATTAAGCAATTAATTTCCACCCAAGCACACACCGTCTTACTCACAGATTTAACTCAAGATTTTCAGAAAATTGTCGCCCAATTACGCGATCGCGGCGAGCTAAATCAAGGGATCTCGCGCGAATTTCTCAGTCAACTTCTCCAGCATCAAAATTGCCTGTGCGGCATGAAACTACAGCCTAATACTCCCGCCTATACTCAAGTTCAGAATTGGCTGTCTCGCGCCAGTATTGCTGTGATTGAAGAGACAACTATGCGGCTGATTACTCAAGTCGAAGATCTCCAGACTAAAGGTGGGGAATTTTGGCAAGCGATCGAGCTTCAGCAGCAGATAGTTGCCACTGCTAGAGCCGAAATTAGTCAGTTAGAGATAAGTATAGAGCGGCTCGAATCCCAACTCCGCCAAGATACTAACGTTGAAATTAGCAATCTCCAAAAACGGCTAGACGATATTGAAATCAAAGTCCGTGACTTAACGCTCGCCCAAGGTCAAAATACACAACAAATCATCCATCTTGAAGTCCAAATTCAATCACTAGCCAAACAAATAACTAAACAACAAGTCAACCAAGATCTCCAAACTCTAGCGCACCGTCGCCTCCAAGCCGCTACAACGGCGATCGCCGAATTAACGACAATGCGCCAGCAACAAGAACAACAATTTCGGCTCGAACTCGAACAGCGCGTTCAACAAATCTTTCAAACGATTTCTGTCACTCCATACTTACCTAAAATCACTGAAAAATACGAACTAATATTAGTTGAAACTACCAGAGGGATCGAAACTACTGTCGCCGCATCTACAGGTGAGAATCAAATCCTCAGCCTCTCATTTATTGGTGGAATTATCGATCGAGTCCGCGAATGGAGCGAACAAAAATTACTTGCAGCACCCCAGAGCAATACCTTCCCGATCGTGATGGACTCACCATTTGGCAGTCTCGATCGGATCTCCCGTCGTCAGATCGCCCAAATTCTACCTCAATTAGCAAATCAACTTGTTGTCCTCGTGACTAAAACCCAATGGCGCGATGAAGTGGAAACTGAAATGCAGTCAAAAATTGGTAGGCAATATATTTTGACCTACTATACATCTAAATTAGATTGTCCTGAAGATTATTTAGAGCTTAATCATCATCGATATCCGCTAATTAAGCATAGTCCTAATGACTTTGATTATACTGAAATCATTGAGATAACTTGATTTAAGTATTGGATGTTAAGGATAATTTAGGAAGTAGATGTGATGAATTGTCAAAAATTACTAGATTTGCTAGCCCAATCTTTAGATTTAGATTTTAATTTTTATAGCTTCGATGTACTTACGTCAACTAATGAAAAGCTAGCTCAACTAATTGCTAAAGAAAATTCACCTTCAGGGACGATCGTCATTGCTAAACAACAAACAGCCGGACGCGGACAACGCGGCAGAAAATGGGAGTCTGATGAAGGTGGGTTATATTTATCACTAGCGATCGCCCCTGATTTATTAGCTAGAGATGTGCATCAATTGACGATCGGTATTGTCTGGGGGATCGCTCATCAATTGAGGCAACAAGGGCTGCCAGTCTCGATTAAATGGCCAAATGATTTGATGCTAGCAGAGCGAAAACTTGGCGGAATTCTGACTGAAACCCGCATTGCTAAAGGAAAAATTCAGCACGCGATTGTTGGTGTAGGAATTAATTATGCTAATTCAGTAGAAGGTAAAGCAATAAATTTAGCTCCAAGCAATAATTATCAGCCAAATTACCTAAATTTTTCGATTGAGATGTTAACAAGCTGTATTATTAGGGGAATTATAAGCGGGTACAAACGTTGCACTCCAGCAACGATCGACAGTCTACTGTTGGACTATCTGGAACTACTCAATGCTCGTGGACGCTCAGTAATAGTGAATGGTAAGTTGGGCACCGTGTTGGGAATCTCACCTCAAGGAGAGTTACGCATCGGTTTTGCA
>ENA-OFCD01001456-OFCD01001456.1-metagenomes-genome-assembly--contig:-NODE-1456-length-11755-cov-6.587949_pt1 | contig 11755 bp, 7 predicted proteins | sample MGYA00153392_OFCD01 | MGnify analysis MGYA00153392 | reverse complement strand
GTCGTGAACCAGCCACGCTTCGACGCTGCGGCACTGCTGGAGACGATGGCGCAGGAGTCCGTCACCACCTTCTGTGCCCCGCCGACCGTCTACCGGATGCTCATCCAGCAGGACCTTGCTCCGTGGCGCGAGCGACTCAGCCTGCGCGAGATGGTCGGAGCTGGCGAGCCGCTCAACCCCGAGGTCATCCAACAGGTTCAGGACGGGCTCGGCGTCACCATCCGGGACGGCTTCGGCCAGACCGAGACGACTGCTCAGGTGGGCAACAGCCCCGGACAAGAGGTTGTGCCCGGCTCGATGGGGCGGACGCTACCGGGGTACGACGTGGTCCTGCTCGACCCGGCGACCGGTGAGGAGCAGGTCGGTGCCGAAGCGGAGGGCGAGCTCTGCCTGCGTCTGACCGGCCCCCAAGGGCGCCCGGTCGGCCTGATGGTCGGCTACCGGGGCGACGCAGAGCGAACGACCGAGTCGATGAGGGACGACGCCTATCACACGGGTGACATCGCCTCCCGCGATGCTCGCGGCTACATCACCTATGTCGGTCGCTCAGACGACGTCTTCAAGGCTTCGGACTACCGGATCAGCCCCTTCGAGCTCGAGTCCGTGTTGATCGAGCATCAAGCGGTTGCCGAGGCGGCCGTGGTGCCCTCGCCGGACGCCACCCGCCTCGCCGTACCGAAGGCGTATGTCGTGTTGGCGCCGGGATACCCACCGACGGCACAGACTGCCGAGTCGATCCTGTCCTACGCACGCAAGCACCTTGCCCCGTACAAACGAGTGCGACGGATCGAGTTCGGGGAGCTGCCCAAGACCATCTCAGGCAAGATTCGTCGCGTCGAGCTGCGTGGGCGTGAGGATGTGGCGCACGGTGCCGGGCTCGGCGACTCGAGCAGGGCGAGCACGACGGAGTTCTGGGAGTCCGACTTTCCCGGGCTCAAGGACTGAAGCCGGCTCGCGCATCGAGAAGACTCAGCGCATCGAGAAGACCACGGTCACGCTCACACCGACGTTCTGGGTTCCCGACTGGATCGGGACGCCCGCCATCTTCTGGCTGTCCAGGGCGGCCCGCATGGAGATAGGCGACGGTGTCGAGACGTCCTCGGTGATGCTGATGACCTCTCCCACGCTGCGTCCGGCCGCCTTGGCATACTGCTCGGCTTTGGCCTTGGCGTCGGCGAAAGCCCCATCACGGGCGTGCGACACCAGCGCACCGGTGTCCTCCAGATCCAGGCTGATGCCGTTCACCCTTACGGCGTTACCGCCGGCGCTGACAGCCTTTCCGATGGCGTCACCGGCCCTGCTGAGGTCGCGCAACTTGGCGCTGACGCTCTCCGACGCCTGGTAGCCCCTGAGTCGCGGGGTCCCGCCGTTCAGGTAGTCATAGCTGGGCTGGATCTCCAGCCCGGAAGTCTGAAGGTCCTTCATCTGCACGCCACTGCTGAGCAACGACTTCTGAACGGCGCCGGTGGATCGGTTCGCCGACGCAAGCGCCGCGGAAACGGACGGCGCCGTCGCCACGACAGACAGGTCGAGCCGCAGCGTGTCCGGGGTCCCGGCGACGTCGGCCCTGCCGCCTACGGTGACTCCGGAAGCCACGATGGCCGGAGTCACCAACGGCTGGGTCGAAGACAGATTTGAAGAGGCTTGCGTCAAGAACGTGCCAGCCTTCCCGACTGAGGTCGACGCAGCGACAGGAGCGCCCCCGGAGCGAGCAGCGCCGATGACATAGGCGACGGTGAGCGCAAGGACGGTGAGCAGGACGAGGCCTGCTCGACGAGCTGTGATGGTGAGCGTCATGTGGCTTTGACGCAGAGCTCATTGTGGCGGTTCCATGCAACCCACGCCGGCTCCACGCAACGCAGCTTTTCACTGTGACGGGGCACCGGTTCGCCCGTGAAACAGTGGCGTCATGGAGTTCTCGGAGGTCGCCCGCAAGCGCCGCATGGTCCGTCGGTACGACCCTGACCGCCAGGTGCCGGACGACGTTGTCAAGACCGTGCTGCGCAATGCAATCCGAGCTCCGAGTGCAGGCTTCAGCCAGGGCTGGGACTTCCTCGTGCTCACCAAACCCGAGGAGCGACAAACATATTGGGCCGCAACAGCCGACGCGGATGACGACCCGGATCCCTGGTTGAAAGGTATGCAGAGTGCCCCCACGCTGATCCTGTGCCTTTCCGATGAGGGCACGTACCTCCGGCGCTATGCAGAGCCGGACAAGGGCTGGACAGACATGGATGAGGCACGCTGGCCGGTCCCTTACTGGGATATCGACACGGGCATGGCCGCGCTGATGATGCTGCTGACCGGCGTTGACGAGGGGCTCGGTGGCTGCTTCTTCGGAGCCCCGCCCGAGACCCACGAGGACGTCTTCGAGGCGTTCGACATCCCCCATGACCGCAACCTCGTGGGAGTGGTCTCGCTGGGTTACCCCATGCCGCATGCGAAGAGCGGCAGCCTGAAACGCGGCCTGAGGGGACTGGACCAGGTCGCCCACTTTGGGCGCTTCGGACGTCATGCTGCCCACGAGAACCCGACATCTGGATCTTGAACCGGGTCGCCACGCGACGCCCCAGAGTCGGGGTCTGCCGTTGGCCAGCTCCCTGATGGCCTATCGGATCTAGCCCTGCAGCTGCCCGCTGACGGCGAGTCGCCGGCAGCCCCTGTATGGCGGTGGGTCAAGATGGAGTGCCTTCCCACGCCACCGCCTGCCCCACAAGGAGAACGACCAAGCATGGCCCGCCGCACGCGATCAACCCCGCCGCCGGACGAAGACTTCACCGAGCGGATCGTTGACATCGACGTCGAGGAGGAGATGCAGGGGGCGTTCCTCGAGTACGCCTACTCGGTGATCTACTCCCGTGCGCTACCTGACGCGCGCGACGGGCTCAAGCCGGTGCAACGACGAATCCTGTTCGGCATGAGCGAGCTCGGGCTCCGACCCGAACGTGGGCACGTCAAGAGCAGTCGTGTCGTCGGCGAGGTGATGGGCAAGTACCACCCTCACGGCGATGCCTCCATCTATGACGCACTCGTCCGTATGTCCCAGTCCTTCACCATGCGTCTCCCGCTCGTGGACGGGCATGGCAACTTCGGGTCCATGGATGACGGGCCGGCGGCCGCCCGCTACACCGAGGCCAGGCTTGCACCGTCGGCCATGCTGATGACCAACGGGCTCGATGAGGAGACCGTCGACTTCGTCCCCAACTACGACGACCAGCTGCTTCAACCGTCGGTCATGCCGGCCGCCTTCCCGAACCTCCTGGTCAACGGTGCCAGTGGTATCGCCGTCGGGATGGCCACGAACATGGCCCCTCACAACCTCGTCGAGGTCATCGGCGCTGCGCGTCACCTCATCGCCAATCCGCAGTGCTCCCTGGATGACCTGATGCGATTCGTGCCCGGTCCCGATCTTCCCGGCGGCGGCAAGATCGTGGGCTTGGAGGGGATCCGCGATGCCTACCTGACCGGGCGTGGGTCGTTCCGCACGCGCGCAACCACCCGGATCGAGAGTGTCACTCCCCGCAAACAGGGCATCGTCGTGACCGAGCTGCCCTACCTCGTCGGGCCCGAGAAGGTCATCGAGAAGATCAAGGACCTGGTTCAGTCCAAGAAGCTTCAGGGCATCAGCGATGTCAAGGACCTGACCGACCGCAAGCACGGGCTGCAGCTGGTCATCGAGATCAAGGGCGGTTTCCACCCACAGGCAGTGCTCGAGGCGCTCTTCAGGCTGACGCCGATGGAAGACAACTTCGGTATCAACAACGTTGCTCTGGTCGATGGGCAGCCGCGCACTCTCGGGCTGCTGGAGCTCCTGAGGGTCTACGTCGACTTCCGGGTCGACGTGGTACGCCGCCGCAGCGCCTACCGGTTGCGAAAGCGCGAGGAGAGGCTGCACCTGGTTGAGGGCCTGCTCATCGCGATCCTGGATATCGACGAGGTCATCCAGCTGATCCGCACCTCCGAAGACGCCAGCGTCGCCAAGGTTCGGCTGATCGACGTCTTCGACCTCTCGGACGCACAGGCCACCTACATCCTCGATCTCCAGCTTCGCCGGCTGACAAAGTTCTCCCGGGTCGAGCTCGAGACCGAGAAGGCTGAGCTGGAGCGCCAGATCGAGGCGCTAAAGGCAATCCTCGGCGACGAGAACCTGCTCCTCAAGACGGTGTCGACCGAGCTCGCGGACGTGGCCAAGGCGCACGGGACGCCGCGACGCACGGTGCTGCTGGAGTCCGCCGGCACCCTTATCACCCCGTCCACGCCGCTGGAGGTCACCGACGACCCCTGCTGGGTGCTGCTGTCGTCCACCGGTCTCCTGGCTCGCACGACGGGTGCCGATGTGCCAACGACCGGGGGCAGCCGCCACCAGCACGACGCGGTCATCGCAGCCGTGCAGACAACCGTTCGGGGTCATGTTGCCCTGGTTACCTCGCGCGGGCGGATGATCCGGCTCTCCGCGATGGAGCTGCCGACCCTGCCGCCCACCAACGACGCGCCCTTTCTCTCCGGTGGCGCACCTCTGGGCGCGTTCGTAGACCTCCCCCTTGGTGAGAAGCCACTGACCCTGATGTCGCTGGCACTCCACTCTCCCGGTCTTGCCGTAGGGACTGCCCAAGGAGTCGTCAAACGGGTAGCGACCGACTACCCGGGAAACAAGCAGGACTGGGAGATCATCAGTCTCAAGGATCACGATGAGGTGGTGGGTGCGGTCGAGCTGAGCAGCGGTGATGAGGACCTCGTGTTCATCACATCTGACGCCCAGCTCTTGCACTTCCCTGCCTCCTCTGTACGTCCACAGGGTCGCAGCGCGGGCGGCATGGCCGGCATCAAGCTGACCTCAGGTGCGCGCGGCGTCTTCTTCGGCGCGCTGGACCCTCGCGGAACCAACCTCGTGGTCACGTCCAGCGGTTCGTCAGGTGCCCTGCCAGGCACGGAGCCCGGGTCCCTCAAAGTCACCTCGTACTCCGAGTACCCGGCCAAGGGCCGAGGTACCGGTGGTGTGCGTTGTCACCGTTTTTTGCGCGGCGAGGACACCCTGGTCCTGGGCTGGGCCGGCGGCAGCCCGGCACGGGCGGCCGCAGCAAACGGTATTGCCCTTGACCTGCCCGCGCCGACAGGAAAGCGGGACGGGTCTGGTCTGCCGATTGCCACGGCGATCGCCGCGATCGCCGGAGCGCTGCCGGAGCCCAGGCGGACCACCTCGCTGCCCGCGCCGACGCTCGCCACCGAGGGAGATGGCCCCGACATGCTGCCGGCGTTCCCCGCGGGCCGGGAGTGAACGTCGCTTCGGACCGCGAGGGAGGACTCGGCAAGCCCGATGCCTGCTCGGTGATCTCGGAGACTGCAGGCGCCTCAGCGCTGGGCACAGCTCCCGCCGCGACGTTCTGGGTCGCCCTTGAACAGAACGGTCCATGGGGCGACCGGGCAGCGACGCGGTCCGGCCTCGACCCCGAAGTGGGCCTGGCCCTGGAGCGCAGGTGCCAGGAGGCTGGAGGGCGCTTCATCCTGATCCGCCGTCCAGAGGGACATTCGGACGTGCACCCAGGCCGCCCCCGACGCGTCTACGTCGCTGGCGGACTCGTGGATCGTCCATGGATGCTGCGGGAGAGCCTGGATGACCCGGGTGCGTTGCTTCGGTTGCCATGGGCAGCCCTGCGTGACGGTGACATCGCCGCGGTTCAGGACGCCGTTCCCGACCTCGACAGATCCCCCATCCCCGTTCTGCTGGTGTGCACCAACTCGAGGCGAGACATCTGCTGCGCGTTGCGCGGCCGACCCGTTGCGCTCGAATGCTCCGAGCAACGGCCGGGCCGGGTGTGGGAGTGCTCGCACACCGGCGGGCACCGGTTCGCCCCGACCGGCGTGCTCCTGCCCCATGGTCAGACCTTTGCGCGACTCTCGGGCACGTCCGCGGTGTCGGCTGTCGACGCCTCCACGCGCGGCGAGGTGCCGATGGATCTGCTCGGCCCGGCATACGACCGAGGGCGCAGCCATCTCAGTCCTGCTGCGCAGGCAGCCGAGTCCACGGTCCGAGAGCAGATCCAGGAACCCCGCCTGCTTGCGCTGTCAACGACTGCCGCACCCCTGCCCGGCCGGGCCAATGCCTGGCAGTGCCGGGTCAGTCACGTCGATGGTCGTTGTTGGGACGTCGTCACGGTGCGTGAACCTGACGGCGAGGATCGACCCGAGTCCTGCGGCAAGGCGCCAGTGCCCAGCTGGCGATGGTCGGTCCTCAGCGGTTCCGGTCGATGAAACTGAGCATTCTGCCCCAGGCGTCCTCACAAGCTGGCGCCCAGTCGCCGAACCCCCTGTCGAAGAACGAGTGTGGAGCTCCCTCGTAGACGACATACTCATGCGCTTTGCCTGACTCGGTAAGTGCTCGGTCAAAGGCAGCATTGGCTTCTGGCGAGGTGGCCTGGTCCGCCCCGGCAGCCAGAATGAGAAGAGGGCACGACATCTCGTCCACGACCTCCGCAGCGGTGCCCGGGCGGCCGTAGAAGCCCATGCAGCCGCGCGCTCCGAGGTCGGATGCGGCCAGCAGCCACGACTCGCCGCCGAACTTGCAGAACCCGAGGGTGAACACAGGGTCGTCGCTGCGCTCGCGAAGACGGGCAGCGGCTGCATGACTGTCGACCAGCACCTGCTCAGAGGTCAGCGTCTTGACGTGTGCCATGAACTCGAAGTCGTTGTCGCGGGCAGCAGCGCCTGCGGTTCGTCCATACGGGTCCACGGCGACCGTGTCGATTCCCGCCATGGCGAAGGCCAGCGCCAGATCGGAGTAGTACGGATGCAGGCCCCGGATGTCGGGGAGCAGCACAAGGCTCGCGCCTCGTCGGACTACCGGCGTGGCGTCATACGCGCGGAAGACATTGCCGTCCGCAGCGATCAGCTCCGTCTGGCCGTGCGCTCCGACCTCGCTGTACTTCGGCGGTAGAGGTGGGTGCTGGTTGTTGCTGAAGCACATGCCTCCAGTGTGCGCGCTCAGGCGTCGATGCGCTCGTGGTCCATCGATGCTGCAGAGTCGATGATGAAGTCCTTGCGTGGCGCGACATCACTGCCCATGAGCAGGTCGAAGACGCGCTCGGCGACCTCGGCGTCCTTGAGCGTCACCCGCCGCAGCGTCCGGTGGCGAGGATCCATCGTGGTCTCGGCGAGCTGGTCCGCGTCCATCTCGCCAAGGCCCTTGTAGCGTTGAAGTGGCTGCTTGACCTTGCGGCCCTTCTTCTCCAGCGAGGACAGCGTCCTTCGCATCTCAACCTCGCTGTAGGTGTAGACGAGATCGTTCTTCTTGGCGCCGGGGTGGATCACCTCGAGACGGTGCAAGGGGGGCACCGCAGCAAAGACCCGGCCAGCCTGGACCAGCGGTCGCATGTAGCGAAAGAACAGGGTCAGGAGGAGGGTGCGGATGTGGGCGCCGTCGACGTCGGCGTCGGTCATGATGATGATGCGGTGGTAGCGCAGCTTGTCGGGGTTGAAGTCGTCACCGCCCATGCCTTTGCCGATGCCGGTGCCGAGTGCCGTGATCAGCGTGAGAATTTCGTTGCTGGTCAGCAGCTTTTCGTAGCGCGCTTTTTCGACGTTCAAAATCTTGCCGCGCAGCGGCAAGATCGCCTGGAACTTGCGGTCGCGCCCCTGCTTTGCCGAGCCACCGGCCGAGTCGCCCTCGACGATGTAGATCTCGCACAGTGCCGGGTCTTTTTCCTGACAGTCTGCCAGCTTGCCGGGCAAGCCCATGCCGTCGAGCACACCCTTGCGACGCGTCATCTCGCGCGCCTTGCGAGCCGCCTCTCGGCCGCGGGCGGCGTCGATGATCTTGGCGCAGATCAACTTTGCATCGGCGGGGTTCTCTTGCAGGTAATCGGCCAGCGCCTTGCTCACCACGTCTTCGACCGGGCCCCGCACTTCGCTGCTGACGAGTTTGTCTTTGGTCTGGCTGCTGAACTTAGGTTCGGGCACCTTGACCGACAGCACGCAGCACAAGCCTTCACGCATGTCGTCGCCGGTGACTTCGACCTTCGCTTTCTTGGCGAGCTCGTTGTCTTCGATGTACTTGTTGATTACGCGGGTCATGCCGGCGCGCAGCCCCGTCAGGTGGGTGCCACCATCGCGTTGCGGGATGTTGTTGGTGAAGCACAGCACGTTCTCGCTGTAGCCGTCGTTCCACTGCATCGCCACGTCGGTCGTGATCGTCGTGCCTTGCTCGCTGACCTTTTCGCCAGAGGCACCGAACACGGTCGGGTGCAGCACCTTCTTGCCGGTGTTGATGAACTCGACGAAGCCTTTGACGCCGCCCGCGAAGGCAAAGGTGTCTTCCTTGTTGTTGCGCTCGTCCCTCAGGCGGATCTTCACGCCGTTGTTCAGGAAGCTCAACTCACGCAGCTTCTTCGCGATGATGTCGTAGTGGAAATCGATGTTCGAGAAGATCTCGAGGTCGGGCAAAAAATGCACCTCGGTGCCGCGAAGTTCGGTCTGGCCGACGATCTTCATCGGCGAAACCTCCACGCTGTTTCCCGATCCATCGTCGCGTTGCTCCAGCATGCGGTCTTGTGGGATGCCCTGCTTGAACTCCATGAAGTGCGCCTCACCGTCACGGCGCACCGTGAGGCGCAGCCATTTCGACAAGCCATTGACACAGCTCACGCCCACGCCGTGCAACCCGCCCGAGACCTTGTAGCTGTTTTGGTTGAACTTGCCGCCGGCATGCAATTCGGTCAGCGCGATCTCGGCCGCCGAGCGCTTGGGCTCGTGCTTGTCGTCCATCTTCACGCGGGTCGGAATGCCACGGCCGTTGTCGGTCACGCTTATCGAGTTGTCGGTGTGGATGGTGACGACGATGTCGTCGCAATAACCCGCCAACGATTCGTCGATCGAGTTGTCGACGACCTCGAACACCAGGTGGTGCAAGCCGGTGCCATCTGATGTGTCGCCGATGTACATGCCGGGGCGCTTGCGCACTGCCTCCAGGCCTTCGAGGATCTGGATGCTGCCTTCGCCATAAGCGGCACTGTCGGCCGCATGCTGCGTATGCCGCGCACCGTCGGCATCCGCTTTGTCCTGCGCCGCTTCGGCTGCCTTCGCAGCATCGAACTTGGCCTTGTCAGAGGCATCGCCTCGCGCGTTGTCAGAAGGAATAGATTCACTCATTGCAAGGCTCTCAAAGGGCCCAAAGGGCCCGGGTCTCATTCAAGACAGAACCCCCCGTTCGGCGGGGGGCATGGGGGTACGCAGTCACCGCGCAACGGATATGAGCCGCCATGCGGCTCATATCCGCATTGGCATTACCACGTACTTGAACCCGGCCTGCTCGGGCACCGTGATCAGTGCGCTCGAGTTGGTGTCTTGCAGTTCAAGCGTGATCATCTCGACGCTCATGTTCGACAGCGCGTCGATCAGATACGTGACGTTGAAGCCGATTTCGATCGAATCACCGGCGTAATCGATCTCCAGTTCTTCTTTCGCCTCTTCCTGTTCGGCATTGCTCGATGCGATGCGCAGGGTGCCCGGCTCGATGTTGACGCGCACGCCCTTGAACTTTTCGCTGGTGAGAATCGCCGCACGCTGCAGGCTCGAGAGAAACGGCACACGGCCGAGCGTCACCACGTTCTTGTGGTTCTTCGGGATCACACGGTTGTAGTCGGGGAACTTGCCCTCGACCAGCTTGGTCACGAACTCCACGCCACTGAAGCTGAATTTGGCTTGGTTGCCGGCAAAGCGCATTTCGATCATGCCGCCTGGGTCTTCCCCCGCTTTGCCGTCCTTCTCGTCCTTGAGCAGGCGTTGAAGTTCCAGCACGGTCTTGCGCGGCAAGATCACTTCTTGCTTCGGGATTTCGACGTCGAGTGTGGCCTGCGCGAGCGCGAGCCGATGGCCATCGGTCGCAACCAGAGTCAGGCTCTTGCCTTCGGCGACGAACAGGATGCCGTTCAGGTAGTAGCGGATGTCGTGCACCGCCATCGCAAAATGCACCTGGTTGATCAACCCCTTGAGCGCCTTTTGCGGCACGCTGAACGCCGGTCCGAAGTCGGCGGCTTCTTGCACCAGCGGGAAGTCGTCTGCGGGCAGCGTTTGCAGTGTGAAGCGGCTCTTGCCGCCTTGGAGCGTCAGCTTGTTCTGGTTCGCTGTCAGTGTGACGATCTGGTCCGCCGGCATCGACCGCAAGATGTCGATCAGCTTGCGTGCGCCCACCGTGGTCGAGAAGTTGCCGCCGTCACCACCCAGCTCGGCGCGGGTGCGCACCTGAATCTCGAGATCACTCGTGGTGAGCTCTAGGTTCTCGCTCGTCTTGCGGATCAGCACGTTGGCCAGGATCGGCAATGTGTGGCGCCGCTCGACGACGCCGGCCACGGCCTGCAGTGCGCTCAAAATATTTACCTGTGCTGTCTTCAAGACAATCATTTGAACCTCTTAACGTAGTCGTAGTAATAGGGAACGCCGGCTTCTGTGGACAACGCCATTTTCGCTTGTTCCGTCAATCACTTAGGTCACGGTAAACCTTGGGGTCGGCGCCCTTGCATACGGTCTGCCGGGCATACAACAACTTCTCGAAACGGCCCGACCCTGTGGACAGGTGCTCAGTTGCGTGCAAGTTGTCCCCAGGTTTATCGCTTGACATCGATTGCGAACGCAGTGCGTCCTCCTCAGCCTTTGAGCGTCTGCTCAAGCACGTGCAGTTGCTGGTTCAGTTCGGTGTTCTTTTGGCGTTCGGCGGTGATCTTGCGCACCGCATGCAGCACGGTCGTGTGGTCGCGCCCGCCGAACAGTTCGCCGATCTCGGGCAGGCTTTTTTGCGTCATGTCTTTGGCTAGGTACATCGCGATTTGGCGCGGCCTGGCGATCGAGGCCGGTCGCTTCTTGCTGTACATGTCGGCGATCTTGATCTTGTAGAAATCAGCCACCGTTTTCTGGATGTTCTCGACCCCGACCTGACGGTTCTGTATCGACAGCAGGTCCTTCAGGGCTTCGCGAGCCAGCGCAATGTTGATTTCCTTGTGCGAAAAGCGTGAATACGCCAATATCTTCCGCAGCGCTCCTTCGAGCTCCCGAACGTTTGCGCGCACGTTCTTGGCCACGAAAAATGCGACGTCCTCAGGCATCACGGTGGCTTCGAGCTCAGCCTTGCGCATCAAAATAGCAACTCGCATTTCGAGTTCCGGCGGCTCGATGGCTACTGTCAAACCCGCATCGAAGCGCGAAGTCAGGCGCTCGTCAATGTCCACCAATCCCTTGGGATAGGTGTCGCTGGTCATGATGATGTGGGCTCGCTTGGCGAGCAGCGCCTCGAAGGCGTTGAAGAACTCCTCCTGCGTGCGCTCCTTGCCGGCGAAGAACTGCACGTCGTCGATCAGCAGCAGATCGAGCGAGTGGTACTTGGCCTTCAGCTCGTCGAAGGTCTTGCGCTGATAGTTCTTCACCACGTCGGTGATCTCCTCGATGTGTTGCATCGACAGCGCGTGGCCGCCCGTGATGTTGACGAGGCAGCTTCGGGCGCCCTTGATGCTGACATTGCTGAGCAGCGGATTCTCGATGGCGCCCATGGCCGCGGTGGTGGCGGCGCGCGGGTCGTCGGCGGTCAACGACGCTTCGCCCGTCCCCATCAACGCGAGACCTCCGTCCGACATCACGGTGCGTACGTCGGCGAAGTCCACGTTAATCAGCCCCGTATCGTTCATGATCGCATAGATCGCCATCACGGCACCGGCGAGGCCGACCAGCGCCGCGCCGAGCCCCCAGCCAAGGGCAAAAACCCGGTTCTTGTCGA
>ENA-OFCD01001455-OFCD01001455.1-metagenomes-genome-assembly--contig:-NODE-1455-length-11763-cov-2.762812_pt1 | contig 11763 bp, 10 predicted proteins | sample MGYA00153392_OFCD01 | MGnify analysis MGYA00153392 | reverse complement strand
CGCTGTTGCTGTTGCGCTGGAGCAGAATATTGTTGTTGCGAAGGTGTAGAGTAACGCTGTTGCTGTTGCGCTGGAGCAGAATATTGTTGTTGCGAAGGTGTAGAGTAACGCTGTTGCTGTTGCGCTGGAGCAGAATATTGTTGTTGCGAAGGTGTAGAGTAACTACGCGATGGACGATCGTTAGCAGGAGCAGATATTGCTGAACTATTACTATTATATTGCTGCTTGTTGAAACGCGAAGCATTTGTGGCGTTCGAAGCATCATTGCTAAAACCATTACCACGTGTTGAAGTCGCATTCACTGGGTTTGTTCCGCCATTTGAAAAACCTGATACAGTTGAACCTGATCCACCTGTCGGCGTTCCACTAAAACCTCTATTTATAACTTGGTTGCTATTTCTACCACCAAAACCTGTCGGCGTAGTTGGCTCGTTCACTGCGCGATTAGTGCGAACGCCATACACTGTTCCTTTCGGATTAGAATATTGCGAAGCATAACCTCTTTCATAACCGTTTGAATAAGGGTAATAATAGTTGCTGCCATAAAAAGAATTGTAATACGGTGAACCACCAAATCCACCATAGAACGGACTGCCAAAACCATACGAATATCCAAATGGTGAGCAATAGCTGCTATAACCAAAAGAAGAATAACCATAAGAGGCGTAACCATAATTAAAACGACTATAGAACGGGTCGTACAAGAATGGTGTGCGGAACGACCACAAACTCCAAAAAGGATTTCCGAAGCTCACTGATACACGCGGTGAGAAATAGCTATTGTAGTAGTATGGATCGTAGTTATAATTATCTACGTAAGCATTATCGTAGTAGTTAAATCCAGAAACAGGACGCGCAAAACGGTGAACGCGTTGTGCGTATTGGTAATCGTCTTGGTCATCACTATATTCGTAATAGTCTTGATAACCACCGTTTGCAGGTGCATTATTGTAATTCTGATTGCGATTATCCTGTTGTTGTTGTGGCGCAGAATTACTATACTGATTCTGTTGTTGCGGTGCAGAATAGGTTTCTTTTTGCTGAGAAGAGGCGCTAGGTGTATAATAAATGTCATCTTGCGCGTTAGCTGCAAAGGCAGAAATGAAGATTAAAAATGCGAGAGAAAATATTGAGCGTAGCATAACTTAAATTTTTTCAATTTTAAAAACTTGTTTGGTACTTTTCTGAACATAAAAATAATAGAACTTCTACTTATGATTCGTTAAAACTTACATAAAATTGCGATGAGAAGTGTTAAATATTTATTTTTCGCAATTTTACCTACATTTTTAATATAAAATCAACAAAAAATACTTCCGAAATACAATTATTTTGACTTAAGGCAATGCCAAATGTAACTTCCCTTAAATAAATTTTAACGTATGGCGTGATTAAAAGACTTTTATTAGTAGTCCTTATCAAACACAAACCTCAAAGTATTAGTTTTGCCGAAAATTAAATATGTCGCAAAAACAACGCGCTTTATTAGAATTGCACTGTGCTGTTTTGCTTTGGGGATTCACCGCAATACTCGGAGAAAAAATTCAGTTGACGGCATTTATTTTAGTTTGGTGGCGATTAGCGATTACATGCGGCGTAATTGCTGCTTTTGTGAATGTTCGTAAAACTATAAGTGCGCTTCCTAAAGAATTAACTAAAAAATATTTGCTCGTCGGCTGCATAGTCACTTGTCATTGGTTATTTTTTTATGCCGCTATAAAACTTTCAAACGCCTCCGTGGCGCTGATTTGTTTATCGAGCACATCATTCATGTCAGCGATTGCAGAGCCATTAATGACGGGCAAAAAAATAAAATTGTACGAACTTTCACTCGGCTTAATCATTATTCCTGCCATGATGTTTATTGCAGGAACACTACCCTCTTCCATGAATCTTGGAATTATTGTTGGCTTAATTTCAGCAGTGTTGGTTGTTTTGTTTTCAATTCTGAATAAAAAACTCGTTACTCAAGCCGATGCGATGACGATTACTTTTTTAGAACTCGGCGGCGGACTCATCATGCTCACCGTTTTAATGCCCTTTTATTTTTGGTTCGATACATCCGCTGTTTTTTTACCACCCACTTACTACGATTGGATTTATCTCATTTTACTTTCGGTGCTTTGCACCAATGTTGCATATTGGCTCGGCGTGCGCGCCTTGCGACACCTTTCAGCTTTTGCAACCGCCCTCACTGTTAATTTAGAACCGTTATACGGTATCGCATTGGCTGTCATTTTATTGAAAGAAAATAAACAATTACCGCCTTCTTTCTATTATGGTGGTTTTATAATAGTCTTTGCCGTACTTTTGTATCCGTTTTTGCGAGGCAAATTCGAAAATTAGTTGATAGTTATTAGTTGATAGATGGTCGTTTACGGGCAATCTACAACTATCAACTATCGACTATCAACCATCAACTATGTTTATAGAACTCTTAAAAGCAAAAATTCACCGAGTACGCGTAACGGAGGCGAATTTGAATTACGTGGGAAGTATAACGATTGACACTGTACTCATGGAAGCGGCAGGTATTTTGCCCAACGAAAAAGTATTAGTCGTAAACATTAATACGGGCGATAGGTTTGAAACGTATGCCATTCGAGGCGAGCGTTCATCCGGAATTATCTGTTTAAATGGCGCGGCAGCGCGCTTAGTGCAACCCGACGATATGGTTATTATTATGTGCTTCGCTTGGTTTAAACCCGAAGAAGCCGAAAACCATAAACCTAAAGTTGTTTTTTGCGATGTACAAAATAGAATGATTAGTGGTTAATTACAAAGTAAATTAAGTTTATTTAACTACGATTCAAACCTAACAGGTTTTTCAAACCTGTTAGGTTATTGACACTTAACCTGTTAGGTTTTAAAAACCTAACAGGTTAAAATTGTAAAAAATTAGACTTATTTAATTTACAATGTACTGTTAATAATGATAACCGAAAAAGTAAAAGACATTTTAGACGCACACGCCGCCAAGTACGAAAGTCTTGAATTTATTGAGAACGATCCTATTTTGATTCCGCATGAATATTTTTTGTTACAAGATATTGAAATTACAGCATTTTGGACGAGTATGTTGGCGTGGGGTCAACGCAAAACAATTATCAACAGCGCGCGAACACTTTTTAATTTAATGGATAACGAACCGTATAAATTTATTACGCAGCACAGCGAACACGAGCGCGCACGATTTGAACGTTTTGTACATCGCACGTTCCAAGCAACGGATGCGCTTTATTTTTTAGAATTTTTTCAGACATACTACGCACAACATAATTCTTTAGAAGATGCTTTCATTGGTGGCATTAAAAGCGATGATTCACACACTGAAAATGCACTTTTACATTTTCATAAAACTTTTTTCGATTCCGAATTGGCTCCACAGCGCACGCGCAAGCACGTTTCAACACCTCCAAAAAGCACTTGCAAACGGCTCAATATGTTTTTACGCTGGATGGTGCGAGATGCAAAACGCGGCGTTGATTTCGGATTATGGAAAAGCATCGGAACGCATCAATTGCTTATTCCGCTCGATGTACACGTTGAGCGCACTGCACGCGAATTAGGATTACTTTCAACACCGCAACGTAATTGGAAATCTGTTTTAGAATTGACGGAAAATTTGCGTAAACTCGATCCCATTGATCCCGTTAAGTACGATTTCGCACTGTTCGGTTTGAGTATTAATAGAGATGTTGTGAATTAAAACACTAAAAATTTAATTAATTTTTCGCTTACATTTACTCCCCATTAACTTTGCCAACAAAATTGATAAAAATAAAAATTCCTCACAACTAATATGACTGTTTCTGAAGGTAAAATAATTTGGCAAAGTCCATCAAATATTGCGTTGGTAAAATATTGGGGAAAAAAACCTGTGCAGTTACCGCAAAATCCGAGTGTCAGTTTCACACTCAATAATGCCGTGACGACAATGCAATGGAAATATAAACTCAAAAAAAATCCCACTGACAATATTGAACTCGATTTTACTTTTTCCGATGCACCTGAAACATCCGAAAAATTTAAAACTAAAATTCAAAAATTTTTAGAAAGCGTCTTACCGGATTTTCCATTTTTAAATAGATATGCTATTTCCATTCAGTCGAGCAATACTTTTCCACATTCGTCAGGAATTGCGTCGTCGGCTTCAAGCATGAGTGCGCTTTCGTTGTGTTTGTGCAGCATGGAAAATCATTTGTTAAAAACACCTGACCACACCACGGAAAAATTTATGCGTCGCGCTTCTCACTTTGCGCGATTAGCTTCGGGTAGTGCCTGTCGTTCTATGTTCAGCGAAATGGGATTTTGGGGACGCGACAAAAATGTAAAAGTCAGTTCAAATAATTATGCCATTGGTTTCGGTGCGCACATTGCACCCATTTTCAAGACATTTCGCGATGCCATCTTAATTGTCAGCACTGCGGAAAAAAAAGTTTCAAGTCGTGCAGGTCATGCACTTTTAGAAGGAAATATTTTTGCACCAGCGCGCTATAAACAAGCGCGTGCAAATATGAAAATTTTGATAGAAGCCCTCGCAACAGGTGACGTAAAAACGTTTGGTAGAATTTGTGAAGATGAAGCGATGACGCTCCACGCTTTAATGATGACGAGTTCGCCGACTTTTACGTTGTTGCATCCAAATACTTTACACATTATTGAAGCCGTAAAAAATTGGCGCAACGATTCCACCGTTCCTATCTATTTTACGATTGATGCTGGACCAAACGTACATTTATTATATCCTGAAGCTTATGAAACGCGCGTGCATTTGTTTATTGAAAAACATTTAAAACAATTCTGCGAAAACGGATTGGTGATCTATGATAAAGTTGGACAAGGCGCTGTTTTGGTTAGCGATGAATCAATCATTTATTCCGTAGCTAATTGTCAGATAATAGAACGCTCCGATGCTCGGTCCAGCCAAATAATTATAGTAATAGTTATTTAGAATATTTGTACCACCTAATTTTAATCGCGAATGATATTTAGGAATCGAGTAAGTGACCTGCGCATCTATTGTATTAAACGCAGGGACATTTCCTGTTGCGAGCGATGACTGCCACAAATAAGTATCTTGCCATTTAAAATTTACGTTAAAACCCACGTTCTTAAATACATTTCTATTCTCAAAAGAAACATTCGTAATCCATTGTGGAGTATTAAACGATTCTTCCAAACCGTCGCCAAAATCTTTTCTATCCAATTTAGCATACGACACGTTTCCACCTAAAATAAATTGATTGGGCAGTGCATATTTCAAACCAAAACTACTGCCATAGTTGTAAACAGTTGTTTTAGAATTTGTCCATAGGCGATAGCGGTCGTAATATTTTTTGTCGCTGTAATAAATACCGAACGAATCTGGATTTGAGCCACGCGCAATATTGACATTCACTTGAGAGATAAAACCATCATAAGTAGAATAATAAAAATCAAAATCGAGTTGCAACCTATTATTTAATTGTACTGATTTATATCCGACTTCAAAACTATTGACGTGTTCGGGAACTAAATAAGTGTAATCGTTTTTCTGAATAAGCCCAACATTTTTTTGTATTGCAGCAGCCGTTGTTAAACCATTTTTATTGACATCGTTATTAATAGCAATTTGAAATGCACTCGTAGAAGCATCAAAGTAAGAATTTTCAAAAATGCCACTCGAAACAATCGGTAAACCACCAACGCGTTTTACGCCGCCACTATTAATATTTGTAAATGCTTCAAATAAACTTGGAAAGCGATAACCGCTTTGAAATGAAACCCTAAAATTATTTAACTCTGTTGGCGAATAGACGGCTGAAAAACGTGGATTAAATTTTGTGTCGAAGTAATCATTTTTACCAACGCGCAGCGTGGCACTCAATTTTAATTTTTCATCAAAAATACTTTTTGATACTTGCACGAATCCACTCGTTTTACCATAATTTAAATTTTTACCAAATTCGATAGGATTGATAAAATAATTACCATCGGGAATGACGACGTAATTTCGATAATCGAATCCCGTTAAAATATTCACGCCCGTATTTTCATGAAAAGTTGAAAGCAATTCTTTGGTTAAATCAATTTGTCCTTCTGCATCATACATATAGGTTTCAACGCGCAAAGCTGCACCAATATCCCAGTTGTTAATATCGCCTAAGGTTGTAATTAAATTATTAAACGCATCTGTGTGCGGTACAGGTCTGCCACTATCTGCAAATTGTCGTGCGGCTGTTAAAGCATCAATAAGTGTTGAACCAGATTTGGTAAAAGAATTAAACTGCGTTGTGAAATCTTTATACCAATTATCGTCCGACTTAAAACTTTTATCAATGTTCTCAGCCATTGAGCGAATGTTATACGATTTCCCCGTATTTTCGTGTGTCATGTATGCGCGCACTTGAATGGAAGGCGACTTAAACGTCAATCCATTTTGAAACAGTGTGTAGTCTTGTAACCTAAAACGATTTGTTCTTTGATAAACATTATCGAGCGTACTGTATTTAGCAAAATAAGTTATCTCCGTATTTTTAGTTGGTCTGAAATGCAATACACCGTCAATTTTCCAATTTTTTAGCGCATAATCTGTAACCTCTTGCTCTGTATATCCTGTTCGAGCAACAACAATTTTTTTGCTATTTAAAGTTAAAGTTCGGCGATTTGTTGATTCATTCCCGTAAGAATTTACGCCATCGAAAGCAGGATTTTGTTTGCCACCATCAATTCCGACAGAAGAATTTGCGGTTGGATTTAAGTCAATTTCAGTATCAGCAATCCAATCGTAACCTGTTTGATAGGCTGTATTAATTTTAAAAGCCCACGAATCGTTTATTTTTTTAGCAAGGCGAAATGAAGTCTCTGAGAAAATTTTAGCTGAAATATTTAGATCGTTTATATGGTTGACGCCAGTTTTTTGTTGAAAACTTATTCCTTCCGATTCAAAAGGATTCAGTGTAATTAAGTTTGCTAAACCATTCAAAGCATTCATCCCATACAACGCCGCCGCAACACCTGGAATAACTTCAACTTGTCGAATATCTAAATCGGTAGGCGCTAATGCACTCGCAATTGGTGCGCCAATATGTGGCGCTTGGTTATCAATTCCATCAACCAATTGAACAAAACGCACATTGGTTGGATTTGTAAATCCGCGCGCGTTAAAAACTTTAAACCCTAAACTTGGCGTAATAACTTGTACGCCTTGTAAGTTTTCTAAAGCATCGAAATAAGAGGAAGCAGCACTGTTAAAAGCCGTTCGCCGATCTAAAATTTCAATACTCACTGGTGATTTAAGGGCGCGTTCTGATAAACGAGACGCAGTAACGACAATTTCTTGTAAATCTTTTTTAATGATAGAGTCTTGAGCCAAGTTTTGAAGAGAAATATTTTGTCCAAAAATATTTAAGTTGATAAAGAAAGAAAGTACAAGGAGTAAATTTTTTTTCATAAATTTGGAATGATATTTTTAGAGGTATCGTTATTTTCACAAAGATATAACGATTTATAAAACACACAATTCCTTTAATTTTTTTTTGAAAATTTAAATCCCTTTCGTTACAAATTTTCAGAATGGAGTAATTTTTTTAACTCTTCTGCTAAATATTGATCGAAATTTTTTTGCGCTTCTTTAAAAATATTTATCAAAAATTTAGCTTCATCGGTAATGGTTGCACCACCGCCTTCTTTTCCGCCCGTTCTGGTTATAATTAAAGGTTTAATGGTTTGACTATTCATTGAGTTAACTAACTCCCAAGCTTTTTTGTAAGACATAAGCATCAATTTTGCAGCTTGGTTGATTGAACCTGTTTCTTGAATTTTTTCTAAGAGTTCAACTCTGCCAGGTCCCATCAGTTTATCATTTTTGCCAAACAGCCAGAGCTTGCCAACAAAAAAAATATCATCGGGATTGATAAGAATATTTTTCAATTTCATAAATGAATGTGTTTAAGTTTGATTGAATAAGAAACGTAATTTTTTCCAAATTTAAGTTTTATGTTACTTACTTTGCGAAGTATTTTTCATTTGTTTATTATGACACACAATTTAGTAGAAGAAGCGCACAAACAAGTTTTAGGTTTAAAACTACCAACTGATCCGCGTTGGGTAGATTTGGCGCAAATTAGTTTAGGCGATATTTTAACCGACCACGCATATTGCGAACAAAAAGCTGCTGCCAATTGCATGTCGCTCATTCAGGGCTATCCAGATTATATCGAAATGGTGCGCGCACTCGCGCCGATTGTTACTGAAGAGTGGGGACATTTTCGTTTGGTTCTCGCTGAACTTGATAAAAGAAATTTAATACTCGGTAAACAACGCCGCGATGAATATGTGAACGCGCTTAGAGAATTTCAAACAAAAGGCGGCGATAGAAATCTTCAATTTATTGATAAACTTATTATTTGTGCACTCATTGAAGCACGGAGTTGCGAACGCTTCCGAATGTTATCGCTCAATATCTCAGAAAAACCTTTGCGCGATTTTTATCATAAATTTATGGTCTCCGAAGCGGGTCATTACAGACTGTTCTTAGATTTGGCGCGTTTGTATAGTTCAGAAGAATACGCCAACATTCGTTGGCAGCAATGTTTAACTTTCGAGGCTGAGATTATCAGAAATTTAGAAGTTCGCGGCGATAGAATACATTGACAAAGGGCAAAAAGCAAATAAGATGAAGTGGATAACCAGAGAGCGACCTAAAATAGACAGAATAGCATGTCCTTGGCTTATTAAACGGTTTATTGATGAAGAAGCTGAATTTATTTATGTGCCTTTTAGCGATGTTTTAGCAAAAGCAAGCGAATTAAACGCTATTCCATTCGATGTGCCTAATGTAGAATTTACACATTTTGGCGACCGCTGCACATTTGATTGTTTTACTGAAAAATATGCTATCAACGATTTGGCTGTTCATACTATGGCAGCTATTGTTAGAGGTGCAGATACCGATAGACATGATATTGCGAGACAATCGAGCGGGCTTTGGGCAATAGCGGCGGGTCTTTCTTACAACATCAAAGATGATTATCAATTATTGGAAATCGGTTTTGTTATTTATGATGCTCTATACAGTTGGGCTAAATTTTTACAAGACGAAAAACATATACAGAATCCATTCGAGCATTTACTTTTAGATGTTTTTAGAACTTATTTAGACCAAAAATCAGATATAAAAACTAAAACACCTTCATGGGCAAAAGAGCTAAAGCACATTATTCAAGACCAAATCGATACGAATTTAGCACTCAGTTTGAAAGAAATAGCTAAAAATCTCGATATTCATCCGTCATATTTATCTAGAGAATTTTCAAAATATTTTGATAATCTTTCATTTGGTGACTATATCCGTAAATTACGGATTGAAAAAGCCATCCAACTTTTAAAACATCCTCAATACTCTCTCACCGAAATCGCTTACCTTACAGGCTTTTCCGATCAAAGCCATTTTACACGTATCTTCAAACTTCAAACAGGAAAAAATCCATCAACTTTTAGAAAAATCGTTTTAAAAAGTAATCCTGATACAAATGGTTAATTCTATACTATTTTGAAGAAAATTTCCGAACTACTTTTACCATTGTAGTTTTAGTTTAATGATATTCTTTTCTGCTAAAAATTTATATGAAAAATTGGTCTGTATTTATTTTCATTCCTTTTTATTTATCAATCCAAGATTGTAACAAATCTGTTTTGGTTTTAACCAATGCTATTGATGCTATTGTCGACACTACGGCAATTACGCTAAAAGATAATTTTGAAACGGTAAATAGTAATTGGGAAATCGGATATGGTACGTGGCAAATACGCACCGATGGTTCGGCTGGAAAAGTATTCTCTCATACAAGCGATGAAACTTTTGGTGTGGCATTACTAAAAACAAATGCTTTTAATGATGTTGATGTGCAAGTAAAATTTCGCCCTGTCTCAGGAAATTCTGACCAAGCCGGCGGCATCATTTTCAGAGCCGCTGACAAAAACAATTATTATTTAGTAAGAGCCAACGGACTGGAAGGTAATTTTGGTTTTTATAAATCGGTAAATGGTTCGCGAGAGGAGATTAAATCTGTCAATGCCGTTGCTCCAGCAAAAAATCAGTGGCATACACTGCGCGTTATCGCTAAAGGCGACCATATTCAAGCCTTTTTAGAAGATAAATTGCTGCTTGATACGCATACCAGTTTTTATTCGAGTGGGTTTGTGGGTTTATGGACGAAAGCAGATAGTCAAACTGATTTCGATGATTTCGTTCTAAAAGGCGTAAAAAATTAAATTATAAAAAGTATCTAAATGGAAGAAGTTAATCAAAATAAAGAAACTAAATACACACTCGGAGAATTAGTAAAATACTTTTTTTACTTGGGTTGTGCAGGTTTCGGTGGACCTGTTGCATTAGTAGGTTACATGCGCCGCGATTTAGTCGAAAAAAAGCAATGGATTTCGGAAGATAATTACAAAGAAGGTTTGGCTTTGGCGCAACTTTCACCTGGACCGATGGCAGCACAATTGAGTATTTATTTAGGATTTGTTGATTATGGTATTTTAGGAGCTTCTTTAACGGGTTTAGCTTTTGTACTGCCTTCTTTTTTCATGGTTTTGGTTATAGGCATTGCCTACAAAGAATACGGCGGTTTGAGTTGGATGCAGGCTATATTTTACGGCGTAAGTGCCGCCGTGATTGGCATAATTTCGCTCAGTGCATACAAATTATCAACAAAATCTATTGGAGCGTTCAATAAAAAATCTTTTTTAGAAAATGGATTTCTCTGGCTGCTTTATTTAGTTGGGTTTTTAATGACAGTTATCACGCAAAGAGAAGACGTTTTAATTTTTTTGGGTGCAGGTTTTCTTTATATGTTCATAAAATCACCACCCGATTGGAACAAAAAAAATATCACAAAGTCTATTTTTTTATTTATGCCGACCATTATATGGTCAACAGACAATAAAACACTTTGGAATATCGGCTGGTTTTTCGCAAAAGCAGGTGCGTTTGTATTCGGAAGTGGTTTAGCGATTGTTCCATTTTTGCATGGTGGTGTTGTAAAAGAATTTGGCTGGTTGACTGAAAAAGAATTTTTAGATGCCGTCGCCGTTGCAATGATAACACCTGGACCAGTTGTAATAACTGCTGGTTTTATAGGCTATTTGGTCGGCGGTGTGGCAGGTGCTTCTGTTGCAGCATTAGCGACTTTTCTACCTTGCTATATTTTGACACTCATTCTGGCGCCCTATTTCAAAAAAATTGCGAAAAATACTTCTATAAAAGCTTTTGTAGAAGGCATAACCGCTTCAGTTGTTGGTGCTTTAACGGGTGCTGTTGCCATCATTGCTTATCGAACACTTGTTAAAACAATAGGTGGAATCGATTTTATTCTACTTGCCATAGTTTTATCAACTATCTTTGTTTTATTGCGCTATAAAAAAATTCAAGAACCACTCATTATTTTAGTTTCAGCCATAACTGGCTTCATTATTAAAACATATTTGGTATGAACAGAAAAGAATTTATGCAGAACAGCCTTATTTTAGGCGGCGTTTCTATTTTACCGGTTAACGGCGTATTGGCTACTAATACTGCTTTAAATGGTATGGATAAATTGACTGATGCACAAGGCAATTTTGCTTTGCAGACATTGCCGTACAATGAAAATTTTTTAGAGCCTTATATGGATTCTGAAACGGTGCATTTGCACTATACGTTTCATCATGGTGGAGCAGTAAAAGCGGCGAACAAAGATTTGCTGATGATTCGCAAAGCGCTCGATGAGAATAGTT
>ENA-OFCD01001454-OFCD01001454.1-metagenomes-genome-assembly--contig:-NODE-1454-length-11763-cov-3.275965_pt1 | contig 11763 bp, 11 predicted proteins | sample MGYA00153392_OFCD01 | MGnify analysis MGYA00153392 | reverse complement strand
CTAAAAATAAAGCACTCAAAATCGAAACCCATCCGTACCAAGGAAATTTTTTTTTCATTTATATATCTCCATTCATATAAGAAAATTATATTATATGCTTTTTTTACAATTAAAAATTAATTTAGTATTACTTTTTGTATTATTTTTGTACAAAAAGTAATACTAAATGATTTTTAGAAGTATTTTTAGTGAATTAGAAGCGCAATTATTTAAACCGCAAGCAACTGTGATAACAGGAATGCGACGCGTGGGCAAAACGACAGCACTTAAATTTTTATTGAGTAAAATTGAGCACGCGAATAAAATTTATATTGATTTTGAAAAAATTGAGAACCGAATTCTGTTCAATCAAAATAGTTATTCTGATACAGAAGCGGGTTTAAAAGCACTCGGTCTTGATTTTTCAAAACCCGCAGTTTTAGCTTTAGATGAAATTCAATTGGTGCCGCATTCGCCCAGTATTATTAAATATCTGTACGATACTTATTCCATCAAATTTATACTCACAGGTTCGAGTTCATACTATCTAAAGAATCATTTTACAGAAAGTTTGGCTGGCAGAAAAAGAATTTTTGAGATGTTTCCGCTCGCGTTTGATGAGTTTTTATTATTCAGAGGCTTCAAACATGCACAGTTTGAATCATTTGCGCGTCAACCTTTTTCTGAAAATATTTTTCGTCATTTTAAAAATGAATACGAAGCGTTTATACAATTTGGTGGATTTCCAGAAGTAGCGATTGCAGAAACGAATGATGACAAGACAGCTTTTTTGAAAGATATTCTTAATGCTTACATCGAATTGGATATAAAATTGCTTTCCGATTTTAAATTGAGCGATGAACTCTATAAACTTTGCCAAATTTTAGCATCGCACACAGGTAGTCGCATTGATTTAACAAAATTGAGTAGTATTTCGGGTATCACGCGCCACAAGCTGAACGATTATTTAGAACTTTTTGAATACACTTATTTTATTCATCGCATACCAACATTCACAAAAAATAAAGACAAAGAAATTTCTACACAGCGTAAAGTTTATATTTCAGACAATGGCATTTTGCAAATTTTAGCACAAGTTAGTAGTGGTCAAGCTTTTGAAAATGCGATTGCACTACAACTTTTGAGAATGGGTAACGTTTCTTATTATCAGAAGAAAACGGGACAGGAAATTGATTTTATTTTAGATGAACACACCGCCATTGAAGTTAAAGAGACACCATCTCTCCCAGATTTAAAAGTTTTAAATTATCGCGCAAATGAATTGGATTTGAAGCAAAAATGGCTCGTCGGTCGTCATTTTTCTAACCCTGATTTTAAAGATTGGTACTGGGGTGGAAACATTTTTTAATTGGTTTAAACCTCGCAGGTTTATAAAACCTACGAGGTTTAAAAAAGTGAAATTTTTATGCAAAAACCACAAGTCTTTTTCGTTGATATAGGTCTCATTGAATATAAAACTGCATGGGATTTGCAACACCAACTCCAACGAGAATTGATTGATCGCAAATTAAAAAAGCGCGATGAACCGGTTGGAGAATCAGAAAATTTACCAACGCACCATTATTTACTATTTTGCGAACATCCTCCTGTTTATACCCTTGGAAAAAGTGGTTCGATGGATCATTTGCTTTTAACTGAAGAGCAACTCGCCGCGCGCGGTGCTACATTTTTTAAAATTAATCGCGGAGGCGATATCACTTTTCACGGCATCGGTCAAATTACAGGTTATCCTATTTTCGATTTGGATTATTTTTTTACCGACGTGCATAAATACGTACGCAGTTTGGAAGAAGCCGTCATTCGAACTTGCGCAGACTATAACGTCGTCGGCACGCGCATTCAAGGTTATACAGGTGTATGGATTAGTGACGAAACGAATGAAAATCCGAAACTTCGGAATAGAAAAATTTGCGCTATCGGCGTACATTTGAGCCGTTGGGTGACGTTACATGGTTTTGCTTTTAACATTAGCACCGATATTTCTTACTTCGATGCAATAATTCCGTGTGGCATTGAAGACGCGGATAAATCCGTAACGTCGTTGGTAAAAGAAATTGGTACAAAAATTTCTATGAGCGAAGTAAAGGAAAAATTGTTACAGCATTTTAGCGACATTTTTGGATTTGAATTTGAATCAAAATCATTAGAAAATATTATTTAAGCCCATTTTTTAGCACCATGAAAAAGGATATTGAATTTTTAAAAGTAGAAAATATCGGTTTGTGCATCATGCCCCGCGACGAAAACGCGATTGCCACCGAAGAACTTTGGGATAGTTATATTATCAATCTGCAAAATAAACCGATAACAAATGTGTTGATTGTTTCGAGAGGATATGGAACAGATTCGGAAGGGTTTGATCGCAAAACGACAACGCTGCGCCATTTTTTTGATCGCATTGAACCGCATTCAGTTCAACTCATCGAACTTATTCCTACGGAATTATTTAATTTTACGAACGAATACCTTATTACTTACACCCAAAACAATTATCTTTTCGATAAAAAATATGTTTTTGTTGTCGGTAGTATTGATGTGGCTAATTTTACGAAAATTCCATTTTTAGAAAAACGCGGTGTACTTATTAAGTAATAGGGAAAAAGGAAAAAGGAATAGGGAATAAGGAACAGGTAACGGTTGGCACTTAATAAGTCCGTAGGACTGACCAAGCTGTAACCACGGATTTTAATCCGTGGAAATTAAAAATTTATGAACGGAAAAAAAGTAAATGAGTCTGCTACAATAATGACCGAAATGGTTATGCCGAACGACACGAATCCGATGGGAAATTTGATGGGCGGCAATATGCTCAAGTGGATGGATATTGTCTCAGCCATTTGTGCGGGCAAACATTGCGAAGCGCAAGTTGTGACTGTTTCTGTAGATCAAGTTTCGTTTCACAATCCGATAAAACAAGGAGATATTGTCACTTTAGAAGCACGTGTAACGCGCGCGTTTAATACCTCTGTTGAAGTGCGGGTGGAAGTTTTTGCCAGCAATATGAAAGGCGAAAATCCGAGACGTTGCAACCAAGCCTACTTAACTTTTGTAGCGCTCGAAGATGATACTTTTAAACCTAAAGCCGCTATTCCTGTCATTGCACTATCGGGTGAAGAGCTAAAACAATATCAAAAAGCCGATCAACGGCGCGAATTACGGCTTATTCTTTCTGGAAAAATGAAACCTGAAGATTCTAAAGAGTTGAGATTGCTTTTGGTGAAAGATGCGCTAAAGAATTAGTTTTATGTGGTGTGAAATAAGTGATGACCGCATAAACGGCAAAAACAAGAGCGAGCCAAACGCCGAACGGAATTATTTTTAAAACAATTATGGTGATTAAATTTGATTGGTTATAGGCGCGTTCAAATATCCAAGCAGTCGAAATTATGATTGCACGCGTGGCACTTAAAATTCTAAAGTATTTATAAGTGTACACCACTTAAGTAGTTGTTATTAAATAAACGACAATTAAAAATTTATAGTAAAAGTTTTTTGTGTCACGGTATTCGGAAATTATGGTTTTAGGAAGGCGAAGCCGACCTAAAACTATAATTTCCGACAGTTTTGTGAGGCTCAATGCCGAACAAAACTGAATAATAAAAGTGATCATTATATAATGCAGCCTACTTAAAATTAATTGCCGCCTACTTTTAATTTACTCGGCACTGAGGCAGGAGTTGTTTTATCGAATGAGGTGTCGTCCAGAGATTGCAAGAAAGCAATAATTTGGTCGCGTTGATTGTCGTTCAACCCGCGTAAATTAGCATCGAGTTGGTTGTTTGCCACGTGTTGATTTTGCGATTGCCCTTTACCGACATTGTCATAAAACTTAATGACATTATCCAAAGAGGTGAACGCGCCGTTGTGCATATATGGCGCAGTTAAACTTAAATTTCTAAGTGTAGGCGTTCGGAAAGCGTAGCTACCATTACCAACATCGGTTGCAATTTTAGCATTATCTGGTACAGAAAGAATGTGCAGTTGATAATCAGAAAACATGGGTCCGTTGTGGCATTTGTTACAACCTATTTGTTTGAAGGCTGCAAAACCAGATTTTTGTGTTGCGTTCAAAGCATTGGCATCGCCCTTGATAAATCTATCGTAAGCAGAATTGTTGGTAATAATAGTGCGCTCGAATGCAGCAATGACTTTAGAAATATTTGTACTTGTAATCGCATCAGGAAAAATACTTTCAAATAAAGTTTTATACTCTGCAATACTTTTTAATCGCGCAACAACAGAATCTAAAGCGTTATCTGTAGTGAAGAGGGTTCCCCTCATTTCTTCTAATGCTTTTATAGGTTCTAAGGATTGTAATTCCAAACTTTGCTTTCTACTATCAAAAAACATCGGTGCGAGGAGCGGATCTAAAAAACCATTCGTAGTTGTGATGCCGTTAAATGCTACATTTACTATCGTTGGCGTATTCCGTTTTGCAAATAACCTGCTGCCGTTGGTGGAAAAATTTCTAAGCGTACCTAAGCCAACGCCGTTTACCCCAATCGCAATATCCAAATTATCTGTATAAGCTAAATTAGGTTGGTGACAACTCGCACAAGCCACATCTTTGTTGCCAGAGAGAATCGGAACAAAAAATAAGAGTTTGCCGAGGGCAATTTTTTGTGCATCCTGCAAATTATTTGTAGGGATCGGTGCATTGGGTGGCAAAGCAAAATCGGTTGTTATAGCCACCGCTGTTGGATCAACAACATTATTTTTTCCGCAACTCGATGCAAATAGAATGATAAATAGGGAAAGATAAAAACTAAAAACAGGACGCAATGTCATTAATAAATTTGTTTAAGTTGATGTGTTTGATTTGCAGATAACTTTTATGCAAAAAACGCTGCACACTCGATTGTGATTATTGTTTCTTTTTTTAATGCATGAATTTACACCTTTGCAATTGATGGAGAAAATCTCATTATCTCAAAGCAAATTTTAAAAACAAATTGATGATGCAAACTACTTTTGCCAAACTGTCGTTTTAGTATTAAATTCATTCATTTATTGCTAAAAAATATACAATGCGCTTGCATCCAATTTTTTTTATTACTTTTTCGATTATACAATTAACATTTAAACTGAGTGCGCAAGCGGTTGATTCTATATATAAAGTGGAAGATTTAGATATTCATACGGTTCAGTTTGCTAATGTTTTTGATGGTTCAGGTTCGACGGTTATTAGTTTAAAAGAAGGTGGCACTTTGACGTTACACTTTGACGATTTAAATACGTCGTTGAAAAATTTTAACTATACCATCGAACAGTACGATCGTGATTGGAAACCTTCACGATTAGAAAAAGCGGAATACTTACAAGGGTATTTGGAAGATAAAATTATAACTTACCAAAATGCGCAAGCGACAAATATTCCGTTTGTGCATTATCAAGTTTCTGTGCCTAATGAAAATATGCGCATTTCTAAATCAGGAAATTATTTGCTGCGCGTGTTTTTAGACGACGATAATAAGACTACAATTATTACGCGGCGTTTTATTGTCATCGAGCCGCTTGTAACAGTTTCGCCACTACAATCGTTCCCAAATGCTTTAATTTATAATACACATCACGAAGTTCATTTTCAAATTGATTATAAAAATTTTAAAATTTCTAACCCAAATAATGAAATTCGTGCAACAGTTTTACAAAATGATAGATGGGATAATGCAAAATATACGCGCGCACCGCAATATATTCAAGGTGAATCAATCATGTATGATTACGCAGATACATTTGCATTCAACGCTGGTAAAGAGTGGCGTTATTTAGATTTACGCAGCACGCGCTTTCGGTCGGAGCGCGTTCAAACTTTAAATAAAGGTGAAGAAACTTGGAATTACACATTATTCGCTGACGTTGATCGCTCGCATCAAACTTACATTTATTATCCAGATATTTCTGGAAAGTTTTTTATTAACACTACTGACTATAACAACTCCACGCTACCGCAAGAAATTATTGCAGATTACGTGAACGTCAATTTTTTTCTGGCTAAAAAAGAAAAAATAGAAGACACAGAAGTTTATCTTTTTGGGGCTTTCAGCGATTGGAAAATTGATGACAGATTTAAATTAGAATTTAATGAGCAGAAAAAAATTTATACAAAATCGGTTTTATTGAAACAAGGTTTTTATAATTATTTTTATGCCACTACACACGGTACTGATAAAGCCTACGATATTTCAACTTTAGAAGGCGATTGGTATGGCGCGCAAAACGATTACACCGTTATTGTTTATTTTCGTCCGTTTGGTGCGCGGTATGATAGAATCATTGGTTATCTGAAATATAAAATTCAGGCACAATAAAAAAAAGAGACTTCTCTGCGTGAGAAGCCTCTTTTTTTCTTTCAAATGCAAAATTTATGCACCAGCATAAATTGGATTTTTTGCACTTTCTGATTTAGCCAATGCGTAAACTACAAAACCGAATCCGATTTTGTTGATAGCATCACCTACATTATACACTAAATCTAATGAACTACTTGATGCAAATAGTCTAGCACCGTCTGGTCCTAACCATCCACCAGGCATAGCCATGTAACCGAGTGGGTAAATTGCCCAACCGACTAACACGAACCAACCTAAAGAACTGATTGCTTTTTTAACGGCAGGGTTGTTTGACGCTGCTGCTAATTTTGCTGCCTCACCATACCAAGCAGAGTACAAAATGTACACATAACCGATGGATGAAATCGCACCATACATTACTGAGTGAACCATTTTGTTTGGTGCTTTATCAACGAATGCCTCGCCGATGTAACCTGCTACTAACATTAATACAGCTGCTCCAATGAGTTTCCACATAAAATCTTTGCCAGCACCAGCTGGGCGAAGCAATAAGTAAAACTCAACACACATTAAAGGCACAGTTAAAGTCCAGTCGATGTAACGCAAAGCAGTTGGTGTCGTGTGGGTAGATACGTAATAATCACGCATGTAGTAATAGTGTACTGCGGCAATGCCGGTAATTAATCCTGAAACGAGTAACGACAAGCGCCATTTCACGTCAACAGAATTGCGTTCAACAAAAAAGAAAACGGATGAGGCTAACATCGCCATGTAGCCAATGAAAAAAGTGAATGCGACTGGATCATCCTTCGGAATGATCATGACATCTAAGAAAAACTTTTGCATAGAAAAAATGTTAAAAATTGAACAAATTGGTAAACGTTCTAAAATCAGAACAAGAGTTGATTAAAATAGTTCATTCGCAAATAAAGATTTTTAAATTTTATTTTTTACAAACTATAATTTCATTTTTGTTTAATTGCATTAAACAAAAATCACTTTTAGATTTAAGTTATTTCGCCAGAATACATATTGTGCATTACTAATAAATGCGGTAATGTAATTGTTGAAATGAAAATGAAAATTAGCATAGTTGGGTCGGATTCAAAGAATTTATTTTGCCAGCAAATATAACTCAAAATTAGAAAAAAGAAAGCAAGAATTGTAAATGGTATAGTTTTTATCCATGTTTTTATAAATGCTTCTTTAAAATTTAAATTTGGGAGTATATAACTTGATATAGTTTTGAATGCTATTATGCTGTGCCAAAAAGCAAAGTACAAAGTGAATCCTAAAAGAATAGGCAACTTCGAAACAATGATTAAAACTAAAAGCGGCAACAGAATGAAATACCAATTATAAAGCGATTTAGGTTTTTGGCTGATGATAAACAAAATTGAAAAACTTAAAAACAAGATACCTAAAGCTATATTCTTGTGTTCGCATAAATTTGAAAACGCAGATAATGTCCAACTTTGTGGCGGAATTATTGTGGTGAGAATGCTCTTGACTTCACTGCCATTATTTAATAGTAGAAAAGCTAAAACCACATTACCCCAAATGAATCGTATTATACCACTCGAATAAATATTTCCTTTGTTTAAGGGTATATCTGTTTCACCAAAATGCCAAGCAGAAATTCCTAAAAAAAAAATTAAACTCGTCTCAGGAAGTAAAAACCAAGAGATCGCATAAATTAGAATAGTTGCTACATAGCGCGTAATAAAACCTACTAAACTAAATTTTTTCTTTTGGAAATTTGCATTTTTTTCTTCAACTAAATGATCAATAGCACCATGCGGAATACCTGTAAAAATTAAGGCAATTACTAAAATAAGTAACTGATTTTGGAAACTAATAGGCGAGAACACCTGAAACAGTACGGATACCGCCAGAATTAAAGCTGTTAAAATGGATTTGAAGTATATAGTTTTCATAATCTTTTATCGTCTTAGATGTTTTAAAAACGGATACCAAGGCAATGAACTTAGAATGGATATGTCTTCGAGTAAACTGGTTTTTTCGTCCAAAAATCGAATAATTGCGCCAATAGAATTTTTTTTGAAGAGTACTTTAAATATTTTAGCACCTCTAAATGGTTCTTTATCTAAAATTCTAAGTAGAATAGTATCGTAAAAAATAAATTTTTTTGGTGATTTAAAGCGTTTTAAATTTTGAGAATCCGACAGTGATTGCGCAATCAGCTTAGAATCGGCGTAAATGCGTTTAAAAGCGTAACCCGTTGAAGGTTTTACGGCACCCGAATTTGTGCCGATATTTATAAAATTAGTTTCTACAGACTTAGAAAATTTAAAATTCGTCATCGGTATTGCGCCATTTTCCGACTCGATAATTTTAAAATTTTCAATTTTTAATTTTTCTTTAAGATATAGTTTTATGACATCATCGTAAATTTTATTTTCAAAAACAGCATCAGAAAAAACGGTAAACTCAACTAAGGCTTTGCGTTTTGAAAAAGGCAACACATACATAAATCGCACTTCTTTACCTTGCGCAATAGTAAAATCCATAAGCGAAACCACGTTGTCATCGAAACAATCGGCTGGAGTTTCAATAAACCAACCTCTGAAATGTTGCCACAGATGAATCGTATCGGTACCACTTAATTTTTCCGAACATCGGCTATCAAAAACAAACTCGGAAGTGATAGCGTTTCCTTCTGAAAAATTAATTTTAAACTTTTCGCCGACTTTATCCACTGTTTTGACTTCAGCTTTCAACAAACTAATGTTTGGGTGGTTTTGTAGAAAATCTGAATTAAAATATTTAAAAAAAGAATCCCCAGAAATATAGTTGTAAGTGTAATTGTTTAAGTGTTGTGTTGTTTCAAAATTTGGTGCTGCAAAATATAAACTCGACCAAGATTTTTTTACTAAATTTGGAAAAATGGAATCATCCTCAGACCAAAAACACCAAGAGCGATGTAATTTTATTCCTAAATCGCAAATAGCAATTTTTTTTGATTTAAGGACATTATGTTGCATCATTGCGTGCGCTAATTGCCACCCCGAACAACCTGCACCTATAATGGTATAATCGTAATCAATAACCTGCATCAATAAAAAGTCGGAATATAGAACTTAATTAACTACAAATAACCAAAAGCCTTATTTTGTTTTGTATTAAAGCATAATAAACGTTTCATTTTTTTTGTTGCCAATTAATTTTTACGTTAATTTAGCCTTTAAAAAATAAAAAAATCCCGAAAACTCTGCTTTGGAGAATTCGGGATTTTTCTTTGCTCATAACTGAGTTTAAAATTTATTTAAACTCGCCGCTCGCTCTCAAATCTACGTTTTCGCTCACTACAAGTGAAGGCATTGTGCCCACGCCAAAATCGGTACGCTTAACGGTACCCGTAGCTTTAAAACCCGCAATTTTTTTACCATCGCGATTAGTTGTAGTGCCGATAAGTGTTAAATCTAATGTCACAGGTTTAGTTACACCTTTAAGCGTAAGATCACCCTTTAAAGTAAATTTTTTGTCCGCTGTTTTAGTGATGCTCGTGCTTTTAAAAGTCATTTTTGGAAATTTTTCAACATCGAACATATCAGGCTTTTTCAAGTGTCCGTCGCGCATTTCGCTACCCGTAGTTACACCCGTCATGTCGGCTGTCAATTCAAATACAGCATCTGAATAATCGTCTTTTGATGATGTAAGTTTTGCGTCAAAATTTGTGAATGTACCGTCCACTTCGGAAATGCCTAAGTGCGTCACAGTGAAACCCAATTTTGAGTGTGCTTTGTCAGAACTCAAAACTGTTTGTGCGAAAGAAGCACTTGTAAAAACAATAGCCACAGCCATTAATGTCAATTTTGTCATTGAAAAAGAATTTAATTATTTAAAAATAGAGAAAAAAAAAACTTCATCCTAAAAATAATTTTTAATCACTTCTAAAATGTTCGCGTTATAGAAACATCATTTTGTAAACGTTACAAAAAATTCTAAATTGCTATTCGCACTGTTAACAATTTTAAATTAAAATTTTGTACCCTATTTATTAAGGAAGGAGAAACAAATAAAGTCCACCATTAGGGTTATTTATTTCTCATTCCTAATGTCCCGTTGGCATCGGCATTGATTTTTGATCTGTTGCTATAGGCGCAGGTTTTATCAGTGCAGTTGCGCAAGCGGCAATTAATAATAAAATCCCAGCGAAACTTATCGCTGACCCAGAATTATTATTAAGAAAATGTTTTAAAATAAAACCAAAAGTAATATTTTGAAAAAGCATCGGAATAACAATCATCATGTTCAGTATGCCCATATAGACGCCATATTTTTCTTTCGGAATACTTCCAACAACCATCAAATACGGAATTCCCATCATGCTCGCCCAAGCGATACCAAAACCCGTCATCGGTGCAAAGAGTAAATATTTGTTCTCAATAGTCGGAAAAATAAGTAACCCAATTCCCGCCATCACCAAACAACCGAAGTGAACCCATTTGGGCGTAAATTTATTAGCTGCCCAAACCAACCCAAAAGCAGAAAGAAAAGTCACTATATTATACCAACCATTCACCAATCCCGTCCAGCCTACTGCTTTTTCATAGAGTTCTTTATTTTCGCCGACCGTTGTATGCCAAACAGATTGCGCAATACTTTTCGAAGCATTCTGCCAATAGCAAAACAAAGCATACCATTGAAACAAATATACTAATGCCAATTGCCACATTACAGTTGGCATTTCTTTAATAGCCGTCACAATTTCTAAAAAAGGTTCAGCAAAACCTTTTTTGTGCGCACGCAATGCAGCAAGTTCTTCAGCAGTGGGTGGAATTTCAGGCGTAGTGCTTATCGACCACAAAACAGAAGCAATAGAACAAAACGAACCTAAAAAAAATGAACCATACACCCAAAGCGGAATTTTACCTGTCCCTTGCGGAAAGTAATCCTGAAATACAAAAAGCGAAAGATTCGCCAGCGTAATACCTAATCCAGTAAAAAAACTTTGCGATAAAAAACCAACCGCGTGTTGTTCTTGCGGTAATTTATCTGCAACAAAAGCGCGATAAGGTTCCATGGCAGTATTATTACCAGCATCTAAAATCCATAGCAAGCCAGCTGCCATCCAAAGGCTACTACTGAATGGAAATAAAAACAAAGTCAGACTGCAACAAACAGCACCAATAAAAAAATATGGTTTGCGTCTTCCCCAACGCGGATGCCACGTTTTATCGCTTAAAGCACCAATGATAGGTTGAATGAGTAAACCCGTCATCGGACCTGCCAAATTTAAAATCGGAATTTGATCGGGGCTTGCACCTAAAAAATCGTAAATGGGATTAACAGCACTTTGCTGTAAACCGAAACTATACTGAATGCCAAAAAAGCCAACATTCATGTTGATGATTTGCTGAAAACTAAGCCGGGGCTTTAATAATGACATATGCAGGCAACGTTTAAATATATCGTTGCAGAAAGATAATTATAGAATGGGTGGAAC
>ENA-OFCD01001453-OFCD01001453.1-metagenomes-genome-assembly--contig:-NODE-1453-length-11763-cov-4.514605_pt1 | contig 11763 bp, 9 predicted proteins | sample MGYA00153392_OFCD01 | MGnify analysis MGYA00153392 | reverse complement strand
TGCCGGCAAGATCGACCGGCGGGGCATCGGGGACCGAATCCGGCTTGGCCTCGCCGCGGAAGCTGAACGTCGCCGTGTCGCCCTCACCCTCGACGTCGACCACCACGATCTGGCCGGCCTTCAACGTGCCGAACAAGATCTGCTCGGACAGGTTGTCCTCCAGCTCGCGCTGGATCGTCCGCCGCAGCGGACGGGCGCCGAGCACCGGGTCGTAGCCCTTCTTGGCCAGCAGCTGCTTGGCCGCGGTGGTGACCTCGAGCCCCATGTCCTTGTTCTTCAGCTGGGTGTCGACCCGGTTGAGCATCAGATCCACGATGACGAGAATCTCGTCCTCGGACAGCTGGTGGAACACCACGATGTCGTCGATCCGGTTGAGGAACTCGGGCCGGAAATGCTGCTTGAGCTCATCCTGGACCTTGGTCTTCATTCGCTCGTACGCGCCGATCTTGTCGTTGTCCTTCTGGAACCCGAGGTTGAACCCCTTACCGATGTCGCGAGTGCCGAGGTTGGAGGTCATGATCAGCACGGTGTTCTTGAAGTCCACGACGCGGCCCTGGGAATCGGTGAGGCGGCCGTCCTCGAGGATCTGCAGCAGTGTGTTGAAGACATCCGGGTGGGCCTTCTCGACCTCATCGAACAGCACCACCGAGAATGGCTTGCGGCGCACCTTCTCGGTGAGCTGGCCGCCCTCGTCGTAACCGACGTAACCGGGGGGCGAGCCCACCAGTCGTGACACGGTGTGCTTCTCCATGAACTCGCTCATGTCGAGCGTGATCAGGCTGTCCTCGTCACCGAACAGGAACTCCGCGAGCGTCTTGGCGAGCTCGGTCTTCCCGACGCCGGACGGGCCGGCGAAGATGAATGAGCCGCCAGGTCGCTTCGGGTCCTTCAGACCGGCCCGGGTGCGCCGGATCACCAAGGGCGTGCCGTCGGCGGAGTCCGCAAGCAGATAGAAGGGTTTCGCTTCGGAGATATGAACGGAGACGATGTCCCCCGGCCGCGGGAGATCGCTGTGCGGCGGAACTTCGAAATGCACAAGCCGACTATCTTCGGCACGGCCGGACAAACGGTGAGTGTCGGCATCCTTGGATCCCTCGGCCCCGACGAGAACTTCGACATCCGTTCCGATGAGCTTCTGGTTCTCCTCCCACGAGATACGGTCCTGCAGCGCGACGAGGCGCTCGTACCGCTCCTGCACGACAGCCTTCGGCACCTGCTCATCCATGGTCGCCGCGGGGGTACCCTCACGGATCGAATACTGGAATGTGAAGGCGGTCGCAAATCGAGCAAGAGCGACCACACGCAGCGTCTCCTGGAAGTCTTCCTCTGTTTCACCGGGGAACCCCACGATGATGTCGGTCGAGATCGCCGCGTTCGGAATGCGGGCGCGTACGCGGTCGAGGATACCGAGGAACTTGTCCGATCGGTAGCTCCGGCGCATCGCCTTGAGAATACGGTCCGAACCGGATTGCAGGGGCATGTGCAGTTGCGGCATCACGACGCCGGTCTCCGCCATGGCGTCGATCACGTCGTCGGTGAACGCGGCCGGGTGCGGACTGGTGAAACGGATGCGCTCGAGGCCGCGGATCTCGCCGGCGGCGCGAAGAAGTTTGCCGAACGCCTGCCGGTCACCGAACTCGACCCCATAGGAGTTGACGTTCTGGCCGAGGAGAGTGACTTCGATCGCTCCGTCGTCCACGATCGCCTGGATTTCCGCGAGGATATCGCCGGGTCTACGGTCCATTTCCTTGCCGCGGAGCGCAGGCACGATACAAAACGTGCAGGTGTTGTTGCATCCGACCGAGATCGATACCCAACCCGAGTAGGTTGATTCGCGTCGCGTGGGAAGGGTAGATGGGAACACGTCGAGTGACTCGAGGATCTCGAGCTGGGCTTCACCGTTGTGACGGGCTCGTTCGAGAAGGGTGGGCAGTGAGCCCATGTTGTGGGTGCCGAAGACCACGTCGACCCAGGGCGCCTTCTCGAGAATGACGTTCTTGTCTTTCTGCGCGAGGCACCCCCCGACCGCAATCTGCATACCCGCATGCTTCTGTTTCACCGACGCCAGGTAGCCGAGATTGCCGTAAAGCTTGTTATCGGCGTTTTCACGAACCGCGCAGGTGTTGATCACGACGACGTCGGCATTGCCGCTCTTCGCGCGCACATATCCCGCAGCTTCGAGCGACCCGCTCAGTCGCTCAGAGTCATGCACGTTCATCTGGCAGCCGAAGGTGCGCACCTCGTAGGTGCGCGGCATGGCGCTCAGCGGCAGGGACGATGACGCAGCAGAGGACGCATCAGATGACGCAGCAGGAGGGGCAGTCAGAGTCATGATTGCTCCAGCTTAACCGAGGCGGTCAGCAGTGCCCGCAGGTGCACCCTGAACGACTTAGCGAAACCGCACACCGCTCGAACGCGGGGACAGTGCCTCATCAATCGCCGCGCGCACAACTGACGATGAGTAGCCCTTGCGCGACAGGAACCCGTGTAAGCGGCGCTTAGCCGTCTCAAGGTCGTAGGAGCTGAGCTGTCCCGCGCGCTTCACCGCGAGTTCTGTTGCCCTGGTCTGTTCGTCGTCGTCATCGACCTGCTCGAGCGCCGCGTCGATGTGCTCCTGGTCGATGTGGCGACGACGCAGCTCTGCGGTGATAGCGCCTCGTCCGAGGCCCTTGCGATCGTGCTGGGTGCGCACGAACGTCTCCGCGAGAGCAGCGTCGTCGAGGAGACCGACCCCTTCGAGCCGGTCGAGCTCCGCTTCCACGACCTCCCCGTCCAATTCGCGAGAGAGCAGGGTCTTCTCGAGCTCCCAGCGCGACATCCCTCGCCGGGTGAGGGCGTGCATGCTCACGTTCTCGGCGCGAACCTCGCGGCGCCTGTTGCCCTTCTCAGCTGGTGCATCGCCCGAGTCTGCATCGCCCGAGTCTGCATTGCCCGAGTCTGCATCACTCGGTTCCGCGTCTCTCGACTCGCCGAAAAAGGAGACGAAATCGGGCGCTGCCGGCGGTTCGGCAGCGATGGCCTCAGCAGGATTGCTCTCCGGTGACGGCGGTGGCGTGACGCCGGGCAGATAGCTGATCCGCGCCAGCTTCGGACCGTCACCGGAGACCATGGCCTACGCTCCGATCGCGGTGCGGCTGTCGAGCTCCGCAAAACTCGCGTTGGCCGCAGCCTTGGCTTCGGCTGCGCTAGCACGAGAATTCTTCGCGGGAGTGGATGCCGGGGTCAGCGTGCCAGCGGCCTTGGCCGCCACCAGCTCCGCGTTGGCATCCGCTTTGGCCCGAGAGGCAGCGGCCGCAGCGGCCTTCGCGTCGACAATAATGCCGAGCTTGTCCTTGATCTTCTGCTCGATCTCGTTGGCGGTGGCTGCGTGCTCGATCAGGTACTTACGCGAGTTCTCCTTGCCCTGCCCGAGTTGGTCGCCGTCGTAGGTGTACCAGGCTCCCGACTTGCGCACGATCTCGTGCTCGACACCAAAGTCGATCAGGCTTCCCTCACGGGAAATGCCGGTGCCGTAGAGGATGTCGAACTCCGCCTGCTTGAACGGTGGAGCCATCTTGTTCTTGACGACCTTCACCCGGGTGCGGTTACCGACAGCGTCCGTGCCCTCTTTGAGGGTTTCAATGCGGCGGATGTCGAGTCGAACGGAGGCGTAGAACTTGAGCGCTTTGCCTCCGGCGGTGGTCTCGGGTGAGCCGAAGAACACACCGATCTTCTCGCGAAGCTGGTTGATGAAGATCATGGTGGTGTTGGTCTGACTGAGCCCACCGGTGAGCTTGCGAAGGGCCTGCGACATGAGTCGGGCCTGGAGGCCGACGTGCGAATCGCCCATCTCTCCTTCGATCTCGGCGCGGGGCACAAGTGCCGCCACGGAGTCGATTACGACCAGGTCGATCGATCCGGAGCGGATGAGCATGTCGGCGATCTCGAGCGCCTGCTCCCCCGTGTCGGGCTGGGAGACGAGAAGGGCATCGATATCGACACCGAGCGCCTTGGCGTACTCGGGATCGAGGGCATGCTCGGCATCGATGAAGGCGGCGATTCCACCGGCCTTCTGGGCGTTGGCGATGGCGTGGAGAGTGAGCGTGGTCTTACCGGAGGACTCCGGACCGTAGATCTCCACGATGCGTCCCCGCGGCAGCCCACCGATGCCGAGAGCGACATCCAGGGCGATCGAACCGGTAGGGATCACCGCGACGGGAGCGCGTTCGTCGCTGCCGAGGCGCATCACGGACCCTTTGCCGAACTGGCGATCGATCTGGGCGAGGGCGGTTTCCAGGGACTTTTCGCGATCTGCAACTGATGGCATTGTGATGCTCCTTCTAGCGTCGAGGTGATGCGCCTATAGGCTGCCGCTTCGTCGAAAGCACCGATCCTGCAAGGTGCTCGCAACCTGCGACAAGGCTGTTAGTCGTGGCTTCGTCCAACGATTCGAACAGTACGTGACGCCGGGGACATTGCTGTTCCTGACGGGGCGTAGGGTACACAACTCGCTGTCGTCGACCACTGTGAAGGAGACTACGCCACACCGAAGACATGTTCGAATGTTGCCTACCGGCGTGTCGTGGGGATTCGAAGCAGATCTGGTCAGCTCCCGTAATAATCCCACGCAGGTGGGCGAGAATTGCTTCCGTGTCTTCAGCAATCCGTAAAACATCATCTCCGCGTGAAACCCGAATCGACCGCGCATGGGCGAGCGGGCGATCACGCTGGATCGCGCTGGTCGCCGCCGCGGTGGCTCTCGCCCTGTGCATCATCGGCGGCGCGGCGATTAACGCAACACTTGCCGGCAAGCCGACGGCCGTCGATGACCTTCTCTTTCGGGCTATCTCAGGGTTCCGTGCCCCCTGGCTCGATGGCCCATCACTCGTGCTCAATCAGGCCGGCGGGGGCATCATCGCCCTGTTCATCATGCCCGTCATCGCCGCCGTCGTGATGTTGCTGACTCGCGGGGTCTTGGCCGCTCTCGTGGTGCTGCCACTCCGACCGCTGACGCAATGGGCGGTGGAATCGCTTAAGGCTGCCTTCGAGCGGCCGCGACCGCCGCACCGGGAGATCGCTGTCGCCCTCTCCTCCTATCCCTCTGGCCACTCCGCGGTAGCCGCCTCGCTCATCGTGGTGCTTGCCCTGTTGATCCGTCGCCGCTGGTTCACCCTCATCGGGCTGATCTACGTGATCGCCATGGGCTACAGCCGCCTCTACCTCAATGTGCACTGGTTCACAGACATCCTCGCCGGCACCGCACTCGGGATCGCGATCGGGCTGGTGGTCTGGGCAGTGGCCGGAGGAATCCGCTCGCTTGTGCTGAGACCTCGGCGCTATCCCCGTGCCTTCGGCTCACGCTGACCGACGCCATGGCGGCGGGCCTCCGGAACATCCGTCGCCCGGCAGAGTGCGAGCCAGGTGCCTCGAATGTCGAGGCCTTTCGCCAGCGCCTGCTCCGCGGTGAGATCGCCGAGATCGCCAAGCACCAGATCGTGCACGAGAGCCCGACCGAGAGCCGGACCGAATTCATCGGTGACGGCAATCCAGAATTGGCTGAGGCGCATTTAACAAGCGTATCCGGGTCTCGAGAACCGGCTTTCGGCGTGCGTATTCGAGCCACCGACGTCTTTGAGACACCGGATACAGAAATGCCCGGCTCTCGCGAGCCGGGCATTGGTTCTGCGATCCGGGCACACCGCCGACGGATCGATAAGAGTTAGCGCGTGACGAGATCCGCGTCGAAGTCCGCAACGAGATCGTCGGGGACAGTATCGGGGATGATGTTTATTCCCTCGATTACGGCAAGGCGGTCTCCCACCTCGCGCATGATGACTGAGATCGGTGTCCCGAGTGCATCCGCGACCGAAGCAAGGATCTCGGAGCTGGCCTCTTTTTGGCCACGCTCCACCTCGCTGAGGTAGCCGAGAGCAACGCTTGCCTTGCTCGCGACCTGTCGAAGGGTACGGCCCTTCTGCAGGCGGAAGTCCCGGAGCACGTCACCGATTTCTTGACGAACTAGAACCATTGGACCCTCCTCCTTGAATACGACTGAGCCGCAAAAGCGACTATACGACCCACAACCACGGACAGTGCTGGGTAATTCCTACCCGGCGGATCAGTACCACTAAACCACCGATATCTAAAATTCTAGCCAGCGACTTCTGTATGGCGCTTGTGAATCACTGTGATGCAACGAGATCGAAACGAGAAAGATTCCCCGTGACCTGTCACCGGGAATCGAGGAGGTTCCTCAACCGTATTAGTGATTCGGAGACAGTCTTCTCCCGGATTGCCGCGCGGTCTCCCCCCAGTTCGAGTTTCAGCGAACTCACATCCTCGCCGATCGCAAATCCGAGATACACCGTTCCAGCGGGATGTCCACCCTGTGATCCCGGACCGGCCACCCCGGTCGTCGACAGGCCAACATCGGCTGGCACCCCCTCCACCGCAAGAGCGGTCCTCACCCGATCGGCCATCTGGCGAGCAACCTCCGGATGCACCGGCCCATGTTCTGCGAGCAGGCTGGCATCCACCCCCAGCACGCTGTGCTTGAGCGCAGTGTTGTAGGCGACGACTCCGCCGAGGACGGTGGCGGACGCCCCGGGGACTCGGATGAGCTCGGCCACGAGCAGTCCCCCGGTGAGCGACTCGGCCACCGCGATCGTGAACCCGTGCTCGATGAGCCTCGCGATGACCTCAGTGACGACATCCGCCGCGCCATCCGTAGTCATTCCAGCACGGGCATCATGTGATCAGGACACCGCGACGCGGTTCTGCTGTCGATACTTCACGACGAAGTCGATACCCGAGACGACCGTGAGCACGAGGGCAACGGCCATCACGACTGCACCAAGCCAATGTTCCCACTCGCCGACCAGTGTCCAGAATGGGAACAGAAGCAACGAGATGGCTACCGCCTGCATCACCGTCTTGAGCTTGCCGCTGGCCACGGCCGGAATCACCCGCGTACGGATCACCGCAAACCGGAAGATGGTGATGCCGAACTCGCGGATCAGGATCACGATCGTGACCCACCACCAAAGTTCGCCGAGGATCGAGAGGGCAACGAGCGCCCCGCCGATCAACACCTTGTCGGCAATCGGGTCGAGGATCTTGCCGAAATCGGTGACGAGATTCTGCCGACGGGCGAGGATGCCATCCACGGTATCTGTCACAATCGCGAGCAGGAAAAGACCTGCGGCGATGTAGCGCAAATAACCGAGTTTGCCGTCGTCCTCGAGGAGGAGCCAGATGAACACCGGGGCCATGAGAATACGCACCACGGTGATGATGTTGGCGACATTGCCCGTGCTGGCCGGGGTGTCCCCGGCACGAGCGACTCGCCCGCGCATCGGGTTGGCTCGCTTGGCTGGCACTACCGGATCGGAGGGGTTGACGGGGTTTTGAGGTTCTGGCGATGCCATGACTCTCACTCCCTGCCGGTCAGATTCCAGGCGTCTTCGTCTGCGTTCACGTGAGTCTCATCGTATCCGCTCGTCGAGTCACCAACAGGATCGGCCGAATAGCGATCGTCCATCGCTGACGCGGCTGGCCCGTCTTCCCCGCGTAGTTGTGCGAGAATTCCCGCCAACTGCTCGGGGGCGACGAGCACGTCCCTGGCCTTCGATCCCTCCGACGGCCCTACGATTTCCCTCGATTCGAGCAGGTCCATCAACCGACCCGCCTTGGCGAATCCGACCCGGAGCTTGCGCTGCAACATGGAGGTCGAGCCGAACTGGGTGCTCACAACAAGCTCCGCGGCGGCCAGCAGTACATCGAGGTCATCCCCGATATCGCCATCGATCTGCTTCTTCTCCGCCGATACGGCAACGTCATTGCGATAGTCCGGGCGGGCCTGGCGGGTAACGTGCTGCACGACCGCGTTGACCTCGCTCTCGGTCACCCACGCTCCCTGAACACGGATGGCTTTCGATGCGCCCATTGGCAGGAAGAGGGCATCACCCTGGCCAATCAGCTTGTCGGCGCCCGGTTGGTCGAGGATCACGCGGGAGTCCGTCATGCTCGACACCGCGAACGCGAGGCGCGAGGGCACATTGGCCTTGATGAGCCCCGTGACGACGTCGACGGACGGCCGCTGGGTGGCGAGCACGAGATGGATACCGGATGCCCGCGCGAGCTGGGTGATGCGCACAATCGAGTCCTCGACATCACGCGGCGCCACCATCATCAGGTCAGCCAGCTCATCGACGACAACCAGGAGGTACGGGTACGGCTTGAGCGAACGCTCGCTGCCGACGGGCAGCACGATCTCGTCGGCTACCACGGCGGCGTTGAAGTCGTCGATGTGCCGGAAGCCGAAGCTCGCGAGATCGTCGTATCGCATGTCCATCTCCTTCACGACCCAGGCGAGCGCTTCCGCGGCCTTCTTGGGGTTCGTGATGATGGGCGTGATGAGATGCGGGATTCCGGCGTAGGGCGCGAGCTCGACCCGCTTGGGGTCAATGAGCACCATGCGCACCTGTGCGGGTGTCGCCCGCATGAGCAACGAGGTGATCATCGAGTTCACGAAGCTCGACTTGCCGGAGCCGGTGGATCCCGCGACGAGCAGATGGGGCATTTTGGCGAGGTTGGCCACGACGAAGCCACCCTCGACGTCCTTGCCGAGACCGATCGTCATGGGGTGAACGCTCGAGGTGCTCGCCTTCGAGCGAAGCACATCGCCGAGCGACACGATCTCACGGTCGGCATTGGGAATCTCCACGCCAATCGCACTCTTGCCCGGAATCGGCGAAAGAATTCGCACCTCGTTGCTTGCGACGGCGTACGAGAGATTCTTATTGAGAGCAGTGACGCGCTCCACCTTGACGCCGGGGCCCAACTCGATCTCATAGCGCGTGACCGTCGGGCCGCGGCTGAAGCCGGTGACTCGGGCATCCACCTGGAACTGCGTGAGCACCTCCGTGATGGAGGCCACGATGACATCGTTCGCCGCGGAGCGGGACTTCGGTGGCGTTCCCGGAACAAGACTGGATGCCGCGGGCAGCCGGTACGGAGCGGCTGGCCGGGTCGGTTTGGGCGTGGCGAACTCGCCGAGGTCGCCCTTCGCCGATGCGGTCGCGGCGAACCCGGGAAGGAGGTCTGCGACGAGTGGACCGTCATCGCGGATGCCGGTGACCGGAGCCACTTCGCCGGTGAAGCGTTTGACCGCGGCCTCGGCCTCGGCCAACCCGTCGAGCAGCTCGGTGCCGAACTCCTCGTCGCGACGCGTGCGGTCGATGACCTCGGTGGCACCCTGGTCCTTCGCGAGAACGGGACTGTCGAACGCCGGGTCGTCATCGCGCTTGCGATTACGGCGCCACCAGGGCAGAGACCCGGAGTCCTCCCCTTCGAGGTCGAGGTCGCCGAGAGAGCCGAACTGCCCACTGTCCGAAGTGAAGCCCTTTTGAAGCACCGCTGTGGGAGTGGTCTCGGCGATCTGGGCACCGAACAGGTAGCTGTAGAGATCGCGGAGACGAGCGCCGGTGCGATTCGGCGGTGTCTTTGTGATGATGAAAAGAGACAGCAGCAGTAGCAGGGATACCAGTGGTATTGCGAGCCAGGCGGTCCCCAGCGCCAGCAGCGGACCGGCGAGCACCCAGCCGACTACCCCTCCAGCACGCGCGAGCGGTTCGACACCGTTCGACGGTTGAGGTGTACCGCCAAAGATATGGCAGAGTGCGCTCACTGAGGTGAGAAGCACGGCAAGGCCGATGCCGATGCGTCCGTTGTCGTGAACCGAAGACGGATGCCGGAACAGCCATACGGCGAACAGCAGCATGATCACCGGAAGCGCGAAGGCGACGCGACCGAACAGGCCCCCGAAGGTATAGGAGTCCAAGGCGATGGCGATCGGATCGGCTGGGTTGAACCATTCGACAACCGCGCCAACCACCGCGAGCAGGAACACGAAGAACGGCACGCCGTCGCGGCGCTCCTCCTTAGCGAGGGTCTCCCGGCCGAGCACCCGAGCCGCTCCGCCCACCGCGTGGGCGAGCCCGAGCCAGGCGGAAGAGAGGAGCCCGGGCTTGTCAATAGGCACGGTCTTCATCACAGGCAGCTTGCGCGTGGTTCCTTTGCCCGTTGGGCGATTAGTGGCACGCTGGGTCGAGCGCGCGCGCGGGGTCGACCTGGTGCTCGTAGCCATGCATCAACGCTAACCGCGGGAACGGCGAAAGCCCGGCCTCGACACGCTCGCTGGCGCTGGCTGCTCCACAGAGAGTCCGGTCAATAGGTCAATAGCGGATGGCGTCGATCACCTTGAATCGCACGGCAGCAATCGCGGGAAGCAGCCCAGCGAGGGCCCCGACGAGAGTGGCCGCTGCGAGCCCGAACAGTGCGGCCCCGATCGGGAACGATGGAAGATCGGTGATCCCGTGGGAAAGCTTCTCCTGCACCCACGGGTTCTCCACGACAGCGACCGCGACTCCGACGCCGACCACTCCGGCTGCCGCTGTGGCCACCACGCTCTCCATCATCACAGCGAAGAACACCCGGCCGGCCGTCGCACCGAAACTCCGGCGGATACCGATCTCACGAATTCGCTGCCGCACGGTAACGAGAGAGATGTTCACGAGGCCGAGCGCCCCGAGGAACAGCACGAGGGCGGCCACTGCCCCGACGGCAATCCTTACCGGGCCGATCGGATCGGCTCCGAAGGCGGCATAGTCCTGACGGTTGACCTGGACATCCACCCCGGAGGGTACCGATGCGGCGAGCTCCGCCGTGAGTCGAGCGGTTACCCGCTTGGCCAGCGGGGGCGGAACCCAGGCTTCGAACTGGGATTGCCCCGCATAAGTCGTGGGCTCCGCGGCAACGCGGAAGGCATCCGTCAGCATCATCATGTCGGGCATGTCGCCGTCTCGCACCGCGCGTACCCCCACAATCACCGCCGTGATCGGATGCGCACCGAGAATGCGAACGGTGGGATGGGTGCGAAGGTCTGGGGAGCCCATCAGCGCCCAGAACGGGCGATTCACCACCAGGGCTGGGGCCAGTCGATTGATATCTTTCTCGGTAAACCAGCTGCCCTCCTTGATCTTCACACGATGCATGACTCCGTAGTCGACGTCGATGGCCGTCGTATTGACAAGGGCCGCTCCCGCGACGAACTGCACCGAGAGCTGGCCGCTCAGAATGCTTGTGTGATATCGGATCTTGTAGCGATCAATCGCCGAATTCAGCGTCGTCCTCAACGAGGCTGCGTCGAAGGAGGCACCGTTCTGCGTGTAGGCCGACACGCCGATAGTTGCCGGACGCCCCCCGTTGCGTTCGTTCGACTCCTGCACCGACTGCTCAACGATGGCGCCGAGGCCGACGACCGAGGTGATCGCGGCAACGGCAACCGCGACCCCGATGAGGCTGAGGAGAACCCGCGTGCGATGGATCCGCACCTCCGCCCAGGCCTCAGAGAATGATCCGACCAGTGCTGCGAGCGGGGACTGTCGCTTCGTCGGGCTCATAGCCCGCCCCCCTGCGTAGAGGACGAAAGGATTTGGGAGACGTCGATCGGCGCGAGCACGCCCCGATCGAGCCGATAGTGCCGCCGGGCGAGGGCCGCGACATTCACGTCGTGGGTGATCGTGATGAGGGCGGCACCAGAGACTTCCGCGACCTCGTCGAGAATAGCCATGATGCTGGCCCCGGTCTCGATATCGAGAGCACCGGTCGGCTCGTCCGCGAGAATCAGCCGCGGGCGCCGGATCAGCGCTCGCGCGATCGCCACCCGCTGCTGCTCCCCACCGGAGAGTTTCTCGGGCATCGAGCCAAGGCGACCACCGAGAC
>ENA-OFCD01001451-OFCD01001451.1-metagenomes-genome-assembly--contig:-NODE-1451-length-11777-cov-3.642808_pt1 | contig 11777 bp, 6 predicted proteins | sample MGYA00153392_OFCD01 | MGnify analysis MGYA00153392 | reverse complement strand
CGATAAACGCTACGCCAGCGGAGACGAGGATCCCGAGCAGGATGGTCGGAAGGTCACCCGGGTAGGCCACCAGAATGTAGGCGAAGATGCTTCCCGGAGATGCCGGTGCCAGCAGTCCATCGTTGAACAGGCTGAACATGAGGACACCGGATGCCCCACCCGCGATGGCGGCGATGAGCAGGATCGGCTTCATGAGCACATACGGGAAGTAGATCTCGTGGATGCCACCGAGGAACTGCACGACGATCGCGGCCGGCACGGTCGCGCGGATGGCGATCGGTCCGAACAGCATCATCGCAACGAGGATTCCGAGGCCGGGGCCGGGATTCGACTCCAGCATGAAGAGAATGGACTTGCCATCCGGTCCTGCAGCCTGCTTCGCCGCGAGCGGGACAAGAACGCCGTTCCCGATCGCATTGTTGAGGAACAGGATCTTTGCCGGCTCGATGATAATCGAGGCCAGAGGAAGCAGTCTCGCGTTGATGAGGCCGTCGACGAAAGTCGCGAACACGGTGGTCAGCCAAAAGACCGCCGGGCCGAGGGCGAACACTCCGACGAGCGCCGAGAAGCCACCGACGATGCCGGAGGTGAAGTTATCGACCAGCATTTCAAATCCGCCGCGCAGCTTTCCATCGATCAGGCTGTCGATCCACTTCAGCAACAGCGCCGCGAGCGGGCCGATGATGAGCGCGCCAAGGAACTGCGGGCCGAGGTCGGCGATGGACTTCGGTGCTGCGGTGGTCGAGGTGTGGAGCGCGAGCGCGAGCGGCGACACGATGACGCCGATCGTGGCGATCGCACCGACGACTGCACCGCGCTGACCGTGCACCGTGCGACCACCGGTGTAGCCGATCAGGATCGGCAGGAGGAACACGATTATCGGACCGACGATCGTGGAGGCCTGGCCCGCGAAAGGTACGACGCCGTCCTTCGCAACTGCTCCGGTCGCGCGGGCGATCTCATTGATCCAGCCGTTAGGGATGAAGAGGGCAGTGACAAGGCCCCAGGCGATGAATGCACCGAGGTTCGGCATGATCATTCCGGCGAGAAATGCACCGCCTCGCTGGATGCGTGCACGGGCGCCGGTTCCGGCGGCCACGGGAGTGTAATCGGACATTTCTAGTGGTACTCCTTTGTACGAGTCAAGACGGTAGGGATGAGGTGACGGGATCGGCGTGTATCAGGTGGCCACGAGTGGCCTATCCAGGTCTGGTTGCCACACCAGCTGGACGTTTGTGTAGGCGATATCGCCCGGACCGGGAACGGATGTCCCGGGAAGACTCACGGCTGCAGCGCCCCAGGCGAGGGCTTCGACGAGCGCAGCGTCCTCGGCAGATTCGTCGATCGAGAACTTGGAGAGGAAACCGGCGAGAAAGCAGTCACCGGCGCCGACGGTGCTGCGCTGAAGACGCACAGTGGATTCGCCGACGATTGCTCCGCGTTCACTGACCAGTACGGCACCGTCCGCACCCAGGCTCACGAGCACTCGCTCCACGCCGCGGCCACGCAGTTCCTCGGCGGCAGCAATCACTTCAGAAATCGAGTCGAGTTCGCGTCCGACCGCCTCTGCAAGTTCCGCACGATTGGGCTTGATCAGGCGGGGTCGGGCTGTGATGGAGGCTGTGAGGGCATCCCCGCTTGTGTCTACTGCGAGTGAAGCGCCCAGATCGGTCACCGTCTTCATCAATCCAACGAGCTGATCTCCGGAACAATCGGGTGGAATGCTCCCGGAGAAGACCACCCAGTCTCGAACTGTCACCAGGCTGGCAAGCATCGCCGAGAGCAGTGAGAAGTCGGCAGTCGAGAGGGAGGAGCCGGGCTCGTTCAGCTTGGTGACCGTTCCGTCAGGCTCTGCCACGGTCAAATTCGAGCGAGTGCGCCCACTCACCGGGACCAACCGCGTGACAACGCCTGCCGCTTCCAGAAGGGTGCTTAATTCCGCTCCTTCAGCGCCCGCGACGGGGAGCACCGCAATGCTCGCGACACCGTTGCGCGCGAGTGCGCGCGAGAGATTAACCCCTTTACCTCCGGGCTCGAGCACGGGCGATGACGTCCGAAGCACTGCTCCACGCTCGAGACGATCGACCTCGACCGTGCGGTCGAGGCTGGGATTGACGGTCACGGAGACGATCACACGATCACCACCGTCGGACCGGCACTCTCGATGTCCTCCGCGAATTCTCCATCGAGACCGATGTCGGTAATAATCGTGTCGACACTGCTGAGCGGGGCAACCCGGGCGAAATCCTCACGGCCGAACTTGGTGTGGTCGGCCAGCACGACTACTCGACGGGCTGCAGCGATGAGGGCTCGTTTGATATTCGCTTCGGCGATATCGGGAGTCGTCAGTCCGCGTTCGACACTGATGCCATTTGTCCCCATGAAGGCGACGTCCGCGAAGACATCGGCGATCTGGGCCTTCGTCCATTCGCCGACGGCCGCATGCGTACGAGGGCGTACGACCCCGCCGAGAAGGTGAAGGCTGATGTTTGGTCGACCGATCAGGATGGCCGCGACCGGAATCGAATGTGTCACGACGGTGAGCTCGCGGTCCGTCGGCAGCATCTGGGCGAGACGCACGGTGGTGGTACCGGCATCGAGGATGATCGATCCGCCGTCGGGAAGCTCCTCGAGCGCGGCGCGCGCGATGCTTTCCTTCTGCCCGGAAGAATGTCCTTCGCGGTCCGCGACATCCGGCTCGTTACCAAATCGCTCGACCGGTATGGCCCCTCCGTGCACTCGGCGGAGTACCCCGTGCCGCTCGAGTGCAGTGAGGTCCCGACGCACGGTCTCCGGGGTGACGGCGAGGTCACGTGCGAGTCCGGCGACCTCGACGCGGCCGAACGACCGGGCAGTCTCCAGGATCTGCTTGTGTCGCTCAGGGGCGTACATCGGACCTCTTCGTCGGGAACAAAACAATAATGTTGTTCTGTGTTTATATAAGTCCGTTTGTGTCCGCTTGTCAACCCATGCCTCTCGTCGGGGACACGTGTCGCCCATGCGCCGCAAAGCTCCGCCGCCGCGAGTCCCTGACATTCCGAGGATGCCATGCAACTAGCCGAAACATCGATCCGCCGTCCGGTTTTCGCGTCGGTCCTGTCCTTGTTGATCCTGCTGGTCGGAGCGGTGTCGTTCAATCGGCTGTCGGTACGCGAGTATCCTAAAATTGATGAGCCTGTTGTTAGTGTAGAGACTAATTATAAAGGCGCCAGTGCAGCGGTGATTGAATCTACCATCACTAAAGTACTGGAGGATTCACTCTCGGGTATTGAGGGCGTTGACGTGATGACCTCGCAGTCGCGTGCCGAGCGCAGCCAGATCAATATTAAATTCAAACTGACGCGTGACCCAGATTCTGCAGCTGCCGATGTGCGCGATAAAGTGGCCCGGGTAAGGGGACGATTGCCAGAGGCCGCCGATGACTCGATCATCGCCAAAGTGGAAGCCGACGCCGACCCGGTAATGTTTGTTGCTTTTTACAGCGACAAGCACACGCCGCTGGAAGTCTCGGACTATGCGAATCGCTATATCAAACCACGTTTTTCCACGCTGCCCGGTGCAGCCGATGTGCGTATTTTTGGTGAGCGCCAGGTGGCTATGCGCATCTGGCTGGATCGCAGCAAATTAGCTGCTTACAAGCTGGGGCCAGCCGATGTTGAAGATGCACTACGTCGGCAGAATGTAGAGGTGCCGGCTGGACGCATCGAAAGCCAGGCGCGCGAATTTTCAGTATTGGCACAAACTGATTTACAAACTCCGGAACAGTTCGGCAATATTGTGATTCGCGATGCAGGCGGTTACCCGGTTCGCATCAAGGATGTGGCACGCACCGAAATCGCGGCAAGCGATGAACGCATTATTGCCCGGTTCCGGGGACGCAATGCGGCCACGCTGGCTATCATCAAACAAGCCACGGCAAACCCGCTTGAATTATCCATTGCAGTACGCAAAGAAGCCGCCGAAATCCAAAAAACGCTGCCGCCCGGGATGGAGCTGAATATTGTTTACGACACTGCCTTATTTATAGAACAGGCGATAAAAGCCGTATTTGGCACGATCTGGGAAGCGGTATTGCTGGTGGCGATCGTGATTTTTTTGTTCCTGCGAAATTTGCGCGCGACCATTATTCCGCTGGTGACTATTCCGGTTTCACTGATCGGCGCATTTACTCTGATGTACATGTTCAATTTCAGCATCAACACACTGACGCTGTTGGCGATGGTGCTGGCGATTGGGCTGGTGGTTGATGATTCAATTGTGGTTCTGGAGAACATATACCGCAAACTGGAAACAGGCATGCCGCGCATGCAGGCAGCCATTGAGGGTTCCAAAGAGATTGCGTTTGCCGTAGTGGCAATGACGCTGACATTGGCGGCAGTTTATGCTCCACTCGCATTTGCAACGGGCCGTACCGGGCGTTTGTTTATCGAGTTCGCGCTAGCGCTTGCCGGGGCTGTGGTGGTGTCCGGTTTTGTTGCGCTGACGCTGTCGCCCATGATGTGCTCACTGTTACTGAAACACGATGTGAAACACGGCAAAATTTATAACGCAATCGAGTCGTTGTTCATTCGGCTTACCGAGCAGTACAAGCGCGCCTTATACCGCGTACTCAAACAGCGCAGTCTGGGCATCGGCTTATGGGTCTTGTTTGCGTGCCTGATGATTCCCCTGTTTTTGAGTCTTAAACAGGAGCTTGCCCCGTTGGAAGATCGCGGCATTATTTTTGGCGTGATTTCGGCCCCCGAAGGCGCTACCGTTGCTTATACAGCAGGCTATATTGAAAAAATTGAAGAGATGTACAAGCAAGTACCTGAAATGGCGAGCTACAACGCCATTGCTGGCAATCCTACGCCCTCTGATGGCCGCGTGATCCTTCGACTGAAGGGCTGGGGCGAGCGCAGCCGCAAACAGCAGGATATTCAGCGTGAGTTGCAACCCAAATTTCGTAATCTGGCCGGGGTGAATGCGTTTGCCATTAACCCTGCTTCGCTTGGCCAAGGACGCGACAAACCGCTACAGTTTGTCATCATGACCTCGGCACCGTATGAAGAATTGCAAAAATATGTTGATCGACTGATTGCAGAAGCGTCAAAAAATCCTGGCCTCACTGATCTGGATTCTGATTTGCGGCTGAACAAACCCGAACTGAAAATTGCCGTGAATCGCGACAAAATTTCGGATGTAGGTACTAATGTCGAATCCGTCGGCCGCACTTTGGAGACGATGCTGGGTGGTCGGCAAGTCACGCGATTCAAAAAAGATGGTGAGCAATATGATGTGCTGGTACAGGTGGCTGATGTAGACCGCTCCAACCCGGATGACATTACCAATATTTATGTGCGTGGCCGCAATAATGAAATGGTCCAGCTTTCCAATTTGCTGACGGTTCGCGAATCGGTTGCTCCACGCAGTCTTAATCACTTCAACAAATTACGCGCCGCGCGGATCGATGCCAATTTAGCACCCGGTTATGCGATCAAAGATGCCATTGATTTTATGAAGTCGACCTCGCAAGCCGTGCTGCCGCCGACCGTATCAAGTGATCTCTCAGGGCAATCGCGGGAATTTCGCGATTCATCCGGCAGTATTTATTTAACCTTCGTGCTCGCTCTGGCTTTCATCTTTCTGGTGCTGAGCGCACAGTTTGAAAGTTTTGTTGATCCGTTTGTGATTATGCTCACCGTGCCTTTATCCATCACCGGTGCGCTATTGGCACTTTGGCTGACGGGCGGTACGCTGAATGTATACAGTCAAATCGGCTTGGTGACTTTAGTCGGTCTCATTACCAAACATGGCATTCTGATCGTTGAATTTGCCAACCAGCTGCAGGAAAAAGGTTTGCCACTGCGCGATGCGGTAGTCGAGTCTGCGGTACTGCGTTTACGACCGATCCTGATGACCACGGGCGCCATGGTACTAGGTGCGATTCCGTTGGCGCTGGCGCGTGGAGCCGGTGCGGAATCACGGCAAATGATTGGGTGGGTGATCGTCGGCGGTATGTCATTGGGAACCGTGCTCACTTTGTTTGTCGTGCCGACGTTTTATACACTTTTTGCGCGCAATCACCAGCGCAAAAATGACGCTGTGCCCGCGCCTTCAAGTCAGTCTGCGTTGGCCACAGGTCGAACGACAGCCCCGGCCACTCAACAAGGCGATTAAAAACCACGCGGCTTGTAACGGCATTAATTTATACTAGGTTATGACCAACGTGCCGCAACCTGTAACTGACATTTCGTGGCAAGCCGCATGGACATGTCATCTGCTCCGTCCAGCCGAATCATTTGAATTAGCGGGGCAGGCGCTAAGCATGGCCGCCAAGGCCGGTGATGCGCACAGTGTCGCATGGTCGCACTTGTGTCAGGCGCTCGCCGGGTATCGCTGGATTGGAGCGGATATTGAAACCATGCGCACCCATTTTATGTTGGCTAAAACAGCTATGGATGCGCTGCAGGATAAACGCGGCATGCGTTTGGCATCACTGGGGCCGGCAATATTGGCGACCAAACAGGGCATGTGGTCTGATGCGTTGCACGAATACGAGGCGCTAGTTGGGCATTTTGATCTAGGCGTGATGGATGCCGATAATTTTTACGCGCTGCTCGGCTTATCCACCAGCCATGTTTATTGCGGCAACTTGGCGGAAGGATTACGTTTCGGCTATTCGGGGCTTTATGCAGCGCAGCAATTGGGTCTGGCTGCTGAAGAAGTCAATATGTCCCTGCCATTGGGCGTTGCTTTGATGGCGGCACGCGATCTGCACGGCTGCAGAAAATATCGCATCCCGGCTCGATAGCCCAATGTTGCTCAAAACCGTTCGCAATAATCTTGCCGTGGCGCTTCGGCGTTTGGGGGGTGTGGATAATCTGGCTGAGGCAGAACGTCTCGTCAATCTGGTGTTCGCTGAATCTGCGGCCATGATCGGCGGACAACAATTTGCGCATTTTTCGGCTGCAGAATTATATATTCTGGCCCACAAACTCGATCTTGCAACCGAGCATTGCGAAGTCGCCCGCAAAATTTTATCCGCCAAAGAAATTGAGCCGCTTGATGCCGCCAAACTGGGTTTGATTGAAGGCATGATCGCGAGTCGACGGGGTGGGACGGCCAACATGATTCGCGCCATCGATGCGCTAAAAAATGTTGAGGCTATGTTACCAAGCCTGCTGGCATGGCGGTTTTCTGATCGTGCGAAAGTCTTTGATGAGCTGGCTGATGCGCTAGCTTCGCAAGGCCGGTTTAAAGAAGCCTATGTGACGCAAAAAAAATCCTCGCAAGATTATCTGGTCAATGTTGATGTGCTGAACCGAGTGCGCCATGTGTCGATGCAGGTGCGAAGTGAAATGAATCGAGTGCAGGCTGCATTGGCACGCGAATCCCTTGAACGGCATCAACTGCAGGCCTCTCATATGCAATTGCGCGCCGAGATGGATCACGCGGTGCGCGAGTCGCAAACACTGAAAGCGGCTGCCATGCACGATGCATTAACCGGGCTGCCGAATCGGCGTTATCTGGATGAAGCGTTGCCAAACATGTTGCTTCTCGGCAAGCAAACTGCAACGCCGCTAGCCATTGCTTATCTCGATCTTGACCGGTTCAAATTGGTCAACGACACCTACGGACACGCGATGGGCGATCAGGTGTTGCGGCGCTTCGGCGCACTCGTGCCATATTTTTTACGCGGTTCCGATTTGGTGGGCCGACATGGCGGTGAGGAATTTTGTGTAGCCCTGATCGGTTGTGGCCCGGATGCGGCCAGCAAACGCCTCAAAGGTTTAATGGACGCTCTACAGGCCGAGGAATTTTGCTCAGACACGCATAAAATTTCCGCCGTTACTTTTTCCGGCGGAGTGGCGGTTTATCCTGACGATGGCATTGATTTGACCGCGCTCATGAAAGCCGCTGATCGCCGTCTCTACGCCGCCAAAGCGGCAGGCCGCGCGCGAATTTGGTGTGCTGACTGAACCGATCTGCTGGTGAGGTCTATCTATCGACAGCAGCAGCCACCTCGGCCATCACAGGCTCAGATGCGGCGGGCAAAATAGCCGAAGGCAGATGCTCGCTCATGCCGACATGAACCAAACTTAAGCCAGACTCAGGACTTGAATGCAACCGATCGGCACGCTCGTCATGTGCTGATTCAAGGCTACGCTTGGCGCTGTGTTGATACGGTTTGTGCGCGTGATCCAGAAACCGTACCAGCTGCTGTAGCGCCTGTTTATACACATCACGCTTGAATTCGATCACGTTCTCCAGCGGCACCCAGTAATCATGCCAGCGCCATGCGTCAAACTCGGGATGGGTGCTGGCGCGCAGCCGGATGTCGTGATCACGTCCGACCAATCTGAGCAAATACCAAATTTGCTTTTGGCCTTTGTAAGTACCTCGCCATTCGCGCTTGATCCAGTGCGAAGGGACGTGATAATGCAGCCAGCCCTTGGTACGGCCCAAAATTTTTACATGCTCGCGGAGTAGCCCGGTTTCTTCTTCCAGTTCCCGATACATCGCATCTTCAGGGCTTTCGCCCATTTTGATGCCGCCCTGCGGGAACTGCCACGCGTGCTCCTTGATGCGCTTGCCCCAAAACACCTCGTTCTTTGCGTTGCAAAGTACGATAGCGACGTTCGGGCGATAACCATCACGGTCAATCATGGCTGCCCTTCCAATTCAATAGTTACAGTGATTCTTTCACAAAACTACCTGATTGGGTAGGGTACGAGCTTGAGTGCAGTGTAAAATAAGACTCTAACCCAAGCATAATTTAATTCCAACCTACTGAATATCAACAAAAAATGCGCGCATCCCAGTTTTTTATCTCGACCCTTAAAGAAGCCCCGACCGACGCCGATATCACCTCACAAAAATTGATGTTGCGAGCGGGCATGATCAGAAAACTCGCGGCGGGCATTTACAATTACATGCCGATGGGCTTGCGCACAATCCGTAAAATTGAAGCCATTATTCGCGAAGAAATGAATGCCGCTGGCGCGATCGAATTACTGATGCCGGTAATACAACCGGCTGAATTGTGGATGGAAACAGGGCGCTGGCAAAAATACGGGGCTGAACTCATGCGCATTAAAGATCGCCATGATCGCGATTTTATTGTCCAGCCTACTTCTGAAGAAGCAGTGACCGATATTGCGCGAGGCGAGATCAAAAGCTATCGCCAATTGCCGGTAAATTTTTATCATATTCAGACCAAATTTCGCGATGAACGCCGCCCCCGTTTTGGCGTGATGCGTGGCCGTGAGTTCACGATGAAAGATGCTTACTCGTTTGATCGTGATGAAGCCAGTGCGGCGGTCAGCTACGATAAAATGTTTGCGGCCTATCAAAAAATATTTACCCGTCTGGGCCTCACATTTCGCGCGGTGAAAGCCGATACCGGCGCGATCGGTGGCTCGCGCTCACATGAATTTCAGGTGATTGCCGACACTGGCGAAGATGCGATTGCCTACTGCCCTTCTTCTGACTACGCGGCCAATATCGAGCTCGCCGAAGCGCTCCCGTTAATTGCCTCAAGAGCCGGGCCAATACTCAAGCTAACGAAAACACCGACGCCTGGCAAAGCGAAGTGTGAAGAGGTTGCGACGTTTCTGAATCTAGCCTTGTCGGCCACCGTAAAATCGATTGTGTTAGCGGCGGACAAGGTTGATGAAAAAAATAATCCTTTGCCTTCAGAAATCTGGTTGCTGCTTTTGCGTGGCGACCATGAATTAAATGAAATTAAAGCGCATAAGGTGCCGGGCCTGGATAAAGATTTTCGCTTTGCGAGTGAAGCCGAAATCATTGAATGCTTCGGCTGCAAACCCGGCTACCTTGGCCCCGTCGGCTTGAAAAAAACCGTGAAAATTGTTGCCGATCGCACCGTCGCCAACATGAGCGATTTTGTGTCCGGTGCGAACGAAGAAGATACGCATTACACCGGCATGAACTGGGGCCGCGATTTACCCGAACCTGACATGATCGCTGATTTGCGTAACGTGGTGGCGGGAGATCCCTCTCCGGATGGCCAGGGCACGCTGGCGATTCAGCGCGGCATTGAAGTGGGCCATGTGTTTTATTTAGGTACGGTCTACTCCAAACCGATGAACGCGACTTTTCTCGGTGAAAACGGCAAGCCGCAGTTGCTTGAAATGGGTTGCTATGGCATCGGCGTGACGCGCCTTTTGGGTGCGGCCATTGAGCAAAGCCATGACGAGCGTGGCATTATTTGGTCAGAAGCGATGGCCCCGTTCACGGTGGCGATTGCGCCGATGGGTTATGACCGTTCAGGTATGGTCAAAGAAGCCGTAGACAAGCTTTACGCCGAATTGGTTACAGCGGGTATAGATGTACTGCTGGATGACCGTGGTGAGCGTCCTGGCGTGATGTTGGCCGAGCTGGAACTGATCGGCATTCCGCATCGTGTGGTGATCGGCGAACGCGGTTTGAAAGAAGGAAAAGTAGAGTATCAGCATCGACGTGATTCGGCCGCAACAGTGGTTGATGTAAATGAGATTGCCGCTTTGATTAAAAATAAACTGTCCGCTTAATTTTAAAAACTCCAGACCGGGCGCGGCTTTTGGGGCAATATTGCCTGAAGAAGCTCGCCCAGCCTGGACTTTCATTTCTATTGGAGTCTTGCTATGCGCGCACCTGACTGGCGTTTGTTGTTTTTATCTACGGCTCTTTTGCCTCTGAGACCCATCGTAGTGTCACTTTGTTTAGCAGGTATTGCAGGAGTGGCGTCGACCGTTTCTGCGCAATCTGCGCCATCGCCTGCTGCGGCTGCGGATGTCCCTGCGCCCGCCCCTACCCCTCCCCCCACCCCCGCCAAGCCTGCCGACAAACCGCTGACCAAATTTCCTTACACACCGGGTCTTGATGTCAACGCGATGGATAAGACTGCCGACCCGTGCGTGGATTTTTATCAATACACCTGCGGCGGCTGGCGGAAAAATAATCCGATCCCGGCAGATCAGGCGAAATGGGATGTCTACCGCAAACTGGCGGAAGATAATCAGCGCTACCTGTGGGGCATTCTTGAAAGCCTCGCCAGCAATACGTCCAGGAGAAACGTGGCGCAACAAAAGACCGGCGATTACTTTGCGGCCTGTATGGATGAAGCCGCGGTAGAAAAACGCGCCGCGAGCCCCCTGCAGCCCTATCTGGACAAGATCGACGGCATGCAGTCGAAAGCAGATTTGCCGAAAGTGCTCGCAAGCCTGCACTTATCAACTGCTGATGAGGGCTTGTTCTTCGGCTTTAGTGCCAATCAGGATTTTGCCAATTCATCGCAGGTCATTGCGTTTGCCGGTTCAGGCGGTCTCGGTTTGCCAGATCGTGATTACTACACAAAGGATGATGAGAAATCAAAGACCATCCGCAGCCAGTATTTAGCGCATGTGACGCAAATGTTTGTATTGCTGGGAGATGGCTCTGCGGCTAGCGCCGATAGCGCCAAACGCGCGGCCGCTAAAGTACTGGCGATTGAAACGGCACTCGCGAATCAGACCCTGACACGAGTCGATAAGCGCGATCCATACAAGCTGTTTCATAAAATGAATGCCCGAGGCCTGCAGGCTTTAACGCCGGGCTTTGATTGGCGCGTTTACTTGAACGCACTCGGCATGAAAAATCTCAATACCTTTAACGTCACCGAGCCCGCGTTCTACAAAGCATTTGCCCAGCAACTGCAAACCCTCAGCCTGGATGACATCAAAACTTATATGCGCTGGCATGCAGCGCGCGCAAATGCGCCGTACCTCTCCAAGGTATTCGCCAATGAAAGCTTT
>ENA-OFCD01001448-OFCD01001448.1-metagenomes-genome-assembly--contig:-NODE-1448-length-11783-cov-4.352063_pt1 | contig 11783 bp, 13 predicted proteins | sample MGYA00153392_OFCD01 | MGnify analysis MGYA00153392 | reverse complement strand
TCCAGCCGTCCATAATCCAGCCGTCCATAATCCAGCCGCCCATAGTCCTGCTGACGAGGACCCTTGCGCGAGCCGAGGAAAGCCCTATTTCGCCGGGGAGATGCCCGCGATGCGCGACAGCGGCAGGGTTCGCTCGATCGCGGCGCGGTTATCTCGACCGCGCAGGCGGCCGCCGGCCACGCTCGTCGGCTCAAGCTGGTAGTCCACCAGTGTGCCGTTCGGCATTGTGACGCTCACGGTGAGGGGCATCTTTGCCTTGATCGCGGCATCCAGCTGGCGGATCAGCCACGCATGACCGGTCTCTTCACCTTCGGGCTCACCGCCGAGGCGCAGGCGTTCGATGAGGGCATCAATCGGGTGCGGTCCGTCCGCGGGAGCTGGTCGGGCGGTGCGCTGCCGCCGCAGGGCCACGATCTCGCCGTCGGCATCCTCCGCAGCTACCGGGTAGCGCGCATCGCTCACCGTCCAGAAGACCACATCAAGGGGGAAGCGACTCTCGGCGCGGTTCCCGGAGGTGCGCTCGAAGCCGAGGGACGACAGGTTCTGGTCGACGACGATCGTGCCGATAAGCAGTTCGTCGTCGGAACGGATGTAGCTGCGGGCATCCGGACGCGGGTCCGTCACGCTACCTGCCCGCACCTGCCCGTAGCGGCTCGATGCCTCGCCGATGAGGTAGTCGAGAGGCTGCGGGATGCCCGTGAGCGAGATGCTGCCGAGAAACTCGAGGATCGACTCCGCCGTCTCGCCCGAGGCCATCGCCCGATTGACGCTCGAAGTGGACACGCGGTAGCTCGAGGCCAGGGCGCGGCTCTCCACGTCGGCGAGCGACCGTAGCCGGGCATCCACCCGCGGGGTAAGCGGCCCGGGAGCGACCACCGAGAGATCGTGCTGCAGGTAGACCTGCTCGACTTCGGCGGGCAAGAGGGCGGTCATCGCCTCCTCAGCCGGGCGGATGCCGTCGGCGAGCAACAGGGATCCGGGCCCGGTGGGCGCCTGATTGGCCGTGATACCCAGCAGCTCCGCGTCGCGGGTGTAGGCGCCGATGCGCTCGTCCATCCAGTCGCCGCCAGCCGGATACAGCCAGTCGATGTAACCCCGTAGCCCGGAGCCCCACAGAGCGTGTGTGCGCTCGCCAAGCAGCGCGCGGATGTCGATGGGCAGGCGTTCGAACCAGGCCGAGCCGAGCGTGGCCCAGCGGGCGCCCGTTGAGCGCAGCAGCCAGGCGCTGCCGTTCTCGGTGATCATCCACGACCCGGTCTCGCGGGCGACAAGTCCGGCGCGCTCGGCGACGGCGAGGAAGACGGCCACCGATTCGAGGTCGACGCTCATCGCGTGGGCGAGCCGCTTGCTGTCGGGGAGGGCGACGCCTCCCTTCGCGAGCTGACGGGCGGGCTCGCGCTCCACTTCCAGGAGAAGCTCAGTGATAGCCGTGATGGCGGCGAAAGCGCGCTCGGCACCGAGCCGGTCGATGAAGCGGTGGTCAACGTCCGGCACCGGTTCGAGAGCGGCAGGGGCGCTCGCCGCCGTGAGGTCGGCGAGTGAGGGGAGGCCGAAGGCCGGCCAGGAGCGCAGCTGGTCGCGCACACTGTCGTACGCAGCGAAGCGGCCCGACTCTTCCTCGAGCAGCAGCAGCCCCGCCACCGCTGCGACGCGATCGGAGACGGATGCTGCGGAGACCTCGCGATCGGAGAGTGCCGACAGCCGCGTGGCGAGATCCGCGGTCGACGGCGCCCCGGCCTCCTCGGTGAGCTGGCCGATCGCGGTGAGCACCGCGAGGGTCTCCCGGTCCAGTCGCGTGAGAATCTGTTGGATCGACGCACGGTCGACGAAGGCCTCGGCGAGGTCGAAGAAGTCCTTGACGCCGGATGGGCTAATGTCCCGAGCCCGCATCGCAGCAGCGATCGCAGCGTCGTCCATCGCGCGGAGGCGCGTCGCCACTGACAGGGTGTCGCTCATGTCTACCCGCCCGTTCCTGTGTCCGGCGGCACCGCCGAATCGCTGCGTATTACTTCTTGGTCGAGCTGGAGTTGCGGGGTACTGAGGCGGCAGCATCGCGGCCGCGACGACGCGCGCTGATGACGAGCAGTGCGATGATCAACAAGAACCCGATCGGCAGCCCCACACCGGGCAGGAGCGCTACCGCCTGCCAGAACCCACCCTGGAACTGGTTACCGGGTAGGCCGACTGCCGTAGCGATAATCACGGTGAGGAAAGCCACGATGGACAGGCCGACGATCCCTGCGATCATGAAGGCCAACACGCGTTCGTTACGATGAATGGTCACCGGGGTTTCTTTTGCCACAGTTATAAGGATACGGCCCCCGACTCCCCGTAGTCTTACGGGCATAGCCAAGCGAAAGAGGTACCGCCATGCCCACCGGCAAGGTCAAGTTCTACGATGAAGAAAAGGGCTTCGGCTTTATCAGTTCTGATGACGGCCAGGAAGTTTTCCTGCATGCCTCTGCACTCCCCGCGGGCACGACAGTCAAGGCGGGCGCCAAACTCGAATTCGGTATCGCCGACGGCAAGCGCGGAGCGCAGGCACTCTCGGTGCGCGTGCTCGAAGCACCGCCGAGTCTCGTCAAGTTGAGCCGCAAGCCAGCGGATGACATGTCGATCATCGTCGAGGACCTGGTGAAGCTGCTCGACGGCATCGGTACCAACCTCAAGCGCGGCCGCTACCCCGACGGCAAGCACGGCAAGACGATCGCCGCGATGCTGCGCAAGGTAGCGGACGAACTCGATGCCTGATTCGGTGGCGCCTGATTCGGTGGCACCGGACTCCGACTTCGAGCTCGGTCGTGGCGCCCTGCTCGAGATCACTTCAGCCGAGTCGATCGGTGCCCCTGCTGGATCCATCGACGAGGGCGACGGCGTCACGACGGTTTACTTCGAGACGCTCCTGTCCGGGTACCCCGGATGGCGCTGGACGGCGAGCATCGCCCATGTGCACGAGACCCCCGCGAGCGTGCTCGAGACCGAGTTGACCCCGGGCGATGCCGCCCTGCTCTCTCCGGCCTGGGTGCCGTGGGTCGACCGCCTCGCCGACTACACCGCCGCGCAGGACACCGCGGCGGAGGATGACGAGAGCAACGACGAACTCGACGACGACGAGTCGGATGATGAGGATGACGACGACGACGAGAGGGACGACGACGAGAGGGACGACGACGAATCTGACGACGAAGACGACGATGACGACCTCAGCAGTGACGTGCTGCACAGCGGCGATCTCGACGGAGTCGATATCGATGAGTCGGATGACGACGACGACGACACTGACGACGATTACACCGACGATGAGCCGGAAGACGAGCACGAGCGCTCGGTCTGAGTACGTAGACAGGTCGCGCGCCGGGGAACCCTACTTCGGTCGTTTGGCCGCGTAAACCAGACCGGCGAGTCCCAGCACGATTCCGACGACGCAGGTCGACAGCAGTCCGCTGTTGCCGGAGCCGCTCATCGGTGCGAAGAACAGCACGACCACGATGGTGGCGATCACCCACACGGCGAGACCGATGAGGATGGGCCTGCGGTCATCCGTCTTCACCGGTACCGGGTCGGGGCGGCGCTCGGAATCCCTCAGGAACACGCGCATGATCAGCTGTTGCCCACGACGTACTCGATGGAGGACACGAGGGCGCGCACGTCATCCGGTTCGATCGCGGTGAAGGTGGCGACGCGCAACTGGTTGCGGCCGAGTTTGCGGTAGGGCTCCGTGTCGACGATGCCATTGGCGCGCAGGGTCTTCGCGATGCCGGCGGCATCGATCGTGTCGTCGAAGTCGATGGTGACGACCACTTGCGAGCGGTGGTCGGGATTCGTGACGAAGGGGGTTGCGTAGGCGACCGACTCGGCCCAGTCGTACAGCACGGCGGATGATTCCCGGGTGCGGGCATCCGCCCAGCCCAGTCCGCCGTTGTCATTGATCCAGTCGATCTGGTTCTCCATGAGCAGCAGGGTCGAGAGCGCCGGAGTGTTGAGGGTCTGCTTGAGGCGCGAGTTGTCGACGGCGTTCTTCAGGCTCAGGAATTCGGGGATCCAGCGCTCGCTCGCGGCGATTCGCTCCACCCGGTCGAGCGCGGCGGGGGAGAACAACCCGAACCAGAGGCCGCCATCCGAGGCGAAGTTTTTTTGCGGTGCGAAGTAATAAACGTCGGCCTGCGCAGCATCGAAGTCGATGCCCCCCGCCGCGCTCGTGGCGTCGACGACCGTGAGTGCACCGTCGTCACCGGCGGCACGGATGACCGGGGCCATGACTCCCGTCGAGGTCTCGTTGTGCGGCCAGGCGTAGACGTCGATGCCGGAGGTGATCTCGATCTCGCTGCGGGTTCCGGCTGCCGCATTTATCACGATCGGCGCTCTGAGGAACGGTGCGCCTGCAGCCTGGGCAAACTTGGCGCCGAACTCGCCGAAGGTGAGATTCTGGCTGCGCTTCTCGATGAGGGAGAAGGCCGCGGCATCCCAGAAGGCCGTCGATCCGCCGTTGCCGATCACGACCTCGTAGCCGTCGGGAAGGCGGAAGAGCGCAGAGAGGCCGGACTGCACTCGGCCGACGAGGTCTTTCACCGGTGCCTGGCGGTGCGAGGTGCCGAGGATGTTCACTCCGGCGCTCGCAAGATGTGCGAGCTGTTCCGGCCGCACTTTGGACGGGCCGCAGCCGAATCGCCCGTCAGTGGGCAGGAGGGACGAGGGAATGGTCAGAACCGGCATAATTTCGATTCTATTGGCTCGGTTTCGTGCGGGATGCCGGGCGTGCACCGCAGGTTAGGCTTACCTGACAAGCATGCAGCGTTAGGAGGCGACGATGGCCGATCTCATTGACACCACTGAGATGTACCTCCGCACGATCTACGAACTCGAAGAAGAAAACATCTTCCCCCTGCGTGCCCGGATCAGCGAACGCCTCGGCCACTCCGGTCCAACGGTCTCGCAGACGGTCGGCCGCATGGAACGCGATGGACTCGTCGTCGTCGAGGGTGACCGTCACCTCGCCCTTACCGCGGAGGGCCGGAGCAAGGCCATCCAGGTGATGCGCAAGCATCGACTCGCCGAGCGGCTCCTCGCCGATGTGATCGGCCTCGACTGGACCCTCGTTCACGAGGAGGCCTGCCGCTGGGAACACGTGATGAGCGAGTCGGTGGAGCGCCGGATCATCGAGATGCTCGAGCACCCCACGCACTCGCCCTACGGCAACCCGATCCCGGGCCTCGACGAATTCGGTGATCACAGCGCGGGCAAGTTCTCGGACGGTGTGGTGAATATCGTCAACTTCACGCTGGGGGCGGTAGGACCGATCGTCGGCGTCATCCGGCGCCTGGGTGAGCCAGTGCAGTATGAGGTCGAGCTTCTGGAGCAACTGCGTTCCGCTGGCGTGATGCCCGGAGCGAGGGCGAGCTTCTCTGCCTTTGGTTCGTACGTGCGGGTGCAGGCGGACGGTCATGAAGACGGGCTCGAATTACCTAACGAGGTCGCGATTCACGTTTACGTGGGAATCTAACTACGCGTTAACGGTTACTTTCGTGGTGCGTCACGCTTCAGGTTGCGCAGATATTCTGGGTTACGCTGGGCTTCTTGCAATTCTGAGAGTCGTTTTCGAGAAAGAGCCAGATGTCGAAATCACGAGCTATCCAATCCGTGGATGCGCGCGCGCTTTTCTACATACGGCACTGCTGTCAGCACCGGGCGGTTTTCTCCGCGCGCAATCATCAGGCACTGTCTCACTGACAGTGCCTTTTTGTTTGCCCCGGCGCTTCACCGCACGCTTTCCCTGACTTCTCCCGGAATCCAAGGTGCATCGAACTGCCTGGAAGCCGTCCAGGCATCGTCGAAAGGATGACAATGCGCACGCTGGTCCTGAATGCGGGCTTCGAGCCCCTCGCCGTTGTGTCGTTCAAGCGAGCGATCGTGCTCGTGATGAACCAGAAGGCGACGATCGTCGCGGCGGATGCCGAGCATCCGGTGTGGGCGGCATCCGGCTCCTACGCCCGTCCCTCTGTCATCCTATTGACACGCTACGTGCGCATCCCGAACAGCCGGCTCATCCCGGTGTCGCGTCGCGGTGTGCTCCGCCGGGACGGGCAGCGCTGCGGATACTGCGGGGGCACGGCCAACACCATCGATCATGTCTTCCCGCGCTCCCGTGGGGGCGCCGACAGCTGGGAGAACCTCGTGGCCTGCTGCTTGCGCTGCAACAACCTGAAGGGCGATCGCACCCCCGCCGAGATGAACTGGACCCTGCGAGTGCGCCCGAAGCCACCGCACGGGACGGCCTGGCTGGTGCGCGGGGTCGAGCGAGCCGAGGCCGAGTGGGAAGAGTTCCTCGCGCCCGCGGCGTGATTCCGCTGGCCGGTCTCAGCCGCCCGCTTTCTTCTAAGAAGTCCCATGGTCCCCTCCCGCCCATGACTAGCGACGACGACACCGTGCCCACGCTTCCGAGCGCGCAATTCTCGCTACTCATCGCCCTCCGGCTAAACTTGCGACGCCAGCCTCTGTAGCTCAATGGAAGAGCAGTTCCGTCCTAAGGAAACGGTTGGGGGTTCGAGTCCCTCCAGGGGCACTCAGGTTCCGCGTCAGGTCCCTGTGGTTCCGCCGTGGGAAATCGAGTCATCCCACGCCGACCCGGGCGTTCCGCCGTCGTGCCAGGCCGCCCCATGCACTTCGACAATGACGCACAGCACAGTCTCGCGCTTCACTCCGAGCACCTCCAGCTCGTCGATTATCGCGATCATGCCCGCCTGCTTCTGCTCGTCGTTGTAGACGTCGGACGCGAGTACCTCTATAAAGATGATGTCGTCGCGACGGTCGGTCGGGAACGTCGGCGAATACACGAGTTCGTCTTCGTCGTGCAATCGGAAGACCTGGAACAGGTCGGACTCCGGCATCTCGAGCCCGCGGACCATGCCGGCGAGGATCGCGCGGCTGTAGTCCTTGAGTCGCGGCTGATGTGAGCGGTTGAGGTCGATACGTGCGTGTGGCATTTCTATCCTTTCCAGAGAGTGGCGGTGCGCCCTCTGATAGTGGCTGGGGCTCAGGCGTCGAGCCACAGGTGAGGTGACGGGAGGAGGGTATTCATCCGCGTCCAAAACTCGTCATCGATTGGCTGTTCGAGGCTCGCGAGTAGCGAGGACAATCGGGCAGGTTTTGAGAATCCGACGACGGTGACGTCTATGCGCGAGTCGTGAAGGGATTGCTGAACGGCCGCGTCGGCAAGGGACACCCCGAGTTCGTCGGCGAGGTCGTGCATCAATCTTGCCGCGTCGAGTATCTCCGGGCGTGCGGGCCTGTAGCCGTAGACCGGCCTTGCACCCCGGGAGGCGAGTAGGCCGCCACCCAGCACGGCCGCGTTCATGACGCCGAGCCCGCCTTCGACGGCTCGGTCGACGAGTTCGTCGGCGCTCCGATCGAGGAAGGTCAGGCGCGAGTGGGTCAGGATGACCTCGAACACGCCAGAGTCCAGCATCCGGTTTAAGGTCGGCACGTGACCACCGGCAACACCGAGGTGCTCGATGACGCCCTCGTCGCGCAACTGCAGTAGCGCCTCAATCGCTCCGCCCGGCAGGTCGAATTCTGCATCCGGATAGAATTCCGGATCGTGCAACTGCACTAGCGGGAAAGTTTCGCATCCGAGTCGGTCCTGGCTCTCGCGAATTGAATCGTAGATGCGCTTGCCCGAGTAGTCACCGTCTTTCGGGTCCACTTTCGTGGCCACGAGAAATCCGTTTGGCAGCTTTCCAGATTCGCGCGCCGCGTCGCCGATGCGTTGCTCGCACTTGCCGTCCGAATAGCCATTTGCCGTGTCGATCATCCGGATCGGGCTCTGCAGGATGTCACGAACGAGATCGATCCCCTGACGCTCGGGCACGTCGTATCCGAAAAGCTCGGGCATGCCGCCGATAGGACCGCCGCCCGCCGCGATTGCAGACACGATGAGGCCCGTCGTGCCAAGCGGACGCAGCCAGTTGGCCGATGGCAACCTGACCGGAGTCATCGGGATCACTAGGTCCGCACGGGATATGAGACGTAGGCGAATGAACGGGAGTCAGGCGACCAACTGTTGACGTTGATTGTGCCCTGGCCTCCCGGAACGGTAATCCGCTCGAGCGGGGTAGTCCAGTCATCGATCGAGACGATCACCAGCCCAACCTTGAGGTCGGGCGGGTGTCCAATGGTGCCCTTCGGGAATTCCAGGTAGACGGCGAGCCGCCCGTCGGGAGAGATGTGTGGGAACCAGTCGACAGTGTCGCTCGTCACCAGTCTCTGCACCTCGCCTCCACCATGCGGAATTCGTGCCAATTGGGCATGCCCTGGCTCGGACGCCCATCGTTCGGAGTTGAAGTAAATCCAGGCATCATCGGGTGACCACTCTGGCCCGTCGATGTGACCGGGTCCGGTCTCCATCACCATGGCTTCGCCGCCGGCCGATGGCGCGAGCGCGAGCTCTCCAGGGTGGTCAAAGCTCTGCAGGCGCACGTACGCGAGACGCTCGCCGTCGAAGGAGACGCCATGAAGGAAGTGCGACACGCCTTCTTCGTCGGTTACCGCTGTGACTGGTCCACCGGACAGAGCGCCGCGGTAAATCTTGCCATCTGTCGCCGACATGAAAATCGCGCCGCCGCGTGGGTCGAGCACATGGTCGTTATTGATGGGTGGCAGGTTCTCGTACTCGACGAGTTTCGGTGCCGCACCGGAGTCAACAGATAGCGACCACAGTCTCCCATTTCCGTTGATGAGCAGGGAGTCGCCCGACCAGTTGGGTGCCTCGAATAGCACGTCGCTGCTCTCGTAGATGACCGTGTCCTTGCCGCTGACCACGTCGTGAAGGTGGACGCGTGCGATCTGGCCTGGTTCAAGTTCGCCGTATGGCATGTGTGACTTCTTTGCTTTTCGATGTGTCGTTGACGATGTTCGCCACCGATCGTGGTGATCGTGTGTTTGGGGTTTTTTGGTTTACTTCAGGGCGCCCGCCGCGAGGCCGCGTTCGAAAAATCGCTGGAGGCAGATATAAGCGATGACGACGGGGAGGCCGGTGAGCACCGCGGCGGCGAGCACCTTCGTTTGGTCGTTGTTGTATTGGCCGACGAAGTACTGGGGAACCAGCGTCACCGTCTGTTGGTCCGGTGTTTGCAGGAACAGCAGCGGAAGCAGAAATTCGTTCCACGAATTGATGAAGACGAGCACGAGGATCGCTGCCATGATCGGTCGGGAAAGCGGAAGCAGCACGTACCAGAATGTTCGTACGGTGTTCGCACCGTCCACACGAGCGGCCTCGAGTAGCTCGGTCGGGATGCCGTCCACGAAATTGCGCGCGAGGAGTGTCGTGAACGGTATCTGCAGCGCCGCGACCGGGAGAATAACCGCCCACAGCGTGTTGTACGCGCCGACCTGCGTGACGGTAGCGAACAGCGGCGCGAGGAGCACAACGCCCGGCAGCGTGAGTGCCGCCAGGAGCAGCCAAAAGTAGATTTCCTTGCCGGCGATGTGCAGCTTCGAGAAGCCGAACGCCGCCGTCATGGTGCAGATCAACACGATGATGATCACCGACGCGGCGATGATCGCGCTGTTGATGAAGAACCCGGGCAGCAGAGGCAGAGAAAGTACCGTGGCATAGTTGGCCCATCCGGCTCCGGCAAGCGATCCCTGCACCATAGCGACGAGCGGGAACACGAACGGGACGACCAGGACAACAAGCAGTATCTGCAGAAGGATGCGCGTGCGGACCCGCCTTGTCTCAAACATCGGTCCGACCTCCACGTCGTCCGCTTACGTTGATGATCACGGCCGCGCCGAGCGCGAGCACCAGCAGCACCATGGACAGCGCAGCCCCATAGCCCACCTGCGCGAACGAGATGCTGACGCGATAGATCTGCGTGCCGAGGAACTCAGTCGCGTAGCTCGGACCACCCGAGGTGATGAGGAACGGGATATCGAAGGTCTTCAATGATCCGATCGCGGTCAGGATTGCGATCGCGATCGTCGTCCCTCGCACTCCGGGCCAGACGATTGATCGGATGATCCGCAGGTTACCGGCGCCGTCGAGCCGCGCGGCCTCTAAAATGTCGAGCTCGATCTGCCCCATCGCCGCGTAGTAAAGGACGAACACCACGCCGGTCGACTGCCAGATCTGCACGGTGATGACGATGAAAAGCGCCGTCGTGCCGTTGGCAAGCCACGTCTGCTCCAAACCGCCGAGGCCGACGGCCCCAAGCACCCCGTTCAGCGTGCCATCCGGCGCATAGATCTGCCGGAATACCGGAGCGACTGTGGCGGTCGCCAGCACGACCGGGATAAAGATGAGTATTTTGAAGAAGGTCTTCAGGTAGAGCCTCGAGTGCAAGAGCGTGGCCAAGACGATGCCCAGCACCACCTGCACACTGAAGGAAATGACGAAGAACACCACAGTGTGCCAAAGCGAGCTCCAGAAAACCGGGTCGCTGAGCAACTTCACGTAGTTCGCCGCGCCGACATTCTCTTGCAGCGGACTGGTCCCGTCCCAGTTAAGCGTCGAAATGTAGCCGGTGTAGAAGATGCAGTAATAAAGCAGCCCGACCGACACCACCAGAGCCGGGAGAATCCAGGGAAGCCCGGGCGGGCGGCGGAGACGCTGGCGCGGCGATCTGGTGATCGCCGCGCCAACAGTACGCGGAACTGAAGTCATCCTCGATCTCCGTCTGCGCGATCGATCACTTGTCGCTCTCGGCCGCGGTCTGGATCGTGCCCACCACGCTCGAAGGTGCCTCACCGCTCGTTACCTGCTGGCAGGCCTGGACGAGCGCGGCGCTGAGCTGCGCACCGATTCCATAGGAGCGCACCTCGGTAGCCTTTCCGAGTTGCTCCGTGATGCTCTGGAGGGCAGGTCCCTGCACTTGGTTGTTGACGAGGGTGACCTTATCGAACTGAACGCCGACGCCGTTCAGTGTCGGGAACTCGTCAAGATTGTTTGCGACGACCTGTTGTCCGCCTTTGGTATTCCCGAGCCACAACGCAAAGGTGACCGCGGCGTTCCTTGCCTTCGACTTCGCGTTCACCGCCTGGCCCGCGTCCGGATCCGTGAACAGCGTCGAGGGGTTGCCCTTGCCGGCGACGTCAGGGAAGGCGATGGGGAGGATCGTGACCTGCTTCGTGTCTGCAGGCACGCCGGCACCTGCTAACGCCGCCGTCAAACTGTTCACCGACGCGTACTGCTGGTACCAAGTTCCCATCTGGACCATCGGGACCTTGCCGGTCAGGAAGGCATTGTTCACATCCGGGTACTGCTGGATGCCAACAGCACCGGCGTCGAGGATCTTGGACTTGGTCAGGGACTGCAAGATTTGCAGGGACTGCACAACTCCCGCATCGGTCCACTTGGCCTTGCCGGCGAGGAGCTTGGTCCATAGCCCGGGCTCCTGGCTGTCCATTATCGAGTGGAGGGTGTCGATCACGAAGCCCGATGTGCCAGCCAAGCCCTCACGGAAGCAACCGAGGCCATTCGCCCGGAAAGTGTCGCATGCTTGCTGCCATTCCGCGAGATTCGTCGGCACCTTGACGTTGTACTTGTCGAACGTATCCTTATTGATCCACATGATTCCGGCACCGACCTTGGCCCACTCCGCGGCGACGAGCCGACCCTTGACCGTGAACGCCTTCACCCCGGTGGAAGCGATCTTTGTCTTCCAATTGGTGCCGAGCAGTTTTGAAATGGCCGGGGTGAGGTCGTAGGCGTAGGGGGCAAATGTCGAACCAGAGAACGAGCCGCTTGCGTTGACCGTGAACACGTCCGGCCCGTCATTTGACGTGAGGGC
>ENA-OFCD01001445-OFCD01001445.1-metagenomes-genome-assembly--contig:-NODE-1445-length-11802-cov-7.208819_pt1 | contig 11802 bp, 11 predicted proteins | sample MGYA00153392_OFCD01 | MGnify analysis MGYA00153392 | reverse complement strand
CGGCTTTGCCGAGGAGCGCGTTGGCAAAGCCTCTGCCTAAGCAGACGCCGCTGGTACAAGATGTGAGTAAATCAATCGTGGCTGTGATGGTGATGTAAATGAATGACTCGATCGCGTTCGAGGTTATTGTCTACTTCTGTCGGCGCACAAGTCAAACATACTCCAAAAAATTCAAGAGTGTGGTAGTAAATTTTAAATTGATGGAGTGATTCTAGTTTTTGTTCTAATTGTTCGACCGGACACTCATCGATCGCAATTGACTCGCCACAGTGCAAGCAAGTCAGATGATGTCTATCTGCTTGGACACAACTATACAATGATTCGCCCGTCGGTAATGTGCGACCTTGAACGCTGCCCTCCAATTTTAGACTCTCTAACGCACGGTAAACCGTGGCTAGCCCTACTGCTTGAGAGCCTGTCCGCAGTTCGACATAGATATCTTGGGCAGAAAGTGCGCGCTCGCATTGCTGAAGGAGTTGTAGAATACGTTCTTGGCTGCGAGTTCGATCGGATTTCATAGCAATCAGGGTGCTGGTGTTGAGATTTTAGGTTTTAGTTAGGCGCAGGTAGAGCTGTGGTGAATACCCAGCCAGAAATACCCGATTTGATAAATAACTATAAATACCAACCCGACAAGGGAGATCGGAACACAAATGACAGCCGAGGTTGGTACTAGTTTACAATTGGTGATGGTACTAAGTAGATTTAAGTTGCTACGGCTGTACATCTAAATTATCGCAAAGTTGAGGGGTTCCATTGAATCAAAAATATCAAGCTCGTATTTACGTCACACTTCGTCCCTCTGTCCTCGATCCTGCGGGTACAGCAGTCCAGTCTGGTTTAGCACACATGGGCTACACTGATGTTGAGAGTGTCCGCATCGGCAAATACATCGAAGTCAATCTCAGTGCCACAGATGAAGCCCAAGCACACACTCAACTAGATCGCATGTGCGACCAACTTTTGGCTAATCCCGTCATTGAGAATTATCGAATTGAATTAGGTGACGGTGAATAGGGATGTAGAGGATCGAATCTTGCCTAACTGTCAACTGTCAACACTTCGGCTCACTATCGCCAGAGGCGAGGCTACGCCAACGACTTCGCTCAGTGCAAGTCGCTCAGTGCAAGCTGTCAATTGTCAACTCTCCACCCCTCCTCCCTCATTGTGAAATTCGGAATAATTGTCTTCCCTGGCTCCAACTGCGATCGCGATGTAGTCTACGTCACCCGCGATCTGCTCGGACAGCCCACCCGTACGATCTGGCATGAAGAAACCGACTTACACGACGTAGATGTCGTCGTCATTCCTGGTGGATTTAGTTATGGTGACTATCTGCGCTGTGGTGCGATTGCCAGATTTTCACCAATTATGAAACAAGTCATCGCCCATGCCGAGCAGGGTAAATATGTCTTAGGTATCTGCAATGGTTTTCAGGTACTCACGGAGGCTGGATTGCTACCTGGGGCACTAGTCCGCAATCGCGATCTACACTTTGTTTGCGACAGGGTACCACTTCAAGTAGAGCATACTGATTCAATCTGGACACAGGGCTATTCTAACACCCCCACAATTAATCTCCCGATCGCTCACGGTGAAGGTTGCTACCATGCCGATCCCGACACACTCGATCGATTAGAATCCAACGGACAAGTATTATTTCGCTATGCTGGTACCAATCCCAACGGCTCGTTGAATAATATCGCAGGTATCTGCAATGAAACTAAAAACGTCATCGGCATGATGCCCCACCCCGAACGCGCCGCCGATCCTCTGCTCGGCAACGCCGACGGCATTCATTTATTCAAAAGTCTGATTTAAGGATCGATCGGAAAAATAGTAATCTCACATCTTGCACCAGCGACGCGCGCTCCTGGGCAAAGCCGAGGGTTTAGCGCGTCAAGACAATACACAAGGACTAGATAATAGCAGAGATCTAAGGGTACCCTGGATCTCTGCTGATTACTAATATTTTGATACTTTTCAATTAGTACAGCTTGAGGCGGACTTTACATCATCGCGATTTCTTCGCCATCAACTATCAACTGTCAACTGTCAACTGAGTTAATGAACACTGGCAAACAAGGCGAAGAAGTTGTCGCCCAGTGGCTAATTAGCTGTGGGGGAAAGATCCTACATCATCGCTGGCGATGGCGTAGCGGCGAAATCGACCTAATTGGCATCGAATCTGATGTCCTGCTATTTATCGAAGTCAAAACCCGCAATCGATCGAATTGGGATGCCGATGGATTACTCGCAATTACGCCCCAGAAGCAAGCCAAAATACTCACCACAGCCGAACTATTTTTAGCCAAATATCCACACCTAGCCGACTATCCCTGCCGCTTTGATGTAGCCATCGTCCGCCATCAACCAATGCGACAATCGATCGTCGGTACACCTCTCCACGTCGTGACAGTCCCTACTGGAGAGCGGTTGCTATTGATTGACTATATTGCTGGTGCCTTTGATGCGCCTTAACAGCGGCAATGCCACAAACGGGTATCGATCGAGCCTTCATCCTACTCAAAAGGTATGAGATTGAAGAGAAACTAGTCGGGGATCGCAATTTTTTAATAATTGACAATTGTTAAGCTAAAACTGTATCGATCGACACACAAAAAATCGGGTCGGAAATATGTTTAAAACGCGATCGATAATACGCTTAGATAAAGAATAAGTGCGTTAGAATACTTGAGTAGATTTACAGTTGTCAGCAACGGATCGACTAAGACATAATGTTAGTAGTCCGCGCTCTGAGCAGTAATCTCGGTTGGTAGCTAGATGCCCAAGCCCAAATACTGCCAAATCCGACTGTTCTTTCCGAAAATAGCTTGAGCATGTGTGTAGTTTATCTTTAGATGAACATTCCATTCAGTAACAACGTCATTAATAGTTATCTCATCGATACCATTGATACCTCTAAATATTATGGGTTCTAATCTATCAAAGCTTGCTCGTTTGCTTGCAACTAGAATAATGTCGAAAGAAACCATCAATTCTCTGCATTTACCCAACTTCGATCTCCTCAAGCCGCTGCGGAGCTGGTTGGACAATCTCAAGATTTCCAATCCCCGTTTAGCCCACCAGCTTTGTAAACTGATCCCTTCTCAATGCCCGTTTGAACGAGATCTCAACTTATTTGGACGTACACTGCTACATATTCCGCCGATGTGTAAACTCAACCCGCTGTATGACGAAGTTGTCATGCTTCGGTTCAAAGCAATGTGCTATCTAGCCGACGAATGCGGTGAAGATATCAGTGAATATTGCTAAGGAGCGATAACACACAGGCGATAGGGCGTAGAATAAAGATTCCAGCCTAGATCGATGCAATATGTCCAAGCAACAGTCGCCCCAACAGCCAGAACCACATTCGACATTAGCCGAAATTCGGGCAACGCGCCTGGTTAAAGCCGACAAACTTCGCGAATTAGGGATGAACCCCTACGCCTACAACTGGATATCTACTCACCAAGCCGCCGCATTGCAGCTAGAATATGCGGATTTAGAAAATACGGGGGAAGTAGATATCCAAGTCTCGATCGCCGGACGGATCTTAGCACGGCGAGTCATGGGTAAATTGGCTTTTTTTAGCATTCAAGACGAAACGGGCACGATTCAGCTCTATCTAAACAAGCAACAGATTGAAACCGGAATGTCTTCAATTGCTGATGCTTTTACCCATCTCAAGCAGTTGACTGATATCGGCGACATTATCGGCGTAAAGGGGACAATCAAACGCACGGAGAGAGGCGAATTATCCATTCTCGTCAATGAGTATGTGATGCTCACAAAATCCTTACTCCCATTACCAGAGAAATGGCACGGTTTAACCGATGTAGCTAAACGTTACCGTCAGCGTTATTTAGATCTGATCGTCAATCCATCGGTACGCGATACCTTTAGAAAACGATCGCTCATTACCGCCGGAATTCGCCGCTATCTGGAAAACCTAGACTTTATCGAAATCGAAACCCCAGTCTTGCAGTCAGAAGCTGGCGGTGCGGATGCACGTCCGTTTAATACTTATCACAATACTCTAGAGATGCCGCTGTACCTGCGGATTGCTACCGAATTGCACCTCAAACGGTTAATCGTCGGTGGATTTGAGAAAGTATTTGAATTGGGGCGGATTTTCCGCAACGAGGGTGTATCTACTCGCCACAATCCCGAATTTACCAGCATCGAGGTGTATCAAGCCTATGCTGACTATGAGGATATGATGAAACTGACGGAGGATATGATTACCACTGTCGCTGAGTCAGTGCTGGGGACATTGGAGATTAGCTATCAGGAGACACCGATTAGTCTCACCGCTCCGTGGCGGCGAGTGACGATGCACGAAATTGTCAAAGAAGTCACTGGCTTAGATTTTAATAGCTTTGAAGATTTAGCTACAGCCCAAGCAGCCGTTAAAAGTGCAGGGATTGGTGGCTGTGATGACGCTAAAACACTTGGAAGACTCTTGAATGAGGTATTCGAGCAAAAGTGCGAAACGACCCTAATTCAGCCCACTTTCGTCCTCGATTATCCTACCGAAATTTCCCCACTAGCTAAACCACATCGATCGAAACCAGGCATCGTCGAACGGTTTGAATTATTCGCAGTCGGGCGAGAATTAGCCAATAGTTTCTCAGAATTAACCGATCCCGTCGATCAACGCGAACGCCTAGAAGCTCAAGCAGCCCGCAAAGCCGAGGGAGATGTCGAAGCTCAGGATGTCGATGAAGACTTCCTGACAGCTTTAGAATACGGGATGCCCCCCACAGGCGGCTTGGGAATCGGGATCGATCGATTGGTGATGCTCTTATGTGATTGTGCTAGTATCAGGGACGCGATCGCTTTCCCACTCCTGAAACCCGAACCAACCGAACAATCTAGCGACGATTAAATCATCGGAGGGTGTGTTACCTGTATAGGGTAACGCACTAAATCAATTCCAATTTCTGTAGCTTATTGAGAGAGTGATTGAACGATCTAGCAGATGAAGATATCTATAGAGAAGTTGGAAAGATAGTCAGTCAATTCGATCTTTATCAATGCTATGACTGTGCCATGACAGTTATACAGTGGTTGCGAGATAATAGTATTGAAGGTCGAATCATCGAGCTAAAAACCTTTTACCAAGACGAAGATTACATTATTAGCAATCGAGTAGGAGGAGAAGAATCGATATCTATGAATGGTAAGCATTATGGTGTATAACATTCAGCGTCTTCTTCATTATATGAGTAGAGAACTCGATCGATCATCGTCTCTACAGTGCTATTTCTCAACCTTGAATGCGTAGTAGTGGAGTAGGGTTAGAGTTAAAATGATGGTGGTGACTGGATGAGCATCGACATTGCGTAACTGGATAGATTAAATATGGAAAATACTTATAACCCCGCCGAAATCGAGTCCAAATGGCAGCAGTCTTGGACGGAGCAAAATTTATATAAAACTGATACAACTAGCACCAAGCCGAAATTCTACGCGCTGTCGATGTTTCCCTACCCATCGGGAAATCTGCACATGGGACACGTTCGGAACTATGTGATTACCGACGTAGTTGCTAGACACAAACGGATGCAGGGACATCGTGTATTGCATCCGATGGGTTGGGATGCCTTTGGATTGCCAGCGGAAAATGCGGCAATTGAGCGGGGGATTCATCCAGCGACTTGGACGTATCAAAATATCGCCCACATGCGGGGACAGCTCCAGAAATTGGGATTATCGATCGATTGGGATCGAGAAATCGCCACCTGTTCGCCGGAATATTATCGCTGGACGCAGTGGATTTTCTTGAAGTTCTATGAAGGTGGATTGGCTTATCAAAAAGACGGGATGGTAAATTGGGATCCGATCGACCAAACCGTGTTGGCGAACGAGCAAGTCGATGGAAATGGACGTTCCTGGCGTTCTGGGGCGATCGTTGAGAAGAAGGCTCTCAAGCAGTGGTACTTTAAAATCACTGAGTATGCCGAGCAATTATTGACCGATCTAGACCAGTTATCGGGATGGCCAGAAAGAGTCCGCACGATGCAGGCAAATTGGATCGGTAAATCGATCGGGGCAAATCTGGAATTCCCCATTGTCGGTGCGAGTGAGAAAATTACTGTTTTTACGACTCGTCCCGATACTGTTTATGGTGTGAGTTACGTTGTATTGGCTCCAGAACACCCACTTACGGTGCAAGTGACCACTTCAGACCAAAAAGCGGCTGTTGATGCCTTCGTTACAGAAATAGCGAGTCAAAGCGAGATCGATCGGACGGCGGAAGATAAGCTCAAGCGCGGCGTACCCACAGGCGCGATGGCGATTAATCCCTTCACTGGGGCGGAAGTACCGATTTGGATTGCGGATTATGTCTTGTACGAGTATGGTACGGGCGCAGTGATGGGCGTTCCCGCACACGATGTGCGCGATTTCAAGTTTGCGACTCAATATCAGTTGCCAATTACTCAAGTAATTGCTGCACCTGCACAGGAGACTAGCAATCTGGCTCCGCTTACCGCAGCCTATACCGAAGCTGGAACGATCGTTAATTCTAGTCAATTCGACGGATTGGACTCAGTTACCGCGAAGCAGTCGATTATTGAATATGCCGAACAACATGGTTATGGTAATGGCAAGATCCAATATCGGTTGCGGGATTGGTTGATTTCGCGTCAACGTTATTGGGGTGCGCCGATTCCGATGATTCATTGCCCCAAATGTGGAACTGTCCCCGTACCAGAGGCAGATTTACCAGTGCGATTGCCTGAAGATGTAGAATTTACAGGCAAAGGTGGCAATCCTTTGGCGCAATTGGAGTCGTGGGTAAATGTGCCATGTCCGAATTGTGGAACTCCAGCCAAACGGGAAACCGATACGATGGATACGTTTGTGGATTCTTCTTGGTATTTTTTGCGCTATCCAGATGCGGGTAATGATGAGCAAATATTCGATCCCAAAATTACCAATGATTGGATGCCTATAGATCAGTATGTGGGTGGGATCGAACACGCAGTCTTGCACTTATTATATGCCCGCTTCTTTACCAAGATCGTGCGTGATTTTGGGGCTGGCGATGGTGGTAAGACTAAGCTGCTAAATTTTGACGAGCCATTCAAACACTTGCTCACTCAGGGGATGGTGCAGTCTACTACTTATCAGAATCCTCAGACAGGTAAATATATCGATCCAGCCACAGTATTAGATCGCGCTCATCCGACAGATCCAGTAACTGGTAGTGCGTTGGAAGTCACGTTCGATAAGATGTCTAAGTCTAAATACAATGGCATCGCTCCAGAGGAAGTAATCGGGAAGTATGGTGTAGATACCGCACGGATGTTTATCTTATTTAAAGCACCACCAGAGAAAGATCTCGAATGGGATGATGCGGATGTTGAAGGACAGTTTCGGTTTCTAAATCGGCTGTGGCGATTGGTAATGGGCGCGAAACCTGCAACTACAGATCCGAGTGGCGAATTATCAAAATCTGAGAAGGATTTACGCCGCTTTATTCATCATGCTATTCAAGCAATTACTGAAGATTTGGATGGAGATTATCAGTTCAATACTGCGGTGTCTGAATTGATGAAACTGAGCAATGCCATTACCGATGCAGATTGCAAAGATTCACCTGTATATGCCGAAGGGATTGAAACTTTACTGATCTTAGCGGCACCATTCGCACCGCATATGACCGAGGAATTGTGGCAATTAACTGGACACACTGGTTCGATTCACGAACAATCCTGGCGGCAATTCGATCCGGCTGCTTTAGTTGCTGATGAAATAACTTTGGTGATTCAAGTTATGGGCAAAACTCGCGGGACGATTCAAGTCCCTGCGACGAAAGATTCGGCAACTTTAGAGGCTCATGCACGGGAGTCGGAGATAACTAAAAAGTTTACGGAAGGGAAGGAGATTAAGAAGGTAATTGTGGTACCTGGAAAGTTGGTTAACTTTATTATTGGGTGATGAATCTAAGCGATAAAAAGTATTGGAGATAAGTAGATATTATCTCGATATAAGTCTCTCTAATTAGTGGCTGAATTTAGATGGTTGATTGGGCGGTTTTCCCGCCCATCAGCAGTGCCGATTATCCAGTTTTTATTCAATCAACATCACTGTCAAAATATCTTCCTTGTCGCCATCAAAGTCTTCTCTTAAATGAATGTGAAACCCTGCTTTGTAATTACATAGTGCAAGCTTTGCAAATATTTTAGATAGTGCCATAAAAGCAGGGCGATTTCTATAGATGGTAAGCATACCATTGTCAATTGAGGTGTTTAAAATTTCCTCGTCAGAATCATCATATTCAAATGATATTCTATTTGCTGATGATTCATCTTTGAACTCGAATTCAAACTTTTTGTCTATCATATTCTAAGCTGCGCTCGCAATTATTAAAGCATTACTAGTAAAAGTATTATCCTCGATCGATCAGCCGTACTGCTTCCCCAAATGGAAATTGGGCTAAATCTAATCCCCCAGGCGTGACAACCCAGAGGGTGGGTAATGTGGGGATGGTTTGGGGAAATTCGCCGTAGCCATCGGTTAAGTAGATACACAGAGCTTGAGTATGTTCGTCCCAGGTTGCGGCGACTCGATCGAAGAATGGGACAAATGATGTACCGCCACCGCCTTGGGGAGTCGGTATTGCATCGAGGGTGGGAGCATAAGGCCCATAGATGTCGCAATCAGCATAATATAATTCACACTCAAGATGGGGATACGCGCCCAAAATTCCGTTAATTTCACTGGTGAATAGCCTGAGTGCTGTTTGGCTCACCGAGCCGCTGGTATCGATCGCCACATAAACTCGCACCGATTCACCCTGTAATGCCTCAAGATACAGTCCCCGTCCGACAAAACGTCGATCCAACCCCTGAAAATCAGTGGGAGTCTGAACTAAATATCGCCAGAGGTACGATCGCCAGTCTAGCTGAGGATTGAGGACAGGTTCCAACTCTCGATCGATTCCCAGCGGTAGTTTACCCGATTGATTAGTGGCGATAGCTGTTGCTTGTTGTAGTGCCTGTCGCCAATATGCTGTCAAGGCTTGACTGCGGTTGCGTTCTATCAAATCGCACGTCCCGACAATCGAGCATTTGGCTAGATTTCCAGCGTTCATCGCTAGCAAATCGAGATCGGCTAATGGAAAACGATCTGCTCCTGTGGCTCTCAACAGCTCGTAGACTTCTTCAACACTAAAATGTTCTAATTGCTCATCGCGTAACCCCCCAGGCGGTAATTCAAGCCCGCGCTGGCTCAAAATCATCCCATTTACTACAATATCGGCAGCAATATTCCATAACTGTGGTTCCCGCTCCCTCAATCGCAGCGGGTGTAATAGTGCTGCATGTAGGATCTCGTGTAAAAGTATTCCATCCTGCTGTTGGCTGGGCAAAGACATCAAAAATTCGGGATTGAAAAAAATATCTCGCCCGTCTGTTGCTGCTGAAGAAATGGTTGTAGTGGGAATAAACAGTCCAAACATGGCTAGAGTACCAAAAAATGGCGACTTCATCCGCAATCGGAGCAGGGATGCACTGATTAAATTAGCACAGTCAACGGTTGAATGGTCGTTCATTCTTTAATTAATCCCACAGGAGTGGAAACAATTAACAATTAGCTACTTACCTAGTGGATGAATGGAGCTGTTGCTAAATTCTCATGACTAGATTTTCAATCCGCAATCCTTGGACGATCGTATCGACTATTGGTGCTGGAAGCATCTCGCCCCGCGAATCAATAATTTGTACTACTAGTAAATAGGCGATCGCGAGTACTAATGAAATTATACCTGTGACAACTGCAACAATCTTGGAACGATCCATAGAAGAGAAGTGGTATAAATAGAACTATTATTTTTAGTAATAATAACACAAAAATCCTTCACGATTGAAGAGTGTCAATAGTGAAGGATATCGATCGATCGGATTTAATATTATGAATCTTCTAAACTCTCAATCTTTACAACCAAGCTATGGGGGTGATATTTAGTAACAAATTTATTAATGGCATCGCGATCGGTAGCCGTTGTCATGCCAATACATCCGGCTGTTCCATCGTATCCATTGCGTTGATTGAAGCTGCGATCGAGATGAATTCCTAGTCCGCTACGTCCAGTTTCAAACTTGGGGGAAATCCCAATAAAAGTCTTACCAACTTCAGGCACGATTCCAGGTATGATGCGATCGCTAACATCATATAAGCCATCTGGCAAAGGTGCTGAATTATTTCCAACATTTCGATCCATATTTTGGGTATTTACCGTCCCAGATACTGTATTAAATGTCTGATATATCTCACCATCAACGTAAGCTTCCAGGGTATAAATAGGATTGCCAATGTTATTAGTTTCTTTATTTAGTCTAACTAATCGTAGATAAGTACCACCCAACTGAAAAGGAGCAGGTATAGATGCTGATGCAAGTTTTCTAGGATTAGATCTTGACTTATGACTATCCCTAGCGATCGATAATCTCAGAGGATCGATACGTGTAGATATCATTTGTTTGGGTTTCGATTTATTAGTGTTAATTTTACTAGATGGTTCGCTAATTAATACCTTAGCACTAGCATTTATTGATAACTCACTTTTTTTTCTAGGTTTTAACTTAGATTTACGAGCTTGTTTAATCGCTGCCGTTGATGAATTTTTTTGACTAGGTTTAGACCAAAATGGCTCAATTGAGCTGGATTGTTCGCGATCTTCTTGTGATAATATACCAGAGGTCACTGGAACCAAAAGATTGAGATCGATGACTGATGGCAAGGTATTCACCGTTGTCGCTCCCAGTGAAATACTCCGCGACCGATCTATCTGTTCGGCACTAGCAGATGTCGTATTCAAAATTGTCATAAATAATGGCAGCACGATCGCTTTCGACAACCAGTTAACAGTCGATAGTTTCATTTTATTTTATTTTTTGATTAATAATAGTCGCGAATATCTTTATCCTATAGTTAGTGCTCGATTATCTACTTCCTTCCCAGCGTCAAATCAGACGATAGTGAGTCAATATTTACTTAACGACCACGTTCGAGCGAATTTATCACAGTATTACCATCACTAATTTTCCATTTGCCGCGATATTTTAGTAATACTATCGATGCTGACTGCTGAGAAGTCAGCGATTTTTGTATTCCTCGACCCTTCATGACTTGCTCGACATTGACTACAGCATTATTTGCAGATAGAGAAACTAGCTCGATATTTTTAACTTCAACACTCATATCAACACGAGCAGATTTAAGTTTAGAAAATAATCCTTGGAGATATTTCTTTTCGGCAGGCGTAACTGACATCGAAACCCGTTCCATTCGTTCGATACTATATTCATTGAAGCCACGATAATATTGAGTTAATACCTCATGGATACTTTTAACGTCAGATTGCTGCTGAGTAGTATTAATAGAAAGAGGTTTTAGATCTTTGGTGATGAGCTTATCTTGAGAATTCGATCCGACTGGTGTTACAATATCTATAGCTGTAGCGATCTGAGTCGGAGTTGTAATGACTAAAGCTAGATTGGCAATTACAGTTGTCCCAGTGATGAATAAATATTTGAGCATATTAGAGATCGGTAGTTGTACGGTCAGATCGCTCGATCGCAAGTAAAGTGATTGTTTCTTTCTTCCTTTACACTAAATACCTTCAGCCATCCGGAAACTAATCTAATCTTTTCTAAAAATTCTTCAACCTTTTTTGAGCAGTTAGAAAGAGTACCTTATACCCAATCCGGTTCATACAGGCTTCTTATTGCTAGCAACACTCCCTCGCCCTCACCCCCAACCCCTCTCCCGTGGTGATCGATAAAG
>ENA-OFCD01001444-OFCD01001444.1-metagenomes-genome-assembly--contig:-NODE-1444-length-11812-cov-4.347878_pt1 | contig 11812 bp, 13 predicted proteins | sample MGYA00153392_OFCD01 | MGnify analysis MGYA00153392 | reverse complement strand
ACATTGCCGCTGCCAAAAGTTTTCGAGGATCACGGCTGCCCGTAAGCCGGACCTCGACCGGGCACTTTCTCGGCTTGAATCCTGTCTTTTCACCAGAAAGAACGCGGCACAAAATCCGGGACGGTGCACTATGCCCTTTTTTTGATAACGCTTGAGTCCGGGAATATCAGAACTATTGATCGGGTCGTTTGGGTACACGTAGGCGTTGACATTCCCGCCGACCACGGGGTCGACGCTGAGGAATCGCCCGAGGATGGGCACAGACTGGCGTGCCTCCATCTCGATCGTGTTGGCCACCCGGGTCTGCTGGTGGAGCTGGTGCTGCTGTTTCGAGTTGTGCGAGTTGTGCCAGGTTGATCGCGGCGTTCCGGTCGCGGTCGGTGGTGTTCCCGCGGTCGTCGCAGTGGATCGCACGCTCGGCTAGAGACGGTTTTGTTTTCGCTGTTCGGCGGCGTGAATCCAGTGCGTCGTCGCGCGTCGCCCATCAAGCAGCCCGGCTTGCGCCAAGACGAAAGCACCTGCGCAGATCGATACGATCGGCGTGCCGCGTGCGTGTGCTTCGGCGACCGCCGCGACAAGTTCTGTCGGCTAGTTTTCATGGACATTTGTACAAGCGGGAACGATGGCCGTATCTGCCGCGGTGAGCTCGTCGAGGCCAAACGGTGTCGTAGTTGCGAACCCACCAGCGATAACGGTGCCAGGTGCGGATACGCACAGGTGACCTCCCACCAGGGATCGACATATTCCGGCCCCGGGATTGCAAAAACCTCGCAGGAAACGGCGAGCTCGAAAATCACCGCGCCTGGTGGCACCGCGACTGCCCTTCGATGTGCGTCGGTTTTCTTGCGCGTAACAATGCCACTTGTGCTCCAGTGCGAACTGCCATCGAATTGGTCCGTGACGACAACGGGACAGAAATTTGCGACCGCGAATAAACCAATCGGGTTACTTCAGGGGGTCGCGTTGTATGTCTGCGCGATTCTCGGCGCTGGCGTGCTTGTGTTACCCGGCCAAGCGGCGAGCCTTGCTGGGCCTTCGTCGTTGATTGCTTGGGGGTTCAGTGCGCTGATGGGACTGCCGCTCGCGTTCACCTTCGCCGCCCTGGCATCTCGATTTCCTAATGCCGGTGGCGTCGCTACTTATGCCACCAAGGCGTTCGGCCAGCTGGCCGGTGGGGTCGCTGGTTGGTGGTACTTTATCGCCGGATCTGTCGGGCAAACCATCGTTCCCCTCACTGCCGGATACTACGTCGCGACTGCGTTCGGGCTTGAGCAGCGCTGGGCGCCGGGAATAGGCGCCCTGGTGCTGGCGGCCGCGATAGTCGCGAACCTTGCCGGACTCCGCCTTGGCGCCAAGGTTCAGATCGGCCTCGCGGTAGGGGTCGCGGTAATCCTTATCGCAGTCATTCTGATCTCACTGCCGCAAATCCGAGCGGCGAATTTTGCTCCGTTTATGCCGCACGGAATTACGGGGATTGGCCGGGCGGTTGTTGTGTTGTTCTTCGCCTTCGCCGGGTGGGAAGCGATCGCTCACCTGTCGACCGAGTTCAAAGACGTCCGCCGCACACTGCCGCGGGCCACGTTGGTGACGGTTGTGATAGTCAGCGTTCTTTACCTCGGGATCGTGGCCGCTGTCGTCGGCACGGGCTCCTATGGCACGCGCGCACTTGACAGGATCTCTGTGGGCATCATCATCGGAAACGGGCTCGGTCTTTCTGCGGTTATCGCTGTCGCGATTGCCGCCGTTATCATATGCCTCGGCACTACCAACGCAATTGTCGCTTCTATCTCACGGCTCGGCTTCGCCCTCGCTCGAGACGGCTGGGCACCGCATTTGCTTGCACAAAAGAACCGTCACGACGCTCCTCATTTCTCGATCCTCGCCGTCGGTGTAATCTCAGCAGCGGGGCTACTCTGCGCTGCACTGTTCGGATGGGGAACAGACAACATTGTTTTTATTCCCTCGGTGCTCGTGCTTGTGACCTATCTCCTTGGCGCCGCGGCCGCAGTCAAACTTCTCACGGGTCGGCTTCGTCTCCTTGCCGGTGGCACAATCGCGTTGCTGTTACTCACTGTTCCGTTCGCCGGCTGGCATCTGCTTGTGCCGCTGGTGGTGGCCGTGACGGTAGTTTTTTTCCATTTGCTCAAGCATCGCAAAGTCGAAAGCGCAGTTCGTCGAGATAAACCAGCCGATCGTTCTGGTCCCGTCGAAAGGCAGTGAACGGCTGGTGGTTCTGGCTGTCCGATTGCTAGATCAAGCAGGAGCTCGCCGCCGAGCATGCCGATGAAGTGTGGCTTGGGAACCCGGCAGAAATCTGCCAGGCCACTACTCATTCCCGCTGAGCTTGCCTCACTCTGATCAGCACTGAGCGGCACAAGTGCTACGGCTCACGACCGAAAAACCCCAGCGTGTGAGCCCGCTAGCAGGTCACAGCGGCACCATCCCTGACGTGGTGCTGTGAAGCCTGATCTAGTTCGAATGCGCCCGAGTGGTGGAAGCCGATCGAGGTTTCGCACGAGTCACCATTTCCAGCGAGATCATCCCCAGGACGAACGCGATCATGGTGCGCACCAGATGCGCCGCCACCCACCGACCCGCTACCGAAACGAAATCGGCGGGAACAACTCCGACCCGCCAGGTCATGGAGGCAGAACTGTCACCGATGTCCTGAGATACAACACTCCCGCATCACTGTCGCCGACACGATGCGCTTCCACCGGGTCACGGTAGTCGGCGTCACCATACTGTCTTCCGTTCTGGTTCTAACGGGAATTTTCAGCGGATCGAACCCTCAGGTTTTCGCGGGGGTATTTGCGATGGTTGGACTTTGGATTTGGGCAACACGGTTTCCGTCCAAGCCAATCGCGTTTCGGCTACTTCACCTTCTGCTCTACCGTCTAGTTCTCGCGGTGGCTGCGGCGCTTCTGGCCAGTGTCGTCATATCGGCAGTCTTGGCCCTCGTCGACGGGTATCTGCCCACTACATTGGCCCCGAGCTACCCCGGAAGGGGGATCGTCTACTGCGTTGTCGCAATTACCAGATGCGTCATCGCTATAAGAAAGTTGTCGGGCGCAAGCCGGGAAGACGCTGCCCAGTGACTCAAACCTGAATCAACTCAAACCTGGATCGATCATTCTGAAGGGTTGGCCGATCACCTGGAAGGTGACGGTTGAACCCTCAGCCACCCCGCCGACTTGCGTGTCGCTCAAGAACGCTGACTGACGCACCGACGTGTAGGGTCTGGCGCCGAAAGTCAGTCCCTCGCGGTGAACGCGCGGCGGCGGGCCGGGGCCCCCGGCTGGCTGGGCGCCCTTGAATACCGCGAATCTTCTCTGCGTCGCTGGAACGACGACTGACGCCGGCCACGGTTGCCCGGCGCTCGGGCGTGGGCCCTACCGCAGGAGCTGGTGCACGAGCTGGTTGCCCAGCCAGGTCTCGTACTGTGTCGGGGTCCAGCCGCGCTCTAGCACCAGCGACCGGTAGACCTCGGGCAGCACGAGGGTGAGGTAGATGTCCAGCGCTCGCGCGGCGTCCATTCTTGGCCGCAGGTGCGCTGCGATCGACTCCAGGTACGCCCCGACCCCGCGTTCGCGGTTGGTGAGGATGCCGGCGGTGATCCTCGCGATGTCCGCGTCGACGCGGGCGCCCTCGAGGTGGGTCGTCACGACGTCGTACATCTGTTCGTACTGGCGCCGCTGCAGGCCGGCGCTGATCCGCAAGCCCTCCTCGGGAGTCCCGGCGGCGGCCTGTACCCACGTCTTGGTCACGGCGAGGGGTTCGATCGCCAGGCGAGTGACCTCCTGCAGGATGTTCGCCTTGCTGCCCAGCGCGGAGTAGACGGTCTGGACTGGGATGTCGGCCCGCTCGGAGATCGCCGCGATGGTTGTGGCCACGTAGCCGCGTTCGGCGAACAACTGCCGGGCGGCTGCAGCGATCTGAGAGCGGGTCGCGGCCGCCTGGCGCTGCCGGTGCGTGGGGCCGACCTTGACATTCACCTCTTCAAAGTAGCACTCTTGTAGTCCTAGCTTCACTATGACGAGAGGGGGCGGACCCAACCATGGGTGCCCTGCCAACGATGACACCGGTCCTGATTGTGGGCGGCGGCCCCGCGGGCCTGACCCTCTCGTTGCTGCTGTCCCGACACGGGGTCCCATCATTGCTGGTGGACAAGCGGACGCGGCCTTCGACGCTGCCGCGGGCCCGCGGGATCCATGCTCGGGCAATGGAGATCGCGCGCAGCTGCGGGGTGGAGGACGCGCTGCGGGCGGTCGAGCTGCCGATCACGCCGGGCGTGCGGTGGCACTCCGTGCTGAGCGCCCCGCCCGCGCGCAGTGAGCGGTTCAGCGCGGCGGTCGACGACGACGTCAGCCCGTGTGAGGGGCTCGCGGTGGCCCAGGACGTGTTGGAGGAACAGCTCCACGCTCACGCCGCCGGCCGGCCGACCGCGACCGTACGGCAGGGCATGGAGCTCACCGGGCTGGAGGTGGACCCTGACCGTGTCGTCGCGACCGTGGTCGAGATCGACGGCGGGCGCGAGCAGCGCGTCGAGGCCCGCTACCTGGTCGCGGCGGACGGCGTCCACAGCGGCGTCCGGAGCCGGCTCGGCATCCCGATGGACGGCGAGCCCGACCTGGGCGCCCGCACCTGGATCGCCTTCCGCGCGGACCTGAGCCCGTATGTGGGGCGGAACCCACACGGCCTGTACGTCCTCACCGGCTCAAGTTCGGTGTTGCTGTGGACCCACCCTGACGAGCGGTGGGTGCTCAGCGGCCCCGTCGACCCCGCTGACCCCGACGGAGCGCACGCCGCCGATAAGGTCCGCACGGCGATCGGCGACTCACGGCTTCCTGTCGAGGTGCTCGGCCACCGCGTCTGGACGGCAGCCGCCCAGACCGCGCGGCGGCTGCGGTCCGGCCCGGTCTTCCTCGTGGGAGACGCCGCCCACCGGGTACCGCCCGCCGGGGCGACCGGGGTGAGCACCGCGATGCAGGACGCCCACAACCTGGCCTGGAAGCTCGCCGCCGCGCTCGGTGGCCGGGCCGGTGACTCGCTGCTGGAGACCTACGAGGCCGAGCGGCTACCGGTCGCTCGTCGCACGGCCGCCGAGGCCCGGGCGATGTGGGAAACCTTCGCCGGCCGGCCGCCGGCGCAGCCCCAACGCTCGATGCGCCAGATCGACATGGGCTACCGGTACGTCTCGGCGGCCATCACGGACGACGACCCTACTGCCCCCGACCCCGACGCCCCCGGCTCGGACTACACCCCGACCGCCCGCCCGGGCTGCCGCGCCCCGCACTTGTGGCTAGACGCCCGGCGGCGCCGATCCACCCTTGACCTGTTCGGCGCCGATCTCGTTCTGCTCTCCGACACAGGTGCCGGCTGGGCGGAGGCCGCGCGCAAAATCAGCGCCGACCCCGCGACACCGTTGCGCTTCCACCGAGTCGACGCGCCTGGCTGGGCCGAACGCTACGGCGTCCGAGCAGGCGGCGCCGTCCTGGTCCGGCCAGACGGGCACATCGCCTGGCGTCGCCCCCACCCCTATACCGATCAGTCCGGCGCGGAGGCGGCAGCGCTCAAGACGGCGATACGCACCGCCCTCTGCGCCGCGGGAGCGGGCGCAGATACGAGCAGTGGCTTACCTACAGCCTGACCTCCGCCGTACTGGGGGCGGATAGACCTGTTGGCAGGGCAGGGCTGTTCCGAGCAGCCCGATGTAAGACCTCGACTGAGGTCTCAGTGGAGGAGGGAAACGTGGCTCTCTCAGGCCTGCTGTACCTTCGATGAAACCAACAACCATTGGCATATCCGCTGAGCAGGGGGCCCGGTGAGGGAACGCGTTACGGCGACGATCTGGCGGTCTGCCAGCCGGTGTCGACCTCTACGGATTCTGTGTCATTTACCGATCCTTAGCGGGAACACTGAAACTCGTGATCTTGGCGGAACGCGGCGCAGGCAGGTCAAGATGTAATGCAGGCCGCCTTGCATGTTCTGCCATGGGCCACGACCGGACCAGGCGGGCAGCTAGTCGTAGATGACGGCGATGCCCTGGCGCTTCAGGTTGGCGAGGCCGTCCCGCATGGCCTGCAGCTGATCGGGCGAGTGTCCTACCCAGTCCAGGAGTTCACCTACGACCTTCACCGGGTCTCGGGTGCGGTAGGACCGGGTCGGATTGCCGGGGAACTTCTTGTCCGTCACGTTCGGGTCGTCTTCGAGGGTGCCCGTCGGTTCCACAATGTAGATCTGTCCACGGCCTTTCCCTGCAGCCAGTTCAGCACCCCACGTCGCGGCATCCAGTGTTGCCGTCACGTAGACGTGGTTCATGATCCGTCCTTCTTCAAAGTTCGACGGGCGCCCGGGCACCAACAGATCGCCTACCGCGAGGTCCGCCTTAGTCCCGTGAAAAAGAGCTCCCGATTCGTGGACTTCGAACGGTTTCGGCTCGTTCCCCATGCACACCCCCAACAAGTTGTGTACGAGATTGGGCCGGCTGGCCGTGGCAGCAATACTGGGGCAGAAGCGCCCGGAAGGCGATCCTGTCGCAGGAAGCTAAGTCCTGCTGAAGTCGGGGATCGTGATCGAGCCATCCTCTGCCAGTGGGAAACCCGGGTTGTGTGCAATCTCCCAGACATGGCCGTCGAGATCGGTGAAGTAGCCCGCGTAACCGCCATACAACGTCTTGGCTGCGGGCTTGGTGACCGTGGCGCCTGCCCCCTCGGCCGCCGCGATGACGTGGTCGACCTCTTCCTTCGAGCGAACGTTGTGGGCGAGCACAATGCCACTGAAACCGGCCGCCTTGTCGTCACTGACGGCGCAGTCTCGCGCAAGCTTGTCACGACCCCAGAGAACCAAGGCGATACCGCCTGCCTGAATGAACACGGTTTCCTCGGTCTCTTGGCCGACCCAGCCCAACCGGTGATAGAACGCCCGAGCGCGATGCACGTCGGCGACACCCAAGGTGATTAGGCTGACCCGTTGCTCCATTGCTTAAAGCTATCTCGCCGCGCGGCGACGAAACTGGAAGACCTGGCGGCGTGCCGATCTGCAGGGGTCAAGCGCGCGGATCGTCTTGCCCCTGACCGGCCGCTCTATCGGCGTCCCAGGAGCCGATCCCTGATCGGTCATCGGTCCCTGCGAGCGTCGGAGAACGACGCGGCCGAGGCGCAACGCGAGCTGGGGCTGTTCTTACCGAGCCGGACCCACCAGAGCATCCTTTGTCATGGCATCATCGGGGCACTGTGTCGGTGGCAATGACCTGGCGAAGGAAGTTGATGGCGAGACCTACCTATGACGAGTCGGCCATCATTGAGGTTCGCGGGCTGACCAAGTCCTACGGGCAGGTGCGGGCGGTCAGGGGCGTTGACTTGCAGATCGCGCGCGGTGAGGTTTTCGCGATGCTCGGGCCCAACGGAGCCGGAAAGACCAGCACCGTTGAGATCCTGGAGGGCTACCGACACCGCGACGGCGGCGAGGTGAGGGTGCTCGGGCTGGATCCCGGCAAGCAGGCCCGGCTCCTGAAGCAGCAGATCGGGATAGTCCTGCAGTCGACGGGGGTGGAACAGTATCTGACCGTGGCCGAGACGCTTGTCATGTACTCCGGCTACTACCCTCACCCCCGGCCCGTCGATGAGGTGATCGAGCTCGTCGGCCTCGCGGCCAAGCGCAATGTCCGTGTGGTCAAGCTCTCTGGCGGTCAGCAGCGCCGACTGGACGTGGCGATCGCCCTGGCTGGCGACCCGGAAGTGCTCTTCCTGGACGAACCGACCACTGGCTTCGACCCGTCGGCGCGGCACGAGGCCTGGGACGTTGTCAAGAACCTGGCTGCGTTGGGTAAGACGGTGTTGCTCACCACCCACTACATGGACGAGGCGCAAAACCTCGCCGATCGCGTCGCGGTAATTTCCGAGGGTCTGATCGTCGCCGCAGGTACCCCAGCAACCCTGGCAGGCCGCGACTCCGCCCGCGCCACCGTGACCTTCACCCTGCCTGAGGGTGTCATGCCCCCCGCCGACCTGGGCGCCCGTCGCATGGCCGGCGGTGTCATGGAGTTCGCCCCAGAGGATCTGACCGTTGCGCTGCACCGGCTGACGGGCTGGGCGCTGGACAGCTCCCTCAGCCTTGAGAGCCTGCGCGTGCTTCGCCCTTCCCTGGAGGACGTCTACCTTCAGCTGACCAGCTCGACCCGGCCGGCGCTGCAGGTCGATGACCCGTCCGACCCGAGCGAGGACTGAGCGATGAACCTCGCAGCCTTGACCTTCTTCCAGATGCGCTTCGTCAACAAGGCGTTCTGGCGCAATCCGGCTTCAGCCTTCTTTACCTTCGCGTTTCCGCTGATGTTCCTGGTGATCTTCACCGCGCTCCTGGGCAAGGGCGAGGTGCAGCTTGGCGGCCGCCTGATTCACCAGTCCGCTTACTACGTCGCCTCGATGACTGCTTTCGCCGTGATGACCGCCTGCTATAACAACATCGCTATCGGACTGGCTTTCCAGCGCGATGCCGGTGTGCTCAAGCGCACCCGAGGAACGCCTCTGCCCAGCGCCGCCTTCTTCGGTGCCAAGGTGGTACACGCACTTCTGGTCGCGCTGCTCTTGGTGGTGATCACAGTGACTTTCGGTCATGTGCTGTACAGCGCGGAGGTCCCCACCGGGATTTCCCTGTTGCAGTTCCTCGTCATGCTCGTGATGGGTGCGGCGAGTTTTTGTGCTCTTGGCTTCGCTGTCACCACAGTGATCCCCAACAGCGACGCGGCCGCGCCGATCGTCAACGCGACGATCCTTCCGCTGCTCTTCCTTTCAGGCGTATTCATCCCGATCGGAGACAACGCACCAGCATGGATCACCTGGGTTGCGCGTATCTTCCCGGTGAAACACTTCGCCGATGGGATACAAGCAGGTTTCCTGGGCACGGTGTTTCACTGGAGTGATGTGCTCGTCGTCGGTTTGTGGGGCCTGGGTGCCCTGCTGGTCACGCTGCGGTTCTTCAGTTGGGAACCGCGTAACTGAAGGCGAAGCCTGACTCCAGGTCTGTGCTTGCACAGCAGGTCACGACTGGTCCCACTGGACGATCCGCGTACGGACACCGAACTCGGCCTCGATGCGTCCGGTCATCGTTCCGCTACCGGGACGGTCGGAACTACCGTACATGTCGAGAAGCGGACGTGTGCAGTTGCCCGATCACTACGAGCACTGGCCGTTATACGGTCCTGCTGGGCTGCCCTCGGAGCATCCAGACGCGCAACGCGAAGGCGAGGAAACTGATGGCGATGAGGGGGCGAGCCAGATCCGGTGCCCGGTCGCGAGGAAAACTATGGCGAGGATCACCGCGCAGAGTGACACCGAGTCCAGAACGGCCCGGATGGCGCCCTGGTTTGAGGTCGCCGGACGTGCTGGGGCGCGGGCAGCCATTGCGCTCGCGGCAAGGGAGAGGGTGCTCGCTCCGAAGACGATGGCCAGCCCGAGATGACCGGTGGCTACCTGGACGGCCGTTGCTGCGGCACCAAGCGCCGCAATGGCACCCAACAGGTATGTCTGCATGGCAACCACCCGAACACTACTTGGGTGGGTGCGGCGTCGGTGCGGCGTCGGAGGGCCGGGGGAACATGGCGGCCGCTCGACGGATGACGATCCTCAGGAAATAGACACTGACTCCTGCACAGATCGCGGTTACGGCAACGCCGATAGTGGCGTTCGTCGTGGAACCTTCTTCGTACTTGTGGATCGCTGTCGTGCCAACGATAACGGCGAAGACGGCGAAGAACAGGTAGCCCGGGGAGAGGATGAGCCATACCTGCCACCGTGCCTTGGCATGTTCGAGTAGGTAGAGCATCAGGGACGAGTTCTCCGAACGGGGTTGGGGCGCAGACGGAGTGAGTTGTTTGGCATTCTCTCCCCAGATTGGCCGACGGCGTCGAGAAGCGAAAGTGGTTTCGAAGACAACGGACCGAAGGCATGAAGGTCCCATCCTCCCTTTGGGCGATGCTTACGCGGCGCATACCAGGCCTGGCCATCAGGAGCGCGCCGACGAACCCATGACCGGCGTGGTTCCAGGCGATCGCAATGAGATCATCTGAACGATCACCCCGGCCCATCGCTGGAGCGTGGCACGAGACCGCATATTATCCACGGATCGGCAGCCAAGAACATCCTCATATGCCGCTGGTCGCACGGGCGACGTGCCGACGGGAGGACACGTCTTGCAGCTTGCGCCCCTTCTCCGCGGTAGGCAGTTATCGCCAGACCGGGTCGGCATGAAGAGCGGGGCAAATGAAGTCACATGGCTGGCGGGACGTCCTCGGCCCGCCGCACCATCACCTGCGCCTTGACGACGACGGCGGCCGACATCACGCCCGCGGCCAGGTCGAGTGCCACCAAGGTTGTCCCCCAGCCGCCAACGTCCGCTGCAACGGCCAAGGCAAAGAAGATCACCGCGCTCGTACCCCACGAGGCACGCCGTCGTCGCCAGACGACCGCCTGCGCGGCCCTGTCGCGGTGCGTCCGATGGGGCTTGGTGAGCACGAGCCGTCGGGTTGTCCGGGTCGTGCGCGTCGTTCGTGCCCCTCGCGGCTCATTCATCTCAGGATCCACAGCCCAACGCCTCCTACCAGTCCAACGGCGATCAGCACGGCGCCGATTTTGAACGAGGTCAGGTGCCAGCCGCTCTTGCCATCACGACGATAACGGCAGCCGTGAACCCACCGAAGGGAAACTGCCTAATCCGCACCCAGGCACATCGGTGACGCACGTCAAACATCCGCATCTGCCGCTCTTCGCGCTCGTGCTGATGAGCGGGCGCATGGGCGCCCACCTTGTGCCGGGGGCCGCAGCGGTGGGGCCAAGTGAGGGCTTACTCGTCGGGGAGGGCGGCGAACGCCTCTTTGGTGTCGCGGTACCAATCCATCGACTTCTTGGGGTGGCGCCAGCGGCTCTTCATGGCATCGGCGGACTCTTGGTGAGTCGCGTCGCCGGCCTTCACCGCCTCCTTGAGGTGGCGGTCCTGGGCCTTGATCACATCGTCGGCGCTCTCCCCGCGGTGCTCGAGGTCGCAGGGCCCTCCGAGGGCCTGGCAGGTCATGGTCTTCATGGTCGTTCCCTTCTCTGATGCGGTGTCCTGATCTGCTGACGATCGAAACGGAGCGGGTGTGACCGAGTCAGCCGCGCGCCCGACCGCCGTCGCGGCGCACGACTTGTAAGAGCACGTCGGGTGCGGCGCGGAAGGTGATGGCGTGCACGAGGGCGCCGTCGATGGTGAAGTCGAAGACGACCTTGGCCGCGCCGAGGTGGAACCAGGCGGCACCGGGGCGGTCACCGAGGTAGACCGGGAGAGCGGCCTTGGCGCTGCCGCACAAGAACGTCGCCATCTCGTCGCGGCCCTCGATCTGCGGCGGTGTGCCGACCAGCACCGCGGCGTCGTCAGCGGCCAAGGCGGCGTCAGGTGCGAGCAGTCGAAGCAACCGGTCGAAGTCACCGTTCTTGGCTGCGGCCATGAAGGCGTCGACTACTTCCCAGTCGGCCAAGTGGTCCCGCAGATGGGGCTGGGTGACCTTGGCCCGTGCCCGCGAGGCCAGCTTGCGCGCGGCCGCCGGCGTGGTGTCCAGGACCGCCGCGATCGTCGGGAACTGGAAGCCGAAGCTGTCGTGGAGCACGAAGGCAACCCGCTCGCGCGGGGAGCCGCTCGAGCACCACGTCCAGGGCGAGGCCGACGGTCTCCGCGAGTGCGACGTCATCGGCCGGATCGTTGACGGGCGACTTGAGCTCGACGTCGCCTACGGGTACGGGGGTCCGTGATCGCAGCCGGTCCAGGCACAGTCGGGCCCGAC
>ENA-OFCD01001443-OFCD01001443.1-metagenomes-genome-assembly--contig:-NODE-1443-length-11813-cov-4.007059_pt1 | contig 11813 bp, 7 predicted proteins | sample MGYA00153392_OFCD01 | MGnify analysis MGYA00153392 | reverse complement strand
GTAGAACACCTTGCGCGAGCCTCCAAACACGTACGCATCGAGCAGACGCGCGTCGTCGCTCGCCTTGCCCCTGATGGTGATCTTCGCGTCGCTCGTCGCGAGCGTCGGGACGGAGAGCTCAATCGCAGGAGGCGCATGCGCCATCGCATCCTCGAACGCGACGGTCTGTCCGACGGTGCCACCCTGCTCGAGCTCGCTGCGCTTGCAGAAACCGAAGCGCGTGTTGCCCAAGCTCACCTTCACGTAGTCGCCAAAGCCCGCTTGCACGGTGGTGGCGGTGCCGGGCGTGAGCCGACCGAAGTTGCGCGCCTTCGGATCGGGCGCTTCGAGGAGAGAGGCCCCGGCGGCGCCCGCCTTCATCGCGCCAGTCTCGGGGGTCGACACGCTCGGCGGAGCGAGCGGGATGTGCACCTTCTCGGCGACGGACTCGCGCAGATCCTGATCGATGATGGAGAGCTCTACCTTCGCCTCCGTGCCGTCCAACTGAGGCTGGACGTCGAACGTGAAAGCGACGCGACGCGTCTCTCCGGGAGCCATGTTGCTCACGTCGTTGAAGCGACCCTCGTGCAGCAACAGGCCGTCGCCTGAGAGATTGCGTACGTTCGCTTGTGCATCGAAGCTCTTGCCCTTGCCGCTGTTCTTGACGACGAGGTACATCGTGAGCTCCTCGCCCTTTTGCACGCGACCGTCGCCGTTGCCCTTGCGGTTGTCGACGATTTGGTACGAGTACGAGAACACGGGGCGCTCGAGCGCCTTCACCGTGGCGCGAAGCTCGGCGTCCGGCGGAACACGCCCCTTGGCCTCGTCGAAGTGCAGCTTGATGCCGTCCGCGCGCGTGAGAGCGTCTCGCGGGATCCTGCAGACGCGCGGCGCGTCCTTGGGGAGCGGCACGGTGGAGCCGACGCGGTGGCCTTCGAAGTCGCACCAACCGAACGGCACTGTCGCCGAGCGGCTCTTGCCCGGCTCGAGCTTGCCGAACACGAGCTCCTTGTTGTCGAACATGCCGTTGTCGCTCCGGCTGACGGCGTAGAGGCGATAGACGGGGGTCGTTCCCTTGTTGGTCACGGTGACCTTGAGGTTCATCGGATCACCCGCAGTGACCTCGTTGTTCGCGCGATCCGTCTCGACCTTCACGTCGAGCGTGGACGCCGGGCCCTGGCCCACGACCGTATCGGACGGCGCGTCTGTCCAGTCGATGCTGAGCTTCTGCAGGTCGGCGATCATCTTGGCGACCTCCGCCGTGCGCGTCGACTCCACGTAAGACTTGGCAGACTGCACTTGATCGGGTCGCATGCCCTGCGGCACTTTGGCGGCCAAATCCCGCGCGAATTTGATCGGAAAGTCCAGCGCGAACACGTCGTCGGGATCGCCGCCGCGGTCGATGAGGTCGAGGCGATCCTTCTGCGACAGGTAGTACCGCACGGTCTCGAGCGGACGCTGGCCCTCACGGATGTGCGAGTTGGACAGGCTGCGCGAGAGGTCTCGCTCCTTGATCGCGCTCGCGGAGTTCGTCGTGAGCGCCATCTCTTGGAGGTCTACCGTCATGGGGTCCAGCTCGATGTCCGGCGTCACGCCGGTGCCTTGGATCGAGATGTCGCCTGGCTCGGTGAGGTACTGCGCGATCGTCAGCTTGAGCGCCGCTTTGTCCGGGAGCTCGTTGAACACGAGCTGCACGCTGCCTTTGCCGAACGTCGTCTCGCCGACGATGACCGCGCGATCGTGGTTCTTCATCGCCCCCGCGACGATCTCGCTGGCGCTCGCCGAGTTGCCGCTGACGAGCAGGATGATCGGGTAGTTCGGCTCGGTGCCCTCGGGCCGCGCGGTGCGTTCGTCTCGTCCTTCGGCCCCTTCACCGTGACCCACCGTGGCGACGATGGGACCGCTCGCGATGAACTTGTCGCAGATCTTGACGGCCTGATCGAGCAATCCGCCCGGGTTGCCGCGAAGATCGAGCACGAGACCCTTGAGCTCGCCGGTCTTTTTCATCTCGACCAGCGCAGCGTCGAGCTCCGTCGAGGTGTTCGATTGGAATCCCTTGAGGCGCGCGTAGCCGATGTTCCCGTCGAGCAGCTTGCTCTCGACGCTCGCGACGTGAATCGTCTCGCGCACGAGCTCGAACGGGTGCACGCCTTGCCATCCGTCGGCGCCGTCCCGGTGAATCCACACGGTGACCTTGGTGTTGGGCGCGCCGCGCAAGTGATTGACGGCCTCGCTGAGGCCCATGTTGAGCGTGCTCTCGTTGTTGATCTTGACGATGCGATCGTGGCGGCGCAAGCCGGCGCGACCCGCGGGTGTGCCCGGCATCGGGTTGATGACGGTCAACTGTTGATCCCGCAACGAAATGACGATCCCGAGCCCGCCGAACTGGCCGCTCGTCGAAAGGTTCATGTCCTTGTACGCCTCGGGCGAGAGCAAGACGCTGTGCGGATCGAGCGTATGCAACATGCCGTTGCACGCCGCGTACTCGACCTCACGCAGATCGACCTCGGTGCCGCGCAGGTTGTCTTGGACGAACGCAAACACGTCGTGCAAGTGCGCCGCGACGTCCCACAGCCCCTGCACGTTGTCGACGCGGAACTCTTTCTCTTGCGTGTCGACGCGGACCTTCACCGTGGGCGAACCGTCCTCGTAGAGCACGATGATCTGTGCGACGTCGCGCTGCACGTAGTTGAGCGCCGAGAGCAGCATCTCCTTCGGCTTCACGCGCTTGGGGTCCACGTATTTGTCGCGGATGATTCGCAACACCTCGTTGGTGACCTTGAGCTGCGTCAGGTCATAGGCGGCAGGAAGGCCTTGCTGAGCGCTGGCCGCGCTCGCTGGCGCCAGCCCCTCCCACAGACCCTCTCCGCGAAGGTGCAGCTTGAGCGCGAGGAGGCTCGCAAGCATGAAGGCGCCGAAGAGCGCGCCGACCTTGACCAACCGTTCGAAGAGGCGTGATCGCATAGGGGTTGGAGTATAGACACACCGGCCCGACAATCACCTGGGTCTGTGCATTTTCTTCGCCGCGGAATGCGAATCGTCGTCCGCCTGTTGCTCGCCCGCCTCTCCGTGTAATCGTGGCCCGTGCCCGACTCTGCTAACGTCCCGTCTCCTTCGATGGCCACTCTCGATCCGACGCGCGCCTACTACGACGAATTCGCGAAGGGCTACGAGGCCCGCCGCCGCCCCAACGATCCGGACGGGTACCACGCGCTCATCGACGACCTCGAGATCGGGATCGTCGAGCGCTTCGGTCGGGACAAGGACGTCCTCGAGTGTGGTTGCGGCACGGGGCTGTTGCTCGAGCGCATCAACGGGTTCGCGCGCACCGCGGAGGGAATCGATCTCTCGCCACGCATGCTCGATCAGGCTAAAGTCAGGGGCCTTCGAGTGCGCGAGGGCAGCGTCACGAATCTCCCGTACGACGACGAGAGCTTCGATGTCGTGTGCTCGTTCAAGGTGCTCGCGCACGTCCCCGAGATCGGTCGCGCGCTCGCGGAGATGGCGCGCGTCACGCGTCGCGGTGGATTCGTGCTCGCCGAGATCTACAACCCGTGGAGCTTCCGCGGTCTCATCAAGCGCTTCGGTCCCGCGGGCAAGATCTCGCGCTTTACCAAAGAAGATGCGGTCTACACGCGCTTCGACGCGCCGTGGGTGGTGCCGCGCATCATGCCGCCGAGCTGCTCGTTCGTGCGTGGCTTCGGCGTTCGCATCGTCACCCCCACAGCAAGCGCGATGAAGCTGCCGTTCGCGCGAACGATCCTCCCACGAGTGGAGCGATGGCTCTCACCGACCCCCCTCGCGAACTTCGGCGGCTTCTACGTAGCCGCGATGCAGAAGCGGACCTCACTCTAACAAGCAGATGTGCACAAAAGGTCGGGGAGTTCAGGAAGTCATTTCCTGATCTTTCTGTTTCACCTCTCCCGGCGCCTATGGGCAGTTGCGTCGTTCTAACCACGCCCCTTGCGTGTCGGTGTAGGCGACGACGAGGTCTGCGCCGTCGATTGCGAGTGCGACCTCCGTTGGCCTGCCGTGCGCCGCGATTGAGCCGTAGCTCGTGAAGGCGCCTTTGTCGTCGATGCGGCCGAGCTCGATGACGCGCGGCGAGCCCACCTTGGCGTCGAGCGGAACGACGCGCGCCACGTAGCTCGACGCCGCGCCCACCGACCCCACGATCGGCGCAGGATCCAGGCCGTTTTTGTAGTCGCTCCAAATCACTGGCTCGTCGGTCTTGGGCTCGCCAAGGATGCGAGCGATCGCGAGACCGAAGCCGATGTCGTGCGAGATGGGCAGCAGCGCGTACGTGGGTCCGGACTTCGGCACTGCCAAAGAAGCGCGTGTGTCGGGCTGCGCGCCGCCGCCGAGAAAGACCACCGCGTCGCCACCGACCACGATCGAGTCCGTGAAGGAAAGCGAGCGTGCATGGACCGGAGTCATCGCGGAGCGAGCGTCGAGCATCAAGACGAGCGCGCCTTCACCTCGCGGCGCCATCGTGGTGAATGTCGCGCCGCTGCCGTCCTCGCTCAGGCGCTGCGTCTTGTCGTCGTCGGTCCACAGCCACGCTTCCATCGTCGTGCCTTCACTCGTCTTGCGATCGCGCAGGAACGCGAGCGCGTCGTGCCCCTTCACGCTCGCCGCCCCGAGTCGCGTGCCGGCGCGAGCCTGCGCGACGACCTTCGCCGAGCCGGTCGTGGCGTCGGTTTGGTGCACGCCGCCCGCGACATCCATGCAAAATACACTCTTGTCGGTGAACGCGCACGGAGGCGAGGATCCTGCGAGCGCGCCCTGCTTGCGAGGGTGCGCGGCGGAGGGCGCCGGGATGACGACCGCAAGGCCCGCGCTGTTGAACGCGAGCCGAACGCCGTCAGAAGTCGACGCCATCGCGACCGGGCCCGTGCCGAGCTGAACCGGGCCGTACGTCAGCTTGCAAGAGTTGGCACCCGCATCGACCGGAGCGCTCGGCATCGCCGTCGGAGCGCTCGGCGTAGCTGCCACACTCGGAGCGGACGTCGCCGCGACCGGCGTTGCGCTCGCGATCGGAGACGTGTCTGACTTCGCGCTCGGAGGATCCTTGCAACCTACGAGCATTAGCGAAGCGGCGAGTGCTGCGGTCTTCACGTCTGAGGAGCTTTCTTCAAATCCACGGTGATGACGAGCGTGCGTGGGGTCGGTTGCTCATCGAACGAAGCTCGCTTCGCGCTCCAAGCGATGCACTGTTGCGGCCCCAACGCTTCTTCACTAGCTCACGGAGTCGGCAATAGGTACTCCTCGACGGGCGGCGCGTGATCGACGACGCCCACATCGACGAGCTGCTTTCCGAGCGTGTCCCAGCGGTCGCGCGTCATCGAGCCGAGCCCGTTCGCCTCGGTGTCCGCGCTCTCGGTGAGTGGCTTCTGCGCGGCTGCGGCCGCGATGAACGTGTCCGCATCCATCGACGCGTTCTGTCTCTGCATCACGGCGTTCGTCGATGAGGGGTCTGCGTTGTAGCTCGTCCATCCCTCACGCGCGGCGGCGACGAAACCCTTCACCCAGTCCGGGTGCTCCGTGAGCATGCTGCCCTTCACGATCACGACTCCGGTATACGGATTGAAGCCTTCGTCGGCCACCATGAACACCTGCGGGTCTGCGCCCTTCTTCTTCGCGGCGAGCGGCTCCGCGGTCACGAAGCACTGCTGGGCGAACGCCGGATCGATCATGAAGCGCGCGACGCCGCCGTCATACGGGACGATCGTGGCGCCGAAGCCGCCGTACTTCTTCTTGAGGAACGCCGCGTACGGCAGTCCAGGTTCGAGCGCGAGCGTGCCTGATTTCAGCACGTCGCCGAGCGTTTTGTAGTTTCGTCCCGCGTGCACCATGATCGCCTGAGGCGACGTTTGGAACGTGGCGAACACGGGCACGACGTCCGCGCCGCGCACGCGAGCCGTGATCACTTCGTCCGCGCCGGCCACGCCGAACTGAGCTTGCCCGCTCGCCACCATCTGAACGACGGGGACGCCCGCGCCACCGCCGTGGATGTCCACATTGAGTCCGTGCTTGCTGAACGCCCCGCTCTCGCGCGCCGCGTAGAAGCCGCCAAACTCGGGCTCGGGCACCCAGTTGAGCGCCAGCACCACCGCTGCGGCGCTCGTGCTCTCTGCTCCCTTCTTGGAGCAACTAGGCATTAGCGCGCACACGATGGCCAATACGATAGTCGGTAGTCTGTTCATGAGGGCTCGCGCACGGAGGGGTGCCATCGTCGAAGCAGAAGGTAGCCCGTAAGGTTCACCGCTCCAAAGAGCAAGAGGCCGAGCATGGCGGCGAAGAGCACCGCCGCGAACAACAGGTCCGTGCGGAGCTGCCTGTCCGAGGAGAGGATCAAAATGCCAAGACCCGCGCCGGACTCCGAGAAACCCGCCACGAACTCGCCCACGATGGCACCAATCACGGCGAGGCCCGCGGCTACGCGCAGGCCGGTCACTAGATTGGGCAAGGCGGACGGAAGCTCGAGCTTGCGCAGCGTGTCGAAGCGCGAAGCGCCATAGAGACGGAAGAGATCGCGCAGCGCCGGCTCCACCGAACGAAGGCCCAAGAGTGCGTTGGCGATCACGGGAAACACCGAGACGACGAACGCGGAGATCGTGACCGCGCGCATCCCCGCGCCGAACCAGAGGACCAACAGCGGAGCTATCGCGACGATGGGGACCGTCTGCAAGAACACCGTGTACGGATAGAGCGCGCGCTCGAGGATGCGAGACGCGCTGAGCAGGATTGCCGCGAGCGTGCCGATCACGGCGCTCAACAAGAAGCCGTAGAGCGCGGCGCGCCCCGTCACAGAGGCCGCGCGCACAAGGTCGCCGAGATCGTGCGCCATAGCGGTCGAGACGGCCGACGGCGGCGGCAACAGATAGAGCGGTATCGCGAGCGTGCGTGCGAGGAGTTCCCAGATGCTTAGGATCATCACGAGCGCGAGGAGCGGCGGAGCGATCGAGCGTAGGGCGCGCATTCAGCCGCCACCCTTCTCGAGGGCGACTCGCAGCGCGCGAGCCTCCTTCGCGAACGACGCCTCGGCGCGGAGCGCGACCGTGCGCAGGCGAGGCAGCTCGAGCTGAATGTCGGCGACGATGCGTGCGGGTCGCGACGAGAACACGAGTGCACGCTCGGCGAGGTAGGCGGCCTCGTCGACCGAGTGAGTAACGAACATCACAGTGAGCCCCAAGCGCAACCACAGCTCGCGGAGCTGATCGTCCAGCCGCTGACGTGTCATCTCGTCGAGCGCCGCGAACGGCTCGTCGAGCAGGAGCAGGTCCGGCTTCGTGACGAGAGCGCGAGCGAGCGACACGCGCATGCGCATCCCCCCGGACAGCTCGTGCGGCAGCTTCTCGCAGGCGTCCGCGAGACCCACCGCGGCGAGAGCCTTGCGCGCCTCTTCGAGTCTAAAAGTGACGTCCACCCTCGCGAGCTCCAGCGGGAGCGCTGTGTTGTGGAGGACATCACGCCACGGCAACAGCTGCGCGTCTTGGAACACGAACGCGACGCGCGCCTTTGCGTCGAGGGTCACCGTTCCTCCGTCGGGCGCATCGAGCCCTGCGACGAGCCGTAGCAGCGTGGACTTGCCGCACCCCGAAGGACCCAGCAGCGCGACGAACGAGCCCGCGGCAATGTCGAGGTCGAGCCCCGCGATCACGACGCCGCCTTTGTGAAAGACGCGCCGTAACCCTGCCGTGCTCACGCTCACGCCCGCGACCATGGTCGGAGTCATACTCCAGCGCGTGGACGTCCGAGAAGAATCACGAGCCCTGCGATGAGCTCCGCGACGAAGGCAATCACGAAGCGGCCAAGATCAACAGCGCGCAGAGATTGCCCAACAGAGGAACGTCGGTGCTTCGGGCGGCGACCCGCATCGTCGTTCCCTGTCCAATCCAAAATCCTATGAACACGGCCCTGAACTCGTTGAACGAAGACGGCGTCCCGAGCGTGAGCCCGTAGTACTCGGCCACCCGGTTGGGGAACGGAATCGCGACCAGCGCAATGAGGATCACCGCGAGACCGCTCAGCACCAGCGCGACACGGCGGAGCTTGCCCATCGGCCGAGGATATACGTATCGTAATGACCCCAATGCGAACTCTCTTATGCCTGGTGACTGTGGTCCTATTCCTCGGTGCAGTGGCGTGCGGGCGACGCGAGCCGCGAGACGCGTCGCGCTACGACAACTCGCAGCGGACACTCCAAGTCGACGCTCGCCGACAGGACAAGGACGCGCGACGCGCCGCCAAGAGACGTGCTCGCGACGAGCGCGCGGACCTGCGCGGACCGCGGCAGCAACAGCAGCAGGCCCAGCTCTCACAACCCGTCGGCCCCGTCACCCCAGGCACCTGCGAGGCGAGCTGCGTGCACTACCTGCAATGCAAGGCGATCTACGCAGACGCCGAAGAGATGCAGACCTGCGTCGGCGACTGTCGTGGAATGCGACTCACGCCGCAGGCGCTCTCGGGATACGAGCAGACCGACTGCGCAACGGCGATTCGAGTCGTCGAGGGCGGCGGTAACACGAACCCATCGAACGCAAGCTCGGGCTCCGATTGCGCCGGCTGCGTGTGGGACGGCTCGAGCTGCATCTGGTTGTCGTCCAGCGACTGGGGCGCGGGCGCGTACTCCGGAGGGTACACCTCGTGCAGCTCGAGTTGCTGCAGAGGACACTGACTCAGGTTGACCGCTCGGAGGCGACGATCCCCAAGATCACCTTGCCGTATTTATTCAGCAGTCCGGGACCTATCCCGTTGACCTGGAGCAGCTCGGACTCTTCTTTCGGGCGCGCGGTCACGATCCCGAGCAGCGTGCGATCGTTCATCACCCGAAACGCGGGGATCCGCTTGTTCTTGGCCTCGTTCGCGCGCCACGCACGCAGCGCCGCCTCGAGCGGGTCGCTCACTTGACGCTTCTCGCGTGGAGCCCGCTCCGCTCTTGGCTTGCGAGCGCGACGACCCTTGCCTCGCGCCTTGCCCGCAGGAGCGGACACAATGACGAATTGAAGCGCATTGGCGTCCAATGGACTGGAGGACGACAGTCTGATGCGTTGAAACGTGATCGTCTCGCCGTCTTTTTGGAACTCGTCATCGGCGAGCGTGACCGAGCCGCCGCGCACCAACGCCGATAGGACTTGCTCGAACGCGTCACGACTGAGCGCCTCTCCATAGAGTTCTTTGTGCAACTGACCCACCGCGCGGCCGTCGCGAGTTCGAAGCGCGCCGAGGATTCGCTCGGCCGCCTCCCGCTCGATGGGGCTCGGTGGACGGAACGTCTGCGCGATGCAGTGCTCGGGTGCGCAGACGTCGCATTGACCGCAAGGCGAGCCGCTGTCTTGCTGGTCGCCGAAGTGCCTCACGAGCTGGAGCATCCTGCACGCTGGCGTCTCGGCGAAGCGCCGCATGCACGCGAGCTGCCGTTTTTTGTGGGCGATTTGACGCTCATACGCGAGCCTCCAATCGGCACCGCCCAAGCGCACTTCGTCGCCCGCGATGAGCGCACCGCCGTGAAGCCACAGCTTCTCCAGCGCCTTCTCGAAGATCTCCGCGGGTACCTTTGCGCGGCGTGGGAGCGCTTCTAGCGAGACGGGCTGGTCCGACAACACCGATTGAATGCGCGCTAGCACCTGCGCTTCCGGATAGTCCCGCTCCAAGAAGAACTCGTGCGTCTTGGTGTCGATGAAGCCGTAGAGCAATATCGCTCTTGAAGGCTCCCCATCGCGACCGGCGCGACCAATTTCTTGATAGTAGCCCTCGACCGTCGCAGGGAGCGCCGCGTGAATGACCGTGCGCACGTTGGGCTTGTCGATGCCCATCCCGAACGCGGTGGTCGCGACGATCACGTCGAGGTTGCCGCGCAAGAAAGCCGACTGAACGTCGTCGCGCACGGCCGAACGCAGGCCCGCATGGTAGGCGGCGGCGTGATGGCGTTTGGACAGATCCTTCGCGAGCTCCTCTGCCACTTTGCGCGTGGGCGCGTAGACGATCGCCGGCCGACGACCTGCGTCTTGTAAGAGTGTCTTGACGACCTCGCCGCGCTCGGACGGATTGCGCGCCACGGCCTCGACCGCGATGTTGGTCCGCCGAAACCCGTGAATGAAGCGCAAAGGAGAAGTGAGCCGTAATTCGTTGACGATGTCGTCCTGCACATCGGGAGTCGCCGTGGCGGTCAATGCGATCACGGGCGCGGGGCGCAAGAGCGGCAGCCGCTCGCCCAGCATTCGATAGTCCGGGCGGAAGTCGTGACCCCACTGAGAGATGCAGTGCGCCTCGTCTATCGCGATGAGCGACGGCTTACGGCGCGCGAGCATCTCTGGGAACCCGGGCACCTTGAGTCGCTCGGGCGCAATGAACAGATAATCGAGCTTGCCTTCCAGGTACGCCTTGCACACGGCGCGCGACTCGACGCGTTCGCGACCCGAGTGAATGCGCTCTGCGGCGAAGCCTTTCTGCTTGAGCGCCGCGACCTGGTCTTCCATCAGCGCGATGAGCGGGCTGATCACCAGCGTCGTTCCGCCGCGCGCAATCCCCGGCAATTGATAGCAGAGCGACTTGCCCGCTCCGGTCGGCATCACGAGCAGCACGTCTCGCCCAGCGGCCGCTGCTACGCACACCTCCTCTTGATAGGGACGGAAGGCCTCGAACCCGAACGCGTCTCTCAACAGCGTGCCCAGATCGCTCGAGCGCACGCTTCGAGGCGGAGCATCCATCGGAGGCAAACCCATGGGACCTTGCGGCGGGGGACCTACGTTCCCAACGACCCCTCGCACGTACTCTTCAATCTCCGCCATGAAGGCACCGAGCTTCACCTCGCCACGCCCGATGCGGGCGAGCTTGGCCTCCCAATCGCCCGTCATGGCAGGGCTCTTCACGTGCGGGTGCACCATACCGACGAGCGCGACTCCCTTCTCCGTGGCCACGAGCGTCTTGGCGTCGCGCACGATGTACTCCCGGCGCAACAGTGTCTCCAAGATCGCCGAGCGAGTCGCTGGAGTGCCCAATCCGCATTGGCGCATCGCATCCGACATTTCTTTTTCTTCTAGTGCGCGACCCGCCGTCTCCATTGCGGTGAGCAGTGTGCCGTCCGTGTAGCGTGCAGGAGGGTACGTCTGCTTGGCCGCGGTCTTGGCTTCCAAGACGCGCCTCGGCATCCCTCGCGTGAGACCGCCAGGGAGCGTGGGCTCTTTGGCCCGAGGATTCGCGAGCCTGATGTCGAGACTTTTCCAGCCCTCGTTCTCCACGCTGGCGCCGGCGCTCGTATATCTATCTTTGAACTCGTTCCACGTGATTTCGGTCATCACGGTCGTGACTGCATAGACGTGATCGGTGTGCCACGCTTCGAGCAAACGCCTACAGACTAGATCGTACACGCGGCGCTCGTCCGGCGGAAGATCTGCGCGCGCCGCGACCTCGGTCGGAATGATCGCGTGGTGGTCCGAGACGCGTGAATCGTCCACGAAGCGAGGCCCCAGCGGCAACGTCCCCGTGCCGTCTGCGAGCAACGCGCGATACGGCTCGGAGATGACGCGAACAATGGCGGGCAATGTCTCTGCAATAGCGCGCGAGAGGTGGCGACTGTCCGTTCGCGGATAGCTAATCAGCTTATGACGCTCATAGAGACTCTGCGCGAGCTCCAATGTGCGTTGAGCGGTATATCCATACAGTCGATTAGCGTGCCGCTGTAGCTCGGTAAGGTCATAGAGAGCGGGCGGCGGAATGCGTTTGGATTGGCGCTCCACGGACTCGACGCGGGCCATCCCTCGCTTGGCGCGCTCCACTATCTCGTTGGCGTCTTCTCCGTCAATTGGCAGGCGCTTCGCCTCCGAGTCCCG
>ENA-OFCD01001439-OFCD01001439.1-metagenomes-genome-assembly--contig:-NODE-1439-length-11842-cov-11.676763_pt1 | contig 11842 bp, 15 predicted proteins | sample MGYA00153392_OFCD01 | MGnify analysis MGYA00153392 | reverse complement strand
GTATGGGCGCCCGCCGATATTCGCCCGCCAAGTCTGAGCGTCAGCATCCAGTCTGTTCCCGTCCTTCTTCCGGCCACCCCGAACGGCATCTTTGGCCGAAAGCAGTTGTTCCGTGTGACCGGCGCTCGACGTGTTTACCCTGCGAAGCCCGGTTGTCAAGTCCAGCCGGCGGATCTGATCACAGGCCACAGGCCAGTTGAGTACGCGAATGATCAGCGCTCTACCGGTCCAGCCCTTCCTGTGGCCGCCCTGATGGTGCCGCCCTGCTCTGCTCCTGCAGCGCCGCGAAACGCGTCTGCTCTGACCGCACGCCCTCGCGGACCATGGCCGGCACGCCGTCCCGGTCAAGCCGCTGAACCAACGATTCCCACTGCTGCGTGATCCGCCGGCGCTCGGCGTCCGGCAGCGGCTGACGCCGAAGTTCTTCGAGCGCCGTGACCGGCGACGCCTTCGAGGCCCGCGACGAGTAAAGCTCGCGCCCTTCGCGGTCGACGAATCGGACGACCTTGGCCAGCTTGACCACCTCCGCCAGCGTCTTCGGCATCTGCGCCAACGCGTCGGCGTGGTAAGTCGGCAGCGTGAACCGCGGCAACGCGCTCGGCGAGGCCAGGCCGGTTGCGAATCGCTCGTAGATTCCCAGCTGGTTGGCTTCGGGATCCACGACGACGACACGCATCTCGAACCCGAAGCCTTGTGCCGTGAACTGTTCGGCGATGCGACGCACGACCTCAGGCTGGCGCATGGTGGTCTCGCTGACAGCGTGAAAGCGCCCGGTGGCGGCCTCTCGGATGGCCCGCTCGACCCACAGGCCCACGTCGGCGCCGGTCTTGTCGGCGGCCGTGCTCCGGTCCGCGGCCACCAGCGCCGCGTACTGCGGATGAAAGGGCCGCAGCTCGTCGCGATTGATGTACGCAACGCCACCGCCGTGGCGCATCAGGTCTCGCACCGCCTACACCGTCGCAGCCGTCTTGCCAGCCCCCGGCTGGCCGCCCACCATGATCAGCTCAGGCGCCGCGCTGGCCGACAGGTCTTCGAACAACAGCGGCCGCACCAGATCGACATAGATGCGGTCGAGCGCCGCATCGTCAAGCAGGCGCATGTGGCAGGCCGGGGAGACAGCTGAACGCTGGCCAGGTCGGCCTCAGCTGCGGGCCTGGAACTCGGCAGGCTGCATGGCCTTCGCGTACTGGCTGATCTTGCGAACCATCGCCATCACTTCGCCCTCGTTGTAGGGGTCGAACTGGAATCGCATGGCGCGCACCGCCTTGCCGATCTCCCTCAGCTCCTTGCGTTTCTCAGGGGACTGCTCGGCTTGCTCCATCTGCTGAAGCCGGGCACTGATCACCGCGATCTCCTCCAACATCACCTCGATGTGGACGTGCAACGGCACGTTGAGGGGCTCCTGGCCATCTGCCGCGGCCTGCACCGGCGCAGACTGCACCGGAAACGGCAGCGCCTTCTGGGCGACCACGTGGGTCAGGAACACCCGGATCGCCGACGACATCGACAGGCCCAGACTGTCGAGCGTGCGCTCGGCTTCGTCCTTGAGCTGGGTGTCCAGGCGAACAGTCAGGGTGGTGTTCACGGCGACTCCAAAGCTTGTACGACATTGTCGCACAAGGGCTGTTTTATGGAGGCCTTCCGGGCGCGGCAAGTGGCACGGCCCTGCCGCTGCCGCTTGTGCTTTCGATGAGGGTCGCCCCGAGCCGACCTCCGCCGCCCGTCAGGGGAGAGGCGGCCGGGGTTGGGGCCCGCGCCCTCGGGGCAGCGCCTTGAAAAGAGCGGATCGCCATGGGCCTCGGCGCACATCTGCCGGGGCCCAAGGTTCTCGTTCAAACCTGCATCGAGATGAGTCCCACCCGTACGCCTGTGCCCTCTTCCTTGAAGGTATCGACCGGCAGGTCCTCCCATTCGCCACCGTGTGCCTCGACCATTGGGCGAAGGCTGCCGTTCTGGCGGGGACCGTTCGCGCACAGGGCGACCAGGCGGCCGCCCGGCTTCAACATCTTCAGGGCGTGGGTGATGTGTTCAATGTCCGCGCCTTGCGCGAAAGCCGGGCTCATCAGCACGGCGTCGAACAGGCCGAGGTCCTCGACATCGGCGCTGCACTGCAGAAAGTCGGCACACCGTACCGTGCCGGCCAGGCCGCTGCAGGCCAGGCGCGCCGCAAGTGCTGCGTTCACCTCCACGGCCACCACCTGCAGCGCGGTCTGGCGCACCAGGCCGAAGGGCACGATCCCGGGCAAGGCCTCCAACAGCCGGCCCGTGCCGGCGCTTGGCTCCAGCACCCGCATGCCAATAGCCAAACCGGCCAGGTCCACCATGCGCGCGGCCAGGGCGTGCGGCGTCGGGAACAGCTGCGGCGCGCTGACCACCTGCACTCCGGCCTTGACCGTGGCCCGCATCGCCTCGATGTCGGTGCGCAGTTCGTCGGGCTTGACTGCCTGCGCGGCGGCTCCCGGCTGGGTGGGCAACGGCACGTCGTTGTTTTGGTCGGTCGGTGCCGCAAGCAAAGTGAAGCCGGTCTTGTTGGCCAACTCGACCAGGAGGCCCACGGCGCGTTGAGCTTCAACCTGGGCGGCCGTCATCACGCCGGCCAGCTTGTCGACCGCAACGGTACGGGTGAAGTTGGCGCCGCCGTTGCCCCAGTTGTCCAGCAGGGTGACGCTGATCTTGTTGACCTTCTGGATGTAGACCCACGACCCGCGCCCGACCCAGCAGCGCACCGCACCACCCTTCTCCGGCCCGGTCTTGTCGGCGATCGTGCCGCCGGCGTCGGACAGCATGGCGCGCTCGTAGGCCAGGCGGTTGTCGTAGTGCTCGATCCAGCGGCCAGAGAAGGCAACCACTCGGGCGTGCATCTCGCGGGCAAGGCCGCGGGCATGCTCTGCGTTGACGATACCGTCAGTGAGCGCGGACCACAGGCTCGTATGACCCTCGTACTGCGACGCCGGCGGGTCGCGGGGGTAGTCGGCAAGCAGATAGCAGCGCGAGCAGTAGTCCTGATTTGCGATGGCAGTCGCGAGCTCCAACGTCATCGGCTCGATGTCCCACTGCGAAAGGAAAGCCCGCGACTCGGCGCGCGTGCGCTCCTGCTTTCGCTTGTCGGCCTCGATGGTCTTGATGCGCCGTGCGCGAACGTCCGGCCGCTCCTTGTACTTGGCATGCTGGATCGCAGCCACGGCGCGGCGCTTCCAGTAGTCGGCCGTGTCGAAGGCCTGCACCGCCTTGCGCATGCCGCTCTGGATCCGCTCCGCGTCCTTGCGCGCGTGGCGCTCGGAGTGATGGCCCACCAGAATCAGCCTACCGAAGGGGATGCCATCGGCAACCCGGCGCGCCTGGGCAGTGGCCCGCTCTGCCTCGTCGGTTCGCTTGTCGCGATAGTCGTCGAAGCGGTCGGCCCGGTCTTCGGCTCGGTCGATCAGGCTGGAGTCTTCATCGCCGATCTCGCCGGCCAGCTCGATGCACAGGTCGGCACGCGCGGGCGTCCACATCGACGCGATGAATTGATCCTGCTTCGGTGCCCACGCGAAGCCGGCCGCCTTCACTCGGTCGTAGACATCGCGGTCAAGCCGGGTGGCGCTGCTCAGGCGCAGCTTGTTGTCATCAGGTGAATACGTCGCCGTCAGGTCGTAGGTCAGTTCTTCGAACCCCCTGCCTGTTGGCCAGCCTCGGGGCCGAGGAACTGCGGATCGGTGGTGTCGCTTATGGAATTAGAAATGGGGTGGTTGGACTGTGCGTTCATGCTGGTGGCCTCGTGTGGTGGAAGAAATCTGCCCGTCGGTTTCGCCTCGACGCATGAACAGCGGATGCCAGGCAGGACACAAGGGCACGACCGCAAGCCGCAGCTCGAAGCGGAGCAACGCGAAGTGCAGAGACCGGGTGAGGACCGTGGGCGCAGCCTTCACCCTTGGGGCCTGACTGGATGCCGCTATGCGTCGGAAAGAGGCGAACCGACAGGCAGATCAGCCACCCCGAGCCACCGAGTGCACAGGCCGGCTTGCCACCCCATCAACGACACGCGCGAAGCTTCCCAGCTAAGCGATTCATCGCCGCACTGCGGCGCACTTCAACCAGCGCAGCGCAGGCCCGAAGCCGAGCGCGACGCGCTGGGCTTGCCGCTCGGGGTTAAGGCCAGCGCCGAAGGGGTGTCTCGGGCCCGGGCAACCCGCGTGCAGCGAGTGAGCGACCAGGCGCGAATCGTCTTTGCTTGAGCGACCCCCCAGCACCGGCGCGCAGCGCCCACGATGCCGGCCACCGAGCGCATTTGGGAACATTCGCCAGCGCCCTCGGGGCAGCGCCCCGAAGAGAAAAAGGGGCGACACCGCGGCCGCCCCGATGCGAACGAGTCAGAGCAGACCACGCTCGGCGAAACTGACCACGACGTTCGCGGTGACCACCAGGTGATCGAGCACACGCACGTCGACCAACTGCAGCGCGGTCTTCAGCGTCTGCGTCAGGTACTCGTCGGCACGGCTCGGCTCCGCTGCGCCCGACGGATGGTTGTGCGCGAGGTTGACGGCCGCCGCGTTCAGCGCCAGGCTCGCCTTGACGACTTCGCGGGGATAGACCGAGGTCTGCGTCACTGTGCCCCGAAACTGTCCGCGCCGGCCGAACTTTGACCACCCGGGGGTGCGGACAAAAACTTGGATTGGTTAAGCAGCGATTCCCAAGCTCCTGCGGTGCCCGGCGGGGCTGCGGAAGCCGAGTGAGCGCTTGATACGCACTTCGTTGTACCAGCGGATGTACGCGTCCAACGCAGTCACGAATTCTTCGATGGTCGTCGTGAGCCAGTCCCGCGCGAAGAACATCTCGATCTTTAGCCGACCAAAGAAGCCCTCGCATGCGGCATTGTCCGGCGAGTACCCCTTACGTGACATCGAACGAACCAGCTTTGCATCGGCGATGCGGGTCAGCCAACCAGGCCACCGATAGTGCCCGCCGGGATCTGGAATTCCGTGATGTCGGTGAGCCACTTCTCGTTCGGCACCTCGGCGCTGAAGTCGCGGTTCAGGAGGTTGTCGGGTGCTGGACTGATCTCACCAAGGTACGAGCCGTACCGACGGCGCTTACTCGTCGCGGCGACCAGGCCCTCCTGCTTCATCAGACGGCGTACGACCTTCTCCGAGATGGTCACGGATTGGTCGCCGAGTGAGGCGTGGATCCGTCGGTAGCCATAGCAGCGATAGTTGCGCTCGAAGATGTCGGCCATGGCTTGGCGTACTTCGGCGTGCTTGTCGGTCATCTCAATCCGCGCCCGATGGTAGAAGTAGGAACTGCACTCTCAACATCGTTGAGAGTATTGGTGGTTTGAGTTGTCGGCTACCGACCGCCCTGTTGTGCCGCGATCGCCAGTAACTCTTGAGGGCTAGGCTTGTCCCAATCGGCTCCCTTGAAGAATCGTATGAGTTCGCCGGCCACGAGCTGGTGCTTCCACCCGTGGGAGTCGAGCCGCTTGCGAATCGACGGGTGAGCACCCCGCTCGATCAAATGCGTGCGAAGCCTTCCAACCCATTCAGCCTGGGCGTCGATTGACAAGGCTTCGAACTCCGCCACCACCAACGCCCTCCTCCGACTGACCCATTCCGCGGTCCATACTTCCAACGCGGCCGCCACCACAGCGCTGTTGTTTGCAGGCGGCTCGGCGAGCTTTTCCGCAGCCTTCTTTGCGGCGCTGGCAGAGTTCGATTCAAGGAGCGCCCGCAAGTATCGGTAGGGATCACGCAACGGCTCCGGGAACTCGCTTGCGATGCGCTTGTGCAGCGCGTCGAGCCCCGCGGTCATTGCGTCGTTTCCATGCGCCTGGATCAACGACTCGGCGTCTTCCGAGCGAAGGCCCGCGGCGGTTGCACGCACGACCTGGGACAGGTCGACTGGCACGGGCGGATGCCGCAACGGCAAGGACTCCTGCTGCTTTTTCGTCACTCTGAACTGGATGTCGGCGATGAAGCGCCCTGCCTTGTGCTCGATCAGTTCGACATCGAGGTCGGTGACAGCATTGATCTCGGCGATGGCCAGCTTCAGCACATCGCGCTTGAAGAATCGGTATTCCTGCTTCACGGAATCCTCAGTGTCCGGACTTCCAGTCAGCACGGGTCGCCACCATGGCCACGGCTGCCGCGCGGTCAGGCCCACGTCGCGATAGCGAGCGCAGATCTCGTAGAGCACAACGCCCGAGTGGCGCCGAAGCTGTGAGATGACGTCGAGTCGCAGACGTGCGAATCGTTGCGGTTCAAGCAGCTCATGTTTGATGTTCGGGGCGAACGACCACTCAACCCAGTTCTCGCCAGACTGCTTGTAGACCTTCGCATGCGCAAGTAGGCCGGCGACGTTCCACGCCTCGCCCTCACCTGCTGTCGGCGACTGCCATTCGACTGTCGTGCTTACCATCGCGCGCAGATGCTGCTTGACGATCTCTCTAGCGTTGGAATTGAAGTCCACCCCGCGCAGAATGCTCTGCAGCGGTGCGCGGAAGACTTCTTGATCGATGCCCTGCTCCTGCGCGATGTAGAGCAGCACGTTGTAGGCCTTGCGAGCCAGGACGGTGATCTTGCTGGACTTCGTCGGCACGATGGCCAACGTATTGACCGGCTTGCGAAGCGGGTTTTCGATTAGCTCCTTCTGGGCGGTCGACGAACGGGTCATGTGAATCGGTCCATTCCACCATCGTAACGTGAATCGTCCCTCTCACATTGAGCCGCAGAAGCCTAAAAATCCTCACGTCGGACTGGGCCAACGCTCGTCACAGCTGTGTCGAGGTACGCAATAGGTACCCAAAAGTCCTCACGTGAGCTCCTGAGGCGCAACTCCCAAAACTCCTCACGTCTGTCGATCGCTTTCGAAGCGAACCCACCGACCCCGGCCCGAGGCTCAATCGACAAGGCGGGCACCGACTTTTGGGTTCCAAGCATTAGAACTTGGTCGGCGAAACGCCAAAAACAGCTCACCTCTGGCTCTTGCTCTCTCGCAACGAACCGCTGCAGCCTGGCTTGCGTCGGGCTTGACCACAAACCTATATCCACTCACGGAAGGCCCTAGTCGCTCTCACGTCGCAACCCATATCCACTCACGTGTTTGCCTAAAAGTACTCACGTGAGCTCCTATTCTCCCTCACGTAAATTGACGTAAGTGCTTGATTAAATGGAGGTTTTAGACACCTAAAGGTATTGAAGAATTCAAAGCTTGTGAACCTATTGAACCCGTCGTGTTGGGTGTGTGCATTTCAAACGAAGGCAAAAGCAGCGGTTGCGGCTGACTTTTGACGCTGCTCGCTGTCCTGTTTACGCTTTTCCGAGGACGTACGAGCTAAGCGTAAAGCGAGCGCTAAACTAGCGCTTGGAGGATTTCATGCCAAAACTGACCATCAAGTCGCCCGCTCCGATCGGGCTCGCTGACATCGCCGAGCAGGCGGCGCACTCGGTCGAGATGATGTCGCAGATTCGTGCTGCGATGTTGTCGCCGACGACTCGGAAGGCAGCCCCCGTCTGGAACCTGAGCCAGCTGGCCCAGCTGCTCGATATCGAAAAGGGGTCGTTGACTCACCGAATGAGTCGCGGCGATTTGCCACAAGGCGCCCTAAACGAGGTGGGCAATCGTCGCCAGTTCACGTTGCCGGAGGTCCGAACCTGGGTTCGGGAGTACCGCAAGGAGAGCCTGCGGCCCGCCGGCGCTGAGGCGGTGACGGTAAGCATCGCCAACTTCAAGGGTGGTGTCGGCAAGACGACGACGGCCGTAACCCTTGCGCAGGGCATGTCGCTGCTGGGCCACAAAGTTCTCGTGATCGATACCGACCCGCAAGGATCACTGACGACGCTGTTCGGCATCCTGCCGGATTCCGAAGTCGAAGAAGAGGACACGATTCTTCCATTGGTCATGGGTGCTGAGACGTCTATTCGGTATGCGATTCGGCCGACCTATTGGGACGGCATCGACCTGGTGCCGGCCGCGCCACTGCTCTTCGGCGCAGAGTTCGCCCTCCCCGCACGGCAAACCAAGGAGGAGGGTTTCGAGTTCTGGAACGTGCTGAACTACGGAATCGACGACGTGCGGGGCGACTATGACCTGATCGTCATCGATACGCCCCCTGCCCTGTCCTATACGACGATCAACGCGCTCTTGGCGAGCAACGGGATCATCATGCCGCTGCCGCCGAGTACCCTAGACTTCGCATCTGCGGCTCAGTTCTGGTCACTGTTTTCTGACCTGACCACGCAGTTGCTAACCAACCGTGGGTTGGACAAGCAATTCGACTTCATGAACATCTTGCTCAGTCGCGTGGACAGTTCGGATGCCACCGGTGCGATCGTCAAGCAGTGGATCCAGACCACGTACGCCAACCGGGTGTCCGTGCTTCCGATGGAGATCCCGAAGTCGGCGGTCACTGCCTCGGCCACGGTCGAGTTCGGGACGGTCTACGACATCACGAAGTACGACGGCAATGCGCGGACGTTCAAGCGCGCGCGGGATGCGTACGATCTGATGGTGAGTTACATCGAAACTTCTGTGCAGTCAGTATGGCGCCGTCAGGTAGATTTTGGCCAAAACAGTACGGGTGTACCGCCGCGAGTGCCGGTGTTGAACCGTTCAACACCCGCAGTTCAGGGAGCTGAATGATGGTCAGGAAGATGTTCGAGAAGGCCGGAATGATCCCCGGCTTGCAGGCAGGCCCGAAGTCCGTCGCAGAAGCGGTGGACCCGACCAAGTCGAAAACAGCACCCGGCACGATGATGGGTTTCCTGACCGCTCAGTCGTCTGTGATGGTCGAGGCGGAGGCGCTCAAGGAGCGCGTCAAGACGCTCGAAGGAGAGTCTCCGCTGCGGAAGCTCGATCCGGCGACCGTCAAACCGTCGAAGTGGGCGAACCGACACGAGGCGTCGTTTCTCACTGCAGAGTTTCAGGAGCTGAAGGCAGAGATTGCGACCGCCGGCGGCAATGTTCAGCCGGTCAAGGTTCGCCCAGTACGAGTGTTGAACGGTTCAACACCCCCGACCGACGCGACCTACGAGCTGATCTTCGGCCACCGCCGGCATCGGGCATGCCTGGACTTGGGCATCCCCGTGCTCGCGGCCATCGAAGAGGCTTCGGATGTCAGCCTCTTCGAGCAAATGGAGCGGGAGAATCGAGGGCGAAAGAACCTGTCCGCCTGGGAGCAGGGCACCATGTATCGGAAAGCCCTCGACGACGGGCTTTACAGCTCACTGAGGCGTCTGTCAGAAGGCTTGGGGGTGGATGTGTCCCTAGTCTCAAAAAGCGTTTCCCTGGCGCGGCTGCCGGAACCGGTGGTCGCCGCGTTTCAAAGCCCGCTGGACATTCAGTTTCGTTGGGCTGCGCCCCTTGCTGAGGCGATGCAAAAGGACCCGGAGGGCACGCTCGAGAGGGCGCGAGCCCTGGCGGAGGCGCGTGGGGATTTGAACGCCGCGGGTGTCTTTTCCAAAGTCATCGGACTGCTGGACCCGGTGTTGAACGGCTTAACACCGATGCCTCTGACGATCTCGAAGGCGGGGAAAATGGCGGGGAAACTGACGGCCGACAGCAAGGGTAGGGCGGTCGTCCGGTTCGAAGCCGGCGCCCTCCCGGAGTCCAAACGAAAGTCGCTGGTGAAAGTGATCGAGGACTTCCTGAAGGCCTGACGCAATAGTTGGTTCGCCCTGCTTTCTAGGCTGGGCGAAGGTACGTCGGTGCCACAGGTGAGAGGCATTTCGGTCGGCTTGAACTCCGCCACGTAGCCTTTGAAACAGCCGCTCTCAACTTCAACGTCGCGGCAATGCGATCACCAACCGCCGCTCACTGAACTGGCCATGTCGCATTGTTCTTACTGGCCGGCCCCGAATGAACCTGTTCGGTTTTCATCCAGGCAGACAGGCGAGGGATGAAAGACAATTGCAGTGCTGCGCAAAAGGTGCTTAAATAGTGCGCATATAGTGCAGACGCAAATGGAGTTTTGACATGGCCGAAACAGCAGTCATCGACGTCCCAGTGCTCGGTGGGACCTACCAGCACTTCATCGACTACCTCAAGGATCCGGATACCTCGGCGCCGGTGCTGTCGCCAAAGCGCTTCAGCCAGGCGCTGAACATCGACCTGCAGACGCTGGCCGAGCAGGCACACGTTCACCGCAACACCATCAGCCGCGCCCCTGGCTCGCGCGGCGTCCAGGACTTCCTGCGCGAGGCGCTGCGCATCATCAAGGCGGCGACCGACCTGACAGGTGACCTCAACAAGGCGCTGTTCTGGTACCGCACCGAGCCCTTGGCGGTGTTCGGCTACAAGACCGCCGAACGGTTGGCCTCCGAAGGGCGCACCGACGATGTTCTGCGCTACGTCAGCTCGCTAGAGGCCGGCGCCGCTGGATGATTTTCATTGAATTGGGGTCCGTCACGGCCTACCGCATGCACACGCCGAAGTGGGCGACCGCCCCCACGAGCGGGGCTGGCGCGGCGACACATGGCGGGCGCGCCAATCGCCCCGGCACACAGGCTCTCTACCTCGCGCTCGAGGCGGAGACGGCCGTCAAAGAATATCAACAGGTATCCCCGTTGATGCCGCCAGGCACGCTCGTGAGCTACACGGTGACCGTCAAGGCGGTCGTCGATTTCCGGCGCGGATACGACACGGCGGCTTGGTCACCTTTGTGGGAGGAGTTCTACTGCGACTGGCGCGAGCTCTGGTTCAACCAGCGCGTCGAGCCGCCCAGCTGGGTGCTGTCCGACGAGGCCCTGGCTGCGGGGGCGAAGGGCATCCTGTTCGGGTCGCGGATCGCGCCGGGTGGAAGCAACTTGGTGCTTTACTGCGAGATGCTGACCGCCGAAGACGCGCTGACCGTCTACGACCCGGCAGGTGCTCTGCCAAAGAACCAAGACTCCTGGCGCTGACAGCAGGTGAGGGCGCGCTACAGCCCGCCAGAATTCCGTTGAGTCTCATGGCGCTTAGCCACATGATTATTATTCTTATCATGTTGCCAGAATCAAGGCGTGTAAATTGGCGGACGCGGGACTGTCGCTGAAAGCCAGTTTCTTGAGAGCGTGACTGTCATCATTAGGGCCTAGACAGCTAGATGGATGGAGTTGAGCATGGGAACCGTAGGAATTTTCGAAGCAAAGAACCGCCTGTCCGAACTGGTCGAACGCGCCGGGGGCGGCGAGGAGATTGAAATCACACGCCGTGGCCGGGTGGTCGCGCGACTCATGCCGCCTGTGCGCCACGATGCAGCAGCGCAGGCGCGAGCCTTGGCCATCAAGATCCGCCGCAACCGAGAAGGGCATGATCTCGGAGCCGGCATCGAGATGACCGAGTTGATCCAGGAGGGACGACGTTGAGCACGAAGCCCGATGCGGACGCCGAGCGTGATGCGGGCTGGGTGATCGACGCCTCCGTCACCATGGCCTGGTTCTTTGCTGATGAGGCGACCGCTTTCACCGACGGCATCCTCGACCAGATGGGCGACCAGCCCGTGTGGGCGCCGCAGATTTGGGTGCTCGAATGCACCAACGTCCTCCAGAGCGCCCAGCGGCGCGGCCGCGTCCAGCCTGCCACGCCTGCCACGCTGGGCGCTGCTTTGGCTCGAACGCATCGGCGAACTGGGGTTTTCACTACCACGACCTTATCACCCGCCTCGACACATCGCCTCAGCGCTTACGATGCCGCGCATCTAGAGCTGGCCTTGCGCCGGTCACTGACGCTCGTGAGTCTCGACCAACAGCTGGTCGCCACCGCGACGGCGCTCGGTCATCCGGTGCTGTCGGCTGTTCCAGCGCGGAGCGGCCCGCCGGACCAATAAGCCAATGACAGTAAACGCGTCGGCCAATCACCCGGGACCACTGCACGACGCTGCCTTGATGGAGAC
>ENA-OFCD01001438-OFCD01001438.1-metagenomes-genome-assembly--contig:-NODE-1438-length-11846-cov-20.369265_pt1 | contig 11846 bp, 12 predicted proteins | sample MGYA00153392_OFCD01 | MGnify analysis MGYA00153392 | reverse complement strand
CCGAGAGCTTCGTCAACACGTTCAAGCGCGACTACGTCAGTCGCATGGACCTCAGAAATGCCCGGACCGTTCTGGCGCAGTTGCCTGCGGCGTTCGAGCACTTCAACAATGTTCACCCGCACTCGAGCTTGAAGATGAAATCGCCGCGCGAGTTCAGGCGGCAACGTGTTGAGCAGTTACGCCGCGCTCAACCCGAACAACCGGCGCTACATTGCGAATAGGCCGTGTCCGGAAATGCAGGGGCAAGAACAAGTTCCTTTGGAGTGAAGGGAGGCACCGAAAAGATAGGCGTGCGCCGTTTGATCGAGCGTGTGATGGGATTCGCGGCCGGCATGTGCTTCGGGTGTGCCTTGCCGGCCCGAGTTGCACGTCTTCCCTCTCGCGGCGAACCGGCCTCTTGCAGTCAGCCCGTGATCAAAGGCGCATGGTTCGCAGTCGGCTCGACACGGCATCAACCGTTGCCTTGAATTCCTTGCGGCCGATCCACTCTGCAGATCTGGGTACCTGGACCGGACGGTCAAACGCGCTTGCAATTGGCCGGTTGCGGCTACTGGCCTTGTCAGCGCGAAAGGCCGTTATCGATGCAAAGGGGCTGGCCACAAGCGATGTCAAGGGCGATCGGGGTTTGGTGCGGTGAACACAATTAGCCTCTTCCGCAGTTCGCGCACCACTCGGTCAAGTTTTGGAATTTGACCGCTGAGGGTTCTGGCAAATGCTTCCCACTGGCGTTGCTTGCCGGCGTCGGCGGAAAACTCGTCTCTGAGTCCGTCCGGAACAGAGGCCGGAATATCCGTGTTGCGTCGAGCAAATGTCGCCTCGATGGCGCGCCGCATCCGTGTCGGCTCGAGTTCGAACGAGTCGATGAGCATCCACACATCGTAGTAGTCCTTCATGCGACTGTTCGCCCGCCCCAGAGCCACCATCGCATGAAACTTCTCGGCAATGACAGTCTCGGGCGGATAGGCGCGCAGGTGAGGCGACGGCATTTCGAGCAGCACCGGCAGATCGATGTCTTCGGGCGGCTCGCCGGCGGCGACCGGCGGGGATTGCACGGGGATTGCACGGGTGCGGCGAGGACCTTCGGCTTGACCGGTGCGGTTAGCTTGCGGACGGCCGCCAGCAGCGCGATGGGATCCGAGACGTTCGGAGTAATGCTCAGGTCGCTGGGCTCATTGCCAACAAGCCAAAGCGCGGCGCTGCGGTATCTGGCGTTGATCCTGCCGAACCCGTGCTCGGTGCACCACGCGCCGAACGCCTGATTCCCTGCATGTGCCTCGCTTTGCTCGCAAGCTACGCGGCCGACCTTCAGCGCCTCGCCGATCAGCTTCCAGCGTTCGTGGCTGGCTGCGACTAGACGCAGGTGAATTGCACCTCGGTCTCCGGGAACTGCTCGAAGGATCGAGGCACATCATTGGACTTGGTGATGATGGCCGTCTTGACTTGCCCAGTGCAGAAGGCGGCAGCGTCCCTGTATGCGGCCGCCTTCAATGCCCCAAGCGAGGCCATCGGACCATTGTCTCTGCGCATGACTGAGTAGCTCCCGCCACCCATTGGAACGACGCCCGTGGTGACCGCGCAAGCCGATAGGGTGAGGCAGACGACCAGAAGTGTTTTCACGGGACGAGCATGTCACCCGACTCTGCAGCGCCCGGCGTGCGAAAGAGAGGTCTGCCCTCGTCATCTACCGCCGGGTCGACTTGATGCCTGACCAGGCACGGAAACTGCGGGCAACAACGGCCGAGCCTTGACCATGCCTCGAATTCTTCCCACAATCCAGCCCGCAGGGCCGCTCACACAGGGGTTCTGAGCGAATCACTAAAAGGCTGGAAAGCTAGTACTGGCGGTGGTTTGCAGGGACTATGCATTTTCGACTGCGCTTGTCCCGTCCACTCCGCCAACCATCAAGCGAACACGGGGCCTAGCGCCCCGTATTTCATTTCTACCTACATCTATACCTAGATCGCACAGTCCCGTTTTGGCGGGCAAACTGTATTGTCGACGCGTCGCTGCCAGCGAGTGGCAACAGGGTCGGTAGATGATCCTGTCGACCTTTTGGGGCGCCGACCGATCATGAACGTTACGCAGAACACCAACGTCATCAGTCCATTGATGGGGTGAGGCAGGCTGCGGTCGATCCTGTCATTCGCGGCATTGGCCTACGCCACTGCAGCGACTCGTTGACTTGTATCGTGTACCGGCGGAGATGAATGTTCCGCGTCTTTCGACATCCGGACGATCAACCGCAGCAGCAGCCTTTTCGGGTGGCGGTCGAGGCAGTGATCGGCGCAACCGCGCTGTTTTCGATCGCCACAGGCGTGTAGCCTGCCTCCTTTATGGCGAGGCCCAGTTGAACTGCGTCGGCCGTCGTCGGCTCAACCTCCACGCGATGCGTCGCCAGATCGAACCGGACGGTGGCGCCGCTGTCCACCGCCTTGACCGCCTCGGTGATGCTGCTGACGCAGTGGCCGCATGTCATGTCGTTCACTTGAAAGGAAATCATGGGGTTTGCCTCGGAAAATTGTTGATGAGGTTCCTACTGTGGAGATTGTCACCGTGGGAAGGTCAAGGAAGCCGCACCAATTCCCGCAAAGGGATAAGGGGTGCATCGGCGGCTTCTTGACCTTCCAACGATGGAAACCTTCAAGATCCCGGTTACCAAGACAACACGGCCCGAAGCAGACTCATGAACTCAACTGTCACCGCCTCCGGCAATGCGGGAAGCGTCAAGCTCCAAATTGCCGGCATGACTTGCGCAAGTTGCGTGCTGCGTGTCGAGAAGTCGCTGAAGTCGGTTCCGGGCGTGCTGGAAGTCAGCGTGAATCTGGCTACCGAGCAAGCATTTGTCGATGCGGCACCCTCGGTCAGCGCCGAGGCGCTTGCCGCTGCTGTCCGCAAGGCCGGCTACGACGTATCGGTTGGGGAAGTAGTCCTTCAGATCGAAGGCATCACCTGCGCGTCGTGTGTTGCCCGCGTCGAGAAGGCGCTCTTGAAGGTGCGCGGCGTGTTGTCGGCGTCGGTGAATCTGGCCACCGAGCGTGCGACGGTCCGGGCCCTGTCGACCGTTCCCGCGGTGGTCCTCAAGGCGGCGGTAGAGAAGGCCGGCTACGGCGCCACGGATGTGCAAACCGCACGTCCGCAGGAGGCGACACACATTCCGGACTGGTGGCCGGTCGTTCTGGGCGCAGTGCTGACCCTTCCGCTGCTGGCGCCGATGCTGCTTCGGCTGATCGGGGTCGATTGGATACTGGCTCCATGGGCCCAACTGGCGCTTGCCACGCCAGTGCAGTTCGGGCTCGGTTGGCGCTTCTACCGGGCGGGCTGGAAAGCGGTTCGCGCCGGCGCCGGCAACATGGACTTGCTGGTCGCGATCGGAACATCGGCCGCCTACGGCTTGTCGGTCTATCTGCTGTTCAGGCACCTGGGCCACGACACACCACACCTGTATTTCGAAGCCTCTGCGGCCGTCATCACGCTGGTCCGACTGGGCAAGTGGCTGGAAGGCCGTGCCAAGCGTCAGACCACGGATGCCATTCGGACGCTTAACGCTCTGCGCCCGGCGACTGCGCGTGTGCGCCGCGACGGTGCCGAGATCGAAGTCGCCATCGACAACGTGGTCCTGGGGGACCAAGTTCTCGTTCGACCCGGCGAGCGCATCGCCGTCGATGGTGAAGTGACCGAAGGCCGCAGCCACGTCGATGAATCGCTGATCACCGGCGAGAGCCTGCCCGTCGCCAAGTCGGTCGGCGACAAGGTCACCGGCGGCGCCATCAACGCTGAGGGTGCGTTGACGGTCAAGACACTTGCGGTGGGGGCCGAGACCACGCTCGCGCGCATCATCCGGATGGTCGAGTCCGCGCAAGCGGCCAAGGCGCCCATTCAGCGTCTGGTGGACCGCGTCAGTGCGGTATTCGTACCTGTGGTCCTCGTCATCGCGCTGGTCACGTTGGTTGGTTGGGTGATCGCGACAGGCGACTGGGAACAAGCCGTCATCAATGCCGTCGCCGTGCTCGTCATCGCTTGTCCCTGTGCCCTGGGGCTGGCCACGCCAACAGCCGTTATGGCGGGCACGGGCATTGCGGCCCAGCACGGCATCCTGATCAAGGATGCCGAGGCATTGGAGGTGGCTCATTCGGTCACCACCGTCGCGTTCGACAAGACCGGCACGTTGACCGAAGGCCGCCCGTCGCTCGTGGCCGTGCTGCCGGCAGCCGGCCAGACGAGGGACGACGTGCTGTTGCTGTCCGCCGCTTTGCAGCAGACGAGCGAGCATCCGCTGGCCCGCGCTGTGATGGACAGGGTGGGCGCGGAGCATCTGATCGTGCCGCAGGCACATGAAAGCCAGGCGCTGCCGGGACGCGGACTGCAAGCCAGCGTGCGCGGTCAGACGCTCGTCATTGGCAGCAGTCGCCTGCTACGCGAACTCGGAATCGACCGCGGCGAACTGGCCGGCGATGCCGAACGACTCGAGGCGGCTGGCCGAACGGTGTCGTGGCTTGTGCGCAGGGGAGTGCGCAAAGACGGTGAACGCACCGAGCTGCTGGGCTTGCTGGCGTTCGGTGATGCCGTCAAGGCGTCGGCTCGCGATGCCGTGTCGCGCCTGCACGAACTGGGAATCGTCACGGTCATGCTCACCGGTGACAACCAGGGAAGCGCCGACGCGGTGGCCCGGGAGTTGGGCATCACCGAAGTCCGTGCTGAAGCACTTCCCGGCGACAAGGCTGCGGTCGTGCAGGCGTTGCGGGCGGCCGGCCAGGTCGTCGCCATGGTCGGCGACGGCATCAACGATGCGCCTGCCTTGGCGGCTGCGGATGTCGGGATCGCAATGTCGACGGGAACCGATGTTGCGATGGCGGCAGCCGGCATCACGCTGATGCGTGGTGACCCGAGGCTCGTTGCCGATTCGTTGGATGTCTCTCGCCGCACCTACGCGACGATCAAGCGCGGCCTGTTCTGGGCCTTCGCGTACAACGTGGTGGGCATCAACCTGGCGGCCTTCGGCATGCTCAACCCCGTCATCGCTGGGGCTGCGATGGCTTTCAGCAGTGTCAGCGTGGTGGTCAATGCGCTGTGGCTTCGTCGCTGGCGCTCCTCGACCGATCAGGGTCCCGCCATGGCGTCCGTTGAACAACCCATTACCGTGGCGGCTTGAGGAGAATGGACATGCACGCAATGAACATTGGCCAGGCCGCGACGGCTTCGGGCGTCTCTGCCAAGATGATTCGGCACTATGAACAGGTTGGCCTGTTTCCGGAGCCCGGCCGGACCGACGCGGGCTACCGCCAGTACAGCGAGAAGGAAGTCCACACGCTGCGCTTCATCAGGCAGGCTCGCGACCTCGGGTTCTCCATCCAGCAGATCGGTGAGCTCGTGGGGTTGTGGCAGAACCGCAAGCGGCCGAGCCGGCAGGTCAAGGCCTTGGCGGAAGCGCACATCAGGGAGTTGGAGCAGAAGACGCAAGACCTTCTGGCGATGAGGGCGACGCTCCAACACTTGGTGCAGTGCTGCCACGGTGACGATCGGCCGGATTGCCCGATTCTGGACACGCTGGCTTGCGAGAGCGCAGCGCCGCCGGCAGTCGTGAAGGCCAGGAAGGGTGCACTTACCGGCGGGCTGCGCCCGGGAAGGGCACCCGGCGGAACGCGGTCCTGAACCGGGGCCGCCAAGCACCGTCAGCCGGGCGCGCACTCCGCTGGAACCATCACCAACGAAATCCTTCTACACTTTGATAATGCTTGCTAGCTTCCGTTTCGCAATGATGTGGCTGTTGCTGCTCGCATTGCCCCTCCAGGGCTTTGCGGCTGCGACCATGCTCAATTGCGGCCCGAACCACCACCGGATGTGGGAAGCGTCTGTTGGTACGCAGGTGGATTCGTCCGACCATGCGGCGCATGGTCACCATCAACATCCACAGAATGTTGCCGAGCCGGACGAGATGGCCGCGGCCGGTGACCACGACGACGTCGACAACTCGCTGCACCACCTGAGCAAACTGTCCAAATTCAAGTGCAGCGCCTGCGCTGCGTGCTGCATGGGGGTTGCATTGCCCCCTTCGCCGCTCGCGTTCCTGTCTTTCCCGCCGGCCTCGGTGCTGACGTCGAGTGTTTTTGCCCCGCACGTCGACTTCGTGTCGAGCGGGCTGGATCGACCTCCTCGATTGTTCCTCGCTTAACGGGCGCCGCACGCGCTCTCGCACGGCCACGGCCGTGTGACATCGCGTCCTGACGCGACGAGCGCGTGCGCTTCATTGACCGTTTCCGGTGGCGCCACGCCATCGGCATTCGAGCCGAGGTTCAACATGTCTCCGAAATTCAAGGCAGCGCTGCTGCCGTTGTGGGCCGCCGCAGGCCTGCAGCTTGGGCTCGTCCCAGCGCAAGCACAGGCTCCAACTGCTGCGCCTCAGATGGCCGCTGCCACTGGCACCCGAGCCGACCCCGCTGATCCGAAGGCGCCTGTCCCGACGACGTTGTACGTTTCCCCGTTGCGGGCGTATCAGGGATTCGCCGAACCGCAGGTCGCGCCGTGGCGCGAAACCAACGAGTTGGTCCGACAGCGAGGAGGTTGGCGCGCCTACGCCCGCGAGGCACGCGAGCCCGATGCGGCGCCGGTTGCGGCACCCGCCGCCTCCCGACCCGCGGCGGCTGCGAAGCCCGCTTCCGGTGGCCATTCCGGCCACGAGATGAAGTGAGGTGCGCACGATGAAGACCTTCTCCTCCGCCCCACCGTGGCGCCCGCGGACGCGCTTAACATTGGCCGCGCTGGCTCTGTTCGTGCTCGGCGGCTGCGCCACTGTCAGCAACGACGCAGGCTTCGGCCCCGTCGAGCAGACCGCGAAAGACCGGCTCGGCAAGGACGTCAAGTGGGCCCGCTCTGACGCCGACCGTGATGCCATCGACAAGCGTGTTGCCAAATTGCTGGAGCAACCACTGTCGGCCGACGACGCCGTCCAGATCGCCCTGCTGAACAACAAGGGCCTGCAAGCATCGTTCAGCGAGCTCGGCATCTCCGAAGCCGACAGGGTTCAGGCCGGCCGACTGCCGAACCCGGGCTTCAGCTTCGGACGCTTGACCCAAGGCTCCAGCATCGAGATCGACCGCAGCATCCAGTTCAACCTGGCGCGACTGTTGATGTTGCCAACGATCAATCAAATCGAATCGCGGCGCTTCGAGCAGACCCGCGGCGCCGTCGCGCTCAGTGTGCTGTCGCTGGCCTCGGAAACGCGCAAGGCGTACTACCTTGCCGTGGCCGCCGACGAGACCGGTCGCTACATGCTGCAAGTGCAGACCGCGGCGGAAGCCGGGGCGGAGCTGGCCCGGCGTCAGACCCAGGCGGGTAACTGGAACAAGCTACAGCAAGCACGTGAGCAGAGCTTCTATGCCGACGCGGCGTTGAACCAGGCACGCTCACAACTGGTCATAACTGTCGCGCGCGAGCGCCTGACGCGGCTGATGGGCCTGTGGGGCCAGCAGACGCAGTTTCGTCTGCCAGAGCGCTTGCCCGACTTGCCAAAAGCGCCAAACGACTTGCCCGACATCGAACAGACCGCGATGGCCCAGCGCATGGATGTGCAGGCTGCGAAACTCGGCACCGAACAGGTGGCGAAGAACCTCGGCCTGACTCGTGCGACGCGCTTCATCAACGTGCTGGAGGCCGGCGCGGTGCGCAATTCGTACAACGACGCACCCACACAGCGTGGCTACACGATCAGCGTGGAATTGCCGTTGTTTGACTGGGGCAGCGCGCGTGTGGCGAAGGCCGAGGCGGTCTACATGCAGGCCGTCAATCGGACTGCCGAGACCGCCGTCAACGCGCGCAGTGAAGTGCGTGGCGCCTATACGAACTACCGAACCAGCTACGACATCGCACGCCACTTCCGCGACGAGATCGTTCCGCTTCAGCGCCGCATCTCGGAAGAGAACCAGCTTCGCTACAACGGCATGTTGATCGGCGTGTTCGAGCTGCTCGCCGATGCGCGCTCGCAGATCACCAGCGTCAACGGCTACATCGAGGCGCTGCGCGACTTCTGGCTCGCGCAAGCCGATCTCGACATGGCCTTGATCGGTACGCCCAGCATGACCACAACGCCAGCCGCTTCGATGTCCGCGACGGACAGCGGCACGGCTGTGCATTGAACCCGAGGACCATCAAGATGTTTTCACGACGTAGTTTTTTTCGGGGTGCCGGCGCCATCACTGCCGCCGCTGCAGCCGCTTCGGTCAGCCGCGTGGCAATGGCCGCGCTGCCCGAGCCGGTGATGCAGACCAAGCCCAACACCATGCCGCCGCTCTTTCCCACTACGGGCCGGCCCTACAACCCGGTCGTCACTCTGAACGGCTGGACCTTGCCCTGGCGCATGAACAACGGCGTCAAGGAATTTCACCTCGTCGCCGAGCCCGTGGTGCGCGAAATGTCGCCCGGCTTCAAGGCTCACCTGTGGGGCTACAACGGCCAATCGCCCGGGCCGACGATCGAAGTCGTCGAAGGCGACCGCGTGCGCATCTTCGTCACCAACAAGCTGCCCGAACACACGACGGTGCACTGGCACGGCCAGCGCCTGCCGAACGGCATGGACGGCGTGGCGGGCCTGAACCAGCCGGCGATCCAGCCCGGCAAGACCTTCGTGTACGAATTCGTCGCGCGCCGACCTGGCACCTTCATGTACCACCCGCATGCCGACGAGATGACGCAGATGGCGATGGGAATGATGGGCTTCTGGATCACGCACCCAAAGGCCAGGCACCCGCTGATCGAAGAGGTGGACCGCGACTTCGTCTTCCTGCTCAACGCCTACGACATCGACCCCGGCGCCTACACGCCAAAGATCATGACGATGCTCGACTTCAACCTGTGGAGCTGGAACAGCCGTGTGTTTCCGGGCATCGATCCACTCGTCGTGCGCAAGAACGACAAGGTGCGCATCCGCATCGGCAACCTGACGATGACGAACCACCCGATCCACCTGCACGGCCATGAGTTCATGGTGACCGGCACGGATGGCGGGCCGACGCCAAAGAACGCGCGCTGGCCCGAAGTCACCACAGATGTGGCGGTCGGTCAGATGCGGCAGATCGATTTCGTGGCGGAAGAAGAAGGCGACTGGGCCTTTCACTGCCACAAGAGCCACCACACGATGAACGCGATGGGCCATAACGTGCCGACCATGATCGGCGTGGACCACCAGGGCATTGCCAAGCAGATCACCAAGCTGATCCCCGACTACATGGTGATGGGCGAGCGCGGCATGGCCGACATGGCCGAGATGGAGATGCCGCTGCCCGACAACACCGCTCCGATGATGACCGGCGACGGCCCGGTCGGCTCGGTCGAGATGGGTGGCATGTTCAGTGTGTTGAAGGTCCGCAAGAACCAAATGGCCGGTGACTACAAGGACCCCGGCTGGTACCAGCATCCCAAGGGAACGGTCGCTTTCGAGTGGACCGGTGCGATGCCTGAGCCCGCGCGCTTTCAGGCCGATGGCGGGCAATCCATGCCGACCAAGAACATGCCCATGAAAGAGGTCGAAGTACAGGTTCGCAAACCTGTTGGCCACACGGGCCACTGAGGCACGCAAATTCCAACCCGAATCCAACCGCCCTTACTTTGAAAACACGACCATGAAACATCTTGCCCAACTCTTCGCGATCAGCCTCATCGTTCTCAGCAGCGTCGCGTTCGCGCATGGCGACGACGATCACGGCAAGGCCGGCGCATCCCGCGAGGTCCATGCCTCGGCACTCGGCAAGCCGGGCGACCCGAAGAAGGTCAGTCGCACGGTCGAGATCACGATGAGCGACGCCATGCGCTTCACCCCGGCCAGCGTTGCGGCCAAGCGCAACGAGACGATTCGCTTCGTGCTGAAGAACGAGGGCAAGCTGAAGCACGAGATGGTGCTGGGCACGATCAAGGAACTGAAGGAGCACGCTGCGCTGATGCTTAAGTTTCCGGAGATGGAGCACGCCGATCCCAACCAGGCCAGCGTCGAACCCGGCAAGACCGGCGAGCTGATCTGGCAATTCACCAAGGCAGGCACCTTCGACTTCGCCTGCCTTCAGGCGGGGCACTACGAGGCCGGCATGAAAGGGCAAGTAATAGTCGCCGGCACGACCGCGTCCGCGAAGGCGGATGGTCATACCGACCACAAGCATTGATCGACGCGTTCCGCGCCGCATGAACTCACAACCACTTCCAAAAGGGCATTCCATGAACACTCTGAAATCCTCGATCTCGATGGGCGCGGTTGCGTTCGCCTTCGCCTTCACGCTGTCGCTCGCTGCTGCGGCACAACCTGCCAGCAGCGGGGACATCATCCTCGCTCAGGCCAGCGCGGCCGACATGACCGATGGCGAGATTCGAAAGGTCGACAAGGACACCAAGAAGATCACCATCAAGCACGGCGATATCAAGAACCTCGACATGCCCGGCATGACGATGCTGTTCCAGGTCAAGGACCCGGCCATGCTGGACATGGTCAAGCCTGGCGACAAGGTGAAGTTCAGTGCTGAAAAGGCAGGTGGCGGCCTCGTCGTGACCGAGATTCAGGTCGCCAAGTAAGCGACCTGAGCGCGTAGCCGAGACGGCCCTGCCCGGACCGCGCGGATTCCCGGACTGCCTTTGTTGCTGGCGGCGTCCTACAGCGCGCCAGCTTGCATCTGCATACAGTGGGGAGCTACTTGAACTTAAGGAGATCATGATGAATTCAAAGTTGCTCAAATCGCTTCGCGGGGCGATGTTCGTTCCGCTGACTGTGCTGTCCCTCGCGACCCCTGCGCAGGCGCAGACGGCAAAGCCAATGGCTCCTTCGGCCAGCATGCCGATGGGCGGCATGCAGTCGGGCGCAGGCGGCTCGGCTGACATGAAGAAGTCGATGATGGGCGGAATGGACAGCATGCAGAAGATGCCGATGTCCGGCGACGCCGACAAGGACTTTGCAATGATGATGAAGATCCACCATCAAGGAGCCGTGGACATGGCCGAGATGGAACTGGCCCACGGGAAATCCCCGGTGATGAAGGCCATGGCCAAAAAGATCGTCGCTGCCCAGAAGAAAGAGATCGCCGAGTTCGATCGCTGGCTGGCGACGCATAAGTGACCTGAACGGAACGGGCTGCCGGATCACCTGACTCGGCCGTTAATTGCCATAGCGAGGACGACTGAAAACAGGCGACTGAGTGGAAGAGCTGGCCCCGTTGATCTGAACAGATTCCCGAGATTTATAAGTGGACCCTGCGTGGTCAGGCTGCTTCGGCCGAAGGCTGATGCAGCGCTGCGAAGTACACCACGTCCGGGGTTCGAGCTTGATGGCTCGAGTGCGGCCGGCGCGTGTTGTAGAAGTCGATATCGCGGTCGATGCCTTCGCGCGCCGCGCTCACGGTCTCGTAGGCATGCAGGTAGACCTCCTCGTACTCGATCGAGCGCCACACCCGCTCGATGAACACGTTGTCGCGCCAGCACCCCTTGCCGTCCATCGAGATGCGGATGCCGTGGTCGAGCAGCAAGCCGGTGAACGCGCTGCTGGTGAACTGGCTGCCCTGGCTGGTGAACTGGCTGCCCTGATCGGTGTTGAAGATCTCGGGCTTGCCGAATCTGGCGCTTGCCTCCTCGACCGCCTCGGTGCACAACGCCGTGTCCATCGAGATCGACAGCCGCCACGCCAGCACGCGCCGGCTGTGCCAGTCGATCACGGCGGCCAGGTAGACGAAGCCACGCGCCATCGGGATGTAGGTGATGTCCATCGCCCAGACGTGGTTCGAGCGCGCGATTGCCAGCGTGCGCAGCAGGTACGGCCAGATCGTGTTGGTCATGTGCTTGCGGCCCACGGTGCAGCCTTCGGCTCTGAGCAGGTCGCACAA
>ENA-OFCD01001436-OFCD01001436.1-metagenomes-genome-assembly--contig:-NODE-1436-length-11855-cov-3.352119_pt1 | contig 11855 bp, 9 predicted proteins | sample MGYA00153392_OFCD01 | MGnify analysis MGYA00153392 | reverse complement strand
GCTCAATGAGCGGCTCAATATCAGCCGCGCTCACGATCTCACGCGCATAAGCAATCCGTTGCCACTGCTTGACGAGCGCTGAAAAATAATCAGCTTTGCCCTCTAAAGGCTTGCCCCGTTCATGCTGAATGGCATAGGCGCGGCGCACTCGTTGCACACACTCGCCCTCGGTATCACCACGCCCGATCTCGATCCGGCCATCCTGAATCAGTGCCACCAATGCAGCGCGATACAACAGGCTCACCGATTCACGCAGATGGCCGTCATCCAGCAATTTGCGCGCCGCATGAGGCACGTTGTCCGGTAGCGATTCAGGGCGGATATCGAGACCAAACAGCATATCAGGACCGAACTTGCGACTCTGCCGACCCCACCCGCTGAGGCCAACATAACGGGCAATAAAATAAAGTAATCCGGCAGCGACGATGGCGACTCCGATCCAGGCCAGCATCCGCACGCTCTGTGCAAAAAAATCGATCACTGATTTCAACCACGCCCAATCGTATTTTTTGGGCGGCGGTTTTTGCTTAAAACCAGGACCAATATAGCGAATTTTCCAACTGTCTTTGTATTGCCCAAACTCTTTACTGTCGAGCACTCGAGTAGCGGCATCCGCCGCACCGGTATGAGGTGTAAAGGTTTTAATGTCAGCGCCCTCGGGCTGCTCAAGCGCGCCGCCAGCCTGGGCGACAACTTCGTCCGGGCTTAACTTCGGGCACATTGTGGGTGATTCGGGTGATTGAGTTGATTCTGGTGACTGAGGTGGGGTCGTGGTTTCGTTTTGCGCCCAGGCTTCCGGCACATTGCTCAACATGAAACCGGCAGCGCAGACCAGCGCAATACACGCCATCCATTGCCCCGCCATTGTCGTCGTCGAACGCGTAGCTTCATGTACGCGACTGCTCATTTTTTTGAACGCCAGTTCAACATCCCAGCCTTCAATTACGGTACGGCAATTCAGGTAAATCGCAAAGCCTGCCGCCACATAAAACGGTTCCAAAACTGAAATCGCAATGACATTGACGGCGTTACCAAAAAATTGCATCCCTTTTGAAACATCAGCATTAAAAAGCATCTGCCACGACAACTGAAATGCAGGATCACCCGGACTAAAAAGATTAACCATTAAATAGCAGGATGCGATCAGCGTTACTTCAAGATGCAGACAAATGATCGTGAGCCAAACCGCCTCACCGCGCCCCTCGCGGCCGAGCACACGGCGACGCTGACGCAGCTCCTGCCCGCGCGCGCCTTCGAGCTGAATCATTGGCAAATGAAATGAGCGCGCAAAGTCAAAACGGCCATAAGTGAGCGACACCGCCAGACGATTGTTCCACCACAACCTTGGTAGCGCGTGCAAGGTGTCGCGCAAAGAAGGAATCGCCCCAAACGTCGCCGCCGCCAGCACATGCAATACAACACGATCAAACGCGGGCTTTAACCACCACAACACAAATACCGCAATCCCCGGATGCTGCCAGCAGGCCAGATTAATGAGCAATGCCGCCGGTAAATACACCGCACACCAGGCAGAAAATAAAGGCTTCCACCAGTTTTGTGCCATCGCATAACCGAGATCAATCGCTTCCCATGCGCTGCGGGGGCGCAGTGTTATTGCAATATCTTCAACGCGCATAGTGCTTGTTTTCGCTACTGACCGCGGGCGTCGCCGTTCCGGTCAGCGCCAGGTAGGCTAATGTAATAATCCACAGCGCCACGCCGACAGCATATTTAATTTCGACGGGTGGTATTCGCGAAGACGACCAGAATGCTTCCACGAAGGCTGCTAAAAACGTCAACAAGGCTGCGCCGTACACCAGGCCAATGATATCTGGCATGCGACTCTTCAAGGCTGCAAAACGCCGCTGGCGGCCCGGTGCAAGCAGGCTCATACCCACCATCAAGCCGGCTGCGCCCGACAGCACGATCCCCGTCAGCTCAAAGGCGCTGTGTCCCGCGACAAAGCCCCAAAAAGTTTCGATATAGCCGATATGCGTTAAATGGCCTGCCATCGTGCCAATCGACAGACCGTTGAAAAGCAGGAAAAATATTGTGCCCATGCCAAATAACAAACCGCCCGCAAAACACTGAAAATCAATCCGGACGTTATTCCACACATAAAAGCCAAACATCGCAAAATCACTGTCGGCATTGCGCTCGGCGCCCAAGCGAAAATTATCCGGCGCATACATTTGCTGCACATTGGCTAACTGCTCACTGGGCAAGACCACATGCGCAAAATCAGGAAAATACTGAATTACCGCGAAGCACGCAATCAAGGGACCAAAAAAAAGTAGCGCCGAAGCCAGCACGTAGCTGAACTGTTTTCTGACCAGCGCCGGAAAACCATGCCGCAGAAATTGCCCAACGCCGCCTTCCATACCGTGTGCGCCATACAAAACCTGATGGCCCGCCAGCACCAGGCGTTCCAAACGCCTGACCAATGCGGTGCTGTAATGGCGATCACGGGCGAGTGCCAGGTGATGACATACCTCTCGATAGCGACGCGGTACTTCATCGGCGGGGAGCACATCAGCTGCTGCCATAACAGCATCAACAGATGCTGCAGTTTTGTTTGCGACGACTTTTTTTCTGCTTTTCTTTGACCGGGATGATGGCGATGCGCCAATCGCCAGCTCAAAAGCAGACCAACGCTCGCCATAGCGGGCTTCAAATAATTCTTGGCGCATATTTATCTTTTTGTTGACTGTTTTATTTTTACGCTACCGTCGGCCAACAAGGTAATTAGCCATTCTGACCAGCCGCTTTGCCGTCTCACCCTCACTAACACCGCGGGTAAGCGGCAGGGCATGTGCGGCAAGCTCCGCCGCTCTCGCATCAGACCATTTTGCGCGACGTTCAGCAAAATCAATCAGGGCACGCTGCTCCCACAATGCCAGCGAAACATTGGGTATCAACGGCTCAGCCGAGGGTATCGCCAGCGGTTTTTCAGCCCTTTCGGTATGCACGACAATGGTACCTGCGGCCAGATCACCGAGGCGTTTGAAATCGCGATTAAGCAACATCGTAATCAAACCGAAGCCATAACAAAACGGCAAAAAATCGACCGCGCGAATCAGGTTACGCGCCACCGATGCTCGCCAACCAACCGGTGTGCCATCCTCATGCAGCACGCGTAAATGGCACTGTCGCTTGCCTGGTGTAGCGCCCTGCCATAACACCTCGAACAACACCGGATAAATCCATTCCAGCGCAAACCACAGTAGCATCGAGATACCGATACCGACTTTCCCGAGTGCAGCCAGCACCGCCTGTACGGCAAGCACAATAATCAGTCGAAACATTAAATCAATCGACCAGGCTGCTGCACGCGGTACCGGACCCGCCACTTTCAACGTGAGCTCAATGCCCTCAGGAGTTGGGATGGTCCGTAACGTATCAAGCATTAACTACGTCCTCTGGCCGATAAATATCAAACGAGTCCAGAAACCATGGATGCTCCCTTCGAGTGGTGCCGATAGCATCCCGTTTGGTCTTCTACATTCCCTCAAATACAAAATCACTCCGCCAGAAATATATCGCGATAAGCCGCGTAAGTGGAGGCATACATCAATGGGAACGCCACCAGCAACCCCATCCCGAAAGGCAGAACGGCAATGATGAAAATAAACAGAAAAACGAGACCATAAATAAGGAAAGGCATGACATTTTTCAGGCAAGCAGAGAAACTCATGCGAATCGCGGCCATGGGCGTTACATCCTGCAATGCCACCAAAGTTGAAGCAAACCAGAACGCCATGGCGACCGGCACATAAAGCGCCAACATGACCAGCACAATCATCATAAAGCCAAGCAAAGAGCTGCCAATGAGCGCCGCTACAGCGGCCTGATCTCCGCCCATCAACGCACCCATCAGGCCTGTTGATCCCAGCACCACCGCGAATAAAATCACCGCCACCACCAGTAGCGCGAGCGATGCGACCACATAGAGCAGACCGACAATCAAGAGCGATGCGGTTTTTTCTTTGAAGCCCGCAAATAAATCACTGATTTCGAATGACCGCCCCAGATGTTGGGCCTGGCAGCCCATCATGAGTCCACCCGTGAAAAGGGCAAACACTATGTAATTAATAAGTCCGCCGATGATGGGCAGTAAGGTGAGTACCACCGCTATGACCAACATGATGACCATACACACAACCCAGCTTAATGGGGCCTGCGTAAAAATGCTCCAGCCAGCACTAATCCAGCTCATTCCGTTACCGGTCGGTACTGAACGTCCGCCCTCGATAAACTGACAATCGATTTCAGGCGTCGCACTGATAATATCAACTGAAGGTGCCTGATATGGATTCATCGGCTGATTCGGTTCCATGGTAATTTCCCTTGAAGAATATGATAAAGGCGCCGCCCGAACAGATCTGGCAAAGACTGAAACAGCTTGATTGTGATCAATCGTTTAGCAATGGCATTGTAACGTGCGCTGTCGCGCTTGCGAACAAAAAAACTTCAGCGTGAGCCTCAAAATAAACATTCATCTACAAATGGGCGTTGGCCGTCGCGAGCCATATTTTCATCACATCAACCGTTTCTTTTACATCATGAACGCGGATAATTTTTGCGCCATGCTGCATGGCAATCAACGCCGTGGCCAAACTTGCGGCGAGGCGATCATTCGCCGTACGGCCGGTAATCAAACCTAGCGAAGATTTGCGAGAGAACCCGGCGAGAACCGTATAACCGCTTTGCACCAATACCTCCAACTCGCGCAATAAAACAAAATTATGCGTTGTGGTTTTACCAAAACCGAAACCGGGATCGATCACAATTCGCTCCGATTTAATGCCCGCTGTGCGGCATGCGTCGGCACGAATTAGCAGGAAATCGCGCACTTCTGTGACCACATTTTGATATTCCGGCGCTTGCTGCATGCTGCCCGACGCGCCCTGTTTATGCATTAAACATAGCGCTACCTTGCTAGCAGCACAAATCTCAACCGCACCGATCGCCTGTAGTGCATTGACGTCATTGATCATCGCGACACCCTGTTTGATTGCCTCCTGCATGACCTGGGTTTTTTGTGTATCAACTGAGACCGGTACGCCCTCGCGTGCCAACGCTACCAGTACCGGCATGACGCGATCCAGCTCTTCCTGCAATGAGACCGCAACAGCACCCGGACGAGTGGATTCTCCGCCAATATCAATTAGGTCCGCGCCTTCACCAATAAGCTGTCTGGCCTGCAAAATCGCACGATCGGGCCGCAAAAATTTACCCCCATCCGAAAACGAATCAGGCGTCACATTCACGATACCCATGATCAGCGGACGCGCCAGGCTGAACTCATGGACGCCGCACATTAAACGCTCGGGCGTTAAAGACTTTATCGACATGTTAAATTTTTCATTTTCGAACGACCAATATGAAGCCAACACCCTGAGCTGCAAATGCAGACTCTCAACAAACAAAACGGGCGACTTGGCGACTTAAAGATCGCCCGGTCGCCCGTTTTGCTATTGCCAAATATTACGTTCCGTATGGCGCACTGCCCAACACGGCAGTGGTTGTACAGCCAATATTACCGACTACCTGCTACCTGACATCTTCGGCCGGTTGAATGCTGCTGACAGCGGCTGCTTCCGGTTTGATTTCTGCTGCTGGCACCGGCACCGCAGGGCCGCCGCTATCGCCACCGGATTTAGGCTTGAATTGCATCGAGGACGGTTTGGGCGGACGCGGGGCGCGGCCTTCCATAATGTCTTTGATCTGATCAGCATCAATAGTCTCAAACTCCAGTAGCGCTTTGGTCATCGCCTCAATCTTGTCGCGATTTTCTTCAATGGTTTTCCGTGCCAGCGCATATTGTTCATCAATGATGCGACGAATTTCTGCATCAACTTTGCGCATGGTTTCTTCCGATACGCTGGTTTGGCGCGTCATCGAACGACCCAAGAAAACCTCGCCTTCATTTTCAGCATAAACCATCGTGCCCATTGAATCAGACATACCATAGCGCGTGACCATATCGCGGGCAATTTGTGTGGCACGTTCAAAGTCGTTTGACGCGCCTGTAGTCATCTGATTCATGAACACTTCTTCGGCAATACGACCGCCGAACAGCACCGCAATACGTGTCATCAAATAAGTACGGTCATAGGCATACCGGTCTTGTTCAGGCAATTGAATAGTCACACCCAATGCACGACCACGCGGAATAATCGTAACCTTGTGCACCGGATCGCTTTTGGGCAACAGATAACCCAGAATTGCATGGCCAGACTCGTGGTACGCCGTATTTCTGCGTTCTTCTTCATCCATCACCATCGAGCGACGCTCGGCACCCATCATGATCTTGTCTTTTGCGCGCTCAAAATCCTCATGATCTACCAAACGCTTGCTGGCACGCGCAGCAAACAACGCCGCTTCATTGACCAGGTTTGCCAGATCTGCACCTGAAAATCCGGGACAACCGCGAGCAATGATACTTGCTTCCACATCAGGTGCAATCGGCACTTTACGCATATGCACCAGCAAAATTTGCTCGCGGCCGCGCACATCCGGCAGCGGCACCACAACCTGACGATCAAAGCGACCTGGACGCAACAATGCTGGATCAAGCACATCAGGGCGGTTTGTGGCGGCCACGACGATGACACCTGCGGTGGGTTCAAAACCATCCATTTCTACCAGCAACTGATTCAGCGTTTGTTCACGCTCATCGTTGCCGCCGCCGAGTCCTGCACCACGCTGGCGACCAACTGCGTCAATCTCGTCAATAAAAATAATGCAGGGTGAGCTTTTCTTGGCTTGTTCGAACATATCGCGAACACGCGCTGCGCCAACACCGACAAACATTTCCACAAAATCAGAACCGGAAATAGAGAAGAATGGAACCTTGGCTTCACCGGCGATGGCCCGTGCCAACAAGGTTTTACCGGTGCCTGGATTACCCACCATCAACACACCGCGCGGGATGCGACCACCAAGCTTTTGAAATTTGGAAGGATCGCGCAGAAAATCAACTAATTCGGAGACTTCTTCTTTTGCCTCATCGCAACCCGCCACATCGGCAAAGGTAATGGGGTTGGCGTTTTCATCGAGCATTTTGGCGCGGCTTTTACCGAATGAAAATGCACCTCCACGCCCACCGCCCTGCATCTGGCGCATGAAATAAATCCATACCCCGATCAACAGCAATACCGGGAATGAAGAAACCAGAATGTTGAATAGTAGCGATGGCTCCTCTTCCGCTTTGCCCTGAATTTTCACGCCCGCTTTAAGCAAGCTGTCAGCCATAAAAAAGTCCGGCACCAGAGTGGTGACAAATTCACCCTTATCGCGAGTGTAAACGCGCACCGTCTTCACACCTTCGTAGCGAATTTTTTCCACGTTGCCTGACTTGGCCTCCTGCATCATCGTGGAGTAATCCATCTCGTTGCTCTTCTGGCCACGATTGGAAAAACTCATAAAAGCAAACATTAAAACGATGCCGATGACGAGCCAAACACCAATATTCTTAACCCAGTTATTCACTCATGTTCCTTTACAAAATCCGCACATTGATGAATACCAAATCGTGCATTCATCTACTTACCTACGTTATTTTTACTAAAACAGATTTCTATCGTACACCAAACACTTGAAAACGTCTCTGATGTTGGCTGCGTGCATTGACTATATACGGCAGCTACACAGGCACTGTTTTAACCGATTTAGCCACCAGATAAACTTCACGGCTTTCATCCCGCGAAGCATCCGGCTTTTTGGCGGACACATGCTGAAAATGAGACCGTAGCAGTTTTATAAACGGCTCAAAACCTTCACCCTGAAAAACTTTGACGATAAAGACGCCGTTTGGTTGCAAAAACTTGATAGCAAACTCCATTGCCAATTCACCCAGCGCAAACAGACGAGCCTGATCGGTTAAGGGAATACCCGTCATGTTGGGCGACATATCTGACATTACAAGATCAACCGGCTTATTTTCCAGTTCCGCAATCACGGCCTGTAACCCAGCTTCATCCGAAAAGTCAGCCTCAATAAAGATCACGCCGGGAATAGCTTCCATCGGCAATAAATCGATGGCAACTACTTTGCCGGTATTGCCTTTACCCGTGCCACGACCCACCTTTTTGATCGCTAATTGTGACCAACCACCTGGTGCCGAGCCCAAATCCACGACGACGGCACCGGGCTTTAAATAGCCGTGCTTGGCATCTATTTCGAGTAATTTATAAACGGCGCGCGAGCGATAGCCCTCGCCATGCGCCTTCTTCACGTATGGGTCATTCAAATGTCGCTGAACCCAATCACGACTGTTTTTAGGACGGGCGTTAGCCATAGCCTTTATAATCCGTTTATGAAAATCATATTATCCCCTACCGAGCGCCGGGCGCTCCGCGCAACTGCGCATTCTCTTAGTCCTGTTGTCATGATTGGCAATGACGGGCTTACCTCAACCGTTATCGCCGAAATTGAACGCTCTCTCATGGCGCATGAGCTGATTAAAATCCGTGTATTTAACGATGATCGTGCACAGCGTGAAGTCTGGCTGAATGAAATCTGCGATCAGCTATCTGCCGCCTCCGTGCAGCATATCGGCAAACTGCTCGTCATATGGCGTAAAAGCGAAGAAAAAGCCAAACTTGCCGCCCAAAAAGCCAGCCGCCCCAAGCCGTCGCGCTTGACCAAACGTGAGGAAGAAGCCCGTGCCAGCGGCCAAAAACCTTCACCGCGTCGACGGGTAGTGCGTAAGGCTTAGTTAAACCCCGTCTTGCCAGCGATTAAACCCCAGCATTGGTGCGGTTTTTGAAAGCTTTTTGCTTCATGAACCGCCCCAAAGTTAGAGTTTGTAAAAATTTATCGGCAACTACCCGTTTACCCACGCAGCGATCCAATTTCAATAATAGTCAGGTTTTGGTGGTTTGCAATTGCCTGACAGTACCCCAAGCCATAGCCGCCAACACTGCAACACCCAGCAACAGCACGCCCCATAAAATATAATTTTTTCGCTCAGTGGCCGGGCTTGCGCCCACTTGCGCCAAACGCTCAGGGTAAAACCTGGCGGGTTCGATCATCGTCATCAGCGGTAATTGTTCGATCTTTAATGCGCTCGCTTCGGGCACGATGGTTTGAATCGGCAATGCCACACTCGGTGCATCAAAATAGCCGACCGCCACCCGCATTTCATCTGAAGGTTTGACCGCCGCAATGATTTCTTGCCCGTCATACTCTATTGCCGCCGCGACCAGATTGGCCGCGATACTTGCGGAGCTGGACGGCACTTCAATTCTCAATTGCCGCACTGAGACGCCATTGAGGCGCAGCGGCGCGTTCGTCGTGATGGTTTGTTTGCCGGGCACGGGGCCTGCGGTTTCGAGCCGGAACAACACCGTTTCAGCAGCGGATTCCGGCGGGTTAACCATCGTCATGAACAATGATTTACGGATAGAGCTGTCACGCCGACGCGCCGCAGAATTCAGGGATATTTCCAGCCTGTAGTCACCATACTAAAATTACAGATACTTGACATCCACAATTTCATATTCCTTTACGCCGCCCGGTGCGCGCACCTCAACAACATCACCGGCATACTTGCCGATCATGGCGCGCGAGATAGGCGATGAAAACGAAATTTTTCCCTGTTTGATGTCCGCTTCATCTTCGCCGACAATTTGGTAAGTTACTTTTTCTCCGGTCTCAACTTCTTCGAGATCAACGGTTGCGGCAAACACCACGCGGCCATCATCATCAAGCAGATGCGGATCAATAATCTGCGCGCTGGAGAGCTTGCTTTCCAGCTCCTGGATACGGCCTTCAATAAAGCCCTGCTTTTCTTTGGCTGCGTCGTATTCGGCATTTTCAGATAAATCGCCTTGCGCACGCGCTTCCGAAATAGCATTGATAACGGCAGGGCGATCAACCGATTTCAAACGCTGCAATTCAGCCTTCAAGGCATTGGCACCGATAACGGTAAGAGGAACTTTTGCGAGACTGCTCATGTTATTTTCCTGAAAAAAATAGGGCAGAGTACGAACAGCGCACCCTTTTGTAAAATCGCTTGGTGACATGGAAATGATGTTGCTTAATTTAGAAAATTTTACCTTCGCTTTTATCTGTACCCGTAGCTTTACGCATTCACAATCAGTTTATGCAGGCTTTGCAAATCATAAACTTTCAATTCACTGATGTGCTGCATACCGGCACAAGCTGCCTTTGCACCCGCGATTGTTGTGTAGTAAGTGATGCGGCCTTGCAGGGCCGCATTACGGATCGCCCATGAATCACGAATCGAGCGCTTGTCTTCATCAACGGTATTGATGATAAGCGTGATTTCGCGGTTCTTGATCATATCGACAATATGCGGACGACCTTCTGCAACTTTATTGACAGGCGCAACGACCATGCCCGCCTTGGTTAAATGCGCTGCCGTGCCTTTAGTCGCCACCACACTAAAGCCCAGTTCGATCAAGATACGTGCTACTTCTTCTGCTTTCATTTTATCGGCATTACGCACACTCAAAAATGCTTTGCCTCCGATAGGCAATTTTACACCTGCACCCAATTGCGATTTCACAAACGCCTCGGCAAAAGTCTCGCCTACACCCATGACTTCACCAGTCGATTTCATTTCCGGCCCGAGAATGGTGTCGACGCCGGGAAATTTGATGAACGGAAACACCGCTTCTTTCACCGAGAAATAAGGTGGCGTGATTTCCCGGGTCGCGCCCTGTTCTTTCAGCGAGCGGCCCGCCATGCAGCGTGCGGCGATTTTCGCGAGTGGCAATCCAATCGCCTTCGATACAAACGGCACCGTCCGTGATGCTCGAGGATTGACTTCCAATACATAAACTTTATCGATGCCGTTTTGGGTTTGAATCGCAAATTGCAAATTCATCAAGCCCACCACTTTGAGTGCGTGAGCGAGTGCGATCGTTTGACGACGCAATTCATCCTGCAATTCAGCCGAGAGCGAAAACGGTGGCAGCGAACACGCCGAGTCGCCCGAATGCACGCCCGCCTGCTCGATGTGTTCCATAATGCCGCCGATCAATACTTCACGCCCATCGCAAATCGCATCGACATCGACTTCAATCGCGTCGTTCAAAAAACGATCCAGCAGTACCGGCGAATCATTTGACACCTTTACTGCTTCGCGCATGTAGCGCTCAAGATCGGATTCGATATGGATAATTTCCATTGCACGTCCGCCGAGCACATAGCTCGGACGCACCACCAGCGGATAACCGATTTCACGCGCCTTCAAAATCGCTTCTTCATTGGTGCGAGCAGTACGATTCGGCGGCTGCAGTAAACCTAATTCTGTAATCAATTTTTGGAAACGTTCGCGATCTTCTGCCATGTCAATCGCATCCGGCGTCGTGCCGATGATCGGCACGCCGTTCGCTTCCAACGCACGCGCGAGTTTCAGCGGTGTCTGGCCACCGAATTGAACAATCACGCCCGCCGGCTTTTCAATGGACACAATTTCGAGCACGTCTTCCAAGGTCAGCGGTTCGAAATACAAGCGATCCGAGGTGTCGTAATCCGTCGATACAGTTTCCGGATTGCAATTAACCATGATGGTTTCGTAGCCGTCTTCACGAAGCGCCAACGCCGCGTGCACGCAGCAATAATCGAACTCAATACCTTGGCCAATCCGATTCGGGCCACCACCCAGAATCATGATTTTTTTATTATTGGTTGGATTCGATTCGCACTCTTCGTCATAGCTCGAATACATGTATGCGGTCGAGGTTGAGAACTCCGCCGCACAGGTATCGACACGTTTGTATACTGGACGAATATTGAAAGAATGACGTCTGGCGCGGACTTCAGACTCTTTTTGCTTCAAGAGGTGCGCCAATCGGCGATCCGAGAAACCGCGGCGCTTG
>ENA-OFCD01001435-OFCD01001435.1-metagenomes-genome-assembly--contig:-NODE-1435-length-11863-cov-5.218072_pt1 | contig 11863 bp, 7 predicted proteins | sample MGYA00153392_OFCD01 | MGnify analysis MGYA00153392 | reverse complement strand
GGACGGGGTCGAGGCCGGCCGCCACTGAGGTGACGTGCTCGATCATCGAACGCCCACCGAGCGCGTGCAGCACCTTGGGCAAGCCGCTGCGCATCCGGGTGCCTTCACCGGCGGCCAGGACGATCACAGCGGCCACGCCACCGGGGGAGGCGGACGTCACGGCGCAGACTCCTCGCGATGGGTGCTCACCGGAGCACCCGGCGCGGCGAGTCTACCGGTCCTGCTGGGCCTGCCGGACTGCTCCGCCCCCAGGATTCGAACCTGGAACTGAGACCACCAAAGGGTCCTGTGTTGCCGTTACACCAAGGCGGATGGTGTCACCTCGCAGAGCGGGGACCGGCCAAGTCTGCCACCGGCGCAGCCGGGCCGAGCAACCCACGGCAGCTTCCGCCGGGGCTGCTCCCTGGACTCGTGCGCGCTGCGCCGATTCGGTCCGGGCCGCCACTTCCCCCGCCGTACGACCGGATCAGACTGCCCATACCTGGGCAAGAAGGGCCATGGCCACGGGGGAAGGAGCTGCCTGTCATGGACAGCGATTGGTGACCGACGAGCAGGTGCCTGGCTACGCAGCCGGCCACTGCAGCTGGCCCCGACCACCGAGGCTCGGGCGCGCTGGGAGCACTTCGCCCTGGCTGTCTTCATCATCGTGCCGCCGCTCGTCGTGGCTGCGGCAGGATGCGTGGTCTGGGGCACGGGCTGGCGGCACGGGCTGTCGCTGACCGAGGTGGTGTTGGCCACGGTCTTCTCCGCGACCACCCTGCACGGCATCACGGTCGGCTTCCACCGCTACTTCACGCACGGGTCGTTCAAGGCCAAGCGGCCGCTGCGGATCGCCCTCGCCGTCGCCGTCGCGCATGGCCATCGAGGGGCCGGTCACCCGCTGGGTCGCCGACCACCGCCGGCACCACGCCGACAGCGACGCCGAGGGCGACCCGCACTCCCCCTGGCGCTACGGCAACGACGTTCGCTCCCCGTGCAACGCGCCCATGTCGGCTGGTGGTTCGATGTCGAGCAGACCGATCAGCAGCGGTTCGCCCCGGACCTGCTCGCTGACCGTGATGTCACCCGGGTGGACAGGGCGTTTCCGGTCCTGGGGCAACCGGCCGTTCGTGACCCGGGACCGGGCCGTCAACCTCCGGTGGCCGGCCGCGATCTCCGCCGGTGAGAGCTGGCACAACCTGCACCACGCCGACCCGACCTGCGCCCGCCACGGCGTCGACAAGGGCCAGCTGGACTCGAGCGCGGTGACGATCCGTGCCTTCGAGAAGCTCGGCTGGGCGCACAACGTCCGATGGCCGAATGCCGAGCGGCTCGACGCCAGGCGGGCCACCGCCGCCTAACCTTGCCTGCGTGGCCGACGAAGGACGATCAGCGAGAGTCCGCATGACCGGCAAGCAGCGGCGCGAACAGCTGCTCGACGTCGGCCGCACCCTGTTCGCCGAACGGGGGTACGACGGGACATCGGTCGAGGAGATCGCCTCCCGGGCAGGAGTCTCCAAGCCGGTCGTCTACGAGCATTTCGGCGGCAAGGAGGGGCTCTACGCGGTCGTCGTCGACCGGGAGGTGCAGCGGCTGCTCGACACGTTCACGGCGGCGCTGACCGGCGACAAGCCGCGGTTGCTCCTCGAGCAGGCGACGCTTGCGCTGCTCACTTACATCGAGGATCAGGCCGACGGCTTCCGGATCCTCGTCCGCGAGTCGCCGGTCGGCCTCGAGCGCAGCGGCGGCTTCGCCACGATCATCAGCGACATCGCCAGCCAGGTCGAGCACATCCTCGGAGGCGAATTCAAGCGGCTTGGCTTCGAGACCAAGCTGGCCGCGCTCTACTCCCAGGCCCTGGTCGGCATGGTCGCCCTGACCGGCCAGTGGTGGCTCGACCACCGCAAGCCCAAGCGGGACGAGGTGGCCGCCCACCTGGTCAACCTGGCCTGGAACGGCCTGTCCCACCTGGAGCCCAAGCCGAAGCTCACCGCCCCCGTCATCCACTGAAATCCCCAGCGGAACGGTGACGATCACTGGTCGCCAACCGAGTTGATCTTTGCGTCTTCGGGACGCTCAGAAGTCGCTGAGCTCCAGCCAGGTGTGCTCGGTCGTCTCCTTCTGCTCCCGCACCGACCGCAGCTCGGTGTCGAGCGCCGCCACAGCGGTGTAATCGGCTGCCTGCTCGGCGATCTGGGCGAGCAAGTCGCTCTCGCGTCGATCGAGCTTCGCCAGCTCGCGTTCGAGCCGCTGCAACTCCTTCTTGGCCGCGCGCGAGTCACCGCCGGACTGCTTCTGCGGGGCTGCGGCAGGCGCCTGCTTGATCCGCTTGGCGAGGTACTCCTCCACCCCGCCTGGCAGCGCGGCCACCGAACCGTCGCCCATGAGCGAGGTCGTGACCGTGGTGACCCGCTCGAGGAAGTAGCGGTCGTGGCTGACCACGATCAGCGTGCCGGGCCAGCCGTCAAGCACGTCCTCGAGGGCGTTGAGGGTGTCGATGTCGAGGTCGTTGGTGGGCTCGTCCAGCAGCAGCACGTTGGGCTCCCCCATCAGCAGGCGCAGCACCTGGAGCCGGCGGCGCTCGCCACCGGACAGGTCGCCGACCCGGGTCCATTGCGCGTTGCCGGTGAAGCCGAACCGGTCGCAGAGGGACGACGCCGAGATCGTCTTGCCGCCACCGATGTCAACCTGGCGGGAGATCTGCTCGACCGCTTCGAGCACGCGCAACGCCGGGTCGAGTTCGGCGACCTCCTGCGACAAGTAGGCGACCTTGACGGTCTGGCCGACCTTGACCTGCCCGACCGACGGGTGCACCTGGCCGACGAGCATCTTGAGCAGTGTGGACTTCCCGGCACCGTTCACCCCGACGATGCCGACCCGGTCGCCAGGACCGACCCGCCACGTGACGTCGTCGAAGAGCACCCGCCCGTCGTACGACAGGGAGATGTCCTCCAGGTCGTAAACCGTCTTGCCGAGCCGGGCGGTGGCGAAGCGCTGCAGGGCGATGTCGTCGCGGGCGGGCGGCTCGTCGGCGATCAGGGCGTTGGCGTCGTCGCGGTAGGCCTGCCGGATGCGCAGGGCGTAGTCGGTCTGCTGATTGGTGTTGAGGATGCGCTTCTGAGCAGTCGCCGGGAGGGCCTGATACGCGACGGTGAGCAGCCCGATGACGGCTGCGGCGCCGAGCAGCAGGCGGACGCGTGAGCCCTGGCCCTTGAGCACCAGCAGCACGATCAGCGACGCGGCGAGGGCGATGAGCGCGCCTCTGCTCTGCGTCGCCAGCAGTCCGACCGAGAGCGGCGCCAACAGCGGCCGCCAGCGCTTGTCGAAGCCTGGTGCGGCGAGCAGCAGCAGCACGGCCGAGGCGATGTGCTGCCCGCCAGGATTCTTGCCGACCTGCAGCGCACCCTCCGCGCCGGACCCGAGCTTGAGGGCGAACGCCACCGCGAGGACGGTTGCGGCCAGGACGTAGGCCTTGAGGATCCAGCCCATCAGCTTGGGCTGATAGACGACGGCCGCGAGCACGGCCGGCAAGGCGGTCAGCTCGAGCTGATCGATGATCCCGCCGGTGGTCTCCGCCGTGGCCTTCCAGACGAAGGGTTTGGGGTCGTGGTTCCAGTGAGTGGCCCAGGTGGTGATGGCTTGTTCGAGGTCCGCGACGCTGGTGAACGCGCCGCGGCGCAGCCGCCGGTCGGTGAGCTCTTTGAACCACCGCTCGATCAGGTTCGTCCAGGAACTCGAAGTCGGCGTGAAGTGCAGGTGCCAGCGCCGGCGCTCCTTGTGCGCCAGCCACTTCTGGATCTCCGAGGCCTTGTGCGCGGACAGGTTGTCCAGCACGACGTGGACCGCCAGGCCGCCCGGGACGGTGGCGTCGATCTGCTTGAAGAACCGCAACACGTCCCTGGCGGTGTGGCCCTTCTGGCAGTCGGTCAGGACCTGACCGGTCGCGACGTTCATCACCGCGAACAGGTCGGTCGTGCCGTTGCGCTTGTAGTCGTGCGTCATCGTGCTGGCCCGGCCCGCCACCATCGGCAGGCTCGGCTGGGTCCGGTCGAGCGCCTGACACTGAGTCTTCTCATCGAAGCTGAACACCACCGCCCGCTTGGGCGGGTTCATGTACAGCCCGACGATGTCGACGAGCTTGGCCTCGAAGTCCGGATCGTTGGAGACCTTGAAGGTGTCGACCCTCCACGGCTTGAGGCTGTGGTCGGCCCAGACCTTGGCGATGGTGTCCTTACCGACCCTGAACCGCTTCGCCAGCGACCGCGTCGTCCAATGCGTGCCGCTGTCGTCCGGCTTCTCCTGACAGGTGATCCGGACGATCTCAGCGACGGTCCCTTCAGTCAGTGACGACTGACGGCTGACGACTGACGACCCCGGCCCTTGGCGATCTTGCCGACGCCCTCCACACCCTGCTCGGTGAAGCGCCCCCGCCACCGCCGGACCGTGTCGGGCTCGACCTGGCAGCGCCGGCCGATCTCCTGGTTGGCCACGCCCTCACCAGCCCACAGCAACGCCCTGGCCTGCACCACCTGCCGATGCGGCAACGACGACGACACCGCCATCCGCATCAACTCGCTGCGCTGCGTCGCCGTCAACACCAAGGCCGGGGCAGTCATAACAGGCATGAGCCTAAGATCCCGCGATATATCGCAGACAGACTCAAGGCGCGCCGCGCCCACCCTGCCTATTTCAACGACGGACCACGAGCACCGGAGCAGCGCGCAGAGCAAGAGCACTACGGCTAGCACGACCAAGGCGGCCGCCGACCCGAGCACCATCCAGGTCAAGGCTGCCGCTCCGACAGTCGCGCCAGCCAGGCACAACCACACCGACGTCTCATGCACGGCGGGCCCCGCTCATCAATGAACCGGCAGGGATCAGCGCCGACAGCCAGCCCGTCGCCAGCCGCAACCCCTCCGCAAGCCCGGGCGCACGTCCATGATCCGCGGGATTAAAGTTACCGGCGCTCCACCAAGTCGCACGCCCGGCCCGGATCAATGTGGCCGCGACCGTCCGGTGGAAGCGAAGCCTGCTGGTTGGGGCAGTCATGGCGAGCCTATCGGTGCCGCCGGATGCCCGCGGCCCTCGACGCCCGGAAGGGCCTGCTCTCGGACCGCGCTGTCGCGGCCGCCGTCCGGGACGCCCGTCAGCCAAACTTCGACGGTGTAAAGGGTAAGCGGAACCCGAGACCCCGCCGGGAGGTCGGAATCATTGCAGCAGGTCCTGCGCTGACTGCGGCCACCATTGGCCCGCTGCCGGGGCGCCGCGGGCGCAGGTGCCATCGGAGTCGCCGGGGGTCTTGACCCACAGCAGTGCGTCCACGCGTGGCCGGCCGGGGTCGGTGGTCGGTGGTGTGCCGAGGCGTCGGCCGGGCGGGTTGCACCAGGCGTGGGCCGGGTCGGTGCCGGCGGTGGGTGGGGGCGGGCCGGCTCCGTTGCGGCTGGTGTCGATGACGAAGTGAGCTCGGTTTACCAGGCCGGAAAGCCGCATGCCATAGCGGGCGCTGTCTTCGGTGTTGGAGAAGTTGGCGACGTTGAGGGCAAACCCGGCGGCCGAAGCGACCCCGCTGGAGCGCAACGCCGCGGCGAGCGCGGTCAAGTCAGAGATCCAGGTGGCGTTGCCGGCGTCTAAGAAGACGTGGGCGCCGCTCTGCCGGGTGAGGATCGCCGTGGCTTGGCGCAGGAGCAGGTGGATGTGGTCGGCGGATGCCTGGCTGCAGCCGGACACGGTGTGGGCTACAGCGTCGGGCTCGAGGACGACGATCGCGGTTCGGTCGCCCAGGCCGGCGGCAAAAGCGCCCACGTAGGCCAGGTAGGCCGCGTCGTCGGGGGCGCCCCCGGACGAGTAGAGCCCGCAGTCGCGGCCCGGTAGGTCGTACACCACCAGGACCGGCACCTGTCGCTTGTCCGCCGCTGCCGTGCTCACGGCATGCGCCTCCGGGAACGGGTTGGTCTGCTGCCCGGCGAACCAGCGGGCGATGGGCCGGCGGGCGATCCGCTCCGTCAGCCGGGTCGCACCTGCCTCGTCGCCGGCCTGGCGCAGCAGCGCCGCCTGCTGCGCCGGGTGGCTCTCGTCGTCGATGTACAGGGCCTGCCCGGCCAGCCGGCTCCGGTCAGCGGCATCCGTCGGCGGGCCGGCGCCGCGGCCGCAGCCGAGGAGAAGCGCCAGGCAGGTGGCCGCTATCACCGCCGGAACGCGTCGCCGCGCCCTTTGGCGTGCCCAGCTCACAGCACCTGGATCCAACGTCCGATGCTCGGGGTTCCCCTGTCGTCCATGAGGAACAGCATGTACCAGCCGGACGGGGTGATGCTCTCGCGGGGGTCCAGGGACAGGTCGAGAACGTGCTCCTGGAGGGTGATGTCCAGGGCGACCGACCGCTGCTCTCCGTCGGTCTGGTGGGTGACGGCGCTGGGCCGCAGCAGCCGGGCCTTGGTGATGGTGCTGCCGTCCGGCGCGGTCGCGTGGACGTGGAACGTCGTCCCTCTCTGCACGGCGGCTGGGGCGTCGGCAACCGCGGGCCGGGCCAGGCCCCGCTCCAGGGAGGGCGGGGTGTCGATTTCGAACCGCTGTTCGAAGGTGCCCGGCGTCTTGTCGGCCGTGTCGGCGAAGTTGGGGTCACCGCCCATGGTCAGCACCCGGCCGTCCGGCAGCAGCAGCGCCTCGGAGTGGTAGGTCCGGCCGATGTGCGGCGGGGCGGCCTCGGCCATGACTCCGGTAGCCGGGTTGTAGAGGCTGGCGTCCTTGCGGTACGACAGGTGCTTCGCCCGGTAACCCGAGGATCCGCCGGTCAGCAGTGCGGTGTCATCGGGCAGCAGGACGCTGCTGACGTACCGAGCCGGGCCCTGCCAATCGGGCGCCGGGGTGTACGACGGCAAGGGCGCGGTCACGTTGACCACGTCGACCCGGGCCGTTGATCGGTCGGAGTGGCCGACTCCGCCGCCGCCGGCGATGAGCACCTTCTGGGCCTGCGCCGGCGCCAACAGGACCGAGGTGCTGGTCTCGGTCTGGTCGGCGTCCCGCAGCCCCGGGACCGGCGCGAAGGTGTTGTTGGTCAGGTTCCACAGAGCGGGCTGTCGTCCCTCGGTCGCGGAGCCGTAGCCGGAGTTGCTGCCGGAATAGAGCAGCCGCTGGTCGGCGGCGCGCAGCAGGGACGGGTAGGTCGGGAAGTAGCGAAACAGTTGCGGGCGGTCGTTCCAGCCACGCACCGACGGCTCGTACATCTCGTTGTCGCCGGGAGAGACGACGCCGAACTGGTCCAGCCCCGACACGGCGAGGACGTTGCCGCCCTGAACCGCCCTGGCGTGTCCGGAGACGTTCTAGCTTGAGACTCCAGCGGTCGCTGGGAGCTTGGTGTCTTTCGCCGCGTGGCGGTCCACGTCCTGCTCATGATCGTTTGGGATGATGTGCGGGTGACCGAGGTTGAGCGATGACGTTGGGGACGGCGCCGCGGCAGGCTGATGTGTGGCGGACGACGGCGAACTACTGCCAGGGGCGGGTCGCGGAGGACTCGATCTACGGGGTGCTGCACCGGGAGTGCTTCGCGCTGTTCCCGGATGAGATGTTCACGGACTTGTTCACCGATGTCGGGCGGCGCAGTGTCCCGCCGATGATCGTGGCGGTGGTGATGGTGATGGTGCTGCAGCGCATCGAGGGTCTGTCGGACCGGGAGGCGGTCGACCGGTTCTCCGTCGACGCCCGGTTCAAGTACGCCGCGGGCGGCTTGGACTTTGACTGCCCGGGGTTCGTGCACACCGTGCTGGTGGACATGCGGGCCCGGCTGGCAGCGTCGAAGGCGCCGGATCGGATCTTCCAGGTGACGCTAACGGCCGCCAGGCAGGCCGGGCTGGTTGGGCGCCGCCGGGTGCTGGACTCCACCCCGATCTACGACGCGGTCGCCACGATGGACACCGTCACGCTGATCCGGTCGGCCATCCGCGCTCTGCTGCGGGTTGCCGACACCGAGCTGGCCGGGGTGTTGCGGTCGGTGCTGGAACGCGACGACGACGCCGGCAAGCCGGGTTGTGACTACGACGACCCGGCGGCCCGGCTGGCGCTGGTCGATGCGCTCGCGGTCGACGGCCATGGCTGTCTGGGGGTGCTGTCGGACCGGCAGCTGGCCGAGCCGGTCGCCCGCGCCGGGGAGTTGCTCGCGACGGTGCTGGGGCAGGACCTGGCCGAGACGCCCGGCGGGGTGTTCCTGATCGCCCGCAGGGTCGCCCCGGACCGGGTGATCAGCACCGTCGATGCGCAGGCCCGGCACGGCCGTAAGAGCTCCGCGCACGGCTTCGACGGCTACAAGGGCCATGTCGGGATCGACCCGGACAGCGAGATCATCACCGCGACGGCCGTCACCGCCGGCAACGTCGGTGACGCCACAGCCGCCACCGCGTTGCTCACCGACGACCTGCCCGCCGCCGCTGCCCCCGAGCCCGCTGCTGCCTCCGGTGCCTCCGGTGCCGCCGGTGCCGCCGGGCCCGCCGCTGGCGACGAGGGCGAGCCGGGCCAGCTCGAGCCGTTGGCGGTCTTTGGCGACTCGGCCTACGGCGCCGGGCAGCTGCTCGCGACGCTGGAGGCGGCGGGCGCCCAGATCAGCTGCAAGGTGCAGCCGCCGCCGGCGCTCGCCGGGCGCTTCGGCAAGGACCAGTTCGCCGTCGATGTGACCGCGGGCACGGTGCGCTGTCCGGCGGGGGTCAGCGCCACGATTCGGCCCGCAGCATCCGGCGGCGGCACCGCCTACTTCGCGTCTGCCTGCGCCAGCTGCCCGCTGGCGGCGCAGTGCACCGACGCCAGAGCCGGCAGGACCATCAGCGTCGGCCCGCACGAGGAGCGGCTGACCCGGGCCCGCACCGCGCAGCGCGACCCGGCCTGGCAGGCGGACTACCGGGCGACCCGCCCGAAGGTGGAACGCAAGATCGGTCACCTGATGCGGCGCCGGCACGGCGGCCGGCGAGCCCGGGTCCGCGGAAAAACCAAGATCGCCGCGGACTTCTCGCTGCTCGCCGCCGCCGTCAACCTCGCCCGACTCGCCACGCTCAACCTCGTCGGCGCCGGCCCGGGGAACTGGACAGCAGCCACCGACTAGGAGCAGGAGAGAGACGGGCAGCCCAGGCAGAGCGACGACACGCCGCTATACGGCCCAACAACGCCGAGCCGGACCTTTGACTCCCTAGTGCACGCGAGCCCGCCGTCTGGTCAGGCCCGCCCAGAACCGCCTTCCCGCCCAACGTTTGACGCCAGCGACAGCTCAGATCACCCATTCGGCACCGGACCCCGCTAGTGTTGCGTGTTGGAAGTGACTTTGGGGTCGGTGGTTGAGACAATGGTTCATGTCACGCGTGGAGCCGTTGGTGTTGCGGGCCGGGGACGAGCAGAAGCTGCGGGAGTGGACGCGGTCCTCGACGATCCTGGCGGGGTTGGCGCAGCGGGCCCGGATGGTGTTGCTGGCCGCGGAGGGCGCCAGTAACGCCGAGGTCGGCCGGCGGGTCGGGGTGAGCTTGCCCACGGTGCACTCCTGGCGGGTCCGTTACGCCACCGGTGGTTTGGCGGCGTTGGATGACCGCCCGAGGTCGGGTCGCCCGGTCGTGCACGATGAGCAGACGATCATCGCGGCGACGTTGGAGCCGCCGCCGGCCACGCTCGGGGTGACGCACTGGTCGTCGCGGTTGCTGGCCGACCATCTCGGGGTCAGCTTCGCGACAGTCGCCCGGATCTGGCGGCGTTGGGGCCTCAAGCCCTGGAAGAGCGAGACGTTCACGTTCTCCACCGATCCTGAGCTCGAGGCCAAGATCCGTGACGTCGTCGGGCTGTATCTCGACCCGCCGGCCAAGGCCGTCGTCGTGTGCATCGATGAGAAAACCCAGATCCAAGCGCTGGACCGGACCGCGCCGATCCTGGCGATGCGCCCAGGGATCCCGGAGAAGCAGACGCACGACGACAAGCGCAACGGCACCACGACGCTGTTCGCGGCGTTGGAAGTCGCGACTGGCCTGGTCACCGACCGGTGCTTCTCCCAGCACACCAACGTCGAGTTCCTGGCGTTCCTCAAACAGGTCGCCCGCGCCTACCCGCGGGTGCCGCTGCACGTGGTCTGCGACAACTACGCCACCCACAAGCACCCCAACGTGCTCGCGTGGCTAGCCAAACACCCGCGGGTGCAACTGCACTTCACGCCGACCTCAGGCTCCTGGCTCAACATGGTCGAGATCTTCTTCGAGATCATCACCCGCCAGGCGATCCGACGCGGCACATTCCACAGCGTCAAAGACCTCGAAACCGCCATCGGCGTGTACACCCGCGCGGACAACTTGGCCGGTCCGTCCACCACCGGCTCACCGTCGGCGACCAACCGCTGCGCCAGATGACGGCCCACGCCCGCGCATCCCTCGACCGCCCAAAGCCGGTCCGGCCAGCGCCGTCCCGCGGCCAGCAGCTGCCGGTAACCGTCGCGGTCGGTACCGAACCTGCCCGGTCGCCAGGACATGCTCCCGCTCGTCGCACACCTCGATCGTCGCCGACCGCTTGTGCGGGTCCATCCCAATCACCACACCTGCCATGACCTCCGCCTCCTTCGACTCCAGGGACTGTCATCGACGAGGAGGGCAGCGCTACTTCGAGCTTGGGCAGACCCCTCTTGAGCCTCACCTCGTCACGATGCCCGACGGTGCGCACGCCAGAAGAGAGCCACGCCAACCACGCCGCGGGCAGCCGCAGAGAGAGCGACCCGCCGGACACCTCGACCCAAGCCTGGCCAGGCCCGAGCCGTATGTCCATCAAACAAGTAGCCGCTGGCGCTCTTGCCGATGGTCGAGCGTCAGCGTGACGAACGGCCGGGATGGACGCGCCGCAACTGCGGCCGACATCCTGTGAGATCGCGGGTGCCCCGGTCGACGGGGCGCCCGCGATCAGCAGCACCAGGATCAGTGGGGTGTGACGGCTGCGAAGAACCCGGGACCGTTCGGGGTTCCGACGCCGGTTGCGGTGTCGTATCCCCGTGTGCTGTGCAGGGTCTGGTTCGGTTCCTCCTGCGTGCGCAAGCTGTACCCCAGCCCGCCGCTGGCGTTTTCGCTGTTGAGGTAGTTGACGCGCACGACCGACGGCAGCGGGGATTTGGTCGTGCTGCCGAACAGGTCATTCTGGTCGACATCGTAGAAGGCGGTGCTGACACCGGAGTGGTACACAGCGTAGATCCGGGGGTTGAGGAACCCCAGGGGGCTGCCGGCGACCTGGTTGGCGACCGCGGCCATGCCGGCGGTGAGCGGCGCGGCGACCGAGGTCCCGCCGATCCGGTACTCGTCGTAGTACGTCCCGTTGCTGAACGCCTGGGTTTGTCCGACCAGGAATCCGCTGTTCGGGTCAGCGAGCGCACTGATATCCGGGACGACCCGGCCGCCGTACGCCGACCCGATCGTGCTGGTCTGGTAGTCGGGCTCGGCGAACACCTTGCTGACGCCGCCGCCGCCGCCGCCAAAAAACGTCCCCGGGAGGGCCGTCTTGAACGTCCCGGCCAGCTCATAGGGCGCACTGGCCATGTGGTCTTTGCTCGTCGGGAGGATGACGTCCCGACCGGTCTGCCAGCCGACCTCGAAGTCCCGACCCCACCCGGGTTGGTTCAGCGCGGACGCGGGGTCGTCCGCGGCGCTATAAGTCAACCCGGTCGGCGCGGCGCTGGTCGGCTTGATCGACACCGAGGTGCCGCCGACGGCGGTGACGTTCGGGCTGTCGGCGTAGAAGTCGACCGCGGGGGTGCCGAAGGTGCTGACGTTGTCGCCGTTGTCGCCGCTGGAGACGTACACCCCGATGCCGGTCGCGACAGCCTGGATGAACGTGTTGTTCAAGCTGTTGATGAAGCCCTGTGGCACGTCCTCGCCGGAGAAGCCGTAACTGA